>Ga0207115_1023_pt1 | contig 27157 bp, 24 predicted proteins | sample Alteio_BWMinHeat_46_FD_153536 | JGI IMG/M metagenome (GOLD analysis project Ga0207115, IMG submission 153536) | Enriched cells from forest soil in Barre Woods Harvard Forest LTER site, Petersham, Massachusetts, United States -... | ecosystem: Environmental > Terrestrial > Soil > Temperate forest >...
TGTCAACAAATTTAGGCAAAGCTCTCCGGCAGATCAATTTTGCTTAATCCGTTAAGCCAGTTTTATTCTATTTCCGTTTTTCATAACAGATTGTAATTTTTGATCATTTGGCTCCAGAACCAACGCCAAACGTGGTCTGTGAATAAAATATACAACGGGAGTTATTTTTCAAAGTCCTTGGCTAGCGTGGGTTGTAAGACTTGGCGAATCGTTGTAATAAATATGTAGTTGATACCTGCTTATCAGTATAATCTTAATGTTTTTATAGTCCTTCAATTTTTTCTTTGGGTAGCCCAGTTATACGTTGAATAAAAGCAACCAAGTCTGGCCCACTTAACCCAATTTTCTCAGACAGCATTTTTTTTGCTATTTTTTCAATGCTTTGTTGTATCCCTTGTTCTATCCCTTGTTCTATCCCTTGTTGTCTACCTTCAGCTTTAAACTGTTCTGCAATAGTCACAATTTTTTCTCCTACTTTTGGTGAAAGGCTTTGTTTAACAAGAGCAATGAATGTATCTTTATTGCTTATTTCGCCGCGATCAAGTATGTATGTTAGCACAATTTCAGTTATGTTTTCACTATGTGCTTTTTCTAGTACTTGTAACAGTTCAATAATATCATAGAGATAAGGCAACATGTCTCTGGCAAAAATATGTTTTAATGATCATGTGCTTTAGAGATATGTTCTTTTGGTGCTGTCATTATTGCATTCCTAGTTATTATAAAAAGGAAGGTGTTTTTCGATATTAATATTTCGATGGATCGTATGTTTGTTTATCTTATTCTTAAGTAACATTAGCAATATTCGCTTTCTTTAACAGAATGAGGTAAAAAATTTTTTTCTTCCAATTCTTTTAATGTCCTCTTTGCTACTTTATTTCCTTTTGTAGCCGCACGATTTAAATAAAAATAGGCTTTTTCAATATCATTGCGTATGCAATAAAGTAGTCCCATATAATAATCATCTTTTTTTTGATGCATAGATTACTCCTTTTCCTTCAATAAAAAGTAAGAAATAAGAGCAGGGAGCCCTGGAGATAGGAAAAAACAGCTAGAGCAGCCCGCTCTTGTTTTCCTCTTCTAAGCTGCCCTTAACCTTAAAATACATCGACTCTTTCGTTGAAAAGCTTTCGTTATCTTATAACCACGTTTCATCATGGCAGGCAGAGGGTGAGAAAAGATAACGACTAAAAATGACTTCATTTCAGCCAAAAAAGAGAAGTTTAGTAAAAAAAGGTTTTTCTTTAAAATGCGATCGGGTAAGCTATTGCTCGCCATGATGCAAACTCCTTTGGAAAGTTTGTTGTTGTGGAAGTGCTTTTGAAGTGGGTCAACACTTCGCTAGCGCCGTGCTGTGAACTCACGTTCGCAGCACGCCTACTATTTCAAATTTTTAAATAAAAATCAACTAAACTAAAAATTAAATAATTACTTATATGGAAAAATAATGTTTGTCGGGGAGCAAAACCATCGACTGTTTTTTTCCCATTCCCTTATTGAAAATGCGGCCTCGGCCGCCGTTCCAACCACCTCCTCAGCAATTATCACATGTAAGCCCTGTGATTATGATTTGACGAAGATGGCATAACTTAGTGTTGGGTGGAATGGTGGTCGAGGCCGAAAATGCTCATGTTTTATCTGTGTTAAAAATCATTCTATAGAGCCTCTTGCAAAATTATTTAAAAAATAAACAGCCATACTACATATGCTATTTTAAAGTTATAAAAATTCGATTAGTTGTACCGATGTTTATTTTTTAAATAATTTTGCAAGAGGCTCATTAGATTTGTTTTTTGAAGATCGATCTTTGGATGGTATGTCAAATAGAGCAAGATTCTATTGGGTGTCATGGATATCTTGTGATAGCATCGCGATGAAAATAGATATCATTTTTTTACTATTAAACAAGGAAAAAGGAATGGCTAGTTCACATTTTAATAAATCAGCTGACGATAAACATAAAGATTCTTATTCTCCCCCTGCGCGGCTTTTTGGAGCAGGAGCAGGAACATTGACTGCATTTTGTGTTAATCTTCCATTTGAAACGGCTACAACTAGAATACAAATTTCAAACAAAAAATTCACTAAGATAAATCCTTCTGAGTTTTATACGCTCATTCTTAATAACCAATATAATGGTATTGCCCACTTTCCAAAACATTTACAATCCTTGGCAAATGGATTTACGGCTGGCGTACTGTATAAATTTGTACAAGGTACATTTAGATATTGGTGTCAACCTACTATCAAAGATTATTATCAAAATACCAAAACAATTAATGATTTTTTTAAAAAAACCTTTGGAGAAAAATACTCGAAACCCATGCGAGAAGCAGCCGCTGGAAGTACCACAGGATTGCTAGAAGTTGGCCTTTTACCTTTGGATACGCTCAAAAAATTATGGCTCTTCCGGAATTCCCGTGGTTTAAGCGATTATGATACAATGCCAAAATTTATATTCTAAAATAATTTTTTGGTAAAAAAGGGATTTCCGTGACTACAAATTTTAATATATCTTTAGATATACCTGATGTTGAAATTTTAAAAATTGAAACAAATAAAACAGAAGATTTAATTATTACAGTAAAAAGTACAAAATGTTCGACGCCATGTCATAAATGTGGAAAGGAAGCTAAAAAATCTAACGGTTATGGTGAAACTATTATTCTACAACACTTACCTATTTTAGGACATCAGGTATATATAAGAATCAAGCTGACAAGATATCAATGTGAAGACTGCAATGATAAGCCGACAACGACAGAACAAACATCATGGTTTAATAGACGCAGCAAATTTACGAAAGCATATGAAGAATATTTAATGCGCTCACTTATAAACAGCACAATATCAGACGTATCAAGAAAAGAAGGAGTAAGTTATGACGATATTGAAGGAGTATTAAATAGACAAATAGAAAAACAAATTGATTGGAGTCAACTTGATAAAATTAATATTCTTGGTCTTGATGAAATCGCACTCAAAAAAGGTCATAAAGATTTTATTGTTATTGTGAGCACTATAATAAATGGAATAATTAAGATACTTGGAATTCTTCCTGATCGTAAAAAAGGAACAGTAAAAGCCTTTATTCAAAGCATTCCTGATTACCTGAAGGCAACGATTAAAACTGCATGCTGCGATATGTATGATGGTTATATTAATGCAGTTAAAGAAATTCTTGGAAAGAATGTCAAAGTTGTTATTGATCGATTTCACGTCGCAAAAAATTATAGAAAAAGTCTCGATACCCTTCGAAAGCAAGAATTAAAACGTCTAAAAAAAGAATTAACCGAATCTGAATATAAAAATTTAAAAGGAGCGATGTGGGCATTAAGAAAAAAAGAAAAATCTCTAACCGAAGAAGAAAAAATAGTTTTAGAAACATTATTTACTTATTCCCCCTCTCTTAAACAAGCATATGATTTTCAAAATTCTTTAACTGAGATATTTAATAAAAATATAAATAAAGAAGAAGCATCAAAATTAATTAAGGACTGGCTAAAACAAGTGAATGAAAGTGATTTAAAATGTTTTGATAAATTTATTTCTACTCTAAATAAAAATTGGGATGATATTTTAAATTATTTCCATAGAAAACAGAGAAAAAATAGCGGATTTATCGAAGGGTTAAATAACAAAATTAAAGTGATCAAGCGTCGTTGCTATGGAATATTTAATGTTGAAAAATTATTTCAGAGAATATTTTTGGATTTAGAAGGGTATGGAAAATTCGCATGACTAATAATCGAGCAAACCACGGGAATTCCGGAAGAGCCATCAATATTCGATTTAATTGTCTGACACCTGCTGGAAATATTTTCAGCGCTGCATTCAAATCGAATATTATCAAATAAAGTAGCAAGTAATGCATAGATTTGATTACCTATTCCAATTGAATCGTTTAATGCATTCATCACATTAGTCGCTTTTTGAATATCAGAGATAGTACAAATAGCACCTCCATAACCGACATAGTCTCCGCCGCCCTCTTTACCTCCTTTTACAGAATATGCAACAGGTGCTGAATAACTTGAACTTGAAGACGAGTCCGGTTTTACATCAATAGTTAATCCACTACTTCCATGAGACTCTCTAATACACATTCCATCACTACAAAAAAAGCCACTCGATCTAAACATTACTATTTCCTCTTAGGTATAAAAATATTGTAATTTCTATTTTTTTTTAACATAACATTGCTTTCATACGTATCATTTTGCTTTAGTTACGATTTCATGTGCTGATTTATTTACATACTCGGGATGATAATACATATAAATCATTGAATTAATATTATTTATTGATATTTCAATTTTTTTTCTTTCACTAAATGGAATATCAGGATCCAACACAATACATTTATTTGAGATCTTATCTTTTTTAATGAGTTCGTTTAAAGCATATTTCCAATATGAGATACATTCTCTTGCTTTTCCTAAATCATTCCTTCCTATAGAAACATGTTCTAAAGGAAAATCTTTATTTCTACTATTTAAAAATCCCATTAATTTAACAATAAGATCTGCACCAAAGCCAAGATCATTATCAAAATTCTCAAGTATTTTGACACAATGCAGTCTTCCAATTTTTTCTGCCACACCATAGTCTTCATTAATACCTATTTCTCTTAATGGAGTGAGATTTTTTTGGAAAATAGTCCAGGCAGTAGATAAATGATTTCCTATTGAATCCTTCTTTAATTCTTCAGAAATAACTTTCTTTTTTTCTTTACTAATTTTTCTCCCGGGTTCAACCAATTCATAGTTTAGATTGGATTTTATGTAGTAATATTGTTGACGATCAGGATCAAATAAAAGCTTTCGTTCGTTAGTATTATTTGAATCATTATTTTTATTAAACTTCTCTGAAGTTTTTGTATAAACTGGCATTTTATAATGTGCACATTTATCTGATGAATTGTTTACTTCTTGTGCGGGTGAAGTATTTTCAGAATGATTTTCTTTTTCTTTTTTTTCTAAGGAAATTAAATTAGATGCGTGTGTATTAATAGAATTAAATCTTGATATAATTGTGATTGTTGATTTTTTTGAATGTAAAACATTATTTGCTAAAACGGGTATTTTTCTTAACATACAGTTTCTCCACATTTATAATTACAGCGTAGATAAAAGAACACACCTATTGTTCCAAATAGTAATGATTAAATTGGAAGTTAACTAAAAATACATTTTACATTACTTGATATAATATATTCGCGCATAGGTGTCACATTTTCGTCACAAAGATCTAACAAATGATTTTTTCTGAGTATATTTTGATTATGTTTATAATTTTGATCTTTTATGTTATAAAAAAAATCATCATATTTTTTAAAAGCACATCGCTGTTCAATACTTTCATATCGAATTGATCCATCTTTCATCGTTAATTCCAGCTTGAACATTGCATTAGAATCATGATACTTTGGTATAGGAATAAAAATTTTTTCTGTAAGATAATATTTAATAATTTTTACTGTTTGAATTTTATTTCTTTTGCAGCATCTGAAAAGCATACAATATTCTCCAATAAAATATATTTCTACGAAATTATTCTTTGTTCAAGTGTTTTTTGTATTTCTGAATTAACTTCTGCTATCTTCATCGGTAATTTTATCAGTTTTGAATGTGCCATAATAAGCTGCGCTGTACCTTCTGGGACAGGGTTAAATTTGTCATCATCAACAGTAGATGCGGAATTTTTTGGTGTTGTGAAAGATGTCAGCACTGGCGTCATTGGATTCATCTGCCGATTCATTTGCTCTAGCAATAATGCCATTAAAGCAATTTGTTCATTTTGTTTGTCGATAGTAGTCTGAAGTTTATTTAGACTTTGTTGATGTTCTTGTTTCATCAGTTCAAGTTTTTCCAGTACGAGATCACTTCCTTTTTCTTCTTTTTGTTCTGATATTTCCAATTTTTTGAAACGCTCATTTTCTTTCTTTTGTTGTTTTTCTACCATGGCTTGTAAAGATATGAGACCCAATCTTGCTAGTTGTATTTCAAGTATAGTGACATAAGAGCTCTGTTCGGTCAGTCGGGAAAATCGATTCATTAATACTGAACTATCCGTTATCGTTGGCCACCAAGATGTGCCTTCGCCAGGACTTCCTGAAAGATATGCTTTCTGATGTTTAATAATATTTTCACTATTAGCCAGATTTTTTAATTTCTCGATTTCATTTGGGTCAAACCCAGCGAGCTTGCCAAATGCCTGAAGCCAGTTGTAAGCAGCATCGAGTTCTTCAAGTGCTTGTCTATATTCCGTACCTCGTTTCGATGAATCAAGAAGTGTTGCAATAGCCTCTTTGCGGTATTTCACAAGTGCTTGATCAATCATTGCTAAATATGGTGACTTCTCCCATGTATAAACACCATCATATCCTTGCGGAATTTCAAACAAAGCTTCATGCGTAGATATTTTTCGAAATACATACTTTATTTTTGTCGAGTCTTTTGGCCAATCTGAAGAAATTTTAACTTCAGGTGCCAATTGATATTCAGCAGTAATATACCCGAGCCCAAGCTTTTCGGCGAATCCAGGAATAAATGACATTCCAAGGCCATGTGGGTCATATATCGCTGAGGAAAACTGTCCTGTCATCGGCATAATAAAGGGATAAATTGGATCAATCATTTTTAACCATGGATTGCTGCTATCCTGTAATGCTCCTTTAGGCCAGCTAACGTTTATTTTTATAACAGATCGTAATAAATGCTCTTTGGCAACTTCATTAATAGATTTTACACCATAATCATGTGGATTATCATACGAACTATGTGTCGCATAAAAATATGGATCATGTATACCATCATAAGGTGCATACGAGCGATTACGAATATCAAATATTCTGCATGCAAAGCTACCGGAAAGATCAATAGTCTTTTTTAATAGCATCGCTCTTGTTGCCATTACACTTTGTGTTATTTCATGACTTTTTGCTTCCATTGCTTGTGCACAAAGTAAACCAACTTTTTTATGGGCCAAGTGATATTGTGAAAATAGCATTTCAAATAATTCTTTATTTGATTGTAGATGTTTTAAAAATGCAATCACTGATTCAGAAGATTTCGCAAGCTGATGCAATTGGGTATTACTTGGGTCATACTCTGCAACAATAAACTGTTCTCGAAGCGTGAGATATCGATCTAACCCTAAAAGATGAGTCATCAAGTTAGGCAGTTGCGATGAAGAAACTGTTTTTGGCAATATACATTTCAGTTCAGATTCTGCATAACAACTTAAAAATCCTAGCAGTGCTTCAGGTGCTGCAGATCCTAGTGTCCTATTGATATTGTCACTAGAAAAATCTGAAACTGTTTTTCCGTTCATGCCATTCATATAAGAATGGGATATCTTTTCTCCAAGTAAAATATTTTCCAGAATTTTAGCATGTTTTAAAAATTCTTTTTCTGTCATCGTTGCTTCTAATCGTGATGAATATTTTTCGATGTCAGTACACGATTCTAAAAATTTATCGAGCAGCAATAAGTCAACTTTATTATGAATGGTGTGCAGTATTTTTAACTCACTTTCAATACGATCTAATGAATAAAGCACGGGGACTTTTAAATCAATGATTTCTTTTTCTAAAAAAGAAAAACCGTGAATAATATGTTTCTGGAGAATATCCACTTGTTTTTCTAATCCATCAAATCTTTTCATGGTATCACGATGAAGAATAGAAATCTGGTTTAAAACAACCTGGCACATTTGTTGCATTTCAGCCATCAATTGAGCCATTCTAGGGTCAGCTTTTTTCTTTTTATGTTTAAATAATGAAACGAATGAAGCTGCTGCTGACAGAATTCCAACGTAAGGCGCCAGTGGTGAAATCATCGATAATGCAGAACTGCCACTCATGGATGCGGCGGCCGTTGTTCCTGATGCTAGCATAAATGTACTATCAATCAACCTCGTTGCAGCACTGCCAAAACAAGCAAATTTTGCAGCGGTATCATGATCTCCTATAATTACTGCAATGGCGGCGCCACCTTCACAAAGATCACCGAGAGCATGACGCATCATGACATAATCTTCAAAATTTGGTTTTGTTTTTTGAATTTCTGTTTTTGTGACTTGTGGCTTGGGTTGGGATTTTTTTTCATCGGTAGAGTATTTATTATTTTCCGCATGAGATTTAAGAAAGCTGACAAAAGAAGCGGTTTTTTCACGAAAAGCTTTAGTCAATTCTTCTAATTGTTTTGGCTCAATTTTTTGTGCTGTAGTGGGTTTTCCAAGTGTAAGCTTTGGATCGCTCTTTTGTTTAGATTTTCCAAATGTTTCATCCCATTTTTTTTGAATATTTTCACAGTATTTCCTTGTTTCGTTTTCATGATCATAGACGGTAGGAATATTGGTAATTTTTTCTGTGCTTTGAAATGCCATAGACCATGCTTGTTCTTCTAATAATTCTGGGCTATTTCTAGCTAAAAAATCTAATGTATGTGTTGCAATTGACGCAATGTTTTTCTCTGTTAGGCCAATTGTATCACAACCACTTATTATTGTTCGGGTTAGAGTATCCTTAATCATATTAAGAAGTTCGCAAGGAAGCGCAGATAATTTCACTCCAAGTTTTGCAAGCGCGGCTGATCCTGAAAATGAAGGTCCCTCTCCAGTCAGCTCAACTTGTCGATCCCACCATTGCTGCACTTGTTTTTGACGTTCCACTTTTTCTAGTATGGGTTTTAATCCTTGTTCGACTTCACGCATACCGGTTGCACTACTTTGTGCGAGATAAGCTGGGATACTAGGAGGCAAAACAGTAGCTATCACTTGTCCTGTTGCAAGATGCACAGCAGTTGAAATAAATCGATCTCGCCACGGATTAGCGCTATCTTTTGGTGGCGCTCCTAAAAAACTATTCGCAATAAACTCGTAAGACGACCCAATCAGCTTGCCCTTAGTATGTTCGAGCTCATGCGCTACTTTTCCATGTAGTAATTCAGGAATGAGATTTGATGAGTGGTCATGTGAATCGGGTTCGTCAGTTTTAGGTAAAGTAACACTTATAATTGTGGGATTTAAATCACTTTTCATCTTTTTATCCTTATTTTGAATGAGGAAATTGTATATGATACTCAATGATTTAAATTCCGTAAAAATACGGATATTTTGAAAAATTTATTGCTGATATAATGCATTGCTTTTTATATAAACTGGGATAAAAATCATGAATAGTAGAGAAAATAATGATCCAAAAAGCAACGATAATCATACAACTGACATGGAGAATTATCTTGATGAAGGAAGTGTATGCTATAAGCCTCTTAAGCAACCGAAACCAGACCCTAAACCTTCATTTGATTTGAATATAGCGGATGATGACGAAGAACTCAAATATGATGCCCGTCGAAAGATGTATTATCGTGGCGAACAAATTAATAATAATTCTTATTCTTTTTGGTTTAAAGCAGCTGCTACAGTTGGGATTGTTTGTACTACCGGTTTTGCTTTATGTAAAGCAATAAAACGATAAATTTTAAACCTCGGTAAATAGTATTTTGCAGATTGTTTCATGATAATATCAACAGATTTAGTAAAGCTATACAAACACCCGGCCATCGCCAGTTGCTCTGATGTAGCAGAAATGATGCTGCCATTACTTAAAAAACATGGAATCACTGTTTTTAATTATTATAAATATTGTGATGATGGCATGATACGCTTATCAACTCATCAAGAATGGACAGAGCATTATTTTAATAAAGGATATCCGAGTATTAATACTGTACCTCCAACATATCTACAAAAAAAATTAAATTATTTTATTTGGATGATAGATGATTGCCCTGCAATATTGCGAGATGCTGCATTTAATTTTAATATCGCAAATGGTATTTCCATTGCTAAAAAATCTAAAAATGGAATGGAATTTTATTGCTTTGGAACAACCTTGAAAAATACTGCTATTATCAATAATTTTTATTTAAATAATCTCGATGTTTTATTAAATTATTGTGATCATTTTAAAGATCAAGCTAGAAAATTACTTAAAGCATATGATAAAATTGTTTTATCTCCGATCCACAACAATATTTCCTCAAAAAACATATTAACACGTCGACAAAATGATTGTGCTTTACTTTTGTTGAACGGTATGAAATACCATGAAATCGCAAACAAATTAAATCTTTCTCGGCGCACAATAGAAACCCATGTCGAATATTTGAAAACCAAGCTAAACTGTCGCAATAAATCTGAACTCATCATTAAATTGTCAAGCTTACCTCTTGATTCCTATGGTAATTAAGTATAAATCGGTTAAATTTTCTTTAAAAGATAATGGTATTTTTGACCGCAAGCTCGACATTGGCAGTAAGGTACGAACGCTGCGATCAGCCGCCACTTTTTATTGTCAAATAGTGTAATAAATGTTCTCAAAACGAATAAAAATGACTGAAAATCTTTAAATTATGATATTTAGCTTATGAATTTTGATCTTAATGCGTTTGTTTCGTGATTTTTTTCGCTCAACGTTAATGTGTCTGCTGGTAATAACAAGTGTATTAAGATGCTATGTCAATTTTTTTAGAAATTAGCTTCTATTTTTGCTCATTCAGAGATTATTCTGATCCTATTGGTGTCCCATCAATAAACAATAGAAAAGCGACGTCACATCTTGTATCTCATTGATTATTATAGAAATATATCAAATGAGAACTTTTAATCATAAACCATAATGCATTGATTTATATAGACTTTTATTTTATATTATTCAACAAACCTTAAGCGCCTGCTGCCAATTCCATTTAGCCAACCAATCATCCAGAAAACAATCATTTTCAGATCCACAAAATTTATAGTACCCAAGCATGTTAATGTGTATCCATGCAGCAGGCGAGAAGCCAAGAATGACTTCTTTTTCCGCCTCTGACCTAGCATTTACATACAAGTGATTCAGGATGTACGCATTGTAATATAAAATAATAGCGGCAACCAATCGACTGCAATGATCCCATAATACCATTTCTGCTTCACTTTGACCTCTAAATTTTCCACCATTTAACAATGCAACAGCACGATATAAATTATTGAATGCCTCACCATGGTTTAATGCATACTCTATCGCAATACGGTATTTTTTATCGTTGATTATTTTCAAAATAAACTCCGACCGAACAATATGATTGTAATGTGTAAAAGCCAACTTAGTTTTGCTGCGATATGTACTCGGTGACATTTTTCCAATAAGCACGCTTGGAATTGCTATCCCAGTTAACATAGATACCATTGTACGTTGCATATTATCCCAGTCATCCATTATAAAATTTTTGTTAATCATCTTATCTGGACAAATGATGAGTCCTTCATAATCAGAATGTTTTCCAAAACCCCACAATGTTTCTCTGTGTGGTTTTGGTATGCGAGGTGAATAGTCCATATCAGTTAAATCGAAATAACCAAAATTAAATGGGTTCATTCCATGTCGATCCGTTGATGCGCGTTTTATTTTAAAGTCTCGCATGTTTTGATGATGAACCATCTCAAAAGTAAAATTTCCTTCATATTCATTAGAACCAATTAATTTACCTGTTATTGGAAAATGGTTGAAAATGGCATTGTAAGATGAAACCCCTATGTCGTTCCCTAAAAATTTCGGAGAGTGACGCGCCTTAATATTTTGTTTTCGCGTCCCTAATTTTAATCCGTCTAAACTTAAATGATTGAATCCATCGATATTGTAACCTGCAAAAATCTCAAGTTCTTTTGCTTTTCTGTTTATAATATTTAAAGCTTCAACGACTGTTTCCATTCTTACATTGTTATTATCTGCTTTAAGGAGGTCGTCAAGTTTAAAATTACAAACAGACGCCATGCTACGAGATCCCATTCGAATTGCATTAGCTAGAACTACGGCATCTGTAAGTTCTTTATTAAATTCTGTTTTGTTGCTGCGGGGCAAAATAGATTCTTCTAATGGTTTGGAATACTCAGTTTTACTGTTGACAAACCGCATTACGTCAACAATGCTTTGTTTGGGAAAATGTAAAAACAGACTGTCATTGGGATCGGATGTTTTCTCAAGCGGTTTAAATCGCCATGTTTTTTCTCCGCGCTGATTTAACTTCAATATAACTGAATCATTCTGACCATTTTGGATGTCTGAGTTGACTTTATGATACAGCAATTTTAAAACTTGTTCTTTTTCATCCAATAGCTCGCACGGAGAAGATAACTGTAATTTGGGGTAGGGAAGTGATTTTAAAATCTTTTTCCTTTCTTTTTTCCAAGTCGGAAGAGCAATCAAATTGTCTTCAACTGCTTTGTGTTTAATCGAATATTTTAGAGTTAACTTATTTGTTGTAATATGATGTGTTAATCGTTGATACAGAAAAAATTCAAATCGATTTTTAATAATTTTTTTATTAGAAACGAGGTAACAAAAATCACTTTTTGGTACCCATTTTATTAGATGTTCTGGAAGTAGAATTGGTTGCGAATTTTCGATGTTATCTCGCATAAAGTTGACTGCATCGTTTAATAAATCATCATTTATGATGCTGATATCCAGATTCATAAATAGTGGCCGAAGATTGAGTAAAATTGAGCGCTCATTCGAATCGATGTTTTCCCAAAACAAAAATCTTTGATCAAGTTTGTCGCTTGTAAGAATTTTTGCAATGTTATCCATCTCGGATTCAGGCATGCAGCGAAATAATTTTGATTTTTGAATATGTGTTTTGTGAGTATCATTCTTTATAGTTACGATTAGCTCGTGTATTTTATAACGAACGGATTTTAATTTATCAACATATTTTGCAGCGTCAATTTCAGCTTTATTGTTATTCTCGTCTATGTAATTTGAGGTGCGTTTTTTAAATGCCTCGAGTAAATTATCATTTACAATTTGAAATCGACTGTAGCTATAGCACAATAAATATATTTGAACAATATCGGGATTTAATTGTTTTAAGCGAGTGCCATTGTAATAGTTGATTAACTGTGAATAATATTCGATAGTTGAATCTGGGATTTTCAATTTAAGTAAAATATTTTTGGCAATCATGAATACCACCTTAATATCGCTATGTTTCTCAAATTCCTCATGAATGCTTTCTGTAGTAAATTCTTTCATGTCCTTTTTTATGCTGACAATACGATGATTTTGATCGGTTTTAGAAAGAAGAGAAAGAACTGATTCGCGCTGTAATTTTGATGTATAACGGTAATAAAATCGAATAATTCGCGATTGTTCATGATTCCATATCTGCGTCACGCAATCTTGTATCGTGGTAGCAGCAGGAATTGCGACACGTTCTTTAACCATCAGCTGTAAAAGTGCTTTGCATAATTGTCGTTGCCTTGGATAGTAGAGTGCTTGTTCTTGTAATATTTGAATTACTTTATCTGCGATTTCTCCGCGAAATCGTGAAAATCCTACCACCGATAATACTTTATTTTCGATTCGCGCAATAGCATCTTTGTTATTCGTGAATGTACGCGGCGATGGTTTATTGGGAAAATAGCGTTGCATAACATACTGACGTTCAAATGTGACGTCACGATATGAGAAATTAATGAGCGTATATTTTAGCTTGAAAAATGCTAAGGAAATTGCATAATAGATGGCATCATCAATGGACTTGAAGCTATACAAAATATCAAGCTCATTTTCGGAAAAAGAAAAATATTCTGCGCGCTCAGAATCATTAAGCGTAGGAGGCTTATAAATTGATTGCCATTCTTCGGCAGTTAACAATGTGGAAGTGACGTTAGCCATAGGGCGCGAATTCTAGCAACTCAGAATTGCATTGTCACGAAAAACCCAGTAAAATTGATTACTGGGGCTGTATAGCAGGCTCATTAGAGTATCAATTGTGTCTACAAGCAGACACAATCTTTTTAAAACATTCCATTGTTTTTACATATTAGATTGTGTCTACGCCTAGACACAATCTAATATACTGAATAATAAGGTAAAATATGACGGATTTAAAAATTCAGATTAATGAAAGTAAATTATACGATGATATCAGTAACTTAATTGTAACCACTCAACGGCAAGCTTTACGAAGTATCAGCCAGGCGGGTGTTTTACTGTATTGGCATATTGGCCAACGCATTAATCGTGACATATTAGATACTTTACGAGCTCCATATGGCTCTCGTGTTATTGACACACTTGCTGATAAATTGCATATGAAATATGGGCCCGGTTTTGGCCGCAGGAGCATATATCGCAGCGTGCAATTTTCTAAAACTTTTAAAAGCGAAGATATCGTTATTACTTTATCAAACCATTTAAAATGGTCGCATTTTGTGGCGTTATTAAACATTGATAATAAGGTTAAAAGAGAATTTTACGCTGAAATGTGTCGAATTGAACGCTGGAGCGTACGCACATTAAATGAAAAAATCGGAGGAATGTTATTCGAACGAACAGCAATTGCTAAAAAGCCAGAATCAATGATCCAAGAAGAAATCGTAAGATTACGAGATACTGATATTTTAAAATCAGATTTTATTATGCAAGATCCGATTATTCTTCAATATTTAAATAACCAGCAAATTGATAATGAACAATCATTAGAAGACGCTATTGTAAATGATATACAACAATTTTTATTAAATATGGGGACTGGTTTTACTTTTCAGGAAAGACAAAAGACAATAGAGGTTGACGGTGATTTTTTTAAAATTGATTTGCTTATGTACAATCGCCGCTTGCGTTGCTTGACTGCCGTAGAATTAAAAATGAATGCATTCAAACCGGCAGATAAAGGCCAAATAGAACTCTATCTAAGATGGTTAGAAAAATATGAAATGTTGCCAGGCGAGAATCCTCCTATTGGAATTATTTTATGTGCAGAAAAATCCGATGAGCGTGTTGAGCTCTTACAACTTGAAAATAGTGGTATTCGTGTATGTCAGTATTTGACTGAGTTGCCGCCTAAGAAAATGTTTGAAGCGAGATTACATGATGCAATCCAACGAGCAAGAGAACGCTATGAAAGCCAACAAATTAATAAGCAAATAGAGAATGACAAGTAAAAGTTACACACCGACTCCGGTGTTTGATACATTATCAGAAACAATTGATTTTTATAAATCAATTTATGCTTCAGATAATCCACGCTATCAAATTAAAAAATGGCTAGAACAAATATTTGAAAAAGTAAAAATTAATAGGCCTAATATCATTGCTTTTTTTATAAAAGATTATGAAATTGCATTAAAATTCTTATATAGTTATCGTGGTAGTGAACAAACCTTTTCTTCCTATCGACGTGATATGGAGCGACTTATTCAGTGGAGTTGGTTTGTAAAGGAAGAGTCAATCTTGAAACTAAAGCGAGATGACATAGAGGAATTTATTGAATTCTGTCTAAAACCATATAAAAAATGGATAGGATTAAAAACCGTTTCAAGATTTAAATTACAAAATGGATTGAAAATACCAAATTCAGAATGGCGTCCTTATGAAGCATCACTAGACAAGAAAAAAATTAAAGATGGAAAATGCCCAACAAAAGATGATTATCAATTTTCTCAAAAAACATTAAGAGCGCTCTTTGCGATATTAAGTAGCTTTTATAATTTTTGCTTACAAGACGAAGTCGTTAATGCAAATCCAGTCATGCTCATTCGTCAAAAAAGTAAATTTTTACGAAAAGAGCCAGTGAATCCTGTTATTCGACGTTTATCGGAAAAAGAATGGCAAACAGTTATTAAGATTGCCAAAGAAAATGCTGCTAATGATAAAAAACATGAGCGTACAGTTTTTATTTTATCGTGTTTATATGGTATGTATTTACGTATTTCAGAATTAACAGCTAGTCAACGCTGGACTCCTACTATGGGAGATTTCTTTAAAGACCAAGATGACAACTGGTGGTTTAAAACGGTTGGAAAAGGCAACAAAGCAAGACAAATAGCGGTTAGCAATGACATGTTAAAAGCTCTAAAACATTATCGAACCGAATACTTGCAATTACCGCCCTACCCTTCTCTTGATGAAAAGACGCCGCTGATTGGTCACGATCATAATCCAAATAAACCCATGACAGATGAACGAACCATTCGACGTTTAGTGCAAAATTGTTTTGATCAAGCCGCTGAAAAATTAGAAAAGGAAAATCCTGGCGAAGCTCTGAATTTACATTTGGCAACTGTACATTGGTTGCGTCATACTGGTATTTCAGATGATGTGAAAACGCGCCCACGCGAACATGTCCGTGATGATGCTGGTCACAGTTCTGGCGCCATTACCGATAGATATATTGATGTTGAGCTTACTGCTCGTGCAAAATCTGCGAAAAATAAAGTGATTGAGTCGAAGAAAAGAAAAAAGTATCTTATTGAATAGAGCAATATGAATATTAGGAAATGGTTGAAAACTGATAATAAAAAATCGATATAAATCAATGCGTTATGATAATTGCTCAAAATTTCTCTTTGATAAATTCCTTTTTAAAATCAAAGAGATATAAGAGCCCAGGTCTCTTTTCTATTGTTTATTGATGGGATACCCTATTGATAATACAAAGTGGCGGCTGGTCGCAGCGTTCGTACCTTGCCGCCCTAGAGAAAACATTGTCAAAATTTGACGACAAAATTCAAATTTTGCGAAATGATTTAAGCTTTGTATCACAAGAAAAAGCAAACTTCGAAGGACAGGTAAAGCAGCTTCAAAAATTAATTTCTATAAAACAAGCAGAAATTCCATGAAAATAAAAAAAGATATCCAGAAAAAAATAGATGCGTTTGCACAAAAAAGACTTTTCCATCTTCGGGCGAACACTTTTCCTTTTGAAATAATTGGCTCCATCGACGATTTTAGGAGAGATTTAGTCAGTCATGACATCATTATTGATGAAATTGAAGATGAGGAATTAACACATAGTGAAAAAAAGCCTATGGAATTGAATCCCTATTTCTTAGCAAAAAAGATGATACGATTTAGTTCCGCTTATTTTGGCACGGAACATCGTTATGTCACAAATCATAAGGCAAGTAATGGCGTTATTTTTATTGGGCATGTTAATAACATTTATGCAACTCAAGTTACGTTTGATTGTTTAAGTAAAATTGCTGCCGAGATTCGCGAAGCATACATGGCGAAATTAAAGCGCTACAAAAAGCAGAGCACAAGAGATGAACGCGCTGATGAATATATGGATGAATGGTTTGAGGATTTGACTGCAGAAGTTCGTTATTATGCGTGGTATGATGCATCCTGTCGTGAATACTTTTCAGAATATGTAAAAAAGCACTTCAAAACGTCTGAGGATGAACGAAAAATTATGTTGCGTGTAATAGAGATAATAAAACCAATATACAATACAAAAACTGACCCAAACCTTACCTGGGGAGAATTTAAAAAAGAAATCTTCAAAACTTTTCCAGAAGAATTAATCCAACAGAGCACTAAAGATCTCGATGAGATTCAAACACAAGATATTGTAGTAATATTCCCTTCCGAAAAATGGATTGAAGAAGACGACGAGGAAAAAGATGACAGCGATAAACAAAAATTAGGTTAGCAAATAAAATGACGCAACTAAAACTGAGAAAATTGAAAATTGATAAAAAATTCCAGCCCGTGTTGAAGAATGATGGTGATGAATTTTATCCAAATGGGATTTTTGAATTTAACATCACAAAGCTTTTAGCGTTTATTAAAGATAATTTACATATATTTCAACCGGCAGAAGTACCTGTAAAAACCGTCAGGTTTCATTCAGAGCATTTGAATGAGGCAACAATCCAGTCTGCAAACACTAAGGAACCGATTATTTTAGCTGAAATTGCCCCAGACAGATTTAATGTCATCGATGGGCATCATCGCCTTGAAAAAGCCTATCGTGATGGAATAAACAACATCCTTGCTTATAAAATATGTGCCGAACAGCATATTAAATTTTTGACGTCGATAGAAGCATATAAGGAATATATTGGTTACTGGAACTCCAAAATCCAGGTGTATAGCCGCCAATTCAAACAGCTAAGTTAATTCCACCTACTGGGAACTTTTTCGGGGGAGTTGCACAGAGGCCCATAATATTATTGATATCGAAGAAAATTTGAATAAATGAATGATACTTTTCTCCTTACATGTCAGCATACCCTGTATGCTAAAAATTTATTTTACTAACTTGATCTTATCCAGAATTATCTACTCGGGAAGGTAATTTTGTTTTAATTAAATGACACACATGGCGCTCTGCTTCTTCAAGCCCTAGATTTACATTATTTATTACGTTTTTCTTAAATTCATTAATAAGTTCATTAAGATCTTCTATTCCATTACTCCGCTTTATTAATAAATAATTAATCAAACTTTGTATTTCACAAAGAATATCATGATAATTATATTTTGCTATAAAAGTAAATAAATAATCTAAGTCATAAAGAATATTTTTATATGGCGATGACTTGGCGCTCGATTCAAAATAATTAGGATCAAAAATTTTGAGAAGATGTACAATTAGTAAATACTTAAATTTAGCATTCCTATACTTATCATAAAGAATTTTAATTTTCTTTTTATCATAATTTATTAGAAATTGAAGAAAACAAAACAATAAAACGACAGTAATTAGACTTGTATCTATTATTTTATATTTTAAGGCTAGCAGAAATACCACGAAAAATATTAAATTTAACCAGTCTTTTAGCCATAGACCTTTTAAAGGTTCTATTCCTCCATATAATCCAATAATACCATTTGAATTTTTTGAATATTTATTGTTGTTTTTACCATAATTTTTCCCATCCATTTAACAGTGCTCCCTTACGTATAGTTCCTATTAGGGCAATATTCACATATTTGAATAAGTAAAAAAGACCATTTTATTTTACTTTATTCGTGTCAAAATAAAAAACTTTTATAGGCCTTCTTTTTTCTTGGTTCATCCAATGTATCATCTGGAGTTTTGTAAAATTCAGTAGGCTCACTAAAATCAATATCTTCAATTGGCATGAGTCGACACAATGGTGCTAAAATCTCCGTCACTGCTTCCAGAATATTAGATTCAATATAACTTGCCATTTCATACAGATCATTTGCAAAATCACCAATATCCCCATGTTCTTCAGTGTCGTAATTATTTTGCCATGGTGAATCACCGTCAATCATTTCTTTTGCTGCATTAGCCATTAAATCAAGATTTAAACATAACATAGAAATATCTTCTTCAAGATTCTTGAGTTGATCTTTAGCTTGATTAATCAGACTAGTGTCATATTTACCCTGAAGTGATAGCAACCCTTTTTCATTAAAATTACCGAACAATTTATGACATTGCGCCATATGCGTTTTATCGCCTACATAAAAATATTCTGTTTCATCTATTTTTGGATGATTGTTAAAAACGAGTTGCGTTGGCTGTGTTTCAGAAGGTTTTATGATGGGTTCTTTCGAAATATTTTTTTTGAGTAAATCAGGCTCCGGTTTGAACCAACACCAATCACCTATTTCTGAATGAATATTTTTAATAAAGTGGTGCTTCTGTGATTTCAAATATTTTTTTAATACATAAGATTTTCCTTTCCTCATCGATTTTTCGAATTCATCTGGACAAATAACTGAATGATTGCTGTCATCACAATAGACATATTCTCCTAAAAAATAATATGAGAGACGGATTTTTTGTATTAATTCGTTAGGATATGTTTTTAATGCATCATAAATAACCCACCAAGTAATGTCATGATCATTATTGTATTTGATATGACGATCGAGCAAACTCCCAAAATATGTGATGAGTGTTTTTCTGCTAGTTTGCTTTGTATCCCAAATGGCTATTAATGCACCTAGGGCAGCTGTGCGGGCAAACTCATAGGCATTTCTATCTTCAATTAAGCCGTATAATAATTTTAGGTTTCCATTGAATGTGGATGCTAAAATATTGGGCATGTGCTCTAATTCATCGAAAAAAATACGTTCGTTAAACGAACCTGTCATTTTCTTTAATAGCGCAATAATTAAGGGAAACGCTTCCTTTTCACGGAATTGCGCGAGTAAAAAAATGGCAATAGTGTGCCCAGTATCCTCATGCGATAATTTTTTTGTATTTGAAATCGTATTTTCCAAAATTTTTAAAAGGTATGGTGTTAATACATCTTTATTCTTACCAGCCCAGGCAAATTCCTTTTTAAGTGAACGATTTTGTTTTTTTGAAATTATTTTAATAAATTTCTCGGTGTTCATTTACGTTGGCCTTTTTGGAGTTTTGTGAATTGTATCGAGTAACCACTTCGACAACATTGGCGAGGCATTTCCGCAGCCCCTTAATGAGAATAATCGAGTGCATTTATGGGTCAAATTATATATTTGCCCCTTTTTCGTATCGGCATCAGGCATTTGCCATGTTTTTTTGCAATAATTTTAACGCGCCCTCGGTCTGTGCTTTTTCCTGAACAATAAATAATTTTTCTTGTCTCAATCGTTCAATTTTATCCTCAGCATTTTGTATTTCCTTTTGTGCAACTTGGAGTTGTTCTGTGAGAATAGATACCTGTTGTTGTAATCTACTGCGAGTATCTCGCTCTACTAACAGGTCGCGTTCGTTCTTTTCTGCTTGTTGCTTTTCAAACCCAGTTTGGATTTTCAATTGCAAAAATGCCTGTTCCATTTCTTGATTTTTTGCAATAACCTTTTCATAACGATTAGTTAATTCGTCATGATTTTTCTGTATTTGTTCCAATTGAAATTGAGCTGGGGCTAGTCTTTTTTCGCTTTCATGAAGCCGTAGCGTAATATCTTCCAGATGGCTTTTTTGTTGGATAAGCTCCTGAGTATATATTGCATTTTGTCGTTCTTTTGCTAAATTTTGTTCCAATTGCTGTTGCTGCACAGCTTGCTGGTAATGTTCCAAATTGGCCTGAATTTGCGAGGCCAATTGATGTAATCGTTGATTTTCTTGCTTAGCGTTTTCTAATTGTTGTAGAACAGATTGATGATTTGCATTTAATTTATCATAGGACTTTTCAATAGCTTGTAATTGCGTATTTAACGACAATCTAGCACGTTTCTCTGCATCTAATTTTTCTTGTAAATCATGAACTGTTTGATTGAGTTGGGCTTCAGTTTGTTGTGCTGTATATAACTGTACTTTTAAAGCATCTGCCTTTTGTTGTGCAATGGATTGGTTCTCGTGAATGCGCTGGTCCGCTGAAGATTGAAGTCCCTCCCACAGTCCGGTGACTAAAGCTAACAACGGTTGTGGTAAGCGACCCTCGCCGCCTATTTGCATGGATTTCCAACGCTTCAAATGTTCGGCCAGCGTAGTACGGCTTCCTGTACCTAATTTTTCTCGAATCGCATCAACAGTGGGGTTTTTCCCCAATCCTTGTAAATATTGTGCAGCTTCTTCTACTTCAGTAAAAGTAACACCGCCTCGTGCCATGAACACTCCTTATTTTTCATGATTTATCATGTATCATGAAATGTTATCATTAGACTAGGTTTTATAGAAGCCGTTCTTTATTCAAAATATAGTCCGATAACCAACAATTATGATATCTTAATTGATTGAGTTGTTATTCTTCCAGTAAGATCTTCTCGTGAAGATAGTGAATACCTGTTAAATTCATCATCTAGTTTATTTGTCTGGGATGATATGAATGATCTATGACTGGGTATCAGAGCATCTTGTAATTTATTTAAAGATGGATCATTTTTTTTATCATTCATTATATCTTCACATTTAAACTCATTAATTTTTAATGAACGATAAATTTTATTTGTGGTATGAATTTCGTTGATTCCTAAATTTTTTTCTAAATGTTTAATTAGTTGAATGCGTAATTTTTTTTGTTCGTTCATTGGAATGTTATAAAAAATAGATTCATTTATATTATCTTCATTTTTAAGATATTCATATAAAATTTTTTGTATCTCACTACTCATTATTCCTTTCTGATCACTACCATTCTTTTTATATATCGAAGTAAAATTTTCAAGATGTAATATTTCATTTTGATGAGATGAAAAATAATTTTTTATATTTTGATCGGCTGAATTTAACAGTAATTCTAGTTCTTTCGAACTTATATAGAAATCCTCAAAAGACCTTCCTTGATCATTTAATTGAATGACCCTATGAGCATAATTTTGTTTCATTTCTTTAACAGATTTTTCATCCTCTTGTATTAGATCAAGACCTCCACAGGCTATTTTTATTATGCGCTGAAATAACCGATCTATCATTCCTTTTGATAAATTATTCTCAGGTTGAAATAAAAAACCCATCTCTTTTTGATATTCAACTCGAACACCCATAACATCCAAATGTAATTGTTTATATTCATTTGGCAAGTCATAACTTCCTTTGGTCGCATATTGAATAGGGAAATTATTAGAACAACCACCATCAATATACACTTCACCGTTATGCTTTCGTTTTTTAAAAAGAACTGGCGTTGATATTGAAAATCGAATAGCGTCATGAAGAGACATATTAGGAGTATTTTGATAGTTCAATATTTTTAAATGATCAGAGTTTTTATAACGTGTAACCGCGATAAAAACATCTTTAAATCCTGATCCATCTATCATAGCCAGCTGATGAAAATGATGAAATGTAATATCTGTTGTATTTAATGTAATTTTGAATTTATCCTCTTTTTTTTCAATTTTTTCAATTAAGCTGGTTTCCATTAACTTATTGATTGCTTTATCTCGTTTACCTCCATGCTTAATCTCATTTAAAAAATATTCCAAACATTGATTTGTATTTTCATAAATGCTCCGCCGAAGATTTCTATGCAGTTTATCCCCTTTGCATATACCACCGGTAGTTACTAAATTATAGATACTTGCAACAAAATATGGATGGGCCAAAACAGAAAAAAAACCTGTTGTCTGCGCCATTAATCGTAAAGGAATTCCTATCCACTGATTACCTATTTTTTTACTTAATTGCTCTCCACACCAACTAAAAGTGGAACTAATCCCACTCAATGAATTTGAAATTAAATATTGAGGTGTAGTAATCACTTTATAGATACTTGATCCAATTGAATCGCTTAAAACATCTTTTGCTTTGTCTAATTCGAGATTTTGAAGAGTTTGTATTCTTGCTTTTGACGTCAAAGGTATTGCTGCAAAAACAGAAAATAATGCACCACCTGAACTGCCGCCAAATTCTTTTATATGCCTGAGTAAATTATTTTGTTCCAAGTATTCTAACACCCTAAGATAAACCCATACACGTCCTCCGCCGCCTTTAAACACAAGAGAACGTATTTCTGGCGGTTTTATATAATGTGTAAAAATCAATTTATTTATTTTTTCGTCTAAATAAATTTGAAAGCCATGAAGTGATTTTGGACGCTCAGAACGCATAATAAAAGCTCAACAATTTCTGCGCTATATCTTCTTTTTCTTGCAATAGGTTAATGCTTACTACGTAATGATACATTTATCTTTGCCTTGATTAGATACCAAATTAAATCTTATATTTTTATGAATAAAATATAAATGTTTTTCTCAAAAAATTATAACTATCGATAATCGATGTTTATCTATAGTTGTTATCAATGTTTAGTTACTCAATGCATTTATACTAATTTTTTAGGAATGGTACCCCATGGACCAATACCACTAATTTCTATAATTGTTTCTTCTTTAGTAAATCCATAATGAACTGTACCCGCGGGAAATTTAATAAAGCTGCCAGAGGGTAATGAAATACTATGATTTTTATCCATATTCGTTCCTATTCCCAGGTAATAAGTTCCAGAGATAACTGTATTATATTCATTAGTCACATGACTATGAGCTGGCATAATGAAATTAGCTGGCAATTTTAAACGGGCAACATAAAATTCTTTCTTTTGCGGATTACCAGTCAAAATGGTTAATTGCGCCCCTTTTGGGAGATTAACAGCATTAAACCATTTTAATGCGGGGGAGTTTGGTAAAATAGGTTGAATGGGATCTGCTTGAGCAAGATGACGGAATATAACTGCTAGACTTAATATAATTAATGTTAAGTTTTTAAAAATTTTCACTACTCTTTCCTTATTTATGCTTCGTTGAATACTTGCGTAACTTGTATGGTCTGCCAATGAGTTTCAATAAGATCCCCCGAAAATATTCTCAATGGAGCTTTTTCATGTTCCGAGATTCGTGTCAGCTTTTACCATATAAATTTCAACGCTTTCTTTCTCAGCCACCTCCGAAATGTTTTCCCCTCGTTCAGTATTAGATTGACTTTCTTCCGATTTTTTAATTCCTATTTTAAATTCTTCTTCTGTGCACCATACTAATCCGATAGATATAACATCATTTGAATCATTCATATTTATTGCATTAATAACACGAACTGGTATTTCAAAATGTTGGTAATAGATTAAATTTCCAACTGAAAAAGGTCTCATAGAATTCTTTGGAGGCATCCAGGCATTAAAAAAATCTTCAAATGTTTTTCCTCCATGCAAACGGCGATGTAACACGCTTACCGCAATAGGAGTTTTGGCATTTCTTGCTTTATAATAAAGCATTTTTAATGCTTTTTCTTTGTCAAGTTGATTCATTTGATCAAATGCTTCTAAAGCCTCAGAAAATTTTTGTTCTTCAAATAATTTCTCAAAGTCCATAATTAACTCCAATCATATTATTTCATCTTCGCAATTTGTACTTGCCTTGGAAAGGCATAACATAATAGGCTTTTTCTTTTTCTGAATTACATAATTCTTTTAAAAAATTTGATAGTTTACAGTTATTTTATAAGATGGCTGCTTAAATGCACATAAATTTATAGTAAATCACTTAAAATCTTTATTTTGGTTATTAGTCTCATAAAAAGCATTTCGATTAGAGAGGGTATGATCTTCGAAATATGTTACATAAAACGACAAAATGATTGTGAGGTCGAATCAAGTAATGGTTCTCCTAGTTTCTGCACTTGTTGAGACGGCTTTGGTTCTTTTGGAGGCTCTTTTTTCTGTTCATGGCTAAACGTAGTTGCATAGTGAGAACTCACAGCAGGTAATTCCTCAGTCACTGTCAATATGCTCCGCCCTCTTGCTTTTTCGGGAAGGCTTTGTTCATACTCTTTGATAAGGTTTTTGCAAGTTTCAACCGCTTGATCTGATTTAGATTTTAACGCGTTATAAAACTCTATTTCATCCGTTAAATAATCGACTTTAATCGATTCACGACCTCTTGCAAGTGCATTTTTGAATATGCCATCCGAAAATTCTTTTATAGCCGCTGATAATTTAGCTAATGCTTCATCTCTCTGTTTTTTTAAATTCGAAATTACATTTAAAAGGTCTTCATCGATTTTAAAAGCTAGGATTTTTTTGTAAGCGCTTTCAATTTCCCACTTTTCTTTACTCCAATCCATAAGTTCAATTGGAAAAAAGTGTTTTTTAAGCATTTCTAAATCTTTTATATTTTTTGTAACTAGTAGGATAAGTGATTGGATTAACGGATCTCTTACTGCAAATAATTCTCTATAAATAGAAATCTCTGCAATATATTTCTCTATTTGATTAAATTGAGGAATAATTTCTTTGCGAATTTTTTCTCCTTGATCTTTCATTTCAGGAAGAAAATCCACTGCCTCGATCGTTGTGTTAAAAGCTGAATCCCAGTTAGAAACAAGTCGTCCATCCACTTTAATTTCTCCTATTTTATAAAAATTTTCACACCCCAATCATTCAATGCAATGCCAATCAGGGTATTATTACATAAGCGGTTTAATCTGTCAGAGAATTTCTATAGTAAGGTATTTTGACTTTAGCCGCAAAAACCCAGGTTTTACAAAACTAATCATAAAATGCTAACAAATTCGAATGTTTTACTAATTATGATTGCCTATACAAAATTATTTTAATCAATTTTTTATCAAAAAGCATTATTTTTGACTAGCTTTAGAAAAAACCTGAGTATTTGCGGTTAAAGTCAAAATACGGTTGTGTCGCAAATTTAAATTTAAGTTGTCAAAAACTGTAAACGCATTTATCCTCGGCGCAACTATGCCACCAATCGATAAAACCGCTCGATGAGGCTGAATTTTTTTCATTAACATGCTGTCCTTTTCAGAAAGCAGACTAAAAAATGATGGGGTATTGCTTGAAAAGCCAGCCACAGGAAATATACGCAACCTATAAAAATGAGGCTCTATAAAAAATTATTAATTAGCTACCAGCATCAAAACTGGCAGCTAATATTTTTTTACATTAGATATTTCTTTGTGAGTGCGGAGGTAGATTAGTGATAAAAGTCAACCTTCCCCATTATTTTGATTTACTTGATTTGGCTTTTTTCTTCGTCACGGACTTCTTTACGCGAGCTACTTTCTTTTTTGCCGATTTTTTCGCTGGAGCTTTCTTCTTCCCTGTTTTCTTTGCTACTGGTTTCTTAACTGATTTAGCAAGTGCCATATGCATTCCCTTTTAATTAATTTTCCATCATTACAGTATCACAGTTGTACTAAAAAAAGAATCATTCATCTTGTTATCATAAGGCCTTACGTGACAATAAACTGGTTCAATTTTTGATAAGATTTATAATCATCGAAACGAATCAATTTCATTTGCTTATTTCAGCTGTGCCGCACGAAATACCCGTAGGATTACGAGTGGTATTATTAGAAGCTCGAATAGTAATGTGGTTTTTCCCTGTCTTAAATGACTGGGAAATACCTGGTGGAAGATCCATATTACAAGCACCATCATCAGGATCTTGGAAAGTTATACATACAGCCCCGCTAGGTGTGCCATCTTTACAATGATCATAAACTGTGACGGTATACCCAGTCGTATCAGAATAAAATGTAAAGGCTTGATTAGCGGGATTGGGATCGTTCTTATTAACACGAAATTCATCAGCGCAACATACAGTGGTGGAAAACATCACTATGGATAAAACTATAGAATTCACTATTTTCATTTTATACCGCTTATTTTTAGAAGAATAACTAGAAAATTTTTGCATTTTATATTTAAGGATATAAAAACACAAACTTTTTATAGTTGGATTGACAATCATTTTTAATATTTATTTTCACTACATTTATTATTTTTAATTATCGAGGATAATATGCAGAAAGACCCCGAAAATACGTTTTTTCGGGGTCTTCATATAGCATGGCAATCGCATTAGAATTTTCTCGAGAAAATGACATATTTTTGAAATTAGTGAGTGCTTTTTTAAGGGAATAAATAAAAAAAGTTAAGAATTTACGGGAAA
>Ga0207115_1024_pt1 | contig 26622 bp, 17 predicted proteins | sample Alteio_BWMinHeat_46_FD_153536 | JGI IMG/M metagenome (GOLD analysis project Ga0207115, IMG submission 153536) | Enriched cells from forest soil in Barre Woods Harvard Forest LTER site, Petersham, Massachusetts, United States -... | ecosystem: Environmental > Terrestrial > Soil > Temperate forest >...
CGTAATTTCTTTTTTGTTTTTTAGTAATAATAGGTTCTAACTTATATTTTTCTTCTTCAACGGGCGTGTTTGCGAGTGAGGCTATATCAAGCTTTTTTTCTTGTACATCTCTCAGACGATGGGGAATAGATTCCATCAGAAGATGAGGAATAGAAACTAGTTCATGATTAAAAATAGATAAAATATGATCTGATCCTAAAGAAAACTTTTCTTCATTTATTTTATCTAAATTATTTTTAAAAATAGATACAATTTCTCTTTGAATATCAAGAGAATATTCTCGGGCAATAACTGGTATAAAATATTGTGTTTTACGCTCAGTAAAGTGTAAGTTATTGCCCTCCCATCCCTTAACTGGTATAAAATATTGTGTTTTAGGCTTAGTTTTAGGCTTAGTATAATTTAAGTTATCGTCCTTCCATTCCTTCGGATGAAAAGAATTTGATATCCACCGACTGGAACTTGGTATCCAGCGATTGGAACTAGATATCCACGGGTGCCTATCTAGCACCTCGCGGATATATGTTTTGATTAAAACACGACCCCAATACGGCTGTGTAACATTTTTTAAAGATTCAAGTAAAAAAGAAAAGGTCTCTTCCAAAGGAAGGTCTTTTATTGTACAAATAATCTCTTTCTTCTTTAACGATTTGTCCGGGGCGGTTTCCATAACAATTTTACTTATTTCAACCTGTTTCGGAACAGAGTTTCCAGAGTTATACGTAAACATAGAAAAATCCTTCAAAATATAAAAATTGCGTAAATAATACCATTTTTTTCCAGGATGTCTAATATAATATCGATTACTGTAGGGCGTATTATTAAGTCTCTCGACAGTTGCTCTTGATAAATTATCACCCATATATTATCCTTACTTAAATACGTATAACCATATTTAAGTAGGGTTAATTATGGATAAACAGCTTCTAGATATCATTTATCAGCAAAATCCTTGGCTTAAGTTTCATAAAAATGGCTCTTTGGGAATTTCCGTGGTTAGTGCACAAAAAATGCAATACAGTACGGACGATGTTGATATAAATCATAATGCTATAGAAACCCGGCCAACTGAGGTTTCAGGAAAAACACAGGAATTCCCAAAGAGTCATCAAAATCTTATTGTTTCAAATGAATCTTATATTCCACGCATGCAACTTAATTTTCTTGTAAAGAAAGATTGGAATACCCTATGGACCATCTTAATTGGACCACGACAAGCCGGGAAAACTACGATTGGTAAACATTTATGCCAACAATTGTTGAATGAGCAGGCTTATCAGCAATTACTTTATTTGAATTGCGATTATCATGAAATTCGGCGATGGTTAATTTCACCTAGTTTTTTGATTGAAGTGGGAGAAACACTGGCGTTAAAAAACTATATTTTATTCATAGATGAGGTACAGCGACTGACAAATCCAGGGTTATTATTAAAAATGATTGCTGATTTAAAATTACCAATAAAAATGATCGCGTCGGGATCGTCACAGTTAGAAATTAAAAGTAAAGTACAGGAACATTTAACTGGACGACAACTGGAGGCATTAATACTACCATTAAGTTGTCGTGAAATTAATTTTAAACAAACATATCAAACACTACTCCAATATGGTAGTTATCCGCAGGTGTATCTTGCGGAACACAAAGAAATTTTTTTGCAGGAACTATTTAATAATTATATTCGAAAAGACATTATTGAGTTTTTGCAAGTAGGTAAACCGGATGTCATTTTGCAAATGCTTGGACTTTTAGCGCATTCTGCAGGGCAATTACTTAATTTTCAGCAACTGGCTACAGACTGCAGGGTCAATGTCGAAACGATTCATAATTACATAGGTATTTTTGAGAAGACCTATGTTATTAAATTGATACGACCATTTATTGGCAATAAACGCACTGAATTAACCTCTAATCCAATTTGTTATTTTTTGGATAATGGTTTTCGTAATCAATCACTCAATAACTTTGCACCTATAGATAATCGTACTGATAATGGGTTGTTAGTTGAGAGTTTGGTTTTTCAGGAAATATATAAATTTTACACTCAGGAACGAAAAAATTGGCAAATTCATTATTGGCGCACCAAATCTGGGGCAGAAGTGGATTTTGTATTAAAAATTGATTTTGATACTGTTATACCGATAGAAGTAAAATATCGAAATGTATCTCGCTTGAGTTTAACGCGTGGCTATCGATCTTTTTTAGATGCGTATCAACCTAAAATAGGTTTTATAATAACAAAAAATCAGGGAGGAGAATTAATTTATAATCAGAGCAAAATCCATTTTATCCCGTTATGCGATTTGGCTATGTTGTTTGAGTATATATAAGATCCTTATGCTAAGGGGCTGTGTAAAAATAACTTTCCCATTTTAATTTAATAACATATCACAAGAAATCAAATCTGAATAAAAAAATGGGGAAGTTATTTTCACACAGCCCCTAAACGACTAAATAGATATCATAGATTCCTTCTGCATCGCAGGCGTTGGCAAAAATTCTGTATCACACAAATAATTAAAATATATTTGAAATAACTTGTCGTTTATTTCAGGAAAAGGCATATCTATTGCATTTAAAATAGATGCTGCTTCCTGAATATTAGTACTGGGAGTAATAGGCAAGTCTTCCTCAGCAAGATATAAAGGTAAAAAAGGAAATAAGGCATTATCAGAATGAATGGTCATTAAGCGTTGTCGCCATTCTTGGTAAGAACAGATATCAATCCTATACCCATAATATTGTAACCAGGCTATTAAGTCAGTCCACATAATCCCCTGAGGATGATCTAAATGATAAACTGCACTGATTTCAGGATGATATAATGAAATATCAATGATGGCAGCACTCGCAAAATCGACGGGTAAAAAAGTGATATTCTCCTTCCAATCAGGCGCATATCCCAATTGAATGCAGCCTTTAATTAAATATAATAATGAATTATTAACGCTGGTTATCCCATTATCTGTCTGACCTAGGATATGCCCAGAACGATAAATACTGACAGGTAAACCTCTATTTTTTATTTGAGTCAGTAGTCGTTCTGAAACCCATTTACTAATTGCATAACCTCCAATTAAAGTGCTGGAGTCAGCATCAGGAAATTCTTCCGTATAACAATTGTTCTCGTCTATTTTGACAGCAGCAGATAATGTAGAAATGTAATGAATCGCTTTATCAATGAATTTGGTAGCAAATTTAATAACTTCAATAGTACCTTGCACATTGCTACTGCGTAAATTGCTATACGATGCCATTGTATTAACTTGTGCGCCACAATGATAAATAGTGTCAACGGTCTCGCTTAAATGATTATATTGCTGCGTGGGAAGTCCAAAACGATCATATCCGATATCACCGTCTAATAAAATAATTCTTCGATTAGATAGTAAGATCTCATTGGATAAATCATATTGTTCAACAGTATTTATTAAGCGTTTGGCGGTTGATTCAAATTCGCCTTTGCGAATTAAACAATAAATTTTAGCGTTTGTCTTTTTTAATAATTCGCGTAATAAATAAATTCCAAGAAATCCACTGACACCTGTTAATAAAATGCCGCCAGGCTGTTTAATATCACCCATTTTTTTCTTAGGAAGAATATCAGCATTTAATATGGTATCGCGAAGAATTTCTTCTTGAATGGTTGATTTAAACGTATATTTTTGTCCTTTAGAATCGATATATTCTGCAAGAATAGGAATAAAAGGTAAATCGATGAATATTTTCATGGGTATGGAAAGGTTAAATGTATTCATGATTTGAACGGACAGTTGAGAAATCATCAACGAATTTCCGCCTAAATCAAAGAAACTATCTGTCATACTTGCTTGTTTAATATTTAAAATATTGCACCAAATAGTCATAATTTCTTTTTCAGTTTCAGTACGTGGTTCAATGAATTGCCGTTCTAATAAACGTTCAAAATCTTTTGGTGGAGGTAATGCTTTCCAATCGATTTTTCCATTAAATGTCAGAGGAAATTGCGGTAAAATACAAAAAACAGAAGGAACCATGTATTCTGGTAATTTCATTTTAATGGCTTTTCGAATATTTCGTTTTGATGCTGCATTTTCAATGGTTTCCATCAAATTATGCGTCGCTAAATAATATTCAATGCATTTATTCATGGCAGTCATTTGTTTTTCAGTTTTATCAAATTCAATGCCTGCCCGTTGGTCAATTTGCCACATTAATTTACCGGACAACCATTGACCATCACCTGTTCCAGGTAATTTAATATTAATTCGCAAAGGGGTATTGGGTTCAATGTTTTCTATCAAGCCTGCTATGGCAATTCCTTCTTTTGATATATCAACGGAAATAACTTCTATATATCGAACATCATTCAGGTTAATTAAACATTTTTCGTGATATGGGATACGGATTTTATCAATATTAGGAACTAAATAAGCAATTAAGCTTTTTTGACCGTTAACGATTTCTTTTGCTAAAACGACTACTTCTGCGACATCGGGATATTGCCGGATGGTTGTTTCAATTTCACTAAGTTCTATACGATATCCGCGTATTTTAACTTGATTATCTACACGTCCAACAAATTCAATATTGCCATCATCAAGCCAGCGGACTAAATCGCCTGTTCGATAAAGGCGAGATCCTGTTTCTTGATTAAATACATTTTTAATAAATTTTTCATCGGTTAAAGAGGGGCGATTTAAATAGCCGGTAGATATAATGATACCGCCAATAAGTAATTCGCCGACATTTCCAATGGCAACAGGCTCAAGATATTGATCTACAATGTACATTTCGGAATTAACAATGGGTTTTCCGATAGGAGGGGGTAGTTGCTTATTTTCGTATATTTTGAGAGATGAATTAGCCGTATAAATTTTCATAAAAGTACATTCGACAGTGGCTTCTGTCGGGCCGTATATATTCCAAATATCAAAAGGATATATTTGATTGGGGTATTGGGTAAGGCTTTCACCACCTAGTTTAACGGTATGTAAACTTATATTTTTTGGCCATGGCACACTAAAAAGAATTTGTGCATAAGAGGTTGGTAAATCACAAATAGTAATATTTTTTTCAGCTAGCCAGGGTAATAATATATGAGGTGTCAATTTAGCATTATCTTCAATGATATGTATGCTTGCGCCTACGACGAGACAGGGAACTGTTTCACAAAAAAAAGTGTCAAATCCTGATGAAGCAAATTGTGAAGCACGATCATTAGCAGATAATGAAAAACAGCTCTGATACCAGATAGATAAATTAATTAGGCTTTCGTGTTTTATCATGACGCCTTTGGGTTGGCCTGTTGTGCCTGACGTATAAATAATATAGGCTAATTCATTGGAAAAAAAAGTACGTTCGATGGCATGTATCGGTTGCGATTCCAATAAAGCGTATTGATCATCTAAAATATGGGTTTTTTCCAAATAATCTCTAGGAATCCGGTGTGTGTTATTCGCTAAAATAATAGTCGGTCTACAATCATCCAAGACATATTGGATGCGTTCATCAGGATATTTTATATTAATAGGAACATAGATAGCACCTATTTTAAAGATAGCTAACATGGCCACTATAATGGCAGGTGTTCGTTCCATTAATACTGCAATAGGGGCACCGATATTAACGTTTTTTCGTACTAGATAATGTGCTAATTGATTGGAAAGTTCGTGTAATTTTTTGTAACTCAGTTCGTAAAAATCGTTTGCAACAGCTAAACGATCAGGATGTAGCATGGCCTGTGTCATAAATAATTCATGACAACAGGGATTTATATTTTTGATTAATTGGTTATAAGAAGGTTTTCCCCATTGTTTTAATTTCATTTTTTCTTCAGGAAGGAGAATAGAAAAATGTGTAACTCTTGTTTTAGGTTGTAGAGTGATTTGTTTTATTATAAATATGAAATGCGACATAATGTTTTTAATGCTTTTTTTAGTGAAGCGTGCACTATCATAATAAAGTTGTATTTTTAATGATTTTTGTGGTTTTACTATGAGTACTAAGGGATATTTTTCTGCATGAATGGGTAAATTTAATGATTTTTTTGTTTTAATTTTTGGATTAATGGTTAAAAATAAATAATTCACTACATTATCTACTTGTTGTCTTGCGGCAGGATTATTGTAAAAACTAGATGCATTCTTTTGATTTTGTTCAAGTTGATTTTTTAAGTTTTCTATGAAGGTTTGTATTGTTTCATCTTCACGGATAATAGAACGAACAGGTAAAGCGATATTTTTAAGTGTCATTTTTTTCCCTACATTGGACTGATCAATAAAGTCTGTCCCATAGACGATATCATCTGAACCGGTATAACGATTTAATAAAATGGCCCAGGCCACATGCAGTAAGGAATTCACTTCGACTATATTTTTTAATTTAATAGTCAGTGTCTTAGTTTCGCAGGAGTAAGTATTTTTAATGGGCTTGGCTCCCAGAGGGGTAGGAGGAAAGCCAAATCCTTCAAGCCATAATTTAGAAGATAAATTAAATCCAGATAACATTTGTTGCCAATAATCAGGTTTGTTTTGGAGTTTTGTTGATTTTTCAGGTTTTATTGATTTTTTAGGTATTGTTGATCTAATAAGGTTTGTTTTTTTTGTAGATTTTTTGAGAGAGGATGTTCTAGATTTAGGAGAAATTGAGGATTTATTTAATTTCTTTGTTTGTAAAGTCTTAGTGGGTTTTTTCAAAGATTTCCTTTTCATGCAATCTCTCCTATTTTACTAATTTATCAATCTATTTCAGGTCTAAAAACTCCTTTAGAGTGGAAGGAGCGTCAGGCAAAGCCTGCATCACTGCCATTGAATTAAGCTCGCATTGCCATATTAGCAAATCTGTCATGCAACCACGTTTCACTTATTACCGACGAAAGCTCGGAGCAAAGTTCCTTAATTCAATGGCAGTGAAGCCTGCATAGACTGTGGTGCAAGTCGCTATCCGAACGACATTTTATGCCATTCCTCCTGCCGAATTTAGGATAATATTTTCGGTTTATTGTTAAAAATTAACTGTTAAAGTAGCAATTAACGTACCTGTATCTAATCCTGGCATCTGAGCCTTATGATTTGTATTCGTATATTGCAATGCCATGACGTATTGTTTTATTGTTTTTTGTAGACCAACCATAACATCACTGTAACTATATAATCCTGCATTACGGGGTAAACTATAATGGCCCCAGCTTGCTTGTGCTTGTAAATCGCTTAAATGGAATATTTTTTCTGAAATAGGAATAGCAAATAATCCGTTGTAATAAATGCCGTTACTATGAGAGCCATAGACATTTAGTGAGTCGCCAATAGTAGCGGTAAAAATTTTATAAGTGAGCGCAGCAATGACTTCATTGTAATTTGCAGCGGATGCCTTAGGATAATTATAACGATCAAAGTTAATATTATAACTCCAGTTATCATTAATAGAATTACTAATTCCTATAATGGTATCTGCTTCAACGGTTGCTGTATTTCCTTGAGGATCAGGAAAATCAACATTGGATCCCCATACATTAAGATAAATACCGTTTGTTAAAAAAGTATAGGTTAACCCCCCTTGAAAAGCAGGATTATTATTAGAGTTACTGATACCACGAAAAATATAATTTGTTGTAATATCAAAATTTCCTGTTAAAGGACTTTTTGCTTCTGTGTCATCAGACGCCGCGGGAGCTGGTGCGTTTCCATTGGTTATTTGGGTGGAGTTTGGTTTGGCTGCATTAACATCACCTTGAGTTGAGCTTGTATCGGCATAACTATGAGATGCTAAACATATTAAACTGCAAGAAAAAAGTATGTTACAAATTGCTTTCATTCAAAAAACTCCTTAATCATATTTTTTACGATGTTGTTTCTACAGAGGGAGAATCTATTTGGGTTAATTGTAATAATATCTTAGTTTCTGGAAGGGGACGACTAAGATAATATCCTTGAACCATATCACAATCATGGTCTGCTAAATATTGCATTTGTTCTGGTGTTTCTACGCCTTCTGCAACCACTTTCATATTTAAACTGTGAGCTAATGCAATAACAGCAGTTGTAATGGCGACATCATCTTGATTCCCTGGCACACCTTTAATAAATGATTGATCAATCTTGAGGACGCTTACTGGAAATTGTTTTAAATAACTAATGGATGTGTATCCTGTACCAAAATCATCAATGGTAATTTTTACACCCATATTGCTGATGTCATTTAAACGTTGGATCGCTGTATCAACATTGTCCATTACGGCTGTTTCAGTGATTTCTAGTTCGAGATATTCTGGATCCAGTCTTGTTTCATTCAGAATCGTTTTCACAAGTTGAGCAATATCTTGATGACGAAATTGTTTGGGTGACAAATTAACAGCGGTGGAAATAGGTTTAAATCCTTGTTCTTGCCATGATTTATTCGCTCGACAGGCTTCCTTTAATGCCCATTCACCAATTTGCATAATAAGACCTGTTTCTTCAGCGAGGGGAATAAATTTCATAGGACTGACCATCCCAAGTTCTGGACTTTCCCATCGAATTAAAGCTTCTACGCCCATCATAGTGCCATCTGCTAAATTTAATTTTGGCTGATAATATAGAATGAATTCGTTATTATTAATTGCTTTGCGTAATGCTCCTTCAAGCTTAATGTGCTCATGTGCTTCGAGGTTCATTTCTTTTGTGTAATATTGGTAAATACCACCGCCCGCACGTTTAGCTTTATACATTGCCATATCTGCATTTTTTAGTAAATCTTCAAGGGAATCACCATCTCCTGGAAATATACAAATACCGATACTTGTTGTAATGAAAAATTCGTGAGTTTCTATTTTGATGGGTTCAGCACAGAGTTGTAGAATTTTTTCAGCAACGGGACTCGCGTATTTGGCATGAGAAATATCGTTGACTAACAAAATAAATTCATCACCACCTAACCGTGCTAATACATCACCCGCGCGCAATACACTTGAACACCGGTGAGCGATTTCTTTAAGTACTAAATCGCCCATACGATGACCTAGTGCATCGTTGATATTTTTAAATCGATCTAAATCGATGAATAAAATGGCCAATGTTTTTTTATGGCGACGCGCGTTATTCAACGTTTTATTTAGCATTTCATTAAAAAATACACGATTGGGGAGGGACGTTAAATTATCATAATGCGCAAGTCTTACTAAATGTTCTTTATGAATAATTAATTCTTTTTCAACTGTTTTACGTTCTACGATTTCTTGTTGTAATTGAATGTTGGTCTGTTTTAGTTCTTGCGTACGTTCTTCAACACGATGTTCTAATTTTAAATGCGAGGCTTCTATAATATTCATCATATGATTAATACGTTTGGCGACAGAGGAAAGCTCGTCATTTCCACTTTCATTGACACGTCTAGAAAGTTCATTGTTTTCGCTGATTTCAGAAACATTTTTTTCTAAATGTTCTAGGCGTTTGATGATAAGAATGCGTAATAACCATAACATTAAAAGGGAAAATAAAATACCTAACACAATAAAACTAATTAAGTAATAATGTATCGCTTCAACACCAGTTAAATAAATGGAACGGGGTGATGTCATTTGAAACATTGCGATGGGTTTATTATTTATGTCTTTTATAACTGAATAACCTTGCAACGTTTGTTCATTAATGGGTGAATTCCAGTGTCCATTTTTATTATTAGAAATGTCTTTAAATACTTTTTCTAACTTAGGATCTTTTTCAATTTGAGATATTAAGGAGAGTGATAAATTTAATTTGGTAGTATCTTCTATTTTTTTTAAGATTTTTTCCGATAATAACCGTCCAAATATAGCAGCGCCCATAGGAGGTTGCACTTTATCGCCATCTGTAATGGCTACCGCTGCAATCATCATGACGCCTTTGTCAGTTAGGACATAACCTCGAATGTCTTTCGCTACATCATGGCGATCCAGTAATGCGCTACCAGGATAAATGTATTGTTCAAGTCCTTTAGGATAACCTATATATTTTGAATTATCGGTGTCAATTGCTATGCCTACAGCTAATTTTCCCGTTTTGTCCCAATAACTTATTAAATTAATGGTGGAATTAACAAAGGCTGTCATATTTAAATTATTAGGAACGAAGCTGGGATTTTTTCCTTGCATATAATCATATAAGTCATTCCAATGAGCCCAATCAGACGTATAAGTATAAAGAGAGTAATCAAATTGATCGAGAGCTTGGTCAACACGGCCTAAATCGCGATCAGCTCTGTCTTTTTCTAAAGAGAGGAAGCTGCGAATCAAAAAAACATTTGATCCGGCATAAGTAAGGACTAAAAAAATGATCCAAACCAGTCCAATACCAATTAAGATTTTATTTCTTAGTTTCATATACCCTCCATGGTATTGGGAAGTTTTTTATCCTATTTAAATAGTATACTGAAACTATTTGTTTGGATAAATGACTATTATCATTATTTAATTTAGAGAATGATCCGTAGATCCTAATGGATTTCCTAATAATTCTCGCATTTTGGCTTTTATTAAATCAATGGCAATTCTATTGCCTCCTCCTCTGGGGACAATAATATCTGCATAACGTTTTGATGGTTCAATAAATTGTAGATACATAGGACGCACGGTTTCTTCGTATTGTTTTAAGATAGATTCTAGAGAGCGAGCGCGTTCTTTGACATCCCGTTTTAAACGACGAATTAAACAAATATCTAGCGCTGTATCCATAAAAATGCTAATGTCCATCAATTCGCGTAAATATTGCTCTACAAATAATAAAATACCTTCTAATACAATAATAGTATGCTGTCCAATGGTGCGTGTTTGCGTTTCACGAAGATGAGTGGCGTGATTGTAAATAGGTACTTCTACCGTTTTGCCTTGTTGAATTTGTAATAAATGTTGATAGAGCAATTCATGATCTAATGAATTAGGATGATCATAATTGATATGAGCACGTTCCTCTAAAGGAATGTTGCTGTGATCTTTATAATAAGAATCTTCGGATATGACAACAACTCGATCCGATCCGAGTTCTTTTACAATAGTGTTTGCTAAAAGACTTTTACCTGAACCGGAGGCGCCTGAAATACCAATGATAATTGCGCTTTTTTCTTTCATCCTTACCTCCTTAGTAGTATGTATAAAGCGCCAGTGCCGCCATCTTGAGCGGTAGCAGAGCAAAAGGCTAAAACATACTCTGTTTGGCGCAGCCAATGATTTAATTTATTTTTTATAATCGGTTTGCTGTGACTGCGTCCTTTTCCATGAATAATCATAACGTGACGTATTCCTTTTCGTTGACAATTTAATAAAAAATGACTGAGAATTTCTCTGGCTTCTTCTATTGTTTTGCCATGGAGGTCGAGCACTGCCTCTGCATTATATTGTCCTTTGCGTAAATTGCGAATCATTTTATGCTGAATACCAGGGCGAAAGAAATCTAATTTATCTTCACTACCTACTGAGTCGAGTTTTTCATAGTCAGAGAAAAAAAGAGGGGGTTCGGATTCTTTAAAAATCAGAGTCGTTTTGAATGTTTTTTTCGGAGGAGCCTCTGGGGAAATGGTTTTTTTCTGAATAATTCGTTTAACACCCTGCATAGCAGCGGCAAACATGTTTTTGTCTTCCTCACTGATTGTGTTTTTTTTAGACATTCTTGTGATCATTAGGGGGTTATTTATTAATAGTTTAACTCAAAATATTTCTTCGCCCAATGCTTGTTGGTAAATATCACTTCAATTTGATATTCTCTGCAGCAGTAATAGAAAGGATAGTTATCTAATGAATAATAAAGATGTACTACAAAAATTTTTGTTTGAACAGGCCGGTGTGCGGGGTGAAATAGTGCATCTAAAAGAAACTATTCAAGCGATTCTTCAACAACATTCTTATCCCAACGTGTTGCAAGAATTATTAAGTGAAGCATTAGTGATTGCTAGTTTATTAACAGCAAGTATGAAATTCAAAGGGCGATTGACCATACAGTTTCAAGGTAAGGGTAAAATTAAACTTTTGTTAGTTCAATCAAATACCGATTTGCAACTACGGGGATTGATTCAATGGAATGGCGAAATCACTCCTTCAGATTTATTGCAAGAATTAAAAAATGGAACGTTAGCCATTATTATAGATCCTGATAATAACGCTGCTGGTCGATATCAGGGAATTGTTGCTTTTGAGGGGAATTCTTTAACACAATCCATTGAGGCTTATTTTAAATATTCAGAGCAATTACCAACACGTCTTTGGGTCACTATAAAAGACAGTCATGCTGCTGGCTTACTATTACAAGTTTTACCAGGAAAAGAAAGTGATCAAGATAATGATGATTGGACTCGATTAACTTATTTAACAGAAACGATAAAACCCGATGAATTGTTAACGTTGGAAAATAAGACCTTGCTTTATCGTCTTTTTTCTGAAGAAGATATACGTTTATTTGATCCAATACCGGTTTCTTTTTCTTGTACGTGTTCGGTAAAACGTGGAGAACATGCTATTTTATTGTTAGGTCGCGAAGAAGCAGAACTTGAATTAAGAGAAAAACAAAAAATTGTGGTAACGTGTGAGTTTTGTAATAAAGAATATATTTTTGATAGAGTTGGAGTGGATGCTATTTTTAAAAATAATGGCAAACATACGTTGCATTAGAGGCTGTTTGAGGACAATCATGTTTAATTTAATTTATGATTTTTTAATTGTTTTTTTATTTTTTAAAACATTTAAATTTTTTGGTATTTATGTTGCTACGATGGTCGGTATCTTGGGCACGGCAAGTCAAGTGATTATTCATCGCTTGTGGAAAGGGTATTTTGATAAAAAACAATTATTTGTTTTATGTATATTCATGATCTTCGGAGGCATGACTCTTTATTTTCATAATCCTATTTTTGTCAAATGGAAGCCCAGTATTGTATTTTGGATATTTGGAATAGGGATTATATTTTCTCATTTTATGACTAAACAACCTATTATGCAGCGTTTAATGACTTCAGTAGTGGAGAATAAAATACCTATTCCACTCCATGTTTGGAAAAAAATAAATTTAGCCTGGGGTATTTTTTTTCTGATGCTCGGTGCTATTAATATTTTTGTTGCCTATCAGTATACGACTGAAATATGGGTTAATTTTAAATTATATGGGATCTTGGGATCCTTATTTTTATTTGCAGTAGGCCAATCTATTTATCTTGCGCGATATTTGGAATAGAAAAGGTGAAAGGTATATTTTTATGGAACGTCTTCAACTCATTCATACTTTATTGCAACAAGCATTTTCACCAACGCGCTTAGACGTTTTAGATGATAGTGCTGAGCATATAGGTCATGCGGGAAGTGCGGGTGGAGCAGGGCATTATACTATTAAAATGGCTGCAGATTGTTTTAAAGGTAAATCGCGTATTGATGTACATCGCGCGATTTATGGGGTTTTAGGGGAGTTGATACCTGATCAAATACATGCGTTGCGGATTGTGATATTGATTTGATGGGTTTTGATTTTCGAGGATCACAGTGCAGTTTACCTCAAAGTAAATGTGGGCTACGGAGCATAAAAAAAGGCTCTACTGGAATTATCGGAATGACTGATCATTCCGCCGCCGGCAGAGCTATAAAAAATCAACGAACTCTGTACATAATATAGGGTTTAAGTATAGATTTTCTTACTGGGGTGGTGCGAAGAAAGATAGGATGATAAGCATTATTATTAGTCGCGCTTTGTGATGATCTGCATTCTTTCTTTTGTTTTTGATTAGGATTTTTAATTGTCATATGGGAAGATAATACCTTGCCTGTGGTGCTTTTAATGGGCATGTATTTCTGATTTTTTAGTCTCGAGTCATTAGAAGCAGGTAGGCTGCTAGTACTTTCTGATTTTTGATTTTCTGAGGTTAAGTTAGAGGAAGATAGGCAGCTGGTACTTTCTGATTCTTGATTTTCTGAGGTTAAGTTAGAGGAAGATTGATCGTTGAAATTTTTTGGTTTTTTACTTTTTGAGGTTAAGCTAGGAAATAAGCGCATTATAATTCTGGATATTCCATAATTTATTGTGGTTCTTATTACAATAGAAGGTCTTGAAATTTTACGCTTTACAAGCGATTCACGTATCGGATGCGTATCAAATATAGCACCAAAAAAAACGCCCACAATTCTTGCTGCAGTGGTATAGCCAATAGAAATGCCGCAGGCTTTTGCAATGCCAATTGCTCCAAAACCAAATAATGGAGCAATTCCCGGTAAAGGAATAACCAACGTACCTATAAAACCTAAAACAAGGAATAGGGTTAATAATAACACTGCTGCTCTACTAAGGGATGATGTATAAGGAAGATTTTTTGCTTTTCTATCATCATACCAACATTCATCGTTTTTGCTGCTAACAGCATTAAATGCCTCGTACTCATTGGATTTATTAAAATTTATTATTCTTTTAATGACGCCAATAAAAGCTTCTATAGGAGGAAATAGTGAAAGTAGCTCGCTTCCGATTTTTGAATTTGGCATATGAAATCTAATATGAATGTTAATAAAAAAACCTAAATCAATATTAACGTATTTTTATTAATAATACATTAAATATTCCACTTTTAAGAAAATAAATAAAATATTAGTAATATCAGTGTATTACATTATTATGTGATATTTTTGCACAAAAAAAATGGTATCCGCTTTAAAGTTAGAAGGTAAATTTTATTTTGCAGCCTGATTTATCTCAAAAATAGCAGAAAATACAGATGTTCTTTAAAAGTTACCCTATAATTTAGGATTATTTAAAATAATGACTGAGTTGTTCCGCCGTTAGCATAAAAACCCCTCCTCCACCCTGTCGAAATTCAAGCCAAGTAAAAGGCACATGAGGGAATTGCTCCATGATAGCTTGTTCACTGTTTCCTACCTCAATGATTAATACGCCATGTGGATTTAAATAATGATGAGCATTGCACAAAATCATTTTTGTAGCATTCAATCCATCCGAACCAGATGCTAACGCTAATGCAGGTTCATGTAAAAATTCTTGAGGTAACAGGGCCATATCTTTTGCATCAACATAGGGTGGATTACTCAAAATGAGATCGTATTTTTTTTCTTTAGGTAAATCTTTAAATAAATCACTTACATATAAATGCACTTGTTCTTCTACCGCATTTCTTAATACATTTATTTTCGCAACGGCTAAAGCATCAGAAGAAATATCACTAGCATCGACTTCACAATCCGGAAATTGCTTAGCACATGCTATGGCGATGCAACCACTACCAGTGCATAAATCCAAAATAGAATGTATAGAATCTGCTTCAATCCAGGGTGAAAAATCATTTTTAATGAGTTCTGCAAAAGGCGAACGAGGAATGAGAACGCGTTCATCGACATAAAAAGATAAGCCAGCAAACCAAGCCTCTTTTGTCAGATAAGGTGCAGGAATACGATGAGTAATGCGCCGTTGAATAATATCGTAAATAGCCTCACGTTCAGAATGAATCAGACGTGCATCGAGAATGTTTGGATCAACAGAATGAGGTAAATGTAAAGTATGTAAAATAAGATTGACTGCCTCATCCCAAGCACTGTCAGTGCCATGACCATAGAATAAGCTCGCTTCGTTAAAGCGACTCACTGCCCAACGTAAAAAATCACGTATCGTAACTAATTCATTTATTTCATTCATTATTAATTCCTTCCAAATCCCCATCACGACGGTATAATGCTTGATTTTGACACTCTTTACTTATGAGTATTTTTATACTCATACGCTATGAGTATATATAGCAGGATTTATATCATGTTCCAGCCTATCGGCCCAGTCATATTAGATATACAGGGAATTGAATTATCTCGTGAAGATAAAGAATTATTACAGCATCCTCTAGTGGGAGGCGTGATTTTTTTTGCACGAAATTATGTGTCGATTCAGCAATTAACAGAATTATGCCAAGCTATTCGAGAAACACGGCAACAACCTCTATTAATTGGAGTCGATCAAGAAGGAGGGCGAGTACAGCGTTTTCATCAATCATTTACCCGGCTACCTAGTATGGGATTTTTAGGACAATGGTATGACCAATCGCCTGAAGAAGCGATATTACTTGCAGAAACATGCGGCTGGCTAATGGCCGCTGAATTATTATCAGTGGGAGTGGATTTAAGTTTTGCTCCTGTGCTGGATTTAAATAAAAAGTTAAATCAAGTCGTCGGTGATAGAGCTTTTCATCACCAATCAGAATGCGTCACCCTTCTTGCAAGCGCTTTGATAAAAGGAATGCGAATGGCGGGTATGGCATCGACGGGAAAACATTTTCCAGGTCATGGTTCAACAACAGTCGATTCCCATATCGGAATGCCTGTTGATTCGCGGGATTTGTCAACCATCATCGCAGATGATATGCAACCATTTATTGCGCTGCATAATGAATTAGATGCTATCATGCCCGCACATATTCTTTTTCCTGCGGTAGATAGTCAAGCGGTTGGATTTTCTGAATATTGGTTGCAATCTATTTTACGTACACAACTTCAATTTTCAGGTGTTATTTTTAGCGATGATTTAAATATGCAAGGTGCTAGTATTGTAGGAGATTATCCAACCCGTGCTGAAAAAGCATTGAATGCAGGATGTGACATGATTTTAATTTGTAATAATCGACTGGCTTCGATGCAAATATTAAAACATTTAGAGAAAAATACATATCATCTTAATGATAAAAAGTTTAATTCACTGCAAGGCACTTTTTCTTATACAGCGAATCAATTACGTCATACGGAAGAGTGGCAAACAAAACAAGAAATCTTAAATAGGAAAATATTATGCTAATCGATAATACTGTCAATAAAATGCAAGCTGTACTTGATAAAGCAGAATGTCTTTATGATATGCACGCCATTGAAAAAGCATTGGATGAAATGGCTATTTCTATCACGAATCAATTGGAGCATTCTAATCCTTTGGTCTTAAGTGTCATGATTGGTGCTTTGATTCCTGCAGGGTATTTATTACCGCGACTAAAATTTCCTTTAGAAGTCGACTATATTCATGCAACCCGCTATCGTAGCACGACGCGTGGTGGCGATTTACATTGGTTGGTAGAACCTCGCCAATCATTGAAAAATCGCAGTGTATTAATAGTCGATGATGTAATGGATGGCGGTTTAACACTGGCCGCTATTATTGATTATTGTAAACAAGCCGGTGCAAAAGAAGTTTACACAGCTGTTATGGTTAATAAGGTACGTCCCCGAGAAGAAGGTGTTCATTTTGAGCCGGATTTTGTTGGATTAAACGCAGAAAATCGTTATTTATTTGGCTTTGGCTTGGATTATCATGAATATTTACGGAATGCACCGGGTATTTATGCTGTGGCTAAGGAGCATGAATAATATTTTTATAAGCGCAGTAAAATAATAGCCATGAACGGATGACTATTTAGTGGGGAGGTTCAGCAACTCGCGCTTTTAGCGAGAATTACTCTAGGTTACATATTTTTTAGCGAATTGCTTTAAAACATTATTAATAAGGAAAAAAATATGATTTGGATCATCGCATTTCTGATATATTTTGGTGTCTTGGCTTATCAGCGTGCATCGCTCAATGTATGGTTGGTAGCAGTCAGTACTTTTTTAATATTAATGACATTTATTAGTAAGAGTTCTGCTACTACGCTTACTTTTTTATGGGGTATTTTTTTAGTATTTTTTATTCCGTTATATGCCCATTCTTGGCGCAGAAAAATAATCACTTCTCGCATTTTAACCTTTTACCGTCGAATCATGCCATCGATGTCCCGTACTGAACGTGAAGCATTAGCTGCTGGTACTATTGATTGGGAAGGAGATTTATTCCGTGGTGTTCCCGATTGGGAAAAATTATTACATTTTCCAAAAGCAACATTGTCAGTGGAAGAACAAGCCTTTTTAAATGGGCCTGTTGAAGAGCTTTGTACTATGATTAAAGACTGGGATATCACACATAATCGTGCGGATTTACCGCCTGAAATATGGCGATTTCTCAAAGTCCAAGGTTTTTTCTCTTTAATTATTCCTAAACAATATGGTGGGAAAGAATTTTCAGCTTATGCACATTCTCAGATATTAGTAAAAGTATATAGTGTCAGTGCATCAGTTGCGACAACCATCGGTGTACCGAATTCATTAGGGCCCGCAGAATTATTATTACATTATGGAACATCTGCACAGAAAGATTATTATTTACCCCGGCTGGCCAGCGGTGAAGATATTCCTTGTTTTGCACTGACAGGCCCTGAAGCTGGCTCTGATGCGGGTGCCATGACAGATACGGGAGTCATTTGTAGAGATCATTATAATGGCGAAGAAGTATTAGGTATTCGTTTAAATTGGAATAAGCGTTATATTACCTTAGCGCCTGTTGCAACTGTCATAGGGCTTGCTTTTAAATTATATGATCCTGAACATTTAATAGGTACACAGGAAAATCTAGGTATCACCTGTGCGTTAATTCCTCGAAATACACCAGGCGTTACGATAGGGCGTCGTCATTTTCCTTGCAATATTGCTTTCCAAAATGGACCCACTCAAGGTAAAAATGTATTTCTGCCGATAGATTGTATTATTGGCGGAGCTGAGATGGCAGGGCATGGATGGCGAATGTTAATGGAATGTTTAGCAGCAGGGCGTGCTATATCATTACCTGCCAGTGCGACAGGTGGTTCGAAAATATTAACCTATGCAGCAGGTGCTTATGCGCGTATCCGTCGACAATTTAATGTTTCTATTGGCCAATTTGAAGGAATTGAGGAAGCGTTAGCTCGCATTGGTGCATTGGCATATATCATGGATGCGACACGTACTTTTACGGCTGCAAGAATAGATGCCGGTCAGAAACCCGCTCTGGCTTCTGCTATTACAAAATATCATGTTACTGAATTAGGTCGCATGATTTTAGATGATGGAATGGACATTCATGGTGGTAAGGGAATTTGTTTAGGGCCTAATAATTATTTAGGACGTACTTATCAATCGACGCCCATTGCTATTACTGTTGAAGGAGCCAATATTTTAACGCGTAGTATGATTATATTTGGCCAAGGTGCTATGCGTTGTCATCCCTATATTTTTAGCGAATTTGAAGCAGCCAGTCAAAAGGATAATAATAAAGCGTTAATTGATTTTGATAAAGCTGTCTTTGGTCATCTAGGCTATACCCTTAGTCATATTGTTCGCACATTTGTTTTAAGCTTAACAGGAGGACACATTATTCGTGCTCCTAAGGGAAAATTAAGGCGTTATTATCAACAAGCTTCTCGATTGAGTGCTGCATTTGCTTGTGTTGCTGATATTTCCTTATTGATTTTAGGAGGATCCTTAAAACGTAAGGAAAATATGTCTGCTCGCTTAGGTGATATACATAGTGGTTTATATTTATTGTCAGCTGTTTTAAAGTTTTATCAAGACGAAGGAAAAAATGAAGATGATTTGCCTATCGTACGTTGGGCTTGTTTATATTGTCTTTATGAAATTCAACAAGCATTTGATGCGTTGCTAGTAAACTATCCTAATAAAATAGTGAAATATATATTAAAATGTTTGATTTTCCCCTGGGGTAAGCTTTTTCTTCCCCCCAATGATAAACTAAGCCATAAAGTCGCACAGTTATTACAGGAGCCTTCTGCATCACGTTATCGTTTATCGTCGGGTATTTATTCGGGCCAATTAATGGCAGTGATAGAAGATGCATTATTAAAAGTCGTTGCAGCGGAACCTATCGAAAAGATGATTAAATCGGCTGTTCGTGACGGCGCTATAAAAGGTGATACATTGACAGAGCAAGCAGATGCTGCCTTGACTCAAAAAATCATATCACAAGAACAATGGGCCTTAGTCAATGAGTCTCATTTGGCACGGGCAAAAGTGATTGCTGTTGATGATTTTGCAGCAGAGGAATTAACACATATGAATATGACTGAGATTTATGAGCCCCATTCAACAAATGCATAGCAAAAATTTATTTTATTATTTAATGGCATTAACTTTATTTTTTTTAATGTTTGAAGTTAGTTTTTTTATTCATTCCAGTGAGCTTTATTTGGGGGATTTTAAATTAATTTCTAATCATTTACATGTTCCAATAACGGTTTTACCAGGAGTTCTTTTTTATTTAAGTACGCAGTTATTGATACATTTGGTCTATGTTATTTTCATTATTGCCATGACTTATGGAGTAGTAAGCGTTATTCCCCGATGGCAAACAAAATGTGAAATGATAGGAATGGGACTATGGGTAGGGGGGATAGTAACCATATTATTAGCGAATCAATACTATTTCCCTAATTCAAAATTTGCTTATCTTCTCAGTGATTTATTACCTCGTGCGGTTGCAACCTATTTTTTTTGGGGGTTTTTTACTGTATTTTTAAGTATTTTATTATTAGCGTTCATTGGTTTCTTTTTATTATTAATGCGCAAAGCGAAATGGACGACCATTTTTCTCAGTATGGGAATGGTAGCGGCTATTGGTCTTGCATACCATCATGCATCATTGCCCATAGATGCTGCGACAGTCGATAGGCCCAATATTATTATCATTGGTATTGATGCTTTGCGTCCCGATTTTTTAGGTTATTTTGGTGGGACGAAACGTACACCCCATTTGGATTCGTTTTTTGATAAAGCAACAGTTTTTTCGGAGTCAATAACACCACTAGCGCGTACATTTCCTGCATGGATGAGTATTTTAACGGGAGAATATCCTAAAAAGGATAATGCCCGTTTTGATTTACAAACGGAAATTCATTACGATTTACATCAAACGTTACCTAGCATTTTACAACAGCATGGTTATGAGACTATCTTTAGTACGGATGAAACACGATTTAGTAATATTGATCAGGCGTTTGGTTTTGATCAGATCATTACTCCACCGATCGGTTTTAATGATTTTCTCTTAGGAACGTTAAATGATTTTCCTATCTCTAATTTATTAGTGAATTCCCTTGTAGGGCGTTATTTATTTCCATATAGCTATGGAAACCGGCCTGTTTTTACAACATATAATCCGAATAGTTTTTTGCATCTTTTAAAAGATAATCTACCCTCTGTCAGGAAAAAACCTGTTTTATTGATTACACATTTTTGCTTAGCACATTTTCCCTATTTATGGGCAGAACAACCGGGTTATCGTTTATCTATTTATAATTATCAAGCAGCCGTACGGCGTGTTGATCAGCAAGTACATGATTATTTGATGCTATTAAAAGAGAATAAATGGCTGGAACATAGTATTGTGATTATTTTGTCAGATCATGGGGAAGCCATAGAATTACGTGGTGACCGTGTAACGGACGCTGATTTTTTTATCTCTGGTAAAACAAATGTGAAGAAAGTCATTCCTTCTTTTTATCCATCTGCAGTGGATCATGAACAAGTCAATCAATCAGCAGGTCATGGGACAGATATTTTGAGTATGACACAATACCATACTGTTTTGGCATTCCGGTTTTTTGGTATTCAAGGACAAGTTCCCTCTGTTGTATCAGGGAGAGTTTCTTTATTAGATATTAAGCCAACACTGTTGCAGATGTTAAAAATCAATTTTCCCATTTCGCCAGGGGGTAAGTCATTAATAGATTATTTTTCGGGCCAAAAAACGTCAGTTCCTTCGCAAGAGGATTTTTTTACTGAAAGTGATTTTTCACCACAGGCTGTGCGTAGTGTTCATCCTGAAACACGAAAAGTGTTATTTGAGGGAATTAATTTTTTTGATATTAATCCAGTGACGACGCGATTAGGTATTAAAAAAAGCATGGCTAATTTAATTATTTCCAGTAAGCAATTTGCTGATTTTAAAGGTCCCTGGATCTTGGCTTTATATCCACAAAATAATAAAAGCATGGTTCCTATCTTGGTGAACTTAGACACGGGATTTTGGACGAATGATTTAAATACGGATTTTGCCAAACACTCGCCAGTCAATCATATGCTAATTGCCTTAAAAAAGTTTTTTGGAAAAGATATCTACCCGTAGCGTCTGGGTTTTAGATGTAGCAGCGTCCACGAGCGGCGACTTTAAACTTTTTTATAAAGTCTTTATCTGCTGGTATGGGTTGTGATACTTAGCGGAAGTAACTCATGTAAACATTGAGGCTGGCTTGCATGGAAAGCAACTGGTGAGTTTACTCTCTTTTTGACTTATCCACATTTTCTGTGGATAAGTCTGTTAGTATCCTATAGAGAAGTACCGCAAATAACCTTTACATCAACATTGCTATATATCGAGTACGAAATGAACACAATAAAAAAATGTTATTTATCATAATGTTACATAAAACAAGAATTTTCTTCTCTTATAAATAACTAATTTTAGAACAGGAGTACAAAAAAATTTAAATTGTGCACAAGTTTTTTAAGAAGATGCTGAATAAGATTATGATGTCAAGAAAAAATATAAATTAATTGCAGTTTTTAACAACACCTGTTGCATCAAAATGAAATGTTACCGAAGTCTATAAAATAGACATGACTTCCCTTCTCATTTTTACTAGAATTAAAATCTATTTTTGTCATATACTCGCTAACTTATACTGGACATTACGTCTACTAAAATTTGAACGCTAGAAGCTATTTAAAATCTTGCTATGCTGTACTAGAAAATCTGCGATTTTATGATCAACATAGTATCAATATAGCTAGGCTCTTAGTAAAAGCATCAATCGCATATAAGGAATTAGCATGGCTTTAGTAGAAATTATTCTTTTACTTTTTTTAGTATTTGCAACCCTATACATGAGAGCGCCTGTTATTGTTTGGACAATAGCAATAGGTATAGCTCTTATCATGGTGACACTTTCAGCTCGATTAGGGGCTGGGGTTCTTTTAGTCAGTTGGTTTTTATATCTCTTAGCTGTTTTATTTGTCAGTCTTAAAACATATCGTATACGTTATTTTAGTTACCCATTAATACGATTTTTACAAAAACGTATGCCTCCTATTAGCAATGCTGAGCGGCAAGCAATCGAAGCAGGTGATGTATGGTGGGAGAAAGATTTGTTTTGTGGCCGTCCTCCCTGGAAAAAATTATTAGCTATACCTCAGCCGACTTTAACACAAGAAGAACAATCTTTTCTTAATAATGAAGTCAATACACTTTGTCAAATGATAAATGATTGGCAAATTGTTAGTAATGATCATAATTTACCTAGTGAAGTATGGGCTTATTTGAAAGAAAAAAAATTTTTTGGATTAGTTATTCCAACGGAATATGACGGACATGGGTTTTCCGCATTAGCTCATTCAACTATTGTAATGAAATTAGCAACCCGCAGTTTGAGTGTTGCAGTGAATATGATGGTTCCTAATTCTTTAGGGCCAGGAGAACTTTTACTACATTACGGCACACTCGAACAAAAAAAATATTATTTACCCCGCTTAGCAAGAGGAGAAGATATTCCCTGTTTTGCTTTAACCAGTCCTGAAGCGGGTAGTGATGCTGCTTCGATTACTGATACAGGGGTGATTTGTTATGGCGAATATAACGGATCAAATATCTTAGGTATCCGGTTGAATTGGGATAAACGTTATATTACCTTAGCTCCTATTGCGACGGTGTTGGGTATTGCATTTCAATTAGTGGATCCCGACCATTTATTAGGTAATAAAGTGAATGTAGGTATTACATTAGGTTTAATTCCCACAAATCATCCGGGTGTTGAAATAGGGGAGCGCCATATCCCATTACATTTGGCTTTTATGAATGGCCCCACGCGTGGAAAAGATGTTTTTATTCCCATGGATTGGATTATTGGTGGTGTTGCCCGTGCGGGTGATGGCTGGCATATGTTAATGGAATGTCTTTCGATTGGACGTTCTATTTCGTTACCAGCATTAAGTACTGCTTGCGGAAAATTAACATATAGAGCAACAGGCGGTTATGCCCGTCTTCGTAAACAATTTAATACCAGTTTGGCACATTTTGAAGGAATTGAAGAATCACTAGGTTATATAGCAGGTTATACCTATTTACTGGAATCCACACGGATTATGACTGCAAATATAGTGGATTTAAAATTACGGCCAGCCATTCCTTCCGCTATTGCTAAATATCATATGACAGAAATGTCACGAAAAGTCATCGCACATGCAATGGACATTCATGCAGGTCATCAAATTCAAGTGGGTCCCCGGAATTTTTTAGCTCATGCGTATATGGCTGTTCCTATCAGTATCACAGTAGAAGGTGCCAATATACTAACACGCAATTTAATTATTTTTGGACAAGGAGCGATTCGTTGTCATCCCTATATTTTAAAAGAGGTAAATTTATTGTCCGCTCCAGATAGTAAAGAAAAATCCTCTGAATTAGACCGTTTGTTAATAAAACATATTGGATATGCAATCAGTAATTTGTTTCGTACTTTTTGGTGTGGTTTAACGGGAGGTATTTTTATATTTTATCCTTCTGGTAGGAAAACACGACGATATTATCAACAATTAACCCGCATGAGTTCCGCACTGGCTTTATTATCTGATATATGTATGTTAATTCTCGGAGGTCATTTAAAACGTAAAGAACGCATATCGGCCCGTTTAGGTGACTTATTAAGTCAGCTCTATTTAGGCTCAGCCGTTTTAAAGTATTATCACGATTTGGGTAAGCCCGTCTCAGACGATAATCATGTTAGATGGAGTATAGAAACATGTTTATTCGAAATGCAGGTAGCCTGTGATGATTTATTATATAATTTTCCTATTAAATGGGTGGGGAGAATATTACAAGCCGTCATTTTTCCTTGGGGAACTGCTTATCGAAAACCCAGTGATGATTTAAATCATCATGTCGTTGGGCTAATGATTAAACCTTCTGAATTACGTGATCGTCTTACCCAACATTGTTTTATTTCGGAAGATAATAAGGATGCTATGCGACGTATTGAAAATGCTTTATTGCAAATCGATCAAATAGATCCTATATGGAAAAAATTTCAATTGGCTGTACGAAATGGAGCAGTACCCCAAGGAAATGTTGTAGATCAGTTACAAACAGCACAAAAAACGAATATCCTAACGAAAGAAGAAGTAGAATCAATGCTTGAATATCATTCATTATATCAAGATGTTATTCAAGTAAATGAATTTACTTTCGATCTTCGTTCGGTTGTAAAATAAACGTTAGTACCAATGGATCATCCACGTAGTATGGGTTATTGACAATTCTAGCGAATAGTTAACAAACCCTCATTTAAGTAATAGGGAAACATATGAAACAAACAAAAAATAGTATGCGGCGAGACGTATATATTGTAGATGGAGCTCGAACACCTTTTTTAAAAGCTCGCGGAAAACCGGGTGTATTTTCTGCATCCGATTTGGCTGTACAAGCGGGCAGAGAGTTATTGGCAAGACATTCTTTTTCACCCACTGAATTGGATGAAGTTGTTATTGGATGTATGATGCCAAGTCCTGATGAAGCTAATATTGGTCGTGTTATTGCTCTGCGTTTGGGTTGTGGTAAATCGGTTCCTGCCTGGACAGTACAACGTAATTGTGCATCAGGAATGCAGGCACTGGACAGTGCTTATAAAGATATTGCGACGGGACGCCATGATTTAGTATTGGCCGGTGGAACAGAAGCAATGAGCCGCGCTCCCTTACTTTATAATAATAAAATGGTTAATTGGCTAGCAGGATTTACGAGTGCAAAAACAGCCGGTGCTAAACTAAAACAAATGCTGCAATTCCGTCCCGCTAATTTTGTTCCTGTGATTGCATTGTTAAGAGGATTGACCGACGCAACGATTGGTTTAAATATGGGACAAACAGCAGAAATATTAGCATATCGATTTCATATTACCCGTGAAGAAATGGATGAATTTGCACTCTTAAGTCATAAGCGTGTCGCTGAAGCACAACAACAAGGCTATCTTAACGAAGTCCTTCCAGCATTTAGTACAAAAGGTGATTATTATTTACAAGACGATGGTGTTAGAGTAGATACCACACTAGAAAAATTAGGCACTTTAAAACCTTTTTTTGATAAAAAATTCGGTAGTGTAACAGCTGGAAATAGTTCTCAAATATCAGATGGCGCAGCACTTTTATTACTTGCCAGCAAAGAGGCTATCATTAAATATAAACTCCCCGTCATTGCACGTATTGCTGATGTTGAATGGGCCGGCCTTGATCCTGCAGAAATGGGTTTAGGCCCTGTCTATTCGTCTACTCAATTGCTTAAACGTTACAACATGCGTTTAGATGATATTGATTATTGGGAAATAAATGAAGCCTTTGCAGCACAAGTATTAGCATGTCTTGCTGCATGGGAAAGTGAAGAATACTGCCGTGACTATCTTGGCTTAGAAAGTGCAATGGGTCAAATTGACCCTGCCCGTCTCAATATTGATGGTGGTGCTGTCGCATTAGGCCATCCTGTTGGTGCCAGTGGAGCACGTATTGCATTACATATGGCAAATGTATTGAAGCGTCAAAATGCTAAACGAGGTATTGCAACCATTTGTATTGGTGGTGGGCAAGGTGGAGCGATGTTAATTGAAAATATATCTGAGGTGAACGTATGAGCAGGACGCAAGACTATAAACATTGGCGATTAGAGAGTGATGCTGATCATATATTATGGCTTTATTTTGACAAATATAATGCGTCAGTTAATACCGTTGATCGTGAAGTGATGGAAGAATTAAATATTATTGTGGATTCGTTAG
>Ga0207115_1026_pt1 | contig 25763 bp, 19 predicted proteins | sample Alteio_BWMinHeat_46_FD_153536 | JGI IMG/M metagenome (GOLD analysis project Ga0207115, IMG submission 153536) | Enriched cells from forest soil in Barre Woods Harvard Forest LTER site, Petersham, Massachusetts, United States -... | ecosystem: Environmental > Terrestrial > Soil > Temperate forest >...
TTTCATTTTTTTTACAAAATCAACAGCCAGTAAACTTTTTTTAGTTGTTAACTCAGTATTTCTAAAATGATTTAAAAAGCTATTTTTCCTAGATAAAAGATATTCATTTAATTTTTCTGTAACTATTTTTTTCCTGATACCTGAAAACTCATCATCCTTAAAAAAAACGGTTTCGATAATAAATTGACGCTCTAATTTATTTAATATTTTATCTACAAAATTACCTGAAGAATAAACCGTTAAGTTTTCGTTTGAATGAATCACTTTATCATCAAATAACTCCTTTAATTCCAAAATAGCATCTTTAATGTATGGATAATTATCATTATCTAATAATGCCCGACCAAAACTATATTCTTCATAAATTTCTGTAATAATATTTTTTATTTGTACTAATTTTTTTTTAGCATTACTTAATTCATTTTGTTTTTTCCCATGCTTTGTAAAATCTTGCAAAGCATTCTCCAACTGATCCATGATGTACAGTCTAAATGGATAAATCCCTTTTACTTTTCTAATATGAGTATTATTTTCTAATAAATCATTTACAAAAAACTGCACTTCTTGCTGTTCTTCTGGAATATCTTTTTTTAAAATCATCTTAAAAGGTTCAACTAGATCAATATGAATAAAATATTTTCCACTAATATTCTTAAATATGGGAGAGATAGATCCTGAAAGGACTAAATGTATCAATGTACTATGTTCTACTGTTTGCTCTTTTTTATCTAACTCTTTTTCTTTATTTCTTACAAATCCCATACAATGTTCCCGACACATTTCCATAGCTACTGAAAAAGGTGAATTTTCTTGATCTTGCATATTCAGATAACGAACGGTATTTTTATTTTTAGCACCAATTTTATAAATTTCATTTTCTTTATCTATTTCTTCGAAAGGAGCCATTTTATCAAGACGATAAATATTTCCTTTATAAGAAAAAAAACAGGTGTTTCTTCTTGAAAAAACTTTATCATTTTCAGAATAATTTGAGACGATTTGCTTAGCTTTATTTTTATGCCATTCGAATTGGCGCGATTTTAAATTTGATTTTTTATCTTCAATATCTGTTATTATTTTAAATTCATCTTTCTCATAAGAGGCTAATATTTCATTAGATTTCTCTAAAGAAGCTTCTTTTTTTGTCGTAATAGGTATATATAATGCTAAATGAGGATATTTTTGGGTAAGCTCAGATAAAATATCTTTTAATGCCTTTTTTGTTTGAGAAGAAGTGGGAGATTTATGCTCATCTGTAATGGAAAATTCTGGCAAGAGAATAATAATTGGTTTATTTATATCTATCTTCACCGTGCTTTTGGCTTCATCCAACTTATCTGTTTTATCCAGCTTATTTTCTCTTTCTAGTTTATCTTCTTTTTCTAGCTTATTATCTATACTGGCCATTAAAGCTGTGATTCTTTTTTTTATTAAATATAATTTTTGATTCCCTGACAGTCCCCCATAACTTGGATCTAATGCATCTATATGCAAACCGACTACTTGCACTCTTGGCAACATAAAATAATCCTCGTTCAATATTTTTAATAGTCATTCCCGCTAAGTCTTACAGCTCGTGCTAAATAAAGATTTTGAAAAATGGCTTTCATAGTACATTTTATGTATAGGCCACGACAGGCATGGTCTCTAGAACCAAATAATCAAAAGTTACAGGGAATGATTATACTTTTAACATATTTAGTTTAGACTTGAGCTAAGCTGTCATTATTTAATATTAAATGGTGTTTATGAGTTATTATGATACACAATTGTTCTATGGTTGTCTATTTTTTTATCAAAACAAGCTGGCATTCTTGGCAACCTTTATAAGCAAATATTGAGAGGGCCTCAATTTATTATCGAGACAGCTTTTTTTAAGAAAAATGGGTATCCTGGTCACAATCGCCGGGTAATTTTATATTGTTATTCCCTAACTCATTGAATTAATTACGTCTAGTCGTCTCAATTGATGAGTTTACCCGGCAATTGTGACAGGATACAAAAATGGGTTTTTAAAGACAAAGTATCTATTTAGAATAACCTTTGTAAGAATTCAATCGTACTTCATTCCGAGAAACTTTATCTTCTGGATCAACATCACCCCAAAATCGGACTTTACCAGAATAATTTTTCATTATTCCAGACGAATCGCCTGTTGAAAATATAGGCCACCGCGTAGAACATCCGTCATCAGAAAGATCAACCGATTGATGCCTCGCAGAATTTTTCATCGTTTTTGGCTGAATGAGAGGAGCAGGACGACTCAAGGCTTGTATACAAGCGATCCGGATATGTTCTTGACGCGAAACTCCTCCAAAACACTCTTCTTTATGTGGGTCATTATCTAATTGCGCCAGACCTTTCTCTTTTGCAATTTTTCCCCATGTTGTATTAAAATTAGTTGTATTTTTTTGAAGGCGGTGAATTTCATCCATCCATTCATTAGGAACTTGACAACAATCATTTGCAACCTGACGAAGAACACCATCTTTTTCAATCATAACATGTACAAAATCATAATATTTTTTTTCTTCTTCTGAATAACGGACGCCATTTTCAATAGATACAATAAAAATATTTTTCTCTTCTTTAATTTCTTTGCGTGTCGCATCTAACCGATTTGCAGCACCTTTTGCTGTTTCTTCATACCCTAAGGGTTGGCTGGATACACCCGAGGGTACATCATGCTCTTGTATATTTAATGTTGAAGCAGGAAAGATCTCTTGCATTGCTCGTCTAACGGCTTCGCTTTTGATCTTGGATTGGGATGCAACATGTATGTTTAATTCAATTGGCATAAACACTCCTAAAATGGATATAAAGTTAAATAAAAACACAATATTCTATTATAGGGTAAAAAAATAATCAACATATAATATGCTTTTTAATTTCTTTTGAACAATCAATCTTACTATTCCGAATGAGAGTTATAATATGAATATGTAGCGTTTTCACTCACAAAATAATGTTTATTTTTTTAAGGAATTAACAATGCACTGTGAGAATGAAAAAGACACCATCACTATAAAACTTAACAAACATTTGGATATTTCTTCTATCCAAGATCTTTATCATATTTTAAAAGAAGCATTCGAACTAAATCATTCTGTTATCTTACAGGCCAATGAAGTCTCTCGTATAGATACGGCCGGGTTACAATTATTATTGAGTTTTTACCTAACTAGCCAAGAAAAAAATATAACAATCCAATGGCAAAATCCATCACCTATTTTAATAAATATTTCTAACACATTGAATATAGATAATTTATTAAAATTGCCCTTAGAAGGTAAAACGCATGACAATTAATGTTAAGCAATTCTTACAGACTTTTCTCGACGAAAGTAATGAAATGCTCCAAGAGATGGAGAAAGATTTATTAGAAATTCAAGAAGAAAAAATAAATAGTAAAAATATTAATGGAATATTTCGTGTTGCGCATTCTATAAAAAGCAGCAGTAATATATTTAATTTTAAAATAATGAGCTCACTATCACATACATTAGAAAATTATTTGGATGATATACGAAATAATATAAGAAAATTAAGTAAAGATGAAATCGAATATTTATTTGAATACATCGATTGTATGCGAGACATGTTATCTAATATAGAAAACAATTTACCTATTGATACAAAGAAAGCAGATGATTTAAATACTTATTTTAGCCAATTTATAAATACCTCTCTAAATGCCACTGTAGAAAAACAAGAGCCCGAGAAAAATAATAAAAAAGAACATATATTTAAAATCGATTATTGTCCCAACAAACAATGTTTCTTAAATGGCCAAGAACCTTTTAGAATATTAAATGCTTTATCAGAGCTGGGAGACATACAAGTTGAAATTGATATAAAAAACTTACCATCATTTAAATTGATTGATCCAACATTATGTTACTTAAAATGGAATATACAATTAAAAGGAGATATAAACAAAAAAGAGATAGAAGAAGTATTAGCATGGGCACTGGATGAAAATGATATAAAGAACATCGAAACAATCTCTGAAACTGATTTTCAAGAACCTCTCAAAAAAGAACCTCCTAAAGGAACTCCTACTATTAAAGGCACGCCTATTAAAGGTACACCTATTAAAGGCACACCTATTAAAGGCACACCTATTAAAGGCACACCTATTAAAGGCACACCTCTTAAAAATCAGCCAGAACCTATGATCGATAACAAAACTGATCAATCACCCCAACAAAAAAATACAAAAGAAATCACTCACCTCAAAATGATAAACGAACCCCCGGGTAGTTCCCATGCCAAATCTATTCGTGTCGCAACTGAAAAAATTGATAATTTAATGGATATTGCTGGAGAATTTGTCATTCTCCAATCGATATTTAATCAAATCCAAGATGAATTTCAACTCAATAAAAATGTAGTCGAAACGATCGATAAACTTGAACAAAATTCACTAAAACTACAGGACGCGCTCTTAAGAATGCGAATGATTCCAATAGAATTTGCATTCACACGATTTCCACGGATGGTACATGATCTGTCCGAACAACTTGGAAAAAAAATTGAATTAACAATGAGTGGTGAAAAAACCGAGCTAGATAGATCAATCATTGAAAAAATCATTGATCCATTATCACATTTAATAAGAAATGCCATCGATCATGGCATTGAAATGCCAGAAACAAGAAAAAACATGCAAAAAAATCCAGTGGGCCACATTAAAATTAACACATATCAAGAGAACAATAATGTGATCATTGAAATCACGGACGACGGGGCGGGACTAAATCTAGAGAACATACGTAAAAAAGCCATTAAACAAGGGTTATTAACTGAATCAGACAAAATAAGCAAAGAAGACATATTAAATATATTATCACAACCTGGCTTTAGTACAGCCACCACCGTGACAGAAATATCTGGGCGCGGAGTTGGCATGGACGTAGTCATTAAAAATGTAAGTGAGGTCGGCGGAAAATTAAGCGTTGAAACAAAAGAAGAAAAAGGAACCACTTTTCAAATAAGATTACCTTTAACATTGGCCATCATGGAATGCCAACTCATCAAAGTGAATAATATTATCTATGCTGTTCCTCTCATATCTTTCATTGAAATTATCCAGATTGAATTGGATAAACTCATTATATTAGAAGGAATGGAATGTTATAAACTCCGCGATAATTATATAAAAATCATTAGGCTCAATCAGTTTTTATCAAAAATAGAAGATAAAAACGAGTCATTAGAAAATAAATATCTCCTAATCATTGATGATAAATATAAAAAAATTGCATTTTCCTGCGATGAAATATTATGGCAACAACAAGTTGTCATTAAAAATATAGAGGATAATTTTTGTAAAATCCCTGGAATAACGGGAGCTACTATCCTAGGAAATGGAAAGTCTGCCCTAGTCATTGATGTACAGGCCATTTCAACTTTTAAGACCTCAGAAATTAAGTCCATAAAAAATGAATGGAATTTATTTAATAAAACTGATCCTTCCGCCTTAGAAAAGCTAAAAGATATAAAAAATTTATCCTATGATATATTAAGCTTTCTTATTTCTAATCGTGAGTATGGTGTTGATATTCGAACGGTCAAAGAAATTATCATTTCTTCCAATATAACCCCATTGCCCAATGTACCATCTTATGTCAAAGGTATCATCAATTTAAGAGGATTAATTGTTCCAGTCATTGATATTCTTGAATGTTTTTCATTAGGAAAAATATTTAATGATACAAACGAATACCCTATTATAACATTTAACCTATCATTAGGAACAGAAAATAAGACCATTGGAATCATAGTCGATTCAGTCAATGATACTTACCATGTATTATCTGATAATATAAATAAAATACCAGAAGATGATGAATTAAACCTAAAGGATCATATAGAAGGACTAATAACAGTTGAAAATAAAAATATTCCCATTTTAAATATTAATCATTTAGTTTTTAAATAATTTAATGAGGGTTTTAACTATGAATAAATTGATAAAACCTGCTGTCTTGATCATGAATAAATTGACTTATAAAGGTAAATTTATCTTAATCGGTATTATCGTGATAATTGCCCTGACTATTCTTACCTATCAATTAGCCAATCAATCAAGGAATATTGCACTTTTTTCAAAAAAAGAATTGGACGGGGTCGCTTATATTAATCCTTTAGTACTTGTCATGAATTCCATTCAAAACTTAAGACAGTTACAGCAGAGCCCTATGAACGACCCTGATAAAAAAAATAATATAAATAATGCAATAAACAATATCAATTCAGCAATGGCCGCGACCGATCAAACACAACTGATCTATGGCAATGAATTAGACCCTTTAAATAATTGGGGGACGATTAAAAACACTTGGTCAACCATGAAAAATGATTCTTCATATAATTTTACATTATTAACTAACCTAGTATCTGATATTAAAAATTTGATAGTAACAGCCTGTGATAATTCTAATTTAACACTCGATCCTGATATCAATACTTATTATACAATGGATAGTTATTGCAATAATATTCCTAATGCCCTGGAAGAGTCTGCGTTAATCCGGGACATAGGAACAAATGCCATTTTAGCTAAAAATATAGATCAAAAAGATAGAGAAAAATTAATTATCTTCAATAATTTGTTAGTGGACTTCAACAAACAACAAATTAATAATAACCTAGAAAAAGTAATCCTAAGCACCCCTCAAATAACCCCTTTACTTAAATCTTCGAAAGATAATTTTTTAGGAAAAATAACACATCTTTCAACTGTACTACAAGATAGTATTTTAAATAATACATTAAATATTTCTTATCAAGATTTTTCAACTCAATTTTCTTCTCTTATTGAAGAAGGTTATAAACTTGAAAACATATCCTCACAAATTTTAAAAGAATTACTAAATATACGCGTTTCGCGTTATATGAACACGTTATATTTCAATATGGGTGTCTCTACATTTAGTTTTATTTTATTAGCATATCTTTTTATTGCAATCTACAATTCCATCATTAGTAGCATTAGAAATTTGATAGAAGGAACAAAAAAACTTGCAGAAGGAAATCTTAAGACCCTAATCGCGACCGACACCAAGGATGAATTGAATCAAGTGGCCGTTAGTTTCAATCAAATGCGTAACTCATTATCTGACATCGTCAATGAGCTACAAATAATGGTCAGCCGTGCAAATCAAGGTGATTTATCAAAACGAATCGATGTATCAAATCAAAGTGGATTTGGCAGAGAACTCATCGACGCAGTTAATTTAATGTGTGATACATTTCAAATGGTCATAAAGGATGTGACCTTTGCATTAGATCATTTATCGACTGGAGATTTGACTACTAAAATTACATATGATTATCAAGGTTCATTTGGCGAATTAAAAACGTTCATGAATATGACAACAGACAGTCTAGAAAAATTAATAAATAATATAAAAAAATCCACAGAAACAATAAATTCCATTTCTAAGGAAATTTCACAATCAAATTCTGCATTAGCGAAACGGACAGATCAAGAAGCAGCATTTTTAGAAGAAACATCCGCCAGCATAGAAGAATTAACAGCAACTGTTAAAAAGAATGCTGAAAATGCTGTTCAAGCCAATGATCTTGCTAAAACAGCATCAGAAGTTGCTGTAAAAGGAGGCGCTGTTGTTAGCCATGTGGTAGAGACCATGTCAGAAATCAATAGTAGTTCTCATAAAGTAGCTGACATTATAGGAGTAATTGATACGATCGCCTTTCAAACGAATATCCTTGCTTTAAACGCAGCAGTAGAAGCTGCACGTGCTGGTGAGCAAGGAAAAGGCTTCGCGGTTGTCGCAACGGAAGTACGAAATTTAGCACAACGCACATTGAATGCAGCAAAAGAAATTAAATTATTAATTATTAATTCTGTAGAAAATGTTTCGAATGGAACAACACTGGTTAGTCAAGCAGGAAAGACCATGGATGAATTATTGTCCGCAGTGAATCAAGTAGCAAATATTATCCAAGAAATTGCTGTCGCATCGAGTGAACAAAGCCATGGAATTGAACAAGTCAACATTGCTATTGCACAAATGGAAAAAGTAACCCAAGAAAATAATGCGATGGTAGAGGCCACTTTGCAAACGGCAAAATTGCTAGAAACTCAAACACAAAAAATGGACAAAACAATTCACATTTTTAAGTTAAATGAAAATAGCATTACAACCGAAGATAAAGAAGAACCCACTCATAAAAATACCTATACTGAATCAATGAATCCTAAAGAAGAGAGATGGAGTGAATTTTAATAAAGGATTTTTATGGATATTGAGCCGAACAATACAGAAAAAATACAAAAATATCTTACCTTTTCACTAGGGGAAGAAATATATGCAATTAATATTTTTTATATCCAAGAAGTCGTTCAACATATAGAAAATATAATAAAAATTCATAATTCCCCTGATTACATATTAGGTATAGTTGATTTACAGAATAAAGCGATTCCAATAATAGATCTAAGAATTTTTTATCAATTGCCTATTAAAAACAATACCAAACCTTATATTATGATCATAGTTAATGTAGAAGATTGTTTCTATGGAATACTTGTTGATACTATTTTAGATATCATAGATGTTACACAAGAAAATTTAACTCTTTTTGATCTAGAAAAAATTATTTTACAAAATTATATTGCAGGACTTATTAAAATTGAAAATGCGACCTTTAGCATATTTAATATTAAAAAATTTATTCAAGAGGAAATAACAAAAATTCATTCCATGTAACATGAGGATCTATGAAAACACATACCGATGATTTATTCGAAACTATTTTTGTACATTTGAAGCAAATCATTTTGAATTATTCAGGGATTTTTTTAAAAAATGAAAAAAAAGAAAAAATATTAAAAAAGGTTAATGATCGAATGCAAATTTTAAATATGCATAATATTAATAATTATTATCGATATTTACTTGATAATAAGATTGAATTACAAGAATTAATAAATTCCATTACAAATGTATCCACGTATTTTTTCCGGGAAAATCATCATTTTATTTATTTAAAGAATCATATTTTACCAATATTATTATCAAAAAAAAATAAAATCCGTATTTGGTCCGCTGGATGTTCGACTGGCGAGGAAGCCTATTCTATTGCGATGACCGTACATGAATCCATTACACATTTTGAAAATATTGACATAAAAATATTAGGGACAGATATCAATTCAAAGGCATTAAATATTGCAAGGAAAGGAAAATATAATGAATCCAATCTGAATATGATTGATAAACAACGTAGAAAAAAATGGTTTATTTCTACCACCGCTCAAAATACAAATTATCTAGAAGCAAGTGACTCATTAAAAAATATTATTTATTTTAACTATTTGAACTTATTCGAAACATGGCCAATGAAGGGTCTGTTTGATGTTATTTTTTGCCGGAATATTTTTCTTTATTTTTCCAAAGAAAAAACCCAATATTTATTAGACAAGCTAGATAAGTATTTATGCCCAGGTGGTTTTTTGATCGTAGGACATGCAGAAAGCGCCTTCGTCAATACATTAAAATATAAACGGGTCGCAGAAACCATTTATGAAAAACCGATAATTAATAATACTGGAACTCTTACCTTAATAAAATAAGTAAGAGAAGGAGCATATTTTCTCAAGTGAGAGATATCTATGAAAAAAATAAAAATACTTATTATTGATGATTCCAAACTCATGCGTGATATGCTGTCCACTATTTTCTCCTCTGACCCAGAGATTGAAGTCGTTGGAACAGCATCCGACCCTTATATTGCTCGTAATTTAATAAAAAAAACAAACCCTGATATTTTAACACTGGATATCATGATGCCAAATATGGATGGTATAACATTCCTAAAAAATTTAATGCGACTACATCCATTGCCTGTCGTAATGATTTCATCATTGACCCAAAAGAATAGTTCATATTCTTTAGAAGCCTTGGCAATTGGCGCCATCGATTATATACCAAAACCTTCTCTTAAAGATTTCAGCTCAAAACTATATGTTTCAGAACTCATTACCACAATAAAAAATGCTTCTAAAGCAATTGTTCAACCACAAATGACACAAAAAAAAGTAGATGTTCCCTTGTTTTTTAATGAAAGAATATTAAATGCTAATTTGTTGCATAATAATATTATTACAATAGGAGCATCCATTGGTGGAATTGAAGCAATTGAAACTATCCTAACCCAACTGCCAGCCATATTTCCACCCATTATAATAACTCAGCATATTAGAAAAGAATTTAGCTTGGCATTTTCAAACCGAATAAATAAATTATGCAAATTAACCGTAAAACAAGCAGAAAATAAAGAGCTACTGACTCCAGGTTTTGCATATATGGCCCCTTATGATCTACACGTCACGATAAAAAAAGTACCAGAAGGAAATATGATAGTATTAAACAATAATCCTCCACTTGAAGGACATAGACCTTCCATTAATATTTTATTTACTTCAGTCGCTGAATCCATAGGAAAAAATGCAATTGGTATTTTATTAACGGGAATGGGCACCGATGGAGCAATGGGCTTAAAAAAAATTCATGATACCGGTGGTATTACGATTGCCCAAGACGAAGAATCAAGTGTCGTTTGGGGCATGCCTGGGGCAGCTGTCAAGCTCAATGCTGCCGACTATGTTTTACCATTGGATCAAATTGTTGCAAAAGTATTTCAAATATTGGATGAAAAATATTATTCGACCACCTCATAAGATATGGAGATTTGAAATGAAAATACTCGTTGTGGACGATGCAAAAACGCATTTAGCATATATGGAAAAAACATTATCATCACTTAATCATGAAATATTAACTGCAACCAATGGGCCTGATGCACTAAAAATATTTTCTGCATCAAAACCAGATCTTATTATCCTTGATGTCAATATGCCAGATATGGATGGTTTTGAAGTTGCAAAACAAATTCGGAATATTGAACCAGAATGGATACCCATCATTTTTTTAAGTGGTATTATTGATGATAAAAACATTGAAAAAGGAATTGATGCGGGAGGGGATGATTATCTTTATAAACCTTCGAGCGAAATTGCCATTGCTGCCAAGGTCAAGGCAATGCAACGTATTTATGATATAAAAAACAAATTAAATTTTCTTTCAAAAACAGATGCTTTAACAGGGATTAGCAATCGATTTCACTTTGAAATGACCATTAAAAAAATGATTGATGAATTTAAAAATACTAATTCCACATTTGTCCTATTATTTATTGATATAGATAATTTTAAAATGATCAATGATAGTTTTGGACATCTTATAGGGGATAATTTATTAAAGGAAGTTTCCAAAAGATTAAAGTTTTGTTTACGAATTGATGATTTTGTTGCTCGAATGGGAGGAGATGAATTTTCAGTCATTTTAAAAGATGTAGAAATCAACGATTTACTGAATGTCTTTATTAAAAAAATCAGGAAAGTACTTTCAACACCTTATCATATTGGTAAAAATACATTCTGCATCAACACTAGCATTGGTGTTTCTTGCTATCCTACTGATGGAACTAATGAGTCCACTCTATTACAAAATGCAGACATTGCAATGTACCATGCAAAAACAATGGGAAAAAATAATTTCCAATTTCATAGCAAATTGCAAAGCACACAATTCAAGCAAAAAATTCTATTAGAAAACGAGCTACACTTTGCATTGGAAAGAAAAGAATTTTCCATAAATTATCAGTCCATCTATCATTTAAAAAATCAACAAATAGTAGGAATAGAAGCCTTGCTTCGATGGAATCATCCTAAACATGGTATTTTATCTCCCGATCTTTTTATTCCAATCGCTGAAGAATCAGGAATTATATTGCCAATTTCCGAATGGATCTTTGAAGAAATTTGTAAGCAAGCCAGAGAATGGTCATTGGATAAAATTCCCCATTTTAAATTATCATTTAACGTTTCTCCTTTACAATTATTAAATAAGAACACTCCGGACATATTTGAAAGATGTATCAAAGAAAATAATCTACCAGTCCATTTATTTGAAGCTGAATTAACAGAAACGATTTTAATATCTCATGAGACATTTTCTCAAAAAGTCATTGACCAACTGCATAAACTTGGCATGAATTTTGCCGTAGATGATTTTGGTACGGGCTATTCTTCTTTTAGTCATTTAAAAACGTTTCCCATTAGAACCATTAAAATTGATAAATTTTTTATAAAATATGTTACGTCAAACGTAAAAGATGCCGCTATTGTAGAAACTATCATTCAATTAGGAAAACGCATGCATTTAAATATTATTGCTGAAGGAATTGAGACAGAAGAACAATTAAATTATCTTATAAAGTGCGGATGTATTGAGGGACAAGGCATGTTGCTTTCTCCTCCATTAAGCGCGGATAAAATGAGTATTCTTCTAGAAAAAATTAGAGTAGAAAGTTAAAGATTCTGATGAGATTTTTTTGGCTCTATGCAGTTTTGAGTGGGTAAACTATCGAACGTCTAAAGAATAAATCACCCAATTTAAAAGTATCGTGAACGTGCCCGCGTGCGTGCCCGTTTTTTCTCATATTATTTTATGTTCTAGCCATTTTAGTCAGCATTGAAACTATTCTTATCAATAGTTCACGTCCCTTCGAATAGTTTATCTCCTCAATCAATCTGCATAGAGCCATTTTTTTCAGGCACTAATTTAGGCACTAATTATTGACATCACCACAAAGAGCTCCTATACTGCCGCCAGTTAGATCACCAGGGGTGCTTTGATTGATAATCCTAAACTAACATGATTAGGCATTAATCACCCACCAACTATGAAACACCCATCCATTTAAGCAGGGTGTCTCACGATAAATTCAGCAGTTAGAATTTAAGACAATCAAAGCTGAGAAACACCCTTATAACCTGCTCTGGGTAATGCCTGCGGAGGGAGAGTGAGCACGATTTATTATGGGTCTTTTTATCCCATTTTTTCGTTGCTTATCCTCTGCTAAAATGTATGGAGGAAAGCAATGATCGAAGATCATCTTAAACTTTGTCTAGTCACAAATACGCAAACGACCCCCTTTTTTTTGTACAAAAAATTTATACTTCAAGCAATAGAAGGCGGCATTACTTCCGTTCAACTTCGTGAAAAATCTAAAAACTTAACTCAAATACGGGACATAGCATTAGAATTAAAGGGGATTTTAAGTCACTACAAAATACCTCTTATTATTAACGATTACATAGAAATCGCTAAAGAAATAGACGCCGATGGAATTCACCTTGGTCAATCTGATTTAGCACCTTCAGATGCCCGGCAATTACTTGGGCCCAACAAAATAATTGGTCTATCCATTGAATCCTTTGAAGAATTAGAAATTGCTAATCAATTAACATGCATAGATTACATCGCTGCTAGCGCTGTATTTCCAAGTAAAAATAAATCCAATTGTAAAACAATTTGGGAATTAAGCGGATTACAGAAAATAACTCAAAAATCTAAACATCCTGTCATAGCTATCGGTGGAATTAATGATTGCAACATTCAACATGTCATCGAAAGCGGCGCATGCGGCGTAGCTGTTATTGATGCCATTCACTGCCATCATAATCCCAAAGAAGCCGCAAGCCATTTAATAAAAAAAATAAACCAATCCATAGAGAGAAAAAAACATGTTTCAAAAACTGAAAGAAAAAATTAATGATATAAAACGCTACAACCCATTAGTACTTAATATTACAAATTATGTAACAATGGATTTCATTGCTAATGGCTTACTTAGCTTAGGCGCATCCCCTATCGTAAGCCATTCAGAACACGAAATTGAAGATTTATTGCAACATGCCAAATCTGTTGTAATCAATCTCGGCACACTCGACAAAGAGTTTATTAAACTTTGCAACCATACTTGCCAAATAGCAAACCGGTTAAACAAACCCATCATACTAGACCCTGTTGGCGCCGGAGCCAGTCAATTTCGCACAGAAACGTGTATGTCAATCATTAATAACTACAACATTGCAATTATCCGGGGAAATGCCAGTGAAATAATGACACTGTCTGGATTGCCAAACACAACCAAAGGCGTTGATAGTAAAGAAGAAACCAGCTATGCCATTGAAAGTGCAAAAACATTATCTAAAAAATATGATAGTGCAATCGTTATCAGTGGAAAAATGGATGTCATTATCGATAACAATTCAATTGACCAACATGATTGCGGATCAGCCCTGATGCCTTCGGTGACTGGGATGGGATGTTTACTCTCTTCTGTTATTGGTGCATTTCACGCGATAGAAAAAAATCGATTTGAAGCAGCTAACATTGCAACTTTATTTTATGGAATGTGCGGAGAAATTTCTGAAAGGAAAGCAAACGGCCCGGGATCTTTTCGAACACAATTTTTAGATACTCTTCATGCCATTCCCAACAGAGATGATTATGAAAAAAATTAACCCACCCTGTGTTTTAACTATTGCGGGCACTGATCCATCAGGTGGCGCTGGAATACAAGCCGATATTAAAACTATCTCAGCAAATGGATGTTATGCAGCCTCTGTTATTACTGCATTAGTTGCACAAAATACGCTAGGAGTCCAAGCAATCCAAGAAGTTTCTGCTGATTTCTTAATGCAGCAACTCAACTCTGTTTTTAGTGATTTAGAAATCAGTGCCATTAAAATTGGAATGTTACATAATAAAGCGATCATTAAAACGATCTCTTCAACATTAGAGCAGATAAGACCAAAAAATATTGTCCTAGACCCTGTCATGGTAGCTAAAAATGGCTGCGTTCTCCTTCCCGAAGAAATTATCGATTATCTTAAAGAAAAATTATTCCCTCTCGTTGACCTTATCACACCTAATTTATTTGAAGCTGAAAAATTATTAGGGAAAAAAATTGAAACCTTAAACAAAATGGAATCTGCGGCAGAAGAACTCGGAAAAACCTTTAATATCAATGTACTTGTTAAAGGAGGTCATTTGGACACGCAAGAATCTTCTGATGTACTCTACTTAACTAAAGAGTCAAGTCATCATTGGTTTCACACCGCACGAATTCATACCAAAAATACACATGGTACAGGCTGCACACTTTCATCTGCCATTGCTTCTTACCTCGCACATGGCCACACGTTACAAAAAGCAATTCATGCATCTAAACAGTACCTAACTAATGCTATTAAATCTGGCAGCATGCTTCAAATTGGCCATGGCTGTGGCCCAGTAAACCACTTTTATTTATTAGAGAACTTTAAAAATGATATTTAAAAAAATGTGCAACGCAGTAGATTCAATTATAAATGAAATACATAATCAGAAATTCAATCAAGAACTTGCAGAAGGAACCTTACCAAAGGAAAAATTTATTCACTATCTTATTCAAGATTCTTTATATTTAGCGGATTTTTCAAAAGCACTTGCGTTAACTGCAGCAAGGCTTTCTGATAATAATCAGGCCCAACAATTTATACAATTTTCACTTGAAGCGATTAAAGCAGAACGCAGCCTACATTCTCAGTATCTGGAGAAAAATACTTTATTAAAAATTCCAGCTATTGAACAAAGTCCAGCTTGTTTTATGTATACAAATTACATTCTGAAAACAGCAAGCTTAGCTTCTATAGAAGAAGCCGTAGCCAGTTTACTTCCCTGTTTTTGGGTATATAGAGAAGTAGGAAAAAATATATCTCTCAAACAAAATGCCAAGAACAATCCATACAAAGAATGGATAGCATTGTATTCAAGTGATCAGTTCGATGTGTCTGTAAACTCAGCTATTAACATCACTATTGAATTAGGAAATGTTGCCTCAGACGCCATAAAAGAAAAAATGATTTCGGCATTTGTCAAGGCAACCAAATTGGAATGGCTATTTTGGAATAGCGCCTATCATCAAGAAGAGTGGTTGATTGGAGATAAGAATAATGTCGCTTGTACAACTGCGTAATGCCAAATGAATGACTCACACAACACCAGTTTAGAGCTTGATGAATTTAGTTTAATTGAAAAATATTTTAAGAATCAAAAATTATCCCGCCCCGATGTCTTATTAGGTATTGGTGATGATGCCGCATTAGTTAAAGTACCTTTTAACCATTTATTGGTTTTGTCTATGGATACTCTTGTCAATGAAATTCATTTCCCAGCCCAAACGTTACCTTTTGATATTGGCTATAAAGCATTGGCTGTTAATTTAAGTGATTTGGCAGCAATGGGCGCAGAACCTGCATGGATAACATTAGCACTCACTTTGCCAGAGGCAAATACAAAATGGTTAACTGAATTTGCAAATGGCCTATATCAATTAGCCAATGAATTTAACGTGCAATTAATTGGAGGGGATACAACACGCGGGTCTTTAGCTGTAACGATACAAGCCCATGGTTTTGTTCCGCCAAACCAAAGTTTACGCCGGGACGGTGCAAAAGTAGGCGACAAAATCTATGTTAGTGGAACATTGGGTGATGCAGGGCTAGGGCTGCGTGTCGCCCTTCATCACTATGAACTTCCCAATCAAGATAAATGTTTTGTGCTTCAGCGTTTAAATAAACCTACTCCAAGAATACAACTCGGTATTTTATTAAGAAATCTGGCTACCAGCGCTATCGATATCTCTGATGGACTTCTTGCAGATTTAAACCATATTCTGAAAAGAAGTCAGGTTGGCGCTAATATTATTGTAAAAAATATTCCCTTATCTAAAGCACTGTTGAGTCTACCATTAGAAGAAGCACAAGCGCTTGCGCTAACTGCTGGTGATGACTATGAACTATGTTTTACAATTCCCCCCGAAAAAGAGCATGAATTAATTTCAAGGCTAAAACATCTTCAACTGAATTGTTGCTGTATTGGCGAAATTGAAAAAAAACCTGGATTACGAATATCTGGATTTAGTGGTATTTTAGCAAATCTTGGTTTTCGGCATTTTTAAAAGTCTACAAAATTTGCTGCCAATTACTTACTTCGAGAATTTAGAATGGAAAACAGACTAATAAATAAACCAACTGATCATCTATCCTAATTTTTTTAGAAAAGCAGAAAAGTGCCAAGCTGAAATATGTTGAATGCCATTTTTATCAGGAAATGAAACATCGTCCAGCGAAATAACCAGCTTAGGCCAATTATCGCGTATTTTTTCTAAATTTCCATATTCGCGATTGATTACCTCTTCGGAATGAAGCAAATAAGTAACCTGAATATAATATTTTTTATGATTGCGTTCAGCAACAAAATCAATTTCTAAATTAAACATATTACCAACATAGATTTTACAACCCGCTTGCAGCAATTCTTGATAAATATAATTTTCTAATCTGCGATTTATTCCGTTATCAAATGTACTAGAAAGATAATTAGAGAACCCTAAATCATTAAGATAATATTTTCTTTCACCTTCCAATATTTTTTTCCCTTTCAAATCATAACGAGACACAGAATGAACTAAAAACGTCAACTCCAAATAATGGATATAATTGCTAATGGTAACCACATTGGTATGTTGTCCAAGAGCATTAAGCTTATTAACGATAGAATTAAATGAGAATAATTTACCTATATTATCAATAAGAAAATCTAGTAATAATTCAAGTAATTTTGGATTTTTAATATTAAAACGCTTTACTATATCATTCATTAAAATACTCACTTTGAGTGACGTTAGATATGAAGTTTTTTGCATATTTGTTTTGAGTGCAAACAATTCAGGCATTCCTGAACTTTCTAAATATTTAATGAAAGTATCTTTATTTAATGGAAAACGATAATAATCACTGTATTCATGAAATGAAAAAGGAAAAACAAGAATCTCAATATATCTACCCGTGACATAAGTTGAAAGCTCAGTACTTAACAAATTTGCGTTTGATCCAGTAAGAAATAATTCACAATCGATTCTATCATTAGCTAAATAGCTGTTAATTACTTTTTCCCAGCCGTCAACTTCCTGGATTTCATCAAAAAATAAATATACTTTGCCGACTGGTTTTAGTTCATCAAAATATTGAGTAATTATTTCTATAAGAGTTTCATCCGTTTGAATATAACGGAGCTCATGCAACTCAAAATTTAAATAGAGAATATTATGACGCTCAACACCACTGGTAATTAGTTTAGCTATGACTTGCTTGAATAATGTTGATTTTCCACTTCGTCGCTGTCCCAACAGCACCTTTATCAAGTGACTACCTAAGTATTCCAACATTTGTTTTGTAAAAAATTCTCTCTCATAACCTAGATAATGAGGGCCAGATTCCCAATAATTAACGGCTTGGATCCCTGAAAATTGTTTATTAGGCATATAAATATCTATTTTTGTAAAGTATACTTTATAATTTATAATATTTTATAGTTTTTGTAAAGATAGATTTATAATATATTTATTTCATGCACGTTCCATAGCAAGTCTATTGAAGAAACATAAATCAGCATCCACGTTGATTTAATTTTTTTAACTGATACAACACCTCTAACGCTTCGCGTGGCGTTAACTGATCAGGGTTTATTTCCTCTAATTTTTTTTCCAGTAGTGATTTCTCAATCACTGGGCGCGTAAATAAATCCGCTTGCACAGGTCGTTTATTTATCTTTTCTCCTGACTGATTTTCTAATTCATTTAATTTTTTCTTCGCTAACTGAATAACAGAACGCGGAACACCCGCCAATTGGGCCACCTGAATACCATAACTTTGATTTGCAGCACCTTCTTTCACTGCATGTAGAAAAATAATTTTATCATTCTGCTCTGTCGCATCAAAATGGACATTTTTAACAGTTGGAATTTCATCCGCTAAAGCAGTTAATTCAAAATAATGTGTCGCAAATAAAGTAAATGCCTTGATATGTCGTGCGAGATATTCTGCGCAAGCAAAAGCGAGTGATAATCCATCAAACGCACTTGTTCCACGGCCAATTTCATCCATTAAAACCAAACTATGTTCTGTCGCATTATGTAAAATCGCAGCAGTTTCAGTCATTTCTACCATAAAAGTAGAGCGGCCACTTGCCAAATCATCCGCCGCACCAATGCGTGTAAATATTCTATCAACAATGCCTATTCGTGCAGATTTAGCAGGAATAAAACTCCCCATGTGGGTGAGTAACACCATTAATGCCGTTTGACGCATATAAGTGGACTTGCCTCCCATGTTAGGGCCTGTAATCATTAACGTTCGCGTTAAAGAATGAAGATCAATATTATTTGGCACAAAAGGTTGTGAAGATACGGCTTCAACAACGGGATGACGGCCTGCTGTAATATGAATACCAGGATCTGTTGATAAATCAGGGCAACACCATTCTAAGCTATCCGCACGTTCTGCTAAATTTGTTAGAACATCTAATTCTGCTAATGCATGAGCTGATTCCAGTAATGCATTTAAATCAGGGCTGATTTTTTCTAGTAACGCTTCATATAACATTTTCTCGCGGGCCAATGCTTTGTCCCGGCTACTGAGTGCTTTATCTTCAAATACCTTTAATTCAGGAGTAATAAAACGTTCAGCATTTTTTAATGTTTGACGACGAATATATTCCGCAGGCGCTTGGTCTGCTTGCAAACGACTTATTTCGATATAATATCCATGAATACGGTTATACCCTACTTTTAAAGTGGACAATCCTGTGCGGTTTTTTTCACGTTCTTCTAATTCCATTAAAAAAGATCCCGCATTTTCACTTAATGCGAGTAACTCGTCTAATTCTGCATCATAACCTTGTGCTATGACACCTCCATCTCGAATAGTCACCGGTGGATTTTCAATGATAGCTTTTTGTAACAAGGCATATAATTCAGGAAATTGACTGATTTTTTTAGCTAATCCTTTTAATAATTCTGCATTCATTGTGAATAATTGGTTTTGTAAATCAGGTAACAGATTCAGTGTCATGCGTAATTCCACTAAATCGCGTGGACGTGCTGTCTTTAAAGCAATGCGTGTTGAAATGCGCTCTATATCTCTTACGCCGCGAAGTATTTCATGTAAACTTAGATAGCATCGATCCATTAATAAGTATTTTATAGCGGTTTGACGTGCGATCAAAATGGATTGATTACGCAGCGGACGACTGACCCAGCGTTTTAATAATCGGCTGCCCATTGCATTAGCCGTATAATCTAAAACAGAAATTAATGTATTTTCCACTCCATTACTCAAGTTAGTGATTAACTCCAAATTACGACGTGTCGCTGCATCCAATAAAACAGTATCATCGCGACGTTCAACCTGAATGGTATGCACATGCGGTAATTGTGTACGTTGCGTTTCCTTTGCATATTGTAATAAACAACCTGCCGCACACAATGCGATACTCATGTCACGGCAATCGAAACCTGACAAATCATATGTCTGCATTTGTTGAGTTAATAAACGTAATGCGCCTTCTAATTCAAATTCCCAAGGAGGACGACGCATAACAGTTTTATTTTTTATTTGACACTTTGCCAAAATAAAACTTGTATCAAATGCTTCACTTATTAATAGTTCAGCAGGACGTAAACGTTCTAATTCACTTTGCAAAGCATCTTCTCCTTCTACTTCGAGCAAAATAAATCGTCCACTTCCCATATCTAAAACAGCTATGCCAAAACGTTTTTGTTGAACATGTATAGCAACTAATAAATTATCTTGATTTTCTTCTAGAAATGCTGCGTCACTGACTGTGCCAGGTGTTAATAAACGTACTACTTGACGTTCTACAGGCCCAACACTTGTTTTAGGATCACCTATTTGTTCGCATATAGCGATGCTAAATCCTTGTCGTAACACTTTAGCAATATAAGATTCAGCAGCATGAAAGGGCACTCCCGCCATGGGTATAGGCTTACCTAATGATTGGCCACGGGCAGTTAAAGTAATATTTAATAAACGTGCTATTTTTTCCGCATCATCAAAAAATAATTCATAAAAATCTCCCATACGGTAAAATAAAAATATATCAGGATAATTTGCTTTAATACGTAAGTATTGTTGCATCATGGGAGTATGAGTAGATATTGCTGTTTGATCTGGCATAGAAGTCTCTAGTGATTCACTTAAAAAATGGTTAGGATAAAATACTAAAAGGCATTGTCGATATACTTCGCCGGGGCGAAGTATAGCATAAAAAAAATGGTTCATTTAATCTGGGAATAAAATGATCGATATTGATAAACTAGCTCTTAGTTTAGGAATGGAATTAAAAAATCGTGGTTTTTTACTAACCACAGCAGAATCCTGCACGGGTGGAGGAATAGGTTATTGGATAACAAGTATTCCTGGCAGTTCTGCATGGTATGACCGCGGTTTTATTACTTATAGTAATGCAGCAAAAATGAGTATGCTGAATGTATCGGAAAATACTCTCCAGCAATTTGGTAGTGTGAGCGAACAAACGGCTCGTGAAATGGCCGAGGGAGCACTACGCAATAGTGATGCAACATTAAGCATTGCTGTCACCGGTATTGCGGGGCCCGATGGTGGCTCACGTCTCAAACCAGTTGGAACAGTTTGGATAGCATTTGCTGCAAAAACTCAAGAAACGAAAGCCTTTATGCAGATTTTCTCAGGAAATCGACAAATGATTCGCGAGCAAACCATTATAGCTGCTTTAAATAAAGGTATATACTTCTTAAAGCCGTTTAAAACCTCCTAGAGTGAGTCATAATTCGCTGATTTTCTGCGCTCTGCTGCTCATTTACTCGCATGTAAACTGCGGTGCTAGAAAATCAACAAATTCTGGCTCTCTCTAGGAGATTTTAAACAGGCTCTTACACCGTTGAACGTTGTATAAAATGCGTTTTCTCTTGGATCGGCCCTTCATTCTTCGATTCTTTTGACCGATGAAAAAAACAGCCATACCCTTGTAAAACTTTTTTTGTTGCTTGCTCTCCTACTTTTAGGGTTACCCACGCTGCATACATGCCCATTGCAACAAACGCATCACGTTGTGTCCGTTCTAATAAAAGATCATCATGTGTTGTGCCTACTATGCGACTATATAAATAATTACCACACGCTCCACCTATAAAAATAGGAATTGCTTTTAAAGAATTCAAAGTGAAATCGCCTAGTTTTTGTGAACAACTTTTCGTTAGCACTTCTTCATCATTCCCTTCTGGTACTGATTGTACTTGTGTATCTACCATTTTGTCTGATGATGACACTTGTTTATCCACAAACGATACGTCACCCACCTCTTTATCAGATGTTACATAAGGCGGCACCTTGCGAAATTCTTGAGTATGCATACGCCAAAAATGATATATAAAATAACTTGAACCAAACACAAGAGGAGCATGTAAATTTTGATCATCTAACCATTTAAAAACACCCAATCCTGTTTTACGTAAAAATTCTGCCACAAGCACCATACGCGGAAAACCTGCCAACATCGGTGCAGCGATATAATCTTGAACAAATTGCGCTTTGGTACTTAGCGCTTTTCGTTCAACTTCTTTAAATGGCCATTTTTTTTCAACTAATATGGTGCATAATTTATAAAGAGTATATCCTAACGTTGCATGCAAACTAGCATGTATAAATGAATGCTCAAAATCTTTTACGGGATCGCCAGTACCATACACGGCGATAACAACTGGTATGACTGGAGATAAAATATGCTTAGCAAACATTTTTGTAAATCCAACCACAGCACTTCCATCAAATAAAGCATGTTGTGCACGCAATATGACTCGTACATCTTGATTTTTATTGACCAACTGATTCACTGCTTCACATAGAGGGGGCACTAAATAACCGCTCACAATACCTATTCCTTGATCGTAATCATTTGTAGGAAGAAATGCCGCACTATACACAAAAGATTGGCCTGCTTCGTAACTAACAGTAGCAATAGCCGTTAATATGCGATACCCTTTTGTGCTGCGTCTATGTATAACCTCACCATCTTCATATTCTTCATCGGCATCTTTTATTGCCTTATAAAGAAGCTCATCCCACTGTTTATCCTCAAGTTCATTAGAATATGTTAAATAAATAGATTGTTCTGAAATAGATTGTTCTGATTGGGTAATACGCTGACTTTGCATAATAAATTACCTAAAAATAATTTTTCCATATGATCGTAAATCCAGCAGAAGAAATCCATTTAAAATGAAAAAAATCAAAGAAAATAAGGATTTTTTCATTTTAGATGCTTTCTACTGCCAAATTTAGGATAATGCAAGTCTATCAAGAAAAAACTTAACAAATCCTTAATCTTAAAAAAAACAACAATTATTTTTTTAGGATTGATTTATATAATTAACTCCATAATAATGTACATAAGTTTAAACGCCCCCAGATTTTTACATTCTTATTCGGGCATCGCTATAGCTCTTCAGATAATTATTTTGGATTATAGCGCTCAGATGGCTGTCAGATCGAGATTTATTTTTTCAAAAAAAGCGCAGGAATACTTGCGGTATTTCGAGCATTTTTTTGGAAAAATAAATCTCGAGATGGCAATTAGATGAGATGCTATAATCCAAAATAATTATCTGAAGAACTATAACTTACCATGTCTTAAAAAGAGTATTCTCTTTAAAAGACCGCATATTTAAAACCCATTCAACTAATTAAGGATCTCCCAATGGAAGAAAATAAAAAGAAAGCCCTAAGTGCCGCCCTAAAGCAAATTGAACATCAATGTGGTAAAGGTTCAGTCATGCGCCTAGGCGATGCAAGTATCGCTCATGATATTGAAGTGATTTCGACTGGTTCCTTAGCACTTGATATTGCATTAGGCATCGGTGGTTTACCTCGAGGGCGCATCGTTGAAATTTATGGGCCAGAATCTTCTGGCAAAACAACACTGACTTTACAAGTCATTGCTGCTTGCCAAAAAATGGGCGGAACTGCCGCATTTGTGGATGCAGAACATGCATTAGATCCCGCTTATGCAAAACGCTTAGGTGTCAATGTGGATGAATTACTCATTTCCCAGCCCGATACCGGCGAACAAGCATTAGAAATTACAGACATATTAGTTCGCTCTAGCGCAGTCGATGTTGTCGTAGTCGACTCTGTCGCCGCCCTCACACCGAAAGCTGAAATTGAAGGTGAAATGGGTGATTCACACATGGGCTTACAAGCACGTCTTATGTCGCAGGCATTGCGCAAACTCACTGCAAATATTAAACGTTCTAATACATTAGTCATTTTTATTAATCAAATTCGTATGAAAATTGGCGTCATGTTTGGCAACCCAGAAACGACAACAGGGGGTAATGCGTTAAAATTTTATGCTTCAGTGCGCTTAGACATTCGTCGTGTTGGCAACGTTAAAAATGGCGATGAAGTCATTGGCAGCGAAACCCGGGTAAAAGTAGTAAAAAATAAAGTGGCCCCTCCCTTTAAACAAGCTGAATTTGATATTCTTTACAATGAAGGTATTTCCCGTCTGGGTGAAGTGATTGAATTGGGCGTTTCACAAAATTTAATTGATAAAGCCGGCGCTTGGTTCAGTTATAAAGGCCAACGCATAGGCCAAGGCAAAGATAACGCCCGCAATTTCTTAAAAGAACATCCTGCAATGGCTCAAGAAATTGAAGCCAGCATTCGTCAAAAAATGTTATCTGCTTCTCAGAAGACAGTGATTACTGAACCAGATATCGATATAGATGAAGTGGAAGAAGAGGCAGTTGTTTGAGCATCCTAAATGATATCCGACGCGCTGCATTAGATTTGCTCGCGCGTCGTGAACACTCAAGAACTGAATTATTACATAAATTAAGTAAAAAAAATTTTACTGAAAAAGATATTCATGCCGTTTTAACTATTCTATCTCAAGAAAATGTATTGAGTGATCACCGATTTACTGAAACATTCATTCATTATCGTTGCAGAATGGGTTATGGCCCATCCTATATACAAGCAGAACTGAAAAATCGCGGGGTAGCAGAAGATCTTATTCAACATTATTTGCTATTATCCGCCGATATTTGGCTAGAGAGTCTTTACAATGTATGGCATAAACGTTTTAAAGGCCACGTACCTAAGGATTATAAAAGTCGCGCTCAACAAATGCGCTTTTTACAATACAGAGGTTTTACTGTAGAACAAATCAATAGTCATTTTAAAACCATTCTGACTTAAATGTTGCTTTGCGGGCAATAATAGAAAAAATGTTGAAAAAACCGTTAGATTCGCAACACCCTGCTGAAATGGTGTTTCATGGTTGGTGGGTGATTAATGCCTAATCATGTTAGTTTAGGATAATAACTCAATCATGCCTGTTTAGGATTATTGATAATGCAGTACTGACTTATAACGAAATTTTAGCTACAATTCCGTTATATTAATTCTATTTTTTCACAGTGATACTCTATGAATACAAAAAAACATTTAAGCACAAACGAATTACGCACTCTCTTTTTACAATATTTTGCAGAACATAACCATCACATTGTTCCAAGTAGTTCGCTCATTCCTCATAATGACCCTACTCTTCTTTTTACCAATGCTGGCATGGTTCAATTTAAAGATGTTTTTTTAGGAAAAGAAGAACGTGCTTATAAACGAGCCACTTCTTCTCAACGCTGCGTACGCGCAGGGGGTAAACATAATGATTTAGAGCGCGTGGGTTATACTGCACGTCACCATACTTTTTTTGAAATGTTAGGCAATTTTAGCTTTGGTGATTATTTCAAACCTGAAGCCATCCGTTTTGCTTGGTCTTTTTTAACCGAGGTTTTACATTTACCAGCAGAAAAATTATGGGTTACTGTTTTTAAAGATGATCGAGAAGCCGAAGACATTTGGTTAAATGAAATAAAAATAAATCCAAAACGCTTTAGCCGTTGTGGTGAAGAAAGTAATTTTTGGTCAATGG
>Ga0207115_1027_pt1 | contig 25679 bp, 23 predicted proteins | sample Alteio_BWMinHeat_46_FD_153536 | JGI IMG/M metagenome (GOLD analysis project Ga0207115, IMG submission 153536) | Enriched cells from forest soil in Barre Woods Harvard Forest LTER site, Petersham, Massachusetts, United States -... | ecosystem: Environmental > Terrestrial > Soil > Temperate forest >...
GATCAAAACGCTCTTCTGCCATTTTACCACGTGCAAAGAGAAGAACTCCTGAGGTGTCCTGGTCCAGACGATGAACGGCGAAGATGTGGGGTGTTTTAAATCCCTCTCTTAAGATACCTAGAGCATGAGGTTGATCATTTTCAGCGGGCACACTTAGCAGACCTCTGGGTTTATCGATCACAATAAGCCATCGGTCATGGTAGAGCACAGGAATTCCCTCTACTAGCTCTAAAACCTCTTTTTTCCCAAAAAGAAGAGTTTCTCCCTCTTTAAGAGGAGCATCTGTTCTTGAAAGAACAACCCCCTCACGCGTAACCCTCTCCCCTTTGATCCAGTGACGAAGAGTACGCGTGGAGCTATCTGGGAAAGAGAGCTTAAGAAGTTCTAAAAGGGTGCAATCTTTTTCGACAACTAATTTCATACACGTGTGCCCATTGAAAGGAAGCCATTGATAAGTCCTACAATCAGGGCAAAAGCGATGGCCCATCCAAAATGGTCAATTGTAAAACCTGGCACCATCCAGCTAACGAGATAAACTAAAAAGCCCATGATGACAAAAGTAAAAAGGCCTAAGGTCAGGATGTTCAGAGGGAGGGTGAGAATAAAGATAAGGGGGCGCAGGATGGCGTTGACTATGCCCAAAACAATAGCAACAACAAGAGCGGTGAAAAAGCTGGCAATGTGAATGCCAGGTAGAATATAGCCTGTTACAAGAACGGCTAACGTATTCAAGAGAATAGAGATTAAAATAGGCATAAAGTTTATCCTTCTAGTTGAAGAGGGGGGTTGTGCTTAGCACCTTATCTATCTGCGCAATTGTCTCCTGTTTTGAAACAGTCCCATCAATCATGACAAGGTGACCTTTCTTCTGATAATACTCTTTTAGGGGCTCAGTCTGTAGGTGAAAGGCTTTTAGCCGCTCACCAATCACTTCAGGAGTATCATCTTTTCTCTGAATTAATGGTCCATTACAGCGATCGCATACTCCACTCTTTTTTGGAGGAGATGCTAAGAGATGATAGGGGGCTCCACATTTTTCACAGCTGAGCCTGCCCGCAATCCTCTCTAAAATCATAGAATCAGGAACCTCTAAGCTTAAAACAGTCACATCTGCATGAGAATGGGTTAAATAATTTTGAAGAATTTCAGCTTGGGGAATGGTGCGTGGCACCCCATCTAAAATATACCCCTTTCTACAATCTTTCTGAGAAAGACGCTGAAACAGCATCTCGAGAACCACCTCATCTGGTACAAGTTCCCCCTTTTCCATATAAGTTTTGGCTTTGCGCCCAATTTCAGTCTCATTTTTAAGATTTTCCCTAAAAAGATCGCCTGTTGCAATCTGGGGTAATCCATATTTTTCGCTTAAACGTACCGCTTGAGTCCCTTTTCCCGCTCCCGGTGCGCCTAGTAAAATCAGCACCGTCTGAGGGCCTGCCTCTTTTTTTGAAGAGGTGATCGCCAAGCAGGGGACAAGAACACAAACTAAAAGAAAAAGTATAACTAATAACTTCATAATGCGTCACAAATAGTGTATTTGGGGATGATTATAGCAAGAACTGAGCTATATACTCAAGATGCTGATTATCTTTTTTTACAGCCAATTTTCACTAAAAATTCTTGATGGCCAGAAAAGATTAATCAAAAATTAACCTTACGTGTGCTATAATCTAAATCAAATAAATAAAGGATGATATGCAATCAACAGTAGGACTAAACAGGCCTCCAGGTATTGAGCCAGTTCAAGCAAGATTCCATGCCATCGCGGAAGACCTCACAACCAACTTACCTGAGGAGCTAGTATTAGCCATTTTTGCATACCTTGATCTGCCTGCTCTTGTAAGCGTTTCTCAAGTTAACAAGCTATGGCGCCAGCTGTCTGGGGACCGTTTTCTCTGGAAAGCAGTTTTAAAGAGCATTTGCCCTAGATTACAAATTTTTGATGATGTAGATTTAGCGGCTCACATTGATTTGGCGGCCTATGGACTCAGCGTAGATGGTGCCTCTCCTCTTCGCCTCATGATTCCCCACCTAAGAAGATGCCCATCTCTTCCAGTAGAGGGAGAAGCAGGCATTACCCTATTGACAATTCCAAAAGGGCTGACATTGAACAAGCTTATCAAACTTGCCAGATCACCACAACAAGGGAAGAGCACTCGATTTGGATATAATTGGGATCGTATTTTATATGAAATAGGAGATATTGAAGTTGCGAAAACTTACCATATAGTGATTACCAATAATATCTTTGAGGGTAGTCGAGGAAAAACCGTGGCTGAGCAGAGGGATCTCGTGGGTCATCACGGTTGTGAAATGCCCAGAACCTTAGAACAAGCCTTTCTTCTTGCTATTACACACATCATGAAGGGAAAGCGCCTTTATACTGATGATCCATGGACTTACTCTTGTTGTGAAGAGCAAATTTTAGAATCTCACGTGCTTGTTGGGGGCTTTGGCTCGACTTGTTACATCGGTATCAACGCTGTCCTTCGCAAATACAATAGCTGCAGCAGAGATGTCCGCGGCATGGGGGGCGTTTTACGGGGATCCTAGGCCATTTGTAGTTTATACTTTGTTACTTGTATCTGTTCATTATTTTTAACTGTTCAATATATATTGAACAGTTAAAAAACTTGTGAGGAGCAGGTAGAAAATTATTACTCACCTTCTTTTTTTCCCTCTTTTACCACTTCTCCACGCGGTAAAAAGCAAAATCCCTATAAGCAAAAATAAAATCGTGGAAAGCATCGGAATAGTAATAGGACCCAAACCAATATCCACTTTTTGAGAACAACTAATCCCTTTTCCACAAAGATCTATAGGATTCCATCCAGGAATCTCCTGAATGGCAATCTGATAGGAGGAAAAAAAAAGGCCTATCACCACAAGCGGAATCGTATAGAGAGCAATCTCTGTAAAACCCCGAAAGGCTGCAATAGCTAAAATCAGTGCCAGTGGAAATAGGGCAATTCGTTGAAACCAACAGAGCTGGCAGGGCTCATAATGGCGCACAGCACTAAAGTATAAACTCATCAGCGTGCCAACTGCCGCAAGTAACCATGCTAAATATAGGGTGTATCTCACTTGGGAACCCCCTCCATATGCATGACTTTCCGGATGAGATCCGCAATATATTCCCAGCTTATCTCCTTGACCTCTATCCCATTGATATAGATGGTAGGAGTGGTAAGCTCGTTGTTCATCACTCTTCTGCCATAATCGGTATTTTCCATGATTTTGATGCGGTAGGCTTGCGTATTGATACAGTATTTTAACTCATTTAAGCGAATCGCTGAAGAGGCATTTTTACCAAAGGAGAGTAATGTTTCTGTCGTTGCCCAATCTGTCAATTCATCCGGTTGATGTGCATACATATATTCAAGATAGGTAAAAAATAGCCCGGGGTTAGGATAGACAGGATTTGTATAATAAACTCCTAATAAAGCATTGGCCGCTGGCAGAGACCCAGGAAGAAAGGCAACGGGAATCACCGTATAGGTGGCTTTATTGGTATCGATAAACTCTTTTTTGATCTTAGGAAGAATGGTTAAGGTAAATTTCGCGCAATTGACGCATTTAGGTTCTTCAAAAATTACAATATGCACTTTGGCATGGGGATATCCCAGGGTCGGCTGCCCCTTAATATCAAGAGCAATTGCAGCAGGAAGCTCCTGCTTGGCATATGCCCACGTGATGAGAGCAATCAGTACAAGTAAACAAGAGGTGATACAGACCAGTAGGCGAGGGGGCTTATTCTTTTTTCTCATGTCGTCTGATTCTTCTTTTTTTCTGTTTTCTGATCTTATCTATCTTTTTATCTTGAGCAGTTTTTCTGCCAAAAATAGCTTTTTCAATATGATCGCATAGCTTGCGTCTAGCTAAAAATCTGTTGATGTCACGTGAACGATTCTCGTCACATTTAACTTCAATACCAGAGGGGAGGTGTTTTAAATAAACACAGGAAGCGGTTTTATTGACCTTTTGTCCCCCCGGTCCTGAACTGAGGACAAATTTTTCAATAAGGTCTTTTTCAAGCAGTTGTAACGCATTCATCCTCTCAATTAATTGATGCTGTTTATCTGGATGGATGGGCATTGTTTTGTTCTATCAGTTCGCGCGCCTGTTTGAGAATATTGTCTACAGTGAAACCAAACTTTTTCACGAGCTCTTTAAGAGGGGCTGAGGCTCCAAAAGTGGTCATCCCCACCATTCTTCCTTGCATCCCCACATATCTTTCCCAACCAAAAGTAGAGGCCTGTTCAACAGAAATTCTGTTGATAACATCAGGGGGAAGGACCTGATTTCTATAGGAGAGCGTTTGTCTTTCAAAGATCTCCCATGAGGGCATGCTCACTACTCGACATTTTATCCCCTCTAATGTCAGCTTTTCATAAGCTTCTATGCAAAGAGAGAGTTCACTTCCTGTTCCTATTAAAATCAGATCGGGTTTGCCTGGACAATCAGCTAAAATATAGGCTCCCTGGTGTAATCCCTTTGCCGAGGCATATTTTTTTCTATCTAAAGTGGGCACTTTTTGACGAGAGAGAATTAAAAGAGCAGGTTCATGGCGTAAAGAGATCACATATCGCCATGCTTCCACAACCTCATTTGCATCTCCAGGTCTTACTGTAATGAGACCGGGAATGGCGCGCAGAGAGGGAAGCTGTTCGATGGGTTGATGAGTAGGTCCATCTTCTCCCAATCCGATGGAATCATGCGTAAAAACGTAGATAACAGGGATCTCCATAATAGCAGCCAACCGAATAGGGGGTCTGCCATAATCACTAAAGATCAAAAAGCCGGCCCCGTAGGGACGGATCTTTGAAAGAGAAAGACCATTAAGAATGGCCCCCATGGCATGTTCGCGGATTCCAAAGTGAAAATTTCTGCCCCCATAACTATGGGCTTCAAAATCTCCAGCATGATCAAATTGCAGATGTGTTTTCGTAGAAGGGGAGAGGTCTGCTGCTCCTCCAATTAACCAGGGTAAATTCTTTGCAACCGCATTGAGAATTTTACCAGAAGATTCTCTGGTTGCCATTCCTTTAGGATCTGCAGGAAACTCAAAGAGATCTTTGTCCCACCCCTCAGGAAGTTTGCGATGCTGCATCTTATAGAGGTGATCTGCGAGCTCTGGATATTTCTGTTTATAACGCTCAAATAGGGAGATCCAGTCGTTGCGTAACTGACGCCCCCTTTTACCGATTCCCTCTTGAAAATGGGTGTAAACTTCAGAAGGAACAAGAAATTTAGTGTCAGGATCCCAACCATATGCTTTTTTAGTGAGTCGAATCTCCTCCTCCCCCAAAGGCTCCCCGTGAGCACCCGCAGTATCTTGCTTATGAGGAGAACCCCATGCAATATGGCTATCCACAATGATAAGTGTAGGACCCTCCGTTGTGTGCTGAAAAGTGAGAAGCGCTTTTTCTAAAAGAGTCAGATCGTTTGCATCCGTTACGCGGAGTACATTCCAGCCATATCCCATAAAACGGGCAGCAACATCTTCTGAAAATGCAAGTTTTGTAGAGCCCTCAATGGTGATATGGTTATTATCGTAAATCCAGCAGAGATTAGATAATTTCAAATGTCCTGCTAAAGAGGCAGCCTCTGATGAAACACCCTCCATCATATCCCCATCACCACAAATGACGTAAACGTTATAATCTATCATGGTAAAATCAGGACGGTTGAAATAGGAGCTCATCCAGCGAGAACCGATTGCCATCCCCACGCTTGTCGCAACACCCTGTCCTAAAGGGCCTGTGGTTGTTTCTATACCCGAGGTCCAACGGTATTCGGGATGTCCCGGACATTTACTATCCAGTTGACGGAAGTGTTTGATATCTTCCAAGGTAATAGAGGGACTTCCTGGCATTTCATACTTTTCATTCACAGCTTTGGTACCTGTGAGATGTAAAAGAGAGTAGAGAAGCATGGATGCATGCCCATTAGAAAGAACAAAACGGTCCCGATTAGGCCAGATGGGATCCTGTGGATCAAAACGTAAAAACTGTTGCCAAATCGCATAGGCAACAGGAGCCAGAGCCATCGGAGTTCCCGGATGACCCGATTCCGCAGCTTGTACAGCATCCATAGCAAGCGTACGTATCGTATTGATAGTTAACTCTTCAATTTTGAACGCATTTTTATCTTTTGAACTATGTTTAATTTCGCTCATAAGATGCCCACCCTAAAATAATTGAAAAAATACCAATTGCTGCATGAAACCATGTCGTGAAAAGGTTGCTTGCTAAAATACCGAAAATCTCTTTTTTACCATAAAACAAACCTAAAATTGCCAAAACAAGATAAAAAACTCCCATAATTTGAAAATAGCGTCGACAGGTAGAGATTTTGAGAAGAGTGGCGCATATCCCGTAAAGGCCTGAGAATAAATAGAGGAAGCTGTCCCAGATGTTGATATGCAAATAAAAGCTAAGTCGTTTCCATTCAGGAATAAAGCTTACAATACCCAGAAGAATGAAAATAATTCCAAAGATAAAGGTAAATATGCGCATTTCCATATGATAGTAAAAATAAAAAAATAATTATACAAAATTTCTCAAAAATCGGTTATCCTGAACACATATATAAATAGGAGGATAAATGGCAACGGACAAGCAAGTGGTTGTAATTACAGGAAGTTCGGGAAGAATTGGCATGAGAGTCATTGAGCGTCTCGCCTCTATTTTTCAGCCGATAGGTCTTGATTTTATGGGGACCACCTCTCCTACTCCCAACTTAGAATTTATTTACGTGGATTTAGGCTCTGATCAGAGTGTGAAGGTAGCATTTGAGAGAATTCGACATGTGTATGGTTCTAAGATTACATCGATTATACATTTAGCGGCCTATTATAGCTTTGAGGGAAAACATTTAGAGCTTTACGACAAGATTACGGTACAGGGGACTGCTCGTGTTTTAGAGGAGGCCAAAAAATTTGAGGTAGATCAGTTTATTTTTACAAGCACCATGCTTGTACATGATCCTTCGGAAAGAGGGGTGATCCAGAATGAGGACTCTCCGATTGAGGGAAAATGGCATTATCCTGCTTCCAAAGTAAGAACAGAGAGGTTAATTGCAAAAGAACATGGGAATATTCCTTATGTGATTGTGCGCATTGCAGGCTGTTATGATGAACAGTGTAACTGCGTGCCTCTTTCTCAGCATATTTCGCGTATTTATGAAAAGCAGTTAGCGAGCACGGTATTTCCTGGAGATTCCGCTCATGGTGTTCCCTATACCCATTTTGACGATCTAGTTGATCTCTTTGTAGAGTTGATTAATAAGAGAAAAGCGCTTCCCAAAGAGCTGATTTTACTCTGTTGTGAAGAGGATTCTATTTCGTATAGGGATTTACAGACAGAATTTGGACGTCTTTTACACGGCTCTAAAAAGTGGCCTATGTTTCGGGTTCCCAAACTTTTTGCCAAGTGGGGAGCATGGGTTCTTGACCTCATGTTATGTGGAAAGGCATTTATCAAACCATGGATGATTGATTTAGCTGATGATAACTATGAGTTTACCATGGAAAAAGCCAAAAAAGTGTTAGGATGGGCACCTAAGCGGTCTGTGCGCAAAACCCTACCTAAAATGGTTGAGAATATGCAAGCAGATCCGATTGCCTGGTATAAAAGACATAAGATTCCTCTTTCTCATTATGTAAAAAAACATGGGGAGAATAAACGTGGTTAATTTCAATGATCCGGTACATGAAAAGGTTTTAAGAGCTTTTCATGACAAGATGATTTGGACCCGCTTTGGAACGATTTTCTTAGGTCTCTGGCTACTTGCAAGCCCAGAGACGTTTGGTTATATTCACACGGTTGCAAGATGGAGTGACTGGATCTCTGGATTTCTCCTGTTATTGATAGGTCTTCTCTCGATCAACTTTCGCACAAGAGGATGGATATGGGGGGGCTGCTTTATAGGGATCTGGTTACAATTTGCCCCTCTTATCTTGTGGGCACAAGAGCCTGTGATTTATGTAAATGATACGCTTATCGGTGTTTTAGCAATCGCTTTTTGTGTTTTAGTTCCTTTGAGGCCCAAGGAGTTAGAAATGGGCCCTCAAATTCCTACTGGGTGGACCTATAATCCCTCATCTTGGCCACAGAGAATTCCTGTTATTCTTTTTGCAGTGATAGGCTGGTTTATTGCACGTTATCTTGCCTCTTACCAATTAGGGTATATCCATTTTGTTTGGGATCCCTTTTTTGGATTAGGCACTCAGAAGGTGATCACCTCGATGATTTCGCAAGATTTTCCCGTTTCAGATGCGGGACTTGGGGCGCTGGCCTATTCTCTGGAGGCGATTATGGGGGCGAAGGGGGGAGTGCGTAGATGGCATACGATGCCCTGGATTGTGGTTATCTTTGGGATTTTAGTGGTGCCGCTGGGTTTTATTAGTATTATGCTTGTGATGTTGCAACCGATTGCGGTGGGGGCTTGGTGTGGACTCTGTCTGATCATCGCTTTTTGCATGTTGATCATGCTCTCCCTTACTGTGGATGAGGTAGTTGCAGTTCTTCAGTATTTGAGACAGGCTGGTCGTGAAGGGAAGCCCTTTTGGCACACCTTTTGGTATGGATCTTCTTATGTGTATGATTCTTTGGATACGAGAACGCCTACTTTTCATGCAGCGCCCAAGAAGATTTTCCAGTCGATGGTGTGGGGGGTAACGATTCCCTGGAATCTGGTTTTAACTGCCCTTTTAGGGATTTGGCTCCTTTTTTCTAACCATCTTTTTGGTTTTACCGGAGTTTTTGCAAATAGTAATGATGTGTGTGGAGCTCTTTTAGTTGTCTTTTCGGTGGTCTCCTGGGCGGAGGTGATACGTGTGGGACGCTTTGTGAATATGTTTATTGCGCTTGGAGTGATTGCTGCAGCTTTTTTTGCACATGCGCCTCTGGGGGTTTTAATGCACCATCTGGTATTAGCAGGGGTTGTGATTCTGCTTTCGATCCCACGAGGGAAGATCAGAGAGAAGTATGGTTCTTGGGATAAGAGGATTCGCTGATTAGAAGAAGCACTTGAACTATTTAATGAGTTTATTGTAAGGTGGATAGCCTTTTAAACGTTAAATAGGAGTGTCTATGGCGCACAGAGTTTCTTTTTTCCGGGTTGGTTTTGATGGAAATAGCGGACAGATTCAGATGCATCATATGGCTAGTTTGGAGTTACGTCGTATAAGTGAGGTTGTTAATAACAGGCTGTCTACTGGTAGCTCTTTAGGTCTTGCGCGCTTGCGTGCTCATAGTACGAGTGCGGTTGAGGAAATAGATGACGATGAAGGTGATATGCCTATTTCCTCTTCTCCTAGAGGGGCTGTTCAGCCAGAAGAAACTCATGCTAGGCGTCGTGATTCTTTTAGTAGCTATTCAAGTGATACGTACACGAATAGTGCTCATAGTGAACCGATTGTGGAATCAGATGTAGCAGATGTAGATGATGATAAACGTGAGTTTATGTCTGTTGCCTCTTCTCCTAGAGGGGCTGTTCAGCCAGGAGAAACTCATGCTATGAGCAGAGGTTCTCTTGATAAACCTTCAGGTTGTACGCGCATGCGTACTCGTAGTGTATCGGTTGTGGAATCAGATGTAGCAGATGTAGATGATGATGAACGTGAGTTTATGTCTGTTGCCTCTTCTCCTAGAGGGGCTGTTCAGCCAGGAGAAACTCATGCTATGAGCAGAGGTTCTCTTGATAAACCTTCAGGTTGTACGCGCATGCGTACTCGTAGTGTATCGGTTGTGGTAACAGGTGGAGATCAGGTAGTCGAACGTAAGTATAGGTCTACTCCCTCTTCTCCTAGAGGAGCTAAGGCTGTTCAGCAAGCAAGCTCACCTTTAGGTTTGGTTGATAGACAATTTCGTGCTAAAAGAGAGCTTCATGCTATGAGCAGTGAGTCTCTTCTTGATCAGCAGAAGTTCAGCAGTGCTGTAGCTGCTGCAAATGCTTATCAAAGCATTATGAGAGCACTAGAAGAAGCTCCACCGAATAGTCACCAGCAAATATTGCGTACAAAAATAGATGAAATTCATTCATCGGAAGACCGTCGCCATTTATTTACGTATGCTATGCATAAAACAATGGAAATAGAAGGTGGTCCTGCTGCTGCGAAAAGGTCCACAGAGTGTAAGAGAGCAGCGTCTATCTGTAAAATGATGTTTAGCAAATAACCAGTTAAATCAAATACTTGCAAGCGTGTCTACATTAACGGGGTTGTTGCGTAACCTCTAGATAGAGGTTATGCAACAACCCCCATCGGCACAACAGTTTAACTATTTACTTAAGTATGTTTTGAATAGAAGCTCGGAAATAAAACGTAGCTCCGTTACTGCGGAGATGTCAAGAGAGCTTGAGATAGCAGAGTCTATTTGTAGAATTTTGCTTGCTGAATAACCAGTTAAATCAAATACTCGTTAGCGGTTCTATCCAGAAATTTTTCATAGGAGAAAGGATATGTTACCGCTATCAGGTACTTGCTATGCGTTACAATGGGCTTCTTTACCAGACGGACAAGGGGGGCAGAAAGAGGTTCCTCTTTCACCAAGGGAATATTATCGGCACCTATCAGAAACAGTAAAGAGAGCGCTGACCGAAAGAGGAATAGATAGACCAACCCTTTCTGTTAACATACCCCTACCGAAAAAAGCCAAAGTGCTCTTTCAGATCCATGAGGAGACAAGATCTCTCAAAGCTGTCATTGGAGGCGCGCCCTTTATTGGAGCGGCTTTACGTGTTTTCGGTTTCTCTCCGGCCCCCGTACCCAGATCTCCCAAAATGCCCTCAACTAGTCTAAGTCCGACAGTTAAAGCAGGTGTCGTGGGAGCTTTAGTTGCAGGTGCGGCTGCTGTGACGGTGACTTCATACCAATTGCAGGTAAGAGAACTACGAGCAGAGATTCTGCAAGCTTACAATAACATTGGAGATGATACAGTCACTCAAGAGATGCTGCTACAATCTACGCATGAGATTATGGCAAAGAAGGAGGCGAGTTATTTCAAAAAGATTTTTGAGTATTATAATCCCAACCCAATCAGTTGCTTATTGCTTGTAAAAGGGGTTGCTTTGGATTCTCAGCGAGATTTTGCTGCGGCTCAGCAACAATACCGGACGGGTTTACAACATGCGACTGAACCCGAATTAAGAAATATTCTCCTCTTTGCTTTTGCCCGTTCTCTTCGTTTATCTGGAGCGAGTCAAGCTGCTGTTTTAGAGCAGGTCAATCAGATAAATCAAGATTCTCCTATTCGAGTACTAGGGATTATTGAGGGTCGAGCTGCGGGAGAGCATGGAGATGAGGTCTTTGAAGAAGACCAGACCCCCGCTGAGTTTATGTGTCCTATTACAGAAGACATCATGGTTGAACCCACTTTCTACACAGCTAATGGGCACAGGTTTTATTATGAGGGTAGCGCCATTCGAGGGTGGATAAATGAAGGTGGTACTTGTCCGGAGACTCGAGCTCCTTTAGCACTAGATCAGTTGCAAACAGATGAGAGGCTTGTGGAAGCCATACGCATCTGGAATCAATTCAAGTTAAAAAGGGGATGACTGTGATATCGGTATGTAGATCTTTAACTCAGACCGCTACGCCTTTAATGGGTCGCGTACTCAAACCGAACGTGTTTCGTTTTGCAAATCAGTTGCTAACTACAGCAATTTCTCAACCTTTTGCAGTCAGGACTCACTCCATGCTAAAAGGGAGAGTGGTTCTTAAGGAAAAGGAGAGGCATGGATTGACGCTTGGTTTCTACGCCCTTGGTGGATTTCTGCTCACTGCGCTGATTATGCAAGAGGTTACAGATTGCAAAGGCAATAAACGGATAATGACCTTAGGTGTATTGCCTGCTAATCCAAAACTAAAGCAGGTCCCATATGGATTGATCAGAGATCCTGAACATGAGGGATGGTATAAAATAGAAGATAAGCCGTGTCGTTTTAGAGTACAGTTAACAGCCAATGGACAGCTGATCTGGCGATCGTTTGATGCAGTTGAAGCGAACGACGTAAAGGCTGTTGCCAACTTTTACAAGGAGAAGGGTTGTAAAGGAAGGTCATTGCACGTTAATACAGGAATCCATGCAATTGATGCGACGGGTCTAGTGATTGTTGATGATCAGAGCAGCAAATTTGGAGAGGAGGATATGGTTAGCTTTCGCGATTATCTTCCTGTTGCCCTTCACCTAGTGTCTTCTTATTCAGGTCCTCAGTTTACTCCAGCACGTACACCGGACGTTGATATTTTGGATGCATGGAGTTTTTCCGCGTGTTTCCGCTTGAAAAATAGATAATTAACGTAAGGATGACTGTGATACCAATATGCAGATCTTTAACTCAGATCGCTACGCCTTTGGTGAGTCGTGCACTTAAACAGAAATGGTTCCGTTTTGCAAATCACCCTTTGAGCAGGTTAAATCCGGTGCGAACGGCAGTAATTTCTCAACCTTTTGCAGTAAGGACTCACTGTGCGCTAAAAGGGAGAGTGGTTCTTAAGGAAAGGGAAAGGCATGGATTGACGCTTGGTTTCTACGCCCTTGGTGGATTTCTACTCACCGCACTGATTGTGCATGGTATTACAGATTGCGAAGGCAATGAACGGATAATGCCCTTAGATCTATTGCCTCCTAATCCACAACTAAAGCATGTTCCAGATGGATTGGTAGAAGATCCTGAACATAAAGAATGGTTTATAATAAAAGGTGAGCTGTGTCGTTTTAGGGTACAGTTAACAGCTAATGGGCAGTTGATCTGGCGATCGTTTTGTGTAGTTTACAAAGAGGACGTACAGGCAATTGCCAACTTTTACAAAAAGAGAGGTGATAAGGGAAGGTCATTGCACATTAATACAGGAATCCATGCAGATCCGACGGGTGTAGCGTCTATTGATGGTAAAAGCGGCGACTTTACAGGGGAGGATATTGTTAGCTTAAAAGGTTATGTCCCTGTCTCCTTTCACATAATCTCTTCCGTTTTTGGTCCTGTCACTCCGGAGATTAAACCAGACGTTGATATTTTAGATGCATGGTGTTTTTCCGCGACCACAAAAGATTTTTCTAAGTTAAGTCGTGCAGAAAGAGATGAGATTGGAAAAGATTCTATTCCTCGTTATCAGCTTATGGACTGCTTTATGTCTCTTCAAGATTTGGGATACCAGAACACACTTATTCCAAATATTGACTACATGGAAATGGGCAGTTTGAAACAAGATGTCATCGATCGCCTAAAAGAAGATTCGTTTTGTTATGTGTACGGCATCGGTGGGCTTGGTAAATCCCGTGTGGCCACAGAAATTACAAAAGATATTAAAGATGACGGCGATCAAAGCGAATATGGGACTACTGTTTTTGTCTCTCTTAAATCCAAAGAGGAAAAAAATGATTTTTTTGCCAAAGTGAAAAAAGACGTTTCTGAAAGAAATGACAAAATTGCCTTAAAAAAATACTTTTCTCGTCTTCATGATTTAGCAAGGGTTCACCACAAAAAAATATTCGTCGTTGTTGATAACATCGATACGCCTGAGGAGCTCGAGGTTTTGCAAAATATTTTTGATAACATCAAGGAATTTTGCAACCCAAGTGGAGATTCAACTTTTAAACTGCTTGTAACAGGGCGTCTATCTCTTTCAGATTTTTGGAAAAAAAATAAGCTAGACAAGCTAAAAGATCGGGAAATAACCATAGCAACTTATTATACAGAAGAGACGTGTTGGCTTTTGTTTATAAATAATTTTTTGAGAATGATCCATGAGACAAGCAAGCAAAGTGGCAGAGACACTATTGAGCAACACAGGGAAGTTTTATTAGGCTACTTGAAGCAGGTTGAGTATAATTCGGCAATTGCAATTCCTTATAGTCGAGGATTGGGGTTGAGTTATCAGCTTGGTAGGTTTAAACCTGCTATGCGCTTTTTATCTGCACGTTTTAAGGCAATCATTGCTCGTGGTAGGGGTCTTGATGACTATTCACATGATCAGGCGATTGAAGATCAGATCAGCCTTTTAGACGAAAGACGAGGAGGGAAAGCAAGAGAGATATTTGAAATCTTTTCATTAACATCAGCTGGGTCTATTAGCTACTCATTTTTTGGTGATATTTTAGAAACGTATTATAATTGTGAAACCACGGATGGGCTTGACGATATTTTTTATGAATTAGGATTGTGCGGCTTAGTTCAGGAAATAGCGCCAGGGACGGGTGTATATCGGGTGCCCCCATTTTACCACAGAATAATACAACATAGCTTGTCAGGTCAATATACAAGTAGAGCCGGAGATATAGATAAGATTTTTTCGATTGTTTTAGAGACGCTGGAAAAAAAACAGAGTGAAACTACTGATGCACATGTGAAGCATTGGGTGGGCTTTTTTAATTCTGTAAGACAAGTACTTAAGGTTGATCAACCCCTTTATAACGAGATATGCAGTAAGTGCTATGCAACTATGGAAAAGCTATTGCCTCCTTTGAAACTAGAAGATTTAAAGAGTGAATTTAATAATTTACTGTCTACTCTTTCAGACACACCCGGATACTCAATCGATCCTGTATTACATAAGTACATGAAAGGAGAGGAGTTAAAAACCATTGCTTCTGATTTAATTTGTAGAGCAAATGAAAAGCAACTAAAAGGGAAGCTGCCTGAGCAGGCTTCTTTTGCATGGAGAGATGTAGAATATTTATTGTTGAGTCTTAATAACTTATATGTTTTTTCTCAAGGAGAAAAGCAACAGTCATCTCAAATAAAAAAGGCGTTAGAGAAATTAATAAAAACATTTGATTGTAAAAATATCGAATTTGAAAAATTAAAAAATATCATCAAAGGTAATATTGCGGATCCTAAAATGGATCCGCAAAAATTAACTATTTTTCCACAAATTCACTTTTACGAAGTCTTGGCTAAATATCAGCTCAAAGCTCAAAAATGGAAAAAAGAAAATCCTCTAAATGGTAAAACAGCAAATATGAGTCGTGCACAACTCCGAGATGGTTTGCGGACTCTTATTCCGTATCTTATTCAAGAGAAAGGGGTAGAAGTGATCGATCTTTCTCACAATCAATTGGGATATAATAAAGATAGAGCGGTAGAGGCTGTGAGAGATTTATTAAAATCTCCTGGATCTTTAAAAGAGTTAAATCTTAGTGACAATACTTTATATTATCAGGGTTTTCGATTAATTTTAGATGGATTAAGAGAAAATACGTCTTTAGAAACGCTGGTTTTAAATAATAATAGCCTCGAGAATATGCATATTATAGCATTATGTACAGTATTAAAGAATCATAAGAATATTATGCATATTAAATTGCACCATAATAGGTTTAGTCAAACAGGTATTGCTCATTTGAAGCAATTAATGAAAGATAATCTAAATATTCAGTCAATAACAACCGAGTGTGCCGTTTTCCCTTGGCACAATATAGCAAAACTTGAGAGGGATGATAAGGGTGATGTTAAGCAAGTGCCGTACGATGGAGAATCTGCTCTATAGTTATCCCCTCTATCAGAAGAAGCTTGTGCTTGCAGGTAGCCCCTTTCAGAAGGATGATACCCTGCTTGGGGACCTGGAGAAGCTCGCTTAGATAGGTAATGAGCTCGCGGTTAGCAGCTCCTTTGAGCGCAGGTGCTCTAATTTTAAGAACCAACTCATTTTCATCTGAGAAGCCTACACACTGGTTTGCTTTTTTTCCAGCCATGACGCGGACGGGGAGAAGAACTCCTGCCTCATTTTGTTGCATATGCACCTACCTGCAGGGAGTGTAAATGTATTCAAGAAAAAAATCTAATAGATTTTCTGCGAATAATAACTTGAGATTTTTAGTTAGATTGGTATAAAACAGGGCGTTTTAGTATTAAAAGTGAGTTATTTATGTCTGTTGTACTTTGCCCCGTCAGAGATTTACCAGATCATTTTGATATGCACCGAGAGTCTATTGATAGCGTTATAACAGAACGCGTTGAGAGAGCAACTACTCGAAGCCTATCTACTGTTGCTCAACTCTCTATTAAAAGTACTAGAAGTGTCTCTTTTTCCTCGGAAGATGAGGAAATAAAAACTTTTACTGCAAGCATCGTTTCTAAAGAAGAGATGGGATTTTATATTATGAGATCTTTTTTCCCAACCTTTGATAAAGAGGATATGAGCATGGATTTCCCCGGCTGTTGTCAATATATTTTTGAAGCGATGACAGTAGCTGTTCAAGATGGGAGTCGCCAAGTGATGGATGCAAAGATTGAAGCGTGCATTGATCAATTTGTGCCTCATCGATCACTTAAAGAATTGCTATATGTGCTTAATCAATTTGAATTGAAAAAAATAGCAATGCATTGCCCTTCCACATTTACACATGAATTTAGGGGAACCAGGATTTCAGTAATAAAACAGGTCTGTCACACTGCTGAAAGGCTTGTGACTATGAGAGAGAAGCTTGAGGATGTGGAGAAGCTGAAAGAGATCACGGATGAAAATTGTGAGCAGAGATTGAACGAGGTCAAAAAGATACCCCAAGATAATCCCTACAGAGAGCTGGGTTTCTTATACATTATAGAACACTATCTATCTGCTAATGATCCTGCTCGAGCCGCTTGCGTCTTACAAGAGATTGCAGAGAATGCAATAAAACGCAGATTCCTCTCTGCAATCGAGCAACGCAATCTGAACTATGCGCAGATAGTGGAGTTGCTGGGTAGGTTATTAGAGGAGCACGGTATGGCAGGGATTGAAATCATGGATTTTCACTTGAGATTTCGCTCTTTTGAAGAGGTGGAGGCATTATGGGCGGAGAGGGAGAGATCGGAAGCTTCACATCTCTTCTCGGATACATGTAAGGCAGCCTGTTCTACGGGGCAAGATAGATTTGAAGAAGACCTTACAACCTACGAATCTGTAATTAACCGCCTTCTTGAGGAGCTTCTTAGTGTTAAAAAAGCTGAAAACGATTTTAAGGAGATCAAAAAATTAGTTGCAGAAGGAAATCATGAGGAAGCGCTCGCTATTGCCAATGAGATGAAAGAGGATGAAGAGTTAACAATTAATGCGTATGAGCTGATTGTGAGGGATCTGCTACTAAAAGGCAATGCGGACAGTGTAATAGAAAGTCTTGCAAAAATGCAAGAGTGGCTAGAGCCGTCAGGATTAATGGGGAGGGTAAAAGAGCAGCGTACCATAAAGGCAGGTATGGCACGTTTAGATTTAGCTACGCTGGAGGAGAGGCTTGAACAGGCACGGGGTATTTTAAAAAAATGTATTGAGCAAGAATCTCTCCTTACACAGGAGGCTATGCAACTGGTTGCTATGCTTGAGCGAGTGATAGCAGAGAAAAAGCCGCGGGGTATTTATCTTAAGCAAGAATCTCTCCTTATACAGGGGACTAGGCAAGTAATTGCTATGGTTTCGCGAGTGATAGCAGCAAAAAAGGTGCAGTAGATTAAGATCCGAACCAACCTGAAAGTAGGTAAGTTAGATGCGATCCTCTAGGATAGAGAGTCTAAATCTCTCCATCAGCTTCACCATAAAATAGAGATTGTGAATCGTAGCAAGCGTAAAAGCTGTCAGCTCTCGTGCTTTAAAAAGATGGTGCAGATAGGAGATCGAGTACCTTTGACAGGTAGGGCAGAGACAGTCCGCCTCAATCGGTTGAAAAATACTCCGATGCACCATCTGATCAATTTTCACCCCCCCTTGTTTGGTCAGCAGTAAGCCGTGACGCGCCGCTCGCGTTGGGTAAGAGCTATCAAAAGTATCAATACCTAAAGGCACTAGATCATTCAGAGAGGGAATATCCCCAATCCCTAATAAGTGGTTGGGTTTTTCGGGGGGAAGAAAATCGCGCGTGTAGGCAACCATCTCTCGTAGTTCTGTTCTGTTTTTACCCACGCTTCCTCCAATCGCAAATCCATCAAAAGGATGCGCTGTAAGCGTTTCACAGCTCTCTTTGCGAAAAAGTGGGTCAATTCCCCCATGAATCACAGCATACATCGCCTGATTCTGTGGATTTTTCAAATGCTCATCCAGCGACCTCTTCTCCCAACGATGCGTCCGAGCAAGAGATTTTTGAAGCGTTTCTCTTTCAATATGGTAGGGGGGAAGTTCATCTAAAGGGATAATAATATCCGCACCTAAATCTTTTTGAGCTCGAATAGAGGATTCGGGCGTCAGAAGAAATTTACTGCCATCCCGGTAAGAACGAAAAAGTACCCCCTCTTCCGTAATTTTCATGACACAGCCATCATTCTTTTTAACCCCCCTACTTTTTAACTCATCATGGACTGAGCCATAAGCTAAACTAAAAACCTGAAACCCTCCCGAATCTGTAATAAGAGGCTGTTTTCGATTGATAAAAGAGTGCAATCCACCCGCTTGTCTGACAATCTCAGTCCCAGGTTGCAACATCAAATGGTAGGTATTGCAAAACATCAGCTGGAGGCCTATCTCATCCACAAGCGTGGAATCCAAAGACTTTAAAGTGCCATTTGTTCCCACAGCAACAAAATTGGGAGTATCAATTGTCCCATGAGGAGTATAAATACGCCCTACACGTGCTTTGGAAATTTTAGAGGAGTGTAAAACTTCAAACCGAAAGGTCATAGCGTGCCACTTTTTTTGAAAACGCAACAAAGGGAGAGGAGAGTAAAATCACACATCCTTTGACCAATAGACTAAACAAAATAATCTCTTTTAAAGAGGGGACAACCCCAGAAAGAGCAAGAAAAGAAAAAAGAACTGTATCAAGCGTTTGAGATAAAATCAGCGAAAGAGTGGTCCGTAACGTTAAAAATTGACCTTGGAATTTTTTTCTTAAAAAACTAAAAAAGGCAATATCGATAAATTGAATGCATAGAAATGAAAAGAGAGAGGCTAAAAAAATACGGACAACAGGCTGTAATACGAAAGCAAAATGGTTTTGTGAATGATCAAACCTATTGGGCTGATAGGCAAGGTGAATTTGAGAAAGAAAAAGAAACCCTGCACTGATAAAAAAAGAGAGCCAAGTCATTTTTTGAGCTTGCTGTCGACCAAAAAATTCTTGAATTAAATTCAGGCCTAGAAGATACCCTACTGCGAGCGCATCGCAAGCGGTCACATTTAACCCAAATAAAGAGATCTGTTTCAAAACAAATAGGTTCATAGCTACAGCAAGAAGGGAAAGCCAAGCCATTATCGCCTCCTTACCTAGTCGTAGAGCGACGAGCGTCCATAGGCAGACGGCTGAAACATTCAGAAAAAGAAGCGTCAAGTTTGTGAATTCATGCATGGATGAAAGATTATGCCACAAGAGGATAAAACCCTCATTATGAAATTTGGAGGAAAGAGCGTTTGCTCCTCCTCTTGCTTCCCCCGTCTGGCCGATCTGGTCATCAAGCGTGCTCAAACCTATTCTCGACTGGTTCTAGTTGTCAGTGCCATGGGGGATATGACAAATCAATTAATTTCTTTAGCTCATCAAGTCAATCCTCAACCTCCTAAAAGGGAGTATGACATGTTAGTTAGCGTGGGAGAGAGGATCAGTATTTCTCTTTTGGCTATGGCATTAGCTTTGAAGGGAAAAGAGGCGGTGAGTCTTACGGGTAGTCAATCAGGAATTTTGACCTGCCATAACCATTCTGAAGCAAAAATTGTGGATGTAAAGCCCCATCGCCTTCTCTCTTTTTTGAATCTTGGGAAAATTGTGATTGTTGCAGGTTTTCAAGGGATGAGCATGCTTGAAAAAGAAATTACTACTTTAGGACGAGGAGGATCGGATACCACTGCAGTTGCTTTAGCTGCAGCAATAGGTGCTGAAAAAGTAGAATTTTACAAGGATGTGGCAGGAGTGTATTCTGAAGATCCTAAAAAAAATAGTCAGGCGACGCATTTTCCTACTCTCTCGTTCGAAGAGGCGGAAAAGGTGATAAGAGCATCTGGAGGACAGGTGCTCCATTTACGTGCTCTTGCGTTGGCAAAAAAAAATAGGATTTCTCTCCATATCAAATCGATAGAAGATAGTGAAGGGGGGGGAACAACCATCTGTTTTCAGTCCGCTGAAAACCCAAAATTGGAGAGAGCCATTTATGAATAATGAGTATCCAGAGATTGTAGTTGATTTTGATTTAGGTCCGGAAAAGCAGAATGATTTTTATGTAAGGGCTATAGAAAGGATTTTAGGGCATATTCTTCCTCCCAATTTTTTTCAAGAGCCAGATGTTGTAGATAAGCTTGAAGATAAACTTCCCTTGATGTCTTGGACGCGCTTGTTAGAACCCCCTTTTGATCTCTCCTTTTTTCTTTGTTCTCGCTTTAGACCGAATGCTTTTCGTTTTTTTTATGAGATGGTAAGTCGCTGGTTGATCCCGGGTAAAAGGATGAACGCTCTTGTTCAGTTTGCAATCGACTTTTCCCTTCCCCATTTGAGCAAACAGAAGTACATCGGAGGGGAGGTGATGATTCGGATAGACAATATGAAAGAATTAGAGATTTTAAGAAAAAATCTCCCCATTATTGAAAGTGAAATTCGGTCGGGAGCAGAGTCCTATTATCAATCGTGTCGTATTTTAGAAATCAAGGGGTTAAGTGCGGATGAAAAGACGGCATTGATTCAAGAAAATATAGCCTCTATGATTAAATATCGTCCTCAGGATTTTGATTATGATATTCTTTCTGAAATGCAGCACTTTTTAGTGCTGTGTAAGGACAGTTTTAAAGCCGCACGCGATTTCAGGCACATGAATCGCATTATCTGCGTACATTATCTATTTAGAAAGGCTCTTAAACACTCTCTCGAAGCTTTTCCTAATCGACGCTATATTAATATCAAACTTGTGAGGGGGATGTTACAGAAGAAAAAAAGAGTGTTGGGAATTGCGTTGGGGATCAGTTTTATCAGGGATAATGAGATTATTGATGCGCGTCATATTTTAAGTGGAATTCGGGCGATTATTCCTGATGCAGAGATGGAAAATGATTCTTTTTTCCGCAATCAAAGCCGTTCAGATTCTACCTGTACGATTTATTTAGAGATTACAAAAGCTGGAGGTAAAAATATTGGATTAGATGAGGAGCGTCTTTTAAAAGAGGGGCTTCCTATGGAGATTGATCGTCGGATAGAAAAAAGGGTTAATACTGTTTTCATGCCTCAAAATGAGGAGGAGATTATGCGGGATATGTTGAGCTTAAGTGAGGAGCTCAAATTTGTGAAAGACTTACCGCAGGCAATTATTACCTTTAGCCATCAGACAGAGGAGCAGTTGGAATTTTTAGTTGTGATGTTGCGTGTTCTTAAACCGGGTCTTCCTTCGATTGCCTCCTATTTTCAAGAAAAACCAACAATTTTGGAATTTATTCCTGATAGAATTAAAACGATTGGGATTTTACGAAGGAAATATAAGAAGCAGGCCTCTGTTTTTCGGTTACGCTTACCCAAGCTTCCTTTTTTACGTGAGGATCATGCGATTGATTTATACAAGGCAAGACAAGAGGTTGCAGCAGAGCTAGAGCGGGTGATTGGAACTTTTCGAGATTATAATGGGGGGATTCTTTCAAGAGAGAATCAACTATTTGAGGAGTTAAGAAAAGAGCTGGGTAAACAGGGGAAAGAGCATGCTTTTTTCTTAGAAAATTTCTTTTATTCTCTTTCACCTCCTGTGATGAGATCGGTACTTCCTGCAGAACCGATCAAGATATTGTTTTTAAAAATTCTCGACTCAGGAAGGGAGGGACTTCCTCCGGAACAGCACTACAATATTTATGTACAAGAGGAGAGTCAATATTTCTATCTGGTATTGATGGCGAGGGATCTCTCTTTTAGAAAAAAGCTGCTTTCTGGTTTAGAAAAGCTGGATATGGGTCATTTACAAATGGCGACGTGCGATGCTTATCATATAAAGTTTCGTTTTTTTGGGTTGATTTTGAGGGGAGCACCTCTAAAGGAGAGGCAGCTTTTGAAGGGGATGGTGGAGCAGGTGATGGAGGATTGGGTCAAGGCCCAATTTTTTGAAGTCGCCGCCGTATAGATGGCACCGCAGTACCTGCGCTATTTACAAATAATGATGCGGGCATGAGCACAAAATGAATCGTATTGCTTTACATCTGCTTAAAATTTTGTTACAATCGTCGGAAAAAACCAAGGAGAGTCAGTATGGCAGGTAACGTACGGAACGATGCACACATAAGTGCTGAAGATTTTATCAACCTTCATGAAGAGGAGCACTCTTCTGCGATGAGAATCGGGATCATTGCTGCCTCTATCATCGCCTCTTTATGTATCATTTTCTCTATCCTACTTGTGACTAATGTGTTCGGAGGAGGATCTAGCCACTGTTTTTCATCCGCAGGTCTTGCTGTCGTATCCGTGATCGGCTGGGTCATCGTTGCGATCTGTTGCATGAGAAATCGAGCCGATAAAAAAGTGGATGCATAAGAACCTGAGTTTTGGGTTGTCTTCCTCGAAGTCAGAGAAGTTTACACCGCAGATCTTGGGATTTTTTGACGAAGTAAATTGGCCAAAGGCCCTTTACGAGTCAGAAAAGCACAAGAGATGCAAGTAAACTTCCTGAATTTGAGGAAGAAAAACCCAAAACTCAGGTTAAGATACAAACAGCTTGATGTTTCGCTGCCTGTCGTCTATAAATGACCCTTCTAAGCAGAGTTGTACAATATGCCCCTTTCCCACTTCTCTTTCAGACGCCCCTACTATGATGGTCCACAGCCCACCTCTCGCCATATTACTCAAATTCTTCCCCGTATTTTAGAGGAGATGGGTGCCCGTTTTAAAGACCGCCCCGATCTTGTCCTAGCAGCCTGGCCAGAGGTCATCGGATCTCAGCTCGCCCCTATGACAGAGGCCCTCTCTTTTCAAGAGGGGGTGCTTGTTGTAAAAGTGAAAAACTCAACCTTATATAGTTTGTTAACTCAAAATGATAAACCAAGATTAATAAAGAATTTACGTGATAAATTTCCGAATGTTATGATTAAAACTATCGCATTTCGTTTAGGCTAAGTTCTCTTTAAAAATTTAAAAAAGTATCAACCATGGAAAAAGACAATATTCAATCCCCTTCTGAAAAGCAGTATGATGCCAGTTCCATTACCGTTTTAGAGGGGCTGCAGGCTGTACGCGAACGTCCTGGGATGTACATTGGGGATACAGGGGTCAATGGACTGCATCATCTGGTTTATGAAGTCGTTGATAACAGTATTGACGAGGCCATGGCAGGCCACTGTTCTTTAATCACCGTCACGATTCACACGGATCAAAGTATCACAATCGAAGACAATGGGCGGGGAATCCCTGTTGAAATGCATGCACAAGAATCTAAGAAAAGGGGAAGGGAGATCTCTGCTCTAGAGGTGGTGTTAACCGTTTTGCATGCAGGGGGAAAATTTGATAAGGAGACCTACAAAGTTTCTGGAGGACTTCATGGAGTGGGGGTCTCTTGCGTCAATGCGCTCTCTAGTAAGTTTTACGTAGAGGTCTTTAAAAATGGTACACACTACGCCATGGAGTTCTCCCAAGGAAAACCTGTGACCTCCCTACAAACTTTAGAAAAAACAGACAAACGGGGGACTAAAGTCCATTTTGTTCCTGATGGGGAGATTTTTAAATCTACTCAATTTGATGCAGATATTTTGACAAAAAGGTTGCGCGAACTTGCTTTTTTAAACCGGGGCATTGACATTCGTTTTAATGACGAGCGAGATGAGGCGCGTCCTGCGCTCCAGTTCTGTTATGAGGGGGGCATCGTCTCTTTTGTCTCTTATCTCAATGAAAATAAGATCTCTCTTTTTCCCTCCCCTGTCTATTTCAAAGGGGCAAAAGAGGGGGATGATGGACCTATTGAATTTGAGGTCTCTATGCAATGGAATGATGGATACACAGAAACCATTTATTCTTATGCAAACAATATTCCTACAAGACAGGGGGGAACTCACCTTACAGGCTTTTCTTCCGCTTTAACACGCGTCCTTAACCAGTACATCAAATCGCATAATCTTTTGAAAAATGAGAAGATTAGTATTGGTGGAGAGGATATGAGGGAGGGGCTTACTGCCGTCATTTCAGTTAAAGTTCCCAATCCGCAATTTGAGGGGCAGACCAAGCAGCGCTTAGGCAATAGTGATGTAGGGTCAATTGTTCAGCAAATCGTAGGCGAAGAGCTGGCCATTTTCCTCGATGAAAATCCTCAAGTTGCACGCACCATCGTTGATAAAGTGTTTTTGGCAGCGCAGGCGCGCGAAGCTGCTAAAAAGGCTCGAGAACTGACTTTACGAAAGACCGCTTTAGACAGTGCACGTCTACCCGGCAAATTGATCGATTGTTTAGAAAGAGATCCCAAAAAGTGTGAGATCTATATCGTGGAGGGAGATTCAGCGGGTGGCTCTGCTAAAATGGGTAGAGATCGTAAATTTCAGGCGATTCTGCCCATCCGTGGTAAAATTTTAAACGTCGAAAAGGCCCGTCTTCAGAAAATTTTTCAAAACCAGGAGGTAGGGACCATTATTGCCGCTTTAGGGTGTGGAATTGGAGCAGACCACTTTAATATTGAAAAGCTACGTTATCATCGTATCATTATCATGACCGATGCTGATGTGGATGGTTCTCACATCCGGACCCTGCTTCTGACCTTTTTCTACCGCCATATGCCCGCTCTTATCGAAAATAATTATATTTATATTGCACAACCTCCTTTATTTAAAGTCTCTAGAAAAAAAGAGTTTCGTTACATCAAATCAGAACGGGAGATGGATGAGTACTTATTGGAACTGGGCACAAAAGATATCAAAGTAACGGATTCTAGAACTCAGAAAGAATTATCTCAGGAAGAGTTAAAAGAGCTGATCAGGCTTATTACGGATGTTGAACATTTTGCCTCTTCCGTCGAGAAAAAAGCTGTTGCTTTCCGAGAGTTTTTAGAAAATAAAAATGGGGCAGGAGAGTATCCCCGTTATCTTATTTCTGCTCATGGCAAGGATCTACTTGTCTATTCGGAAGAGGAGTTTGCAGATATTGTTCGCTCATCTGAGGAGGAACAAAAGCTTAGTTATGAGACCTCTCTCTCTTCGTATACGGAGGAGGAAAAGAGGGAAGCGCTTCTCCATTTTCGCGCGCGTCCTCTTACCTATGCGGAATTATATAAAAAAGAGGGGCTTCTCTCTCTAGAAGAGCGTTTAAAGCAGTTTGCGTTAACTTTAAATCGTTACATTCTTGCAGAGGGAAAACTGTTTGAAGTGAGAGCAGATCAAGAGACAAATCATGAGTGTTATACGTTAAAAGAGTTGATTGAATTTTTAAGAGTGCAGGGAAGACGGGGAATTGAGATTCAACGTTACAAGGGTCTTGGGGAGATGAACGCAGATCAGCTTTGGGATACGACCATGAATCCTGAAAATAGGACGCTTCTGCAAGTGGTTCTTCCTGATCTGATTGCTACAGATCATACGATTACTATGTTAATGGGGGAGGAGGTGCCTCCGCGTCGTGCCTTTATTGAGAGTCACGCTCTTGCCGTCGAAAATCTAGATATTTAGGAATCCTATGTCTTTGAATAAAAATGAAATTGTTGTCAGCCGCAATCTCGAAGATGAGATGCAAGAGAGTTATCTGCGCTATTCGATGTCTGTGATTATTTCTCGAGCGCTTCCTGATGCTCGTGATGGGATGAAACCCTCGCAGAGACGTATCTTGTACGCAATGCGTCAGTTA
>Ga0207115_1029_pt1 | contig 25271 bp, 20 predicted proteins | sample Alteio_BWMinHeat_46_FD_153536 | JGI IMG/M metagenome (GOLD analysis project Ga0207115, IMG submission 153536) | Enriched cells from forest soil in Barre Woods Harvard Forest LTER site, Petersham, Massachusetts, United States -... | ecosystem: Environmental > Terrestrial > Soil > Temperate forest >...
CCACATGCTAGAATAACAGAGACCAGACCGAACCAACGAGCGAACATTAAATAGGTCATAATATCCATCCTTAGGTGTAAAAATTTAATGTTAAATAATTTTAAGCTTCTTAAAATAGTAACATTATACTACAATGCTGCAAAGTAAAAGACTCAGGAGTTTATATGTTCAACAAGATGTATAAAGCTTTATCACGCATAGCCTTTCCAGGAGGCGCAATTAAGCTACTCTGTATACTGTTGGGTGGTTTTTTTATTATCAGTTTGACAGGCTGTAAGGAGCATTTTAATGGAATGCTTGACCCAAAAGGCTTGATTGCTTTTCAGGAGCGTAAATTATTTTTTGATACATTGGCCTTAATGTTAATCGTCGTTATTCCGGTTATTATTATGAGTTTTGCCTTTGTATACCATTACCAAATTTCACATCGCACACGGGATTATAAGCCTAATTGGAGCCATAGTTATTTATTAGAATCCATTTGGTGGGCTATCCCTTGTGTGATTATTTTGGTGTTAGCGGTGATGACTTGGAAAAAAACCCATGAGTTAGAACCTTCTTTAAAATTATCTGGATATGGCGAAAAACCCTTTCTCGTTCAAGCCATCGCTTTGCCCTGGAAATGGTTGTTCATTTATCCAGAACAGCATATTGCAACCGTTAATTATTTAGAAATTCCTGTTGGCCGGGAAGTGGAATATTCATTGACCACGGACAATGTACCCATGAGTGGATTTTTTATTCCACAATTGGGAAGCCAAATTTATACTATGGCAGGTATGCGTACACGCTTGCACTTGGTAGCAAATGAAGTAGGTATTTATGAAGGACTGAATACTCAATTTAACGGTGATGGTTTTTCAGATATGCATTTTGAAGTTCATGTCGTTGAACCTTCCGACATGCAAAAATGGGTAGATGAAGTTAAAAAATCTCCTAATAGTTTGTCCGATTCTAGCTATGAAGAATTATTAATTCCCTCTGATGGGGATAAACCTAAACTATTCGGCAAAGTCACTAGCAATATTTTTGATAATGTCATTCATACGTATATGAGTAGTATGGGCCCTACTCATCCTCGTGAAAATCAATTAAAACTCCATAAGGTATAGTTATGTTGCAAAATTTAATTTTTGGTAAGTTAACCATTGAGGCTATTCCATACCATGTTCCTATTATTATGGGAGCCGCTGCATTCATGGGTATTGCATTATTGGGCGTACTCTTTCTCATTACATTTTATCGTAAATGGGGCTACATCTGGAATGATTGGGTGGTTTCAGTCGATCACAAAAAAATTGGTATTATGTACATGATCCTCGCTTTTGTGATGTTACTGCGTGGTTTTTCTGATGTGGTGTTAATGCGTTCTCAACAAGCCCTTGCTGCAGGAAGTCATCTAGGATATTTACCGCCTGAACATTACGATCAAATTTTTACTGCGCATGGCGTTATTATGATTTTCTTTGTCGCTATGCCATTTATGTTTGGTTTATTGAATATCGCCGTTCCATTGCAGATTGGTGCGCGTGATGTGGCTTATCCTTATCTTAATTCTATTAGCTTTTGGTTAACATTTGTGGGAGCTATGTTGTGCAATATTTCCTTAGTCGTAGGAAGTTTTGCTGCAACAGGTTGGTTGGCCTATCCGCCTTTATCTGAATTATATTATAGTCCTGATGTTGGTGTTGATTATTATATTTGGTCTTTGCAAATTGCGGGGGTCGGTACTCTATTAGCGGGAATTAATTTTATTGCAACCATCATGAAAATGCGCTGCAAAGGAATGACTCTTATGAAGATGCCTATTTTCGTATGGTCAGCTTTGTGCGCTATGATATTAGTTGCGTTGGCTTTTCCTGTCTTAACTGTCACATTAGGTATGCTTTCTTTAGACCGTTTGTTGGATATGCATTTCTTCACTGATTTTTCCGGTGGTAGCCCATTAATGTATATCAATTTGATTTGGGTCTGGGGACATCCTGAAGTGTATATTCTTATTTTGCCCGCTTTTGGTGTGTTTTCTGAAGTGGTTGCGACATTTAGTCACAAAAAATTGTTTGGTTATACGACAATGGTCTGGGCCATTGTCATCATTACATTTTTATCTTTCATTGTTTGGCTACATCACTTCTTTACCATGGGTGCGGGAGCTGATGTGAATGCATTCTTTGGTATCACAACAATGATTATTGCTATTCCTACAGGTGTAAAAGTATTTAATTGGCTATTTACGATGTATAAAGGCCGAATAAATATGGCAACACCAATGCTCTGGGTCATTGCATTTTTTACCACCTTTGCTATTGGTGGGATGACCGGTGTCATGATGTCCGTTCCTCCTGTTGATTTTCAAGTGCACAATAGTTTATTTCTTATTGCGCACTTTCATAATGTGATTATTGGTGGGGTCTTATTTGGCTATTTTGCTGGAATTATTTATTGGTTCCCCAAAGCATTTGGATTCAGTCTTGATGAAAAATGGGGAAAGAGATCTTTTTATTTGTGGGTAGTGGGTTTTTATCTTGCGTTTATGCCCTTGTATGTCTTAGGGTTAGATGGTTTCGCCCGTCGTGTTAATCATTATGAAAATGTTTTATATCAACCTTATCTTATTGCTGCTGCATTAGGTGCTTTACTGATTATGTTGGGCATTGCTTGTCAATTGATACAACTATTTGTCAGTATTAAAAATCGTCGTGCTTTACGTGATAAGACGGGAGATCCATGGAATGCCCGCACATTGGAATGGTCTGTTTCTTCCCCTGCACCTTTTTATAACTTTGCGGTATTACCTATAGCAACAGAAATAGATCAATTCTGGATAGATAAAGAGAAACATTTAGCGGAAGGACGGATTCATCCAAAAGATATTCACTATCATCCTATTCACATGCCAAAAGATACGCCTATTGGTTTCATCATTGCTATGTTTGCGGGTATAGCAGGTTTTGCCTTGATTTGGCATATGTTAATTCCAGGCATCATCGGTTTCTTAGGGGTCGTCTTAAGTATAATAGCAAGAACTTTCTCTAAAGATATTGATTATTATGTTGATGTCGAGACCATTAAAAAAATTGAATTACAACATTATAAGGAGCTGACTAATGCATAATCAAGCAGCCATTGTAGATGAGCATCACCATCATGATAGTGATGCAACAGATGTATTCGGATTTTGGTTATACATCTTAACGGACTGCATTTTATTTGGAACATTATTTTCAACTTTTTTAGTATTAAACTACCCTGGATCTCCGGGACCCATATTAAAAAATTATTCCAATTTACATGATATTTTAATAGAAACGTTCTTATTGCTCGCTTCCAATTTTACATTTTGTTTGGCCAGTTTAAATTTGTATAAAGATAAGTTATGCAAAGTGCAATTATGGTTAGTACTTACTTTTCTATTTGGTGCTGGATTCGTTTTTATGGAGGTCAGTGAGTTTATTCATATGGCTCACGAAGGGTTTCGTTGGGATGTCAGTGGGCAAATCTCTGCATTCTTTACATTAGTAGGAACCCATGGTCTTCATGTCAGTTTTGGTCTATTGTGGATCTTAGTGATGATTATTCAATTACCATTATTAAAAATTACAGCCATCACTAAACGCCGTATGACTTATTTAGGATTATTTTGGAATTTTTTAGATATTGTCTGGATTTTTGTATTCACCATTGTTTACTTAATGGGAGCGATGTAAGTATGAGTCATCATGAAGTAGGTCAATCCGATTATGGTACAGGCCAAAAAAAACTTGGTATGTACCTCGCTGGAGTTATTAGTTGCATTATTTTAACTATCATTGCTTTTTGGGCGGTCTTATCTGACAGATTTTCAAGGCAGGAAATACTTATTATCATTTTTTCTGCCGCTATTATTCAATTCTTAGTGCAAGTGATTTGTTTTTTACGACTAACAACTGAAACTGAACAAGGTAAAACAAACGTAATGTCTTTTATTTTTACAGGCGTTATTTTACTGTGTTTTGTGGTCGGATCATTGTGGATCATGAATAATTTAAATTATTATACTTTAATCTAACATGCTTGAGAGCGCGGAGTTCATCGTAAAACGGTAATAAATAGTTACTACTTTACGATGCGTGCCCGCCAGGGCCAGGCCACTTCCGAATAACGTCCTGTAACAGGAAGTTGTTTTGCGATACGTGGCACGGTAGCGGCTAGACCACTCTCAAGTAAAATGTATTAGAACCTGGTTTACCGTTGATTTAACCTAAATTCGGCAGTAGGAATGGCATAAAATGAAAAAAGGCAAAGAAGGTAACGGTTTTTTCGACATTTTTTCTCGATGCCGTACCCACCCGTACGGTGAGAGAAAAAATGTCGAAAAAATCGTTAGATTCGCAGCATTTTTTCATTTTATGCCATTCCTACTGCCGGATTTAGGTTTAATGAGGATTGTAAAATGCCAGCCCCCATGCTTACATTAAATCACGGTCTTACTTTCACTGAATTATTTCATGCTGAAGGCCTTTATAAACTTGATCAATTATTTTTAAATTGCCTTGAAGAAAAACATTTACAACTTAAAAATCATTTGCTTTTTTACAGAGAAAACTCAGATCATTTCACTCCTCTCGCAGTTAGCGAACTTCTCTTGGCCTGTGCTCCTATTTTAGAAGAATTTTTAATAGAATTGTTTAATATTCAAGATGCAGCCGCTCTATTGCAAGCACAAACGCAAACAAATAATCCTATCTCTGCATTTAAAAAATTTTTTGTATTGCGTCGTGCTAAGAAACAATTATCACAACTTGACACATTACTTCCATTTAATAAAGTAAATGATTGGCTTCATCAAGAATTAAAAAAATTCCCACTGCAGAGCGAAGATAAAGAATTAGCGATCAGTTTACTAAGCAATCAATATATTGCACAACCTGAACAGTTCGCTCAGGAAATTGAATATCTAACGCAATGGTGTGTACATGGGTTAGCAACACCAGAAGCTAAAGAAATCGTTAAACACTGGGTAAGTTTTCGTCTTCCTGAACGAATGGAATATGATTCTTTAGTTCATTGTACCCTTCAATCGGAAGATAAGTTAAATAGACTGACTTTTACTGAAGAAAAATTCCGTTTACGGGATGGTTTTAAACTCACTGATCCACGTATGAATGCGCGTCAAGTACAGGATGAAGTGAACTACTGCATTTATTGCCATGATCATGAAGGTGATTTTTGTTCCAAAGGATTTCCTGTTAAAAAAGGCAATCCCACTCTGGGTCTTAAGAAAAATCCGTTAGATGTTATTCTCACAGGTTGTCCTTTAGAAGAAAAAATCTCAGAAATGAATGTTTTAAAACGTGATGGTAATTCTTTAGCAGCATTGGCCATGGTTATGGTTGATAACCCTATGTGCCCTGCCACAGGTCATCGTATTTGTAATGACTGTATGAAATCTTGCATTTATCAAAAACAAGATCCCGTCAATATTCCACAAATTGAGACTCGCGTTTTAACCGATGTGTTAAGTTTACCTTGGGGTGTTGAAATTTATGATCTATTAACGCGTTGGAATCCTTTACGTCAATCACAGTTCGTTATGAAACCGTACAACGGTCTAAAAGTAATGATTGCCGGTATGGGCCCTGCGGGTTTCACACTGGCCCATCACTTACTATTAGAAGGATTCGCTGTCGTTGGTTTTGATGGATTAAAAATCGAACCATTACCCCCTGAATTGATTCATCAACCTATTTATCAATTTGATGATTTAAAAGAATCGTTAGATTCCCGGTTAATGGCAGGATTTGGTGGCGTAGCTGAATATGGTATTACAGTACGTTGGGATAAAAATTTTTTAAAACTGATCTATATCAGTTTATCCCGCAAGCCTTATTTTCAAGTGTTTGGAAGTACCCGGTTCGGCGGAACCATCACCGTACAAGATGCTTGGGCAATGGGTTTTGATCATTTTGTTGTGGCAGTCGGTGCAGGTTTACCTAAAGCATTATCTATCCCCGGTAGTTTGGCTCCGGGCATGCGCCAAGCAAATGATTTTTTAATGGCACTGCAATTAGGCAATGCAGCTAAAAAAGAAAGCTTGACCAATATTCAAGTTCGTTTGCCTGCTGTTATTATTGGTGGGGGATTAACAGGTATTGATACAGCCACTGAAGTACAGGCCTATTACATTACACAAGTTGAAAAAATATCCACTCGTTATGAAAAACTCTGCGCCGCCAAAGGCGAAGATATTGTCCGCGCCCAACTGGATGCTGCCTCTTTAGAAATTCTAGAAGAATTTCTCGCTCATGGTAAAGCGGTTGTCAAAGAACGCGAACGAGCCGCTGCCAATAATGAAAAACCTCATTTTATAAAATTAATTCGTCAATGGGGCGGCGTAACTATTGTTTATCGCCGTACGATGCAAGAGTCCCCTGCTTATATCAATAATCATGAAGAAGTTTCAAAGGCATTAGAAGAAGGGATTTACTATCTTGAAGCATTAGAACCGACGACTGTTGCATTAAATCAATTTGGTCATGCTGAAACATTAGTATGCCAACGTCGTATTCGCATTGACAAAGATACCTGGGAACCCGCAAAGGATGAAATCCGTATCCCTGCCCGTTCTATTTTTGTCGCCACTGGTACGCAACCGAATATTGCTTATGAATTTGAACATCGCGGTACATTTACCCGTGTAGGGTTTCAATACCAACATTACGAAGATGTGAATGGCGCATTAACGATTCCGCATGGTATCCTCCATTGCAAAGAACCTGACTTTGGCGCTTTTACTTCTTATCACCATGACCATCACCGTGTTAGTTTAATCGGAGATACGCATCCTGTTTTTCATGGTAATGTTGTTAAGGCCATTGCATCCGGTATGCGTACCTATCCAAAAATTTTACGTGTATTAAAAGATAAATTAGGAAAATCGGGCAACGCTGAAGAATATGAAACATTTGCCGTAAAAATGAAATATTTATTCACCTCTAAAATATCACATATTCAACGTTACACCGATAATGTCATTGAATTGACAATACATGCACCGCTAGCCGCAAAACATTATCATCCTGGACAATTTTATCGTTTGCAAAATTATGAAACATTTGCACCACATTTAGATCACACTTCCTTACAAATCGAACCCGTTGCATTAATTGCTGCAAATGCGGATCATACTACCGATTCTTTAAAATTTATTGTTATTGAGAATGGCGCAAGCACAAAACTTTGTTCTACTTTCAGGCCAGGCGATCCTGTTTCTTTAATGGGGCCAACAGGTGCACGCAATAAAATCTCCAATGAAAATGAAACGGTATTAATTATTGGTAGTCAACTCAGCTTAGCCTTATTACAAAGTTATGGTACCGCATTAAAACATGCGGGAAATAAAATCATCTATTTCGGTTTTTTCAAATCAAAACATGAAGTGTATTGTCAGGAAGCATTAGAAAATATCGCTGATGTTATTATTTGGGGAACACAAACCGACGAATGTATTTTAAAAAATCGCCCACAAGACTATTCAACACAAGGTGAAATGCTTGATATTTTACTACGTTATGCAGAAGGTTCCTTAGATCCCAATAAAAAACACCCCGAAATTTCCTTGACCGATGTCGATCGCATATTTGTAACAGGAAATACAACGTTATTACGTCAATTTCAGGAAGCACGAAAAACAAAGTTAAAAGAATACTTAATTAAAGAACCGCGTGTTTTTGGCTCTGTTTACAGTACTATGCAGTGCATGTTAAAAGGAGTATGCGCTCAATGCTTACAATGGCAAATAGATCCAGAGACCGGTAAACGGACTAAAGCTGTTTTTGCCTGCTCGTGGCCTGAGCAACCGCTAGAATTAATTGATATTGAAAATATTGATGAACGTCGTATCCAAAATCATTTACAAGAAAAAATCAGTTCTTTGTGGGTCGACTATCTTTTTGAAAAATATAATATCGAGAGAGTATAACGATATGCAATCCTCAGCAACACACGACGGTCATCCAGTAGATGCGATCATAGATCTTTCTCATTTAGGTCATTTAAAAATCTCAGGCCCTGATGCAAAAAAATTTTTACAAGGCCAACTGACATGCAACATGGAAGATATTTCAATCAACCAATGCCGGGTGGGTGCCCATTGTAATCCTAAAGGCCGGATTATTAGTTTATTCAACATTTTTTATTTTAAAGAAAGTTTTTACTTACAAATGCCGCGTGACATGATTTCACTTGCATCTAATGCCTTAAAGAAATATGCTGTTTTTTTTAAAGTTAGCTTATTAGATGTCAGTGATGAATTCCATTGTGTAGGTTATATGGGAAATTCCCTGGGTTCTTTTCCACTACCGCAAAATCCGCATGAAGTGACATTATTCAATGACCTCCTTATTTTTAAGGTACCTGATCATTCACCACGATATGAATTGTTAGGTGATATTAAAGCTATTACTGAATTTAAAAATCTTGTACCAAACGCTGAAAACCTCTCTATTGATTATTGGAAATATCGGGATATTGAAGCTAAAATTCCTAATGTTTATCCTGAAACCAGCGAAAAATTTTTGCCTCATGAACTTAATTTACATTTAAATAATGGAATTAGTTTTAATAAAGGTTGTTATACAGGCCAGGAAATTATTGCCCGTATACAGTATCGAGGACAGTTAAAAACACGACTAGAAACTATGTTCATTGAAAGTAATATTCCTTTTGAACGTGGCATGGACTTACCTGCTATCTCTTGTATGGTCGTCGATTCTTGTAAAAAAAACCTGGATCAATATATTCTTTTATGTTTAACATCATAACTCATTTATCATAAATAATTCTTATTGAGTAAATAAAAACTATTTATTTTAGTATATAAAAAGTTTGAGGTATTCTTTCTTTTGTATTAACTACTTTGTAATAATGAGGCAAATAAGATGCATAGAAATAACCCTTATGGGATAAGGGCTTGATGGGTTTTCTGTCAAGCACTATCTAAGATAAAAATTATAACCGTAAAAAAGCTTAGCAATTATCTATCAAATATTTTTCTAAATTGTATGTCAAATGTTTGTGAAAACTCATTGTTTCTATTGATATGTTTTGAAAAAAAGCGATAAGTATAAAAATTGAGACCTTCATTTAACTCTAATGCAGGAAACTCCAGTTTATTGATACTTTCAGGAGAGTCTAATAAGCACTGGATATTTAATTTTTTACGGATATTTAAAAAATCTTGTATTGATGCAGTATATGCCTTAGGTAGTGAGCTGCTGGAGCGAGTTTTTAACCAATTAGTATGATGTGACATTGTACGCTCAGCTGTTAAAAGTAACTTTCCGAAATCTCCTTCATTTGTAATTTTGTCTACTGCTTGAATTAAAAATAAAGCAATTGCTTTCTTCTTAGCATCGGTAGTTGCGTCATGTGCTTTACGAAGAGCTATTTTAAAATTAGAAATAATGCTTGGTGATATTGGCAATGCTAATAGCGCTTCTCTTTCTTTTTCTTCGACAGGCATAATATTTTCTGATCTTTTTCCTATTTCAGAAATTTTCTCTGATGTGTGCAAATCCGGTATTGCTTGAGTTGGGAGCTTTTCTTTTCTCATGGATATTTTCAAATGTTGCGTTGCGAGAGCGGCTGGTGAATCCATTCTGTTAATTAAGGGGATAAAATCTTTAATTTGTTTATCATTTGCCGTATCTGATACTATTTTTTGAGCTGAAGGCATGAGTGAAGCAGGTTCCATAAAATGTAAAAATAATTTTTTATAACGTTCTAAATTCATTGTGATATCAATACAATCTAATTGAAAACCTAATTTCAGGACGGGAATAGGCAAACCATGAAAATGATGGGCTAAAGCAAGCCATTGTTCAACATATCGTCCAGTCCCGCGTACGGTCGGGGTTAATTGACCCATTAACCAAATCAATGTCACGACTTGATCATAAAACTTTGTTGGATTTTTTTGGATGGCCTTGGAATCCATTTCGAAAACAGCCTTGTGAGTTTTTTCAATTTCTTGCCAAATAGAAAAACGCGAAGTTTCAGACCAATTACATTTAGCGTGCAGCCAACGAGGTGCACTTCCTGTAGGAGATGCGCACACAACAGAGGATATTTGAATCTTATTAAAAAAGAGTATATATTCTTGGAAAGAATCATCTATATATTTTAATTCATTTGTCGGTTTATATTTTGCTTCTAATCCAATTTTTTCAATAAACGGTGCCATATGGTTATACCTTGCTACACAGGGTGTTCCTACTGAAGCAAAATTAATTGTACTCAACATATTATAATATGTCGCATTCCTATTTTTACGCTCAATTGCTTCTGCTTCGTGTTGCGATGCGAAATAAGATAATAGCGTTTTCATTGAAACAAAGTTCGTTGGTGAGGGACAATCAGGATAGTATTTTTCTATATTAGGTTGGCAGGGAGGGAATTTAAATTCCTTACCACATATATCTTGAATGATTTTAAAATTCCTTAAACCAAAAGCAATTTCTTTTTGAATAGAATTTACAAATCCATAACTTCCTTTTAATTCATAAAGATCACAGTGTGCACGATAACGTACAATTTGGCTTGCCCAAAAGGGGTAGTCTTCTTTCGCTTTTTTTGCTTCATTTTTTAATTGTTGTAACTGCTTGCTTGGAGGATGTTCTTTTTCAATATGATTTAATAAATTTTGATAAAGTATCTCTACATTCTGCATATTGGAGTTACGATAAGCATGTGAAATAGCGTAATAAAATTCATCTTTTTCTAAAGATTTATTATTTCTTACTTTATCAAGTATTTCAGAAAAATAATAAAAAGGGTATTTGTCTTGTGGAAGTAAGGCGTTGAGAATGGCAATGTTACCGATTTTTTTTGCTTTTTGTGCGAGATCTAATTTTTCTTTTTCAGTAAGCGCAACTTTCGTTAATAAAAACAAAACGGATGTTTCGGCTTGGTTTTCAATAGCTATTTGAATATGGTCTATAGTGTATTTAAATTCTGCTTCTTTTGATAAGAGACTTAATGTTTCTACGAAATTTTTTATTATAAGACAATATGTTAAGTCCTTATCTTCCAATAATTTTGAGTCTATTATTTCGGGGGGAATAGGGTTTTTAGAAAAAAAATCTTTTTCTTTTTCTAGAAATAATTGAATAAAAATAGAATTGTTTTGTAATGCGAGGCAAAAAATGGCCTTTTTTAAATTAATTAAGCATTTCTCAGTGTCCTCTTTTTGAACTTTTTCACCTTTTTTTAGTTTCTTTAAAATTTTTATAGACTCTTCAACTGAAGTATTTAAATAAGGAAAGTAAGTAATACTATCTTGATTTTTAAAATGTTTTTTGTCCAAGAGAGATTTTATAGATGTTGTTAATTGAATAAGTTGCTTCTCTTGGGATAAATCTTGTTGACTTTGCATAAACCACTCTTTCTCGTTTATCTGGTTCTATTATACAACAGTTTTGTTGTATTTAATTATATTTTACGCGAAATGATTATTGTCTTCAAGTGGTTAAATGAAGAGGTAGTCAGAGAAAATCATTCGGATGGGATAAGTTTCAACAATTTAGGGTACCAGCAATATTTGTTTATTTTTCAGAATTATATAGCAGTTGTGTTAAAACTCTTGCTCGTTACTATGTTTGAATGGTACAATTTGTGACCAACAATACGAGTGATAACAACATGTTTAGTAAATTTTTGACTTTATTTGAAACCCCTCCAAAACTGTGCTGCAGCATAGAAACACTTGATGGGGAAATAAAAGGCTATGTTTTTGGAACTTGCCATTTTCCTTTTCTGATGCCAGTACAACTAGAAAAAAAAATACAAGATGGGAGTATTAAACGTGTTGTAGTAGAAAACGAACAGTTACCTTCCGAAGAAGAAAAAAACCCGACCCTAGATCAAAGAATTTTATTAGAAGCAAAAACAATAGGGCTCCCAGTTACCATATTAGATCGTGAAATAGAAAAAGATCTTGTTAATAAAGCAGCTACATTTGCTTTTTTTAATCCAACATTTCAAGCTATTTTTCTTCAGAAAACAATGTCATCGTTGCTCTCTATTTATATGAGCCAGAATCTAAAAAAATTAGAAAGTATCAGTAGTAATATCTCAAACGAAAACGTTATAACTCAACGTAATAAAGATTGGGGCCCTGATATTCTAGAAAATCTCAAAAAAGGTGGTACATTAATTGCAGTAGGATTCGCTCATCTCTATGGTCAGGAAGGATTATTTAATTTTTTAAAGACAAACGGTTATGTTTTAAAAAATTTCCCAGTAACGATTTCATGTCCATTTTCTATAAAAAATGATCTTCCAAAAGAATTAAACGATCGTATCTATAAGGCAATATTAAATTCATCCAATTATAAATTATCCCGGACATTATCAGAACTAGCCGAAGCATATCATCAAAAAAAATCCACACAACAAGAAAATAAACAGTTAGATGAAACAATAACAATGCTAACAATGTCGACAGAAGAATATATGAAGAGTCTGAAAAATTTATCTATTACTACGAACAATCATAATGATTTGAAACAGTTGAATGCTTATCAAGAAAATCCCCTTCATGGATTTGAATTCTTAGTTAGCAATGAAAAATTGACTAATCAAAATGAAAAATATTTTATTCAAGAAAATTTTACAAATTTTGTCAACTTTTTTATACGGGAGAATCATGTTTCCGATCCACAAGGCGCATTAAACGCTTATGAAATTATTATTAAACTCACCTTTTATTGTTATTTATTTTATCCTGTATTAATAAAGGAATTGTTTAATCAATATATTGAACATTTCCTTCAATCGCCAGAACGTAATAAATATTCTTCCTCTCAAATGCAAATGACAAAAAATGATATTAAACTCATCATAAGAATATTCTTATTATGCGGTGTATCTTTAGATATATGCAATAGTAAACATTATGCATATGCAACTCTATGCGAGCCAAATTATTTTATTAATACTCAAAAAACGATTTCGCAGCCCATTTTACACAGATTTTTTAACCAACCTTCTGAAGGTCTATCTGAGATAAAAAATAAAAATCACGACAAGGCAATTCTCAATACGATATATGAATATTTAGATGATACTTCGCAGATAACGAACAAAACCATGTGATGGATGATTTGACTAGATAATGTTAATTAGTCTATCCTTAGCGGCCTAGGCTCATGAGGGTCAGAATTCCAAAAGAGCCATGACTCCTAAATAACTTCAGTTAACTTTAGTGCCTGAAGTTATTTTACGATGCGTGCTCCGCCAGAGGCTAGGTTACTATTAGACAATAAGGTTAGGCTTAATGCAAAAAAAATTAAATATCGTGCTAGCTCAATTGAATTTACATGTTGGAAATATTCAGGGAAATTTAATTAAACTTATTAATGCCGCAGAAAAAGCGCGAGATATCTTAAACGCCGATGTCATTGTCTTCCCAGAACTCAGCATTACTGGTTATCCCCCTGAAGATTTATTATTTCGTAAAGCGTTTATCCGCGCGGCTGAAGAAGGTCTGGAACAATTTAAAGAAAAAGTACGTCATATTTATTGTGTCATCGGTCATCCACTCGTTATAAAAAATAAATTATTCAATGCATGCTCAGTCATTCATAATGGAGAAATATTAGGTTGTTATTTAAAACAGTATTTACCTAATTACAGTATTTTTGATGAATATCGCTATTTCACACCAGGCTCTGAGCCCTGTGTTGTATCCATAAAAAATATTCCTGTTGGCATTACTATTTGTGAAGATGTGTGGCATGATGCGCCGATTAAACAAGCAAAAGCAGCCGGCGCCCGTTTAATTCTTTCACCTAATGCCTCCCCATTTGAAGTTGATAAACACGAACAACGCGAAAGAATATTAGAAGATAGAGCTAAAGAAAGTGATTTACCGATTATTTATGTAAATTGTATTGGCGGACAAGATGAATTGGTTTTTGATGGTGGTTCTATGGCCATTAATAATGAAGGTAAAATTTGTCAACATGCTGGTTTTTTTAATGAAACATTAGTTCCCATTGAATGCGTAATGGAAAATAACAAAATTCATATGGACGCAAAAAAAATTAAATTACCTACTAAAGAAGAATTAATTTATCAAGCACTCGTATTAGGTGTTCAGGATTATGTAGAAAAAAACCAATTTCCTGGCGTATTAGTGGGTGTTTCAGGAGGAATAGATTCTGCATTAGTTTTAGCGATTGCTGTCGATGCATTAGGAAAAGAGAGAGTTGATGCCATCATTATGCCTTCCCGTTATACATCAGAAATGAGCATGGAAGATGCCTTAACGCTATCAAGTAATTTAGCCGTCCATCATGAAATTATTTCAATTGAAGCAGCATTTTCTAGTTTTTTAACAAGTTTACATTTGAAGGAACCAGGTATCACTGAAGAAAATCTTCAGTCACGTTGCAGAGGTACCCTTATTATGGCGATTTCAAATCAAACAGGTAAAATTGTTTTAACAACGGGAAACCGTAGTGAAATGACAGTAGGCTATGCGACTTTGTATGGTGATATGGCGGGTGGGCTAGATGTTTTAAAAGATATTCCCAAAACATTGGTTTATCAATTAGCCAACTATCGTAATCAAATAAAAAAAGTCATACCCCAACGTATCATTGACCGCGCTCCTACAGCAGAACTAGCGCCTAATCAAAAAGATGAAGATAGTCTACCGCCCTACCCTATTTTAGATAAAATTTTACAGTTATATTTAAATGAAGAACTCAGCACAGATGATATTATTGCTCAAGGTTTTGATTCAACAACAGTAAGGAAAGTCATTCAATTGATCCATAAAAGTGAATATAAACGTCGACAGGCACCCATTGGAATACGTGTTAATCATAAAGCCTTTGGCCGAGATAGACGATATCCTATTACTTCGGGATTTACTCTTTAAACAACCATGATCCATCACGAGTGCTCTGGAGAATGAAACCCTTATCTTAGATTTTTTAGCGGCTCTATGCAGTTTTGAGTGGGTAAACTACCTGACGTCCAAAGAATAAGTTGCCCAATTAAAAGCATCGTGAACGTGCCCGCGTGCGTGCCCATGCCCGTTTTTTCTTTCATAAACCATACCGTTAACTATTACATGAATAGTTTCAATGTTGACTAAAATGGCCAGAACATAAAATAATATGAGAAAAAACGGGCACGCACGCGGGCACGTTCACGATGCTTTTAATTGGGCAACTTATTCTTTGGACGTCAGGTAGTTTACCCACTCAAAACTGCATAGAGCCATTTTAGCCTGTGGTTTCATCGTAAAAGAAGCCTATTTTAATTTCAGTACTTACTTCCAGAAGGATAATTATATTCTATTACTTGTTGTACTTCCTGTTGGTTCTTAACTAAGCCTAAAGCCGCATATGATTTAGACATAATAGTTAAAGCATCAGGAATAGCCGGTGCTCCTTGATAGTGTCTTACAACTAAATTGGCTCTATTTGCTGAGGCAAGATAGGCTCCTCGCCCATAGTAATATTTAGCAACTTCTAACTCATGATCAGCCAATGTATTTCTCAGATAAATCATGTATTGATGCGCTGCTGGAGCATACTGACTATGAGGATAATTTCTAACAAGTATTGCAAAATCATTATACGATTTTTTAATTTGAGTTAAATCCCGTGTGGCTAAATCAATCGCAAATATGTGCTCGAAAATACCTAAATTTTGGTAATAATTGGATAATCCTCGCATCATATAAGCATAATCGACATGATCACTAGTAGGATGAGCGTGGATATAACGATCTGCGGCCGATTCGGCAGAAGCATAATCATCAGTCATATAATAAGCATAAATCAGATGTAATTGCGCTATTTCGGTTTCACGGCCAAAAGGATATTGCACGTCCAGTGCCTCAAAACGTTTAATAGCCTGCTGATAACTATGGCTGCGCAAAGCATCTTCGCCTTTTAAAAATATTTGTTGGGCTGTTTCACCCTTATAGGCTTCTGCAGGGTCTGTCGCCGTGGAACAAGCATTTAAGAATAAAGCTAATCCTGCAATGGCAATCCATAAATAATGTTTTGCAATGTTCATTTTGTATTTCCGTCATCTTTTAAAACGAATGGCGTGCATTGTAAACGAATTTTTGTCATCATTCACCCACTATAAAAAACTTTATTAATAAGATCATCATGACAGATAAAATTCAACAAACACTTATTATTCCTGATCCATTAGGCGGCATGCGGCTGGATCAAGCATTAGCAATTTTTTTACCGCAATTTTCCCGTACTCAAATCCAAGAATGGATAAAATCAGGCAATGTTACTGTTAATAACAAAAAATGGAAGGCCCGCGATACTGTTTTAGGAGGAGAAACAGTCATTATCGATGCAATGCGTAAAGCACAACCTGCTTGGGATGCTCAACCCATTGATTTAAATATTATATATGAAGATGAAGCAGTTATTATTATTAATAAAACAGCAGGCATGGTCGTCCATCCAGCCGCTGGTAATTTTGAAAATACCTTACTGAATGCAGTATTACACCATGCGCCTAGCTTACAACAATTACCACGCGCGGGTATTTTGCATCGTTTAGATAAAAATACCTCAGGGCTATTGATCATTGCAAAAACACATGACTCTTTGCAATATTTATCAAGACAATTAAAAAATCATAAAATTATACGAATTTATCAAGCAATTGCTTTTGGCGTAATGACCAGTGGAGGAACGATTAATGAACCTATTAGTAGACATCCTATCCAACGCAAACGTATGGCTGTTATCGAAACAGGGAAAGAGGCCATTACGCATTATCGAGTCATAGAACGATATCGCGCATATACCCGCCTTAAAATACAGCTTGAAACAGGACGTACTCATCAAATTCGTGTGCACATGGCATATATCCGTCATCCACTTCTTGGTGATCCCGTTTATGGAGGACGTTTGCAGTTACCTAAAGGCGCCAGTCATGATTTGGTGCAAATTTTGCGCACATTTAAACGTCAAGCCTTGCATGCCAGTGAACTTTCTATTACTCATCCAATAACGCATAAGATGATGACATGGAATGCCCCCTTGCCTGAAGATATGCAAAAATTGATAGAGGTATTGAAAGCCGATGCAAAAGATTTAGATATTTTTTCTTGATTGCATGGAGTTTTGAATGAACGAAAAATTTTTTATACAGCCTTCCTGGCCTGCTCCCTCAATCATTAAGGCTTATACCACCTTACGAAAAAGTGGTATTAGCAGACCTCCTGAAAACCGTTTAGACCGTGCTCAACTCATTTCTTATTTTAATTTACCCAATGAGCCTATTTGGTTACGTCAAACACATAGTGATATTATTTTACCCGCCATTGCTGAAAATCGAGAAAAAGAAGCCGATGCTAGTTATAGCGATCAACCTAAACAGATATGCGTCATTCAAACAGCCGATTGCTTACCCATTTTATTATGTCATAAAGAAGGTAAACAAGTTGCAGCTATTCACGCAGGATGGCGCGGGTTAGCAAAAAATATTATCGCCAAAACACTTATTATGTTGAAATATCCTGCTAACGATTTTTTAGCTTGGATTGGGCCTGGAATTAGTCAAAATCATTATGAAGTAGGTGATGAAGTACGCAATGTCTTTATTGAAATGGATGCAAGTAATAAAGAGGCTTTTATTCCATCCATTCATCAACATTGGTTAGCTAATTTACCGGCTATTGCCATTTTACAATTAAAAAATGCAGGCCTTAATGATATTTATGGTGGCGATATTTGCACTTATACAAATGACACGCAATTTTTTTCTTATCGACGGGATGGTGCCAGAACCGGGCGGATTGTCAGTCTTATATGGATAAATTAAAACCCGCAGCGCATTTTGGTAGAGCAGTAAAATAAAAATAATGTATAATGTCTCCAACTCCACTTCTTTTTAGAGGACGGTATCCATGCATAAAGTGATTATTAAAACTTTAGGTTTGTTCTTATTAGGTGGAATATTATTATTTAACTCTGCTAGTTTTGCAACCATTCCAACCAGCCCTACCTTGGCACCCATGCTCCAAAAAACATTGCCTGCTGTTGTTAATATTCGCGCCATTATAAAATTAGTTGGTTATGACACTATGCTGCAAAAGCAACAACAGCAACAGAATCAAGGCCCTTTACCTGATAAAGCACTCTCTGTTGGTTCAGGCGTTATTGTTGATGCTAATAATGGTTATATTTTAACAAATGCGCATGTGATTGAAGATGCCCAAGATATCACTGTTTCATTAAGCGATGGCCGTCATTTTACAGCACGAACGATTGGGATGGATAAGGCTTCTGATGTAGCATTATTGCAAATTAAAGGTAAAAACTTAACAGCTATTACCATTGGTAATTCTAATAATTTAAAAGTGGGTGATGTCGTTGCGGCCATTGGTAATCCATTTGGCCTTAATCAAACGGTCACTTCAGGTATTGTCAGCGCATTAGGCCGTACGCAATTGGGTATTGAAAGTTTTGAAAACTTTATTCAAACCGATGCTTCTATTAACCCGGGTAATTCTGGCGGCGCATTAGTGGATGTGAATGGCCAATTAATTGGGATCAACACAGCGATCCTGACACCAAACTCCAGAGGTAGTGTCGGCGTAGGATTTGCCATTCCTTCAAACATGGCTAAAAGTGTTATGCAACAATTAATTCAATATGGAAATGTAAAACGTGGTGCATTAGGTATTGGTGCGCAAGATATTAACCCTGATTTAGTAGATGCATTCAACTTAAATGTTTCAAAAGGAGCTGTTGTTACTGAAGTGATGATGAACTCCCCAGCCCAATCAGCAGGATTTCAACCAGGTGATGTGATTGTCAATATTAATGGTGCAACGATTGATAATGCTAATGACGTGGTAAATGCTATCGCTTTCTTACGAGTTGATTCAAAGACAACGATTAATATTTTAAGAAATAATAAACCATTAACGCTGAGTGTCATTGTTTCAGACCCCAAAATACGTATTGCAGCTGGGCAAAAATTAGATCCTTTATTGTATGGCGTCGGTTTAAAAGATTTCACTCAACTGGATCCTATGCACGGGGACGTAAAAGGAATATTGGTTGTTTCTGTTGAAGAAGACAGCAATGCATGGCATTCTGATTTACGCCCGGGGGACGTCATTATCACAGCCAATCAACAAAAAGTAGCTAATATTAACGAACTCAAAGCAATTGCAAATAATACTAAGAAAAATTTATTACTTAATGTATTACGCGGCCCAGGTGCTATTTATATAGTTATTAATAAAGAGCCGTGAGCATCCAAAAACGGTGTATATTTAAAATCAAGATGCATCAATCAATGCGGTTAATCGTTCTTTATCTCCAATAATGCCGGAAACAGCATAGAGTGGATAGGAATGCACATCATCGTGAAGTGAATAATTGTGTGTTGAAAATCGAATACCATACACCGATAGAGGATGTGATTTTAAAAATACACGCATGCTCTGCAAGGTAGCGCCATGGCCACTTTTTACTTCAATAGGAACAATGAGACCCTGCAGAGAAAAAACATAATCGATTTCGGCATTACCTCCATTTTTCTCTGTGCCCCAATAATAAATTTGTTTTTTATCTATTGGATTAGAATAAGCTAGGAACTCTTGACCTATAAAATTTTCAGATAAATTACCTTTGTTAACAAAAGATGGTAGTGGGTCAATAAACCAATCTTTAAGATGTAACCCTAATAAAGCTTGGTTGAGTCCAACATCAAGCATGAGTAATTTAAATTTATGTAAATTGGCTTCAGCACCAAGTGGTATGCCGTTAGCTGCTGTATGTGTCACTTGATGTACAATGCCTGCTTTTTCTAAAAGCCATAATGCGGGTTCCAGTTCTCTTTTTTTATAATCAGATTCAATATTTGAGTATTTAAACGGCCGACAAATGACACGAGGAATATTTTTAAAAAGTAATTCAACATATTTTATTTGGTGTTTTTTTGCATATTTTGAAAAATCTTGCTCATAAGCATTTTTAATATCGTCTAGTATTGCTGTACATGATTGGAGATTTTGTTTCAATATCCATTCATGAACGACTTTTGGCATGCCGCCGATTGCCATGTATTCGCCGAGCAAACGTAATGCCTTGATATGTATTGGATCACTTAATATATCAGTGGGTTTGTGAGATATGATTTCACGCGCTAAGAGTTTATGATTGCTTGCACATAGATATTCAATAAATGACATGGGATACATATGTAAAAAACTGATCCTACCAACAGGAACGCCTACTTGTTCAATTGCAAAATCAACTAATGAGCCAGCAGCAATGACATGCAAATTTGGCATTTCTTCATAAAAATATCGCAATGCAATGATTGCACGTGGTGCTTCCTGTATTTCATCAATAAAAAGTAATGTATCTAATGAGGAAATAGTAACGCTAAGTGCAATTGAAATTTCTTTTATGATGCGCACAGGATCGAGGTCAAACTCAAATATTTTTTTAAATTGAGGTGTTTTTTCAAAATTAATTTCGACAAAATTTTTAAAGGTTTGTCCAAGTTGTCTCACTACATGTGTTTTCCCGACTTGTCTTGCCCCTCGTAGTAAGAGCGGTTTTCTTGTAGTGGCTTGCTTCCAACAGCATAAATCATAATATATTAATCTATTCATTTAGTTGCATCTTTAAATGGTTATAATATAGATCATTTTATTGTGAAAATGGTCGAAAGTATATCCATTTATTTATATTTTTGGTTAAAAATATGGGGCATTTTAGATTTAATATGGAAAATAATTAGGGATTGAGTATCCTGTCACAATCGCCAAATAAATTCATCAATTGAGACGACTACACTTAATTAATTCAATGGGTTACAGAATAGCAATGTAAAATTACCCGGCGATTGTGACAGGATACGATTGAAAAGGAATATCAATCAAAGTAGACATATTCGTTGTACTTTTGTAACATTACATGATTCCAGCAAATACATTGAGGTCTTTTATGGGGGCTATAAAATACAAAATTAAAAGAAATAGTGTTTATCCTATAACTTTAATAAGAAAATCGATGAGTTTTTTATTTGTTCGTTTTAGCTCATTCGAACCACGAGTAATTTTAGCAATACTCACATTTAATTCTTTGGCAATTTCACGTTGTGATTTTTTGCCTGCTAAAAGTGCCTTAATGATTAATAATCTTCTCGATAGATCAGAGATTTCTTCTGCTGTTAAGAAAAAATCGTATAAGGCTTTCTGCATTTCTTTATCTGGAGCTTTGTCCATTAATGCAATAAATTCATCTAAGCCATTTTTTTGTAATTTCATAGGCAAAAAATCCGTGGTCAATTTATTTGCAGCCTATAATATAAATACTCGTCTAACAAGTCTAGTACATTTTATTCCTTATTGGCGTTAAGCCAATATTATTCCAATAAATAATCCTAAATTCGGCGGTTAGAATGGTGTTTCATGGTTAGTGGGTGATTAATGCCTAATATGGAAATCGTATCTTAGCACTCAAACAGGGTGAGATAATATGTAATTTTGAAAAAGATAACAATATCCTTGATCGTAATAAATTGCTTGCGGTTTGTTATTAAATATCATTACGTTGATGAGAACACTAATAACTTTTAGAGTCTGCGTTAAGAATAACAATTGAGTTATTATTTCTGCTTGTAGCAGCGTGGGCTAGAGATAAATTAACATTTCTTTAATGCCAGCAACAGAGACAATAGAAACAAGCTGTTCAGGCATATTATTAAAAGAAATGGTTTGCTGATGCTGTTTTGCATATCGTTGCCATTGAAGCAATAAAGCAAGACCAGCACTATTAGCTGAGATCACCTCAGAAAAATCAAATTGCAAAGAATTTTTGTTCCTTAATAAAGGAAGACTTGAATACCAAAGATCCATAACAGTAAAAAAATTAAGGTTGCCTGATACTTTCAAGCAACCTTCTTGTTCAACAATATCAGCGGGTAATATCATCAATTTGCGCGGGAAACCCCGGCATTTATACCGAGGATGGATAGCGCGGCGCGCGAAGCGTGCCCCAACTTCCCACATACCTCTCTTTGTTGCGCTACAATTAAATAACTATATCTATCAGATTTTTTTTACTGGAACAGGTTTTATTATTTATTATTTATTATTTTTATTATTATGAGCCGAAATATATTGAATTAAGCCAGCCATATCACTTCCCTGAGCGACCTTATCAGAAAATTGAGAACGAAAACTTTCAATCAGACTAACGCCTTCTACCGTCATATCATATAATTTCCAATTTGACCCTTGATAAATTAGGCTGTAATTCACATTAATAGGCGCACCATCGCTACGAATAATTTGGCTATCTACACGTACTGTTGTTTTTCCTGCGGATCCACCACGTACTGGGCGAAACTCTACTGTTTGATCCGTATAATCGGATAAAGCAGAAGCATAGGTACGCACTAACAAAGTGGTGAATTCACTTTCAAATTGAGCCCGTTGGGAAGACGTCGCACTATTCCAAATTTGTGGTGGCAATACGCGTTTTGACATTTCAGCTAAATCAGCATGAGGTACCACTATTTTTCTGGCTAACGAATACACAAGAGAAGGATTTGTTTTTAACGTGGCTTTATTTGCTTTTAAATTTGCAATCATTTGATTAGCAAGCGATTGTAGCATACTCACAGGATCACTATCATTTGCTGATGCCATTTGCATACTTGCTAAGAACAAACTTACACAAATCAATATAAAAGAGACTAATTTTTTCATTTTTTAACTCCTTCTTTTGTTGTTTCATTATTGGTTCCAGGATTGCTTATTTTAAACATAAATTGACCAATTAATTTTTCTAAAATAATAGCTGGATGCGTTTCTTGAATATCACTCCCTTGTTTTAAGAAATCGGTATTGTACATAGGCGTAATGGCAATATAATTATCACCTAATAAACCAGCTGTTAAAATGCTAGCGGAAGAATCGCTAGGAATATCATTTACTTTTTTATCCAGTCGCATCGTTACAACAGCCCTAAATGATGTGGGGTCTAAATGAATACCTGTTACTTCCCCTATTGTAACACCTCCCATCTTGATGGGTGCTCTTACTTTGAGTTGGCCAATTTCATCAAACGTTGCGGTCACTTCGTAGCCTTCTGGTTTAAAAAAAGACGTTAACCCGCTGACTTTAAAAGCAAGTATAATCAATGCAACAATCGCAGCTATTAGAAATAAACCAACAATGCTCTCAGTCGTGCGTTCGGATAACATTACCATCCCCCTATCATCATTGCTGTTAACACAAAATCTAAGCCTAAAACGGCTAATGAAGAATACACGACAGAACGTGTAGTTGCACTAGCAATTCCTGCTGACGTGGGCTCAGCATAATATCCTTGATATAAAGAAATCCAAGTCACTACCAACCCAAAAACAATACTTTTATAAATTCCATTTACAATATCCATTCTAAAATCAACAGAAGATTGCATGTTAGACCAAAACGCGCCCGCATCCAACCCTAACCATTTAACGCCCACTAAATAAGCACCATAAATCGCTACTAAATTAAAAATAATAGTCAGTAATGGCATAGAAATAAAACCTCCCCATAAACGAGGTGCGACCACACGCCGAATGGGATCGACGGCCATCATTTCCATACTAGATAATTGCTCTGTTGCTTTCATCAAACCAATTTCTGCAGCTAATGCTGAACCGGCGCGACCTGCAAACAACAAAGCGGTTACAACAGGCCCTAATTCCCGCACGACACTCAACGCCACTAAAGGCCCTAATTCTTGTGAAGCACCAAATTTAGCTAGTGTATGATAGCCCTGAAGTGCTACAACCATTCCGATGAATAAGCTAGAAACAACTATAATTAATAACGATAAAACACCTTCTGCATAAATTTGTTGAGCTAATAACGGAATACCTTTACGAAAAGATGGGATATGAAATAGTGTTTGAAATAATAAGATACCGGCTTTTCCATACTCTCTGAGAATGTTCAATCCCCACTGGCCTAAACGGTTAATGGTTATTATCATACGGTAAACTCCTCTAATAAATCATTCGTTAATGACTTAGCAGGATAATGAAATCGAACAGGGCCATCAGGTAATCCTTTTAAAAATTGCTTTAACTCATCACTACCATCTTCTTGGATAGATGCAGGAGTACCTTGACCAATTATAATGCCATTAAATATGACATATACATAATCTGCAATACTCAACGTTTCCTGCACATCATGCGATACAATAATAGTGGTTAATCCCAATGCATCATTTAATGTACGAATTAATTTAACCAAAACCCCCATTGAAATAGGATCTTGTCCTGAAAAAGGTTCATCATACATGATTAAAGCAGGGTCTAACGCAATAGCTCGTGCTAACGCAACCCGCCTTGCCATACCGCCTGATAATTCACTAGGCATTAAATCTCTTGCACCACGTAAACCTACCATTTGCAGTTTAAGTAAAACCAAATCTCGAATCATACTATCTGATAAAGGTGTGTGTTCGCGTAATGAAAATGCAACATTTTCAAATACATTAAGATGAGTAAATAATCCTCCGGATTGAAAAAGCATTCCCATTCTTTTTCTAAGGTTATAAAGTCCCGTGCGCGATAATTGATGAATATTTTGCTTATCGACATATACTCGTCCTTTATCAGGTTTTAGTTGACCTCCAATTAAACGCAATAAAGTCGTTTTGCCTGTACCACTAGGGCCCATAATAGCAGTCACTTTCCCCTGAGAAATAGAAATATCCACACCATTAAATATAGGACGGTTACCATGCTTAAAGCACAGTTGATTTATTTCGACTAGATTATTCATGCGCCTTTAAAAGTTACATTAAGTTAGAGAAGTTGGGTTAGAGTATACAAGGGGATTTTTGTATAGTAAAAATTTTTTTGATTAAAGTTAGGATAAATGGGCTTCGACCGTCGTTCCGACCAACGCTATTATGATGTAATCTCGAACAATAGGATTCACAGGATTGTATGTGACAACGACTGAGCAAATGGTCGGAACGACGGTCGAAGCCGATAAAAGACGCAAGCAGAACAACAACCCATTGAATTAATTACGTGTAGTCGTCTCAATTGATGAATTTATCCGGCGATTGTGACAGGATACATAATCCTAAACCAACATGATTAGGCATTAATCACCCGCCAACCATGAAACACCCTACTGAAATGGTGTTTCATGGTTGGCGGGTGATTAATGCCTAATCATGATGGTTTAGGATAAT
>Ga0207115_1030_pt1 | contig 25188 bp, 20 predicted proteins | sample Alteio_BWMinHeat_46_FD_153536 | JGI IMG/M metagenome (GOLD analysis project Ga0207115, IMG submission 153536) | Enriched cells from forest soil in Barre Woods Harvard Forest LTER site, Petersham, Massachusetts, United States -... | ecosystem: Environmental > Terrestrial > Soil > Temperate forest >...
GCTTTGGAAGGGGCCGGGTGATCAAGTCCTCTATCAATTTGTGTGCTTGCGTTTTTTCGTCGTCACTGGGGTAGTGGTACTCAGCGATCAGTTCGACCGCTTCTTCGACGACCCGGTCGGTATACCCCGCTCGGAAGTGGTCCCACGGGGCTATGACCGTAACTTTGTCCCACAGAAGTAGAGATGTCTTTAGCAATTCCTCACTTCGGATTGTGGTGTGTGGGTAGTACAACGCACCTCGCATGTGGCCCCCAGCCATTGATGTAGGCATTGGTCCTCTACAGCCCTCATTGTATCCCCCGTTTCTCCCTCGCGAAGCATAGAGCCGGGTCCCTTCCCAGGTACCCACCAAAATAGCATTTTAGGGTTGTTTACTTATTGGAGATTACTACTTATGGTTAGCACCAGCCCTGGGAGGGACGCTAACATGAAGACCAAGAAGAAAGCCACAAGTGCAAAGATGCTCGCGAAACCAACGCGAGGGCAAGTACGGTCCAAGGCCGCTCGTGCGCACATAGCCGAGGGCACGCGCCTCTTCGCTCTCGCTGGACGGCCGACGAAGGCGCAATTCGTAAAGGTGTACGGCCCGCAGGGACCAAAGATGACCTGGGAGCAGCGGGCAAAGGCAGGCGTTGACGCCAAGCACTTTCAGGCTGCTCTGGCTGCGAAGGGTGGGTCCTGAATCTCAGCGGGAACTCTGAGGCCCTCAGTCGCGCAACGGCTGAGGGCCTTAACTGCCTTCGTTCTGTGAAAGCTGGACTGGAGCAGCAAGTGGTAGAAACCCGTCGCTGTTTTCCTAAAGTGGCCTTAGCGAAATATGTGGGGACGGCTTATTGGTTCTGGCTCTCGCTTTCTTTGAGTGTGCTTCTTTGCTCCTGGCAGTTTTCCTCTCTGCCGATTTAGAATCCGCATCTGCGCTGGGAACATGCGGAGTAACAAGGCTTCTAACTCCACTTGGTATTTGGCGTGGGAAACCACGTACCAACTGAAGTGGTCCCAGCACTGCCCGCGTCGTGTGCTCACACGCGCCTTTCGTATTCTTTGCCGGATGTTGCCCCGGCCAATGTAAACGGGAGTTGAGCCGTCGAACAGGATATAGATTCCCTGCCCACCTTCCCTACTTCCGAGTATGCGTTCGATGTTCTCGTCGTTTCTTGCCCACATTTCGCCGCGATGCAGTATAAGGGGCACGGTCGCACCTTCCTTCCCGAATCCAATCAACGGGGATTTGCATCCACGATCTTGAACCGTCCATCTACCCAGCGTATGTTGTCGTCTCGAATATCTGACAGCCCAAGCTGTCTACCTTTGGCGCTCAGTTTCTTGCGGGTTTCCGGCGGTACTTTTTTTTCGCTTCCGTACTTTTGAAGGAGACAATACTTCGTTCCCCAGTAGATTTTCGCGAAGTAGCGGTTGCGGACGCCGCCAGGAATAGTCTTGTACAGATGTAGGTCCCTTCGGATATGCCGGGAACGCGCAGCCTTCAACACCAAGCTCCGCGCCGTTGAGGAAACACGATAAGCGGTTTTGAACGCACCCCTGCCAAGCCTTTTACTACCGGGAAATAGCAACGGGATGATCTGCCCGACCATCTTGTGCGGGAAGCTCCTTCTACCTCGCGACCTCCTGTATGCCCGGACGCTAGCATCCAAGAGGAGCGCCTTTTCGTAGATTCGTTTGTGACGCATGGCGTGACAGTATGAGACAGGGTTTTGTCGGGCTGCAACGCCTTCTGTTGTGCGGATGTGCCCCGACCAAGAGGCGCGTGATACCCTGAACGTAACCAAAGAGGCAAAGGAGACTAGATGCCTGTCACTGTCATTGTGGCTTTCAGGCGCGATGAGGACAACAATCGTGTGAAATCGTTCATTTATCAGGATCACCCACAATTTAGAAACTACGGCGACTATGCTGACCTCGCACAGCATGAGGTCTTGGAGCGCTCGAACTGTATCGCGAAGATAAGGTCTCGCTCGGACGCGCTGCTGAGTTATGCCAGACGCCGGTAGCAGCTTTCATGGATTTTGCGGCGAAGCATGGTGTCCCCCCGCTACGGTCCAGCTTCGAGGATCTGGAAGAAGAACGTCAGACTGGTGACCGTCTCAAAGCGTGACCCCCGCCGTCGGTCAGTATTCTCGTGCTAAACTTAAGGACATGGAAGTTACGCTGCACATCCCCGACGACATCGCTAAGCGGCTTTCCGCCGGCGGTGGCGATGTGTCCCGCCGCGCCCTAGAGGCCATCGCTCTAGAAGGCTACCGCGATCAAACTCTGACGCTTTACCAGGTTTCAGAAATGCTGGGCCTTTCCCGAGTCCAGACGGAAGATTTTCTGGGCCAGCACCATGTTCCCCTGGCTGCGATCGATGAAGCCGATTTGGACCGCGAGGCAGCTTTATTCGAAGCGGCTTCGCCTCGCAAGCCGCGCTAACATACTCGCGGAATGAAGGCCGTCTCCAACACCACGCCACTACGATATCTGATTGCCATCGAACAAGAACACCTGCTCGGCCAACTGTTTGAGAAGGTCTTTGTCCCTGTTGCAGTGCACGAGGAATTGACAGATTCGAGAACGCCGGAAACTGTCCGCCGCCGCGTGTTGGCACTTCCTGCCTGGTTCGAGGTTCGTACGGTGCAAGAATCTCAGAAAACCAGGTTTCCGGTCACCTTGCACCGGGGCGAACGGGAAGCCATTCTGCTAGCGGAAACACTACACGCGGATGTGCTTTTGATCGATGAGCAGATTGGACGGACTATTGCCCTGAGCCGGAATCTCCCGCTCTCAGGAACGCTGGGCGTCCTGGAACGTGCGGACACGTTGGGGTTCGTGAGTGACTTCCAACAGGTTCTCCAACGACTAAGGGCGAGCGGGTTCTTTATCACTGAGGCCCTGGAGCAACAGCTCCTAGTGCGTCATCGCACGCGACGAGGCCGCTCGTCATAGTAGGTTTCCCGTGACAACCTCTCGCTCGGCAAATCGGGCACCAAATACTATCAGCCGCTACGGTGACAAGCTGTGACAGCCGACTGTGACAGTACCTGGTTCGGCAGTGGTCGCCAACGCTGCGAGGCTAGCTGAGCCGAGAGAGGCCCATGTCTCATGGTGCCGGCACGGTTCGAGCGGCACATAATACACACGAAACAAACCATAACAACCTTTTCTGAAACATATGCAACTAACGTAACAATTGGTGTTGGTGCGCATCCCGCTCAGGAGGGTGGGGCGATGCGAACAAGCATCCTGCGAGTGGCTCTCTTGCTGTCTCTGTCTGCTTTTTCATTTCCATTCTCTGTCAATGGCCAAGGGCCCAACGCTGTTCCTTCCGTCGTCCGCAAACGAAGCCGGGGCGCGTCTCGCTTTGAAGGAAAAAAATTCACGCGCGAATGAGGTACACGCGGGGTACACGGCGAAACGCGCGGCTAGAACTTCAGTGTTTTCATGAAGAAGGATTGGTAGGGGCGGTGGGGATCGAACCCACGACCTTAAACTCTAACGCCTTGCCGCCATAGGGTTTACTTCATCACCCCTGACCAGAAGTACCGAATCAAATCCCGCAATCGGTACTTCTCATATCAAGAATCGAATCTACCTGAGTAGTTGGCAGTTGACCACATATCTCGTCAACCTGACAGCATGGATTCTAATCCGTTGATTAGATTCCGCTTTTTGTATTATCGTCCATCAGCATTTTAGTGCAAAGAGCGTGGTGCAGTGCATAAGACCCCGAAACGTCTCAACAAAGCAGGATCTTTTCAACCCTCGACACGGTTTTCACCGTTGAACCCAAAAACGGGAGAAATCAACATAGGGGAGCTTCTCAGATACTTGTCGCCGAAGCTTGCGGATGACAGGTCGTTCCGCTTGTGGCCTCCCGACATTTTTGCTGTCGCGGCATCGATCCTGCAAAAGTGTGGTGGCTATATTCGGCTCGTTTCTGACTGGCCGCCCAAAGAAGATTACGAAACAAACCCAAAGCGCTGGATAAAAGATATCAAGAGAACAGGGAGGCGCTGGAGAGAAGCTTGGGTTCGCTCGAATCGTGCTCCGGCCGAAGTCGTGCGCTGGTGGAAATACATCTTGGATCATCAGGGTCTACTGCTTCACGAAATCCCTACGACCCCCCTAGTTTGCAACGCGCTCCTCCAATTGTGCGCTAGTGCAGACGAGGCATCGAATGGAGTGGGAGTTCCGAGCCTAGCGAAATCCGAAGATCGTTTGCAAGACTTGATTCGCAAATACGTCGCACCACAGCAACGAGGCGGATCAACTCTTTGCAAGATGATAGACAAGTCGAAACTTCGAGTTCTTCCAAAGCTTCACGCCCCGCAGAGCGGCATGACCATCCGATCCATTTCTCACCATCTCGCAGTCTGTCCTTCCGGAGACGTGGAGACCAATTGGTTTTGGCTGCCAAACTCTCCGAAAGCTCACTGCCTCAATCTGTTGCTGATTCCGTGGCCGGAAATGACAGCGCCCAGTCATTTTCGGGTGTCACAGGGAACCCTCCGAAACATGCCTCCAGAATTTGGGTTCTTCACTTATGACAGACCGCCCGAACGTCCGGGACATCTGCGGGAAAAAATCAAGGCGCTCTTGGACGGTGCAAGAAGTCTGGTAGGACCAATCGACGGCGTGATTTTGCCTGAACTGGCGTTGAGTCCGTTTGAGCATGCGGCGTTGAGAGATACGGTGACCACCGTTGGAGCCTTTCTGCTTAGCGGCATTAGACAATCATCCGGTCTAGATAGGCCGGGCAGGAACTTCCTGTCTTTGACCGTACCTCTCCCTGCAAATCTGTACACTACCTCTTACGAACAGGACAAGCACCATCGATGGCTCTTAGACAAAAGACAAATCGTGCAGTACGGATTAGGAGGGATGCTGGATCCTAAGCGCTCTTGGTGGGAATACATGCGTTTGCAGCCGCGCAAGCTATCCTTTTTTGCTATGCGTCCTTGGCTCACTTTATGCGCCCTCATCTGCGAAGATTTAGCCAGACAGGATCCCGTCACTGAAATTGTTCGCGCGGTGGGTCCGAACCTGGTTGTCGCCCTATTGATGGATGGCCCACAACTTGCGTCCCGATGGTCGGCTCGCTACGCAACAGTGCTAGCAGATGATCCAGGTTCATCTGTTCTGACTTTGACGAGCATTGGAATGTCACAGCTAAGCCGTCCGCCATATACGGGGGGAGAAAAGTCCCGTACGATCGGGCTGTGGAAGGACGCAATAACCGGTGCCCCTATTCCGATCGAATTGCCAACCGGGGCAGAAGCTGTTGTCCTAAGTCTCGTAGCCGAATATAAGGAAGAATGGACCGCCGATGGGCGGTCCGATGGTGGTGCTTCTGGATACCCCGTTTTTGGCGGAGCACATCCTGTTTATCTACCGAGCCAAAAAGAACTACGTACAACTTAAGCAAACGAGGTTGCAGACTCAAGCTTTGTGGCGAGATGGTTATTCCGGCAGTCAAATGTAACTTGACCTCGCATCCCGGCATCAATACAATTGAATAGAAGGTGGACGATTTATGACACAGCTGAGTGCAAATGAGACGTCAGTGTTGGCTCTGATAGCCTCGTCTAGCAATCTGTCCCCCGCAGAATACAAGAAGCTGTTTGCGGAACTTTCACCAGCCGCACAAGAAATAGCTGCAGCTCTCTTTCTCTTAAAGCATCAAAAGGCTTCTACTCCAAAGGGCCAGCCCTCTGAGGACGCCCAAAAGACTGCTCGCGCATTGTTAGCAGTGGCTTAAGTTCAGCCTCAACAATTCGAATACGTCCGAATCTGTATTATACCATTCCCTCCCAACTATTCGCCTTGTGGCCGGGGCACGCAGGCAATCACCGTCCAAACCGAAACATAGGGTCACCAACACTACACACCCCAGTACCCACCAGGAATAGCACCTTCGGGTGGTTTACTTCTTAGAGACTACTACCTATGGTTAGCAAGTCCTAGGAGGGACGCTAACATGAAGACCAAGAAGAAAGCGACGAAGGCAAAGAACCTTGCGAAACCGAAGCAAACGCACGTGAGGTCCAAGGCGGCTCGTGCCCATATCGCCGAGGGGACGCGATTCTTCGCGCTCGCCGGACGGCCAACAAAAGCACAGTTTATCAAGGTTTACGGGCCGAAGGGACCTGCAATGACTTGGGAGCAGCGAGCCGAAGCGGGTGTTGACGCAAAACACTTCCAGGCTGCTCTGGCAGCGAAAGGCGGGGCCTGAGAGTTCAGTACAGACTCTGAGGCCCTCAGTCGCAAAACGGCTGAGGGCCTCATTGTCTCCCTCGGTGCGGACTCTCTCCGAACAAGGTCTTAGATGCTCTTTGTTTGCTAATCTTCAGAAGCTGTCTACGTAGGAACGCAACTGTATGGACTTGGAGAGAGATTTTATTCGTCTAGTTTCCTGCCCCACTGATTGGACGCGGGAAACGGAGCAGAACTGGGGGCTGACTGTCCTTCAGTTCGACTGGCACCATGTACTCCGCGAAAATGCTGTTAGGCGCGAAGATGTCGTATTCGATCCCGAAGGTGATGATTTATGGCGGGGAGATCCCAATCTCGAGATCATCGTTCACGATCTCAGCCTTCGGAGGGAAACAGCCGAACAAATGTACAAAAAAAGAGCGGGTCGGCTTGTTGGGCTCAATTTCCTCACACCTTCTGAACACAGCAAGCACTTCGTACCAAATCTTACAGAAGCCGAGATCCTGGAAGGAACACGCAATGGCCCTTCTCTCTTCTTTAGGAATCACGGCAGCGCCGATTTAAGGAGCGCATTCTGGCAGTGGTTGTTCTGGTTTTTTGGCACGATCTCCTGTCATGAAGAGTACGAAGAAATGATTACGCCCGGAACACAACTCTACGGCAGCTCCCGAGGGCGACATTGGGACAGATTCATCCATAATCATGAATTGCGAATCTGCATGGAAAACACTAAGCCGATTGGTGGTTGCAAAGGCGAGCGGAGCGCATTTATTTGCTTTGATATTCACATCGACAGTAAGCGAGTTCACTGTTACCCCGTTACCCAGCCTGAGGCGTTGAGAGTAATGGGGAGTGATGGCGTCGAGTTGATTCAGGCTTTGAGTTGCTGATAAAGAACTGCCGAACGCTTCTCAGTTATCCAAGCTATATCCGCCGTTCCACTAGTTCAGCCTATTTGCCTCTATACTCGAAGGAATTGCTTCGCCTTTCACGGTTGCGACGATTAATGAAAATGTATCTTTCATCTCGCGAGAGTACTGCGGCCATCTTTGTTCGTTGAAAACACTTTGGAAATAGCCATACGGCTTGTCTCGCTGACCCCCAGCGCCAAGGCATTTCGTTAGCCGGACGTTCTCAACGCGATCCCGGAAAAGAATCATTCTGTTCGCCAGGTCCGCGAGTGGTTCGAGTTCAGGTTCAAAAGCCTCGCGGATTCGCTTTAGAGAATATTCATGGATCATTTTCGCTAGATATGAATCCCACATCGTTGATGTCAGGTCACGATATTGGGAGAAATATGGATCACACATTGCGCGAAAAGTGCCCCATTCATCAGGAGTAACATGCTCACGTGCTTCCAGCCCATTCAATGCCCGGTCGATTTGTGACTCGAGAACACCACCGATCGCGAGGGATATGTGGAGGAAATTGGGAATGCTGTCTGGATGTCGCTCCGAAACATGCCGTTTTAGCTTGCGAAAGTGTCGCTCACAGAAGTTCAAAGCCAGTTCGTGGAGGCCGAGCGCGATCGCAAAATTGTGCGCCCCTAGAGTTCTCATCCCTTCCCGTGAAGCACCGCTGTCTTTGCCGAACAATCGGAAACCCGGTCGTGGACCTAACGACAAAGGGATATCACAAAAAGTTAGGAACGTACGCAACGCATCTTCGTCGGTTCCTGAACGCAAGTCATATAACACTGAAAGCAGACCAGCGGTGTTTTGCTCTGCTTCCTTAACGAATCTGGCTTTCTTGTGGCTTGCCCCAGTCTGCAAGTCCAGTAAGTTTGTGATCAAGACTCGATTGCTTAGCGAATTGCCGTTTGTATCTTGAATACAGACGATGACGGAACTCTCTGAAAGTCGCTTGCTTATCTCGGGCCTGATGTTGACCTCAACCCTGGAATTTCCTGTGTCGTTCAAAGGAAGGCGTAAACGTCCTCCAGAAGAAAACTCAATTTCTGCACGCAAGTGGGATTGTTCTAGGGGATGTTCAAGCCAAAGTAAGATCTTTTCATCCTCGGCCTCCGCCTCAATGATTTTGATTGGAACGCATTCTCCGCTGCTTTCCTCCGGCCCGTTGGGTACGGAAACCAATTGATCAGGCTTCAGTAATCGCTCTGCGTTCTGTGACGGATCCAGTATTCGCGGAATGAGTGCCTTCGCGTCCCGCAACGAAAGCCGGACAGCAATAAGATCCTCGACGTTGGACTCATTGGCGGTTTTTAGCAGAGCAGCTGTGGTGCAGTTTGCACTACCATAGGCGAACAAGCACTCTCTTCCGGTATCGAAAACAAAGGCTTTGCCGTGGAGAGGTTGGTCACGATCATCAAACGAGTAGTTAGCCAGAAACAGCTCCACGTGCCCATTTTTGACCAACGGATGTTTCAACCAGGACGGCGGAAGATTCGTGTAGCGATTCTGTGTGAATATTTTAACCTTCTGAGCCGCAGTCTTGTTCACCAGTTGTTCCAGCACAGTGGCGCTAGCGTCAAAATATCGAGAAACTATTGAAAGTGACTTGATTGGTCCTTCGACTTTGGCTGCGAGCTGCGCTAGAAGCGGCATCTCCATGTTAGATAGCAACACAGGGCCACTTTGGGCTTGTCCACCATTCGATAGCCACTGCGAGTCTAGGTACATGTCCTTCAGATTTGAAACTAGGCCTCTTGCTTTCCATCGTGTTGCTATTGCTTGAATGAATGCAAATGCAGAGCGCATAACAGACGCTGAGGATTCCTGCTCCTTTGCTTTGAAATCAAAAAGCCCAACAAGTTCTGCGTTCCCGGTAAGTCCAGGTCGGGTGAAATTCGCACTTCCGAAGAGAAGCCGTCCCTTAGTTGCAGAAGTCAACAGGATGAGCTTTGGATGAAACACGCCAGGAACGGACACGGGATGGAGAAGATACCGGAGATTAGCCTGCCTAGGACGGTCCGACTGCGGTCCGGTCACGATCTTGTCGTAAGTACTTCGATCTAGCAGTATTGAAATGGTTTTACAATTGTGCAGACATTCAAAATTTGCCAGGCAATATTCTTCAAAGAAAATCGGATCAAAGGTATAGGTAAGGATCACCGCGTGATCAAATGATCCGGAATCTAGGAGCTGAGGAAGGTCAAACCTCTTGGGCGGGGGCGCTTTCACTTCACAAACTCCCCGAGAATTGAATTTCCGCGTGCCGTGACAGCAATCTGGCTGTCAGAACTTATTGCCAGCAGACCAAGGTCAGCCAAGATTGAAACGCTATTGTTGGCTCGGGGTGAGCGGTAGGAAGGGAGATAATCCTGGTCCTTGAAAATCTTTCCTTCTGTCCGGTGAAGCCAACAGCTTTCGAGTTTTCCTTTTTCGTACATGACTCTGTCATGTTGATCGAAAATTAGATTCGATAGGATTGGCTCAAGCACATTTGCCCAAGAATTGTCCTTGTCAAACCAGCTCTCCAGGTAGGGGCGGAGGGTCGCAAAATGTATCTCAGTGCCAGCATTCGAGGAAACATATCTACCCACATCTGTGGTGAAGCCGCCCCATTTAGCATATAGGGTTGCAAGCAACGAGACGGCCAACGCAGTTCTGCCATATGCGCTACTTGGTTCCTGATCGAGAATTTGTGACTCACTGCTCGGATGAGAAAGATCGTAATGCAGTTGGTTGTGTTGGCAGAGTGAAGGACTTGGATTAGGAGCAGTTACCCCTAACTGCTGCATGAGATCATAGGGTCGCTTGCAGCTTGTCCCGTGAATTTCTTGGAGCTTTTTCAGGAAGGAGTCAGACGTTAGCTGTCGACAAATCTCTTGATTCGCCAATCCGGAGAGTTCACCGGAGAGAATGTCTAATACTGCTGCAAGTAAATTCTCAAGTGCCTGCGTTACGAATTGATGTAGGCAGAAATATTGCCAGAAATCAACGCAAGCCCTTTCGGCTGGGGGGAGTTCCACGCGGCGATTCTTGCCCTTCGGGAATTGCAGTTGACCATAGTAATAGGGGGCATAAACGAGTTCCCAAACATCGCCATCCTTAATAGTTATTTCTGCCTTCTTATAAGCATTGATGACTGACATCAACAGACAAAGGGAACTCCTTCGCATCAACGCCCTGTCCGACTTGAGATTTTCACTGAAAAACAATCTAGTCAGAAAGTCTCGCTCAGGAACTGAATGAGCGAGATAGTCGAGATTGAATTTAGCTGCGGTCTTTACGAAATCTTTCCAGGCTAAGGAGCGGTCGAGATAAAGTTTCTTCTGGATGTAGGGTGTGTCGTCGATTGATGCTTGAAATGCTCGGGCCAGTTCCTCACCTGCTGGGGAAACATGATAAATACCCCGGTCGTCCCGCGAGGTGAGACCGAGTTCGTAAATCGAACCCGTATAGTATTGTCCAAATGCCCCGAGTTGGCTCGAGGGCAGTACCCTGAAGTTACATGGTACCTCGCCTTTTTGCTTTGCAATTGGCAGTCGATCCTTGACAACACGGAAACCAACGGGGGAGGAGTTTGAATTGCATTGATGGCTTGCAAGCGCAAAGAGCGTATCGCGTCTTTGGAATGCCGTTGCGAACTGCTCGTAGGACTGAGGTTTTTCCTCGGTTTCGATGTGCCGAATCGCCCAGCAATAAAAAGAGTAGTAACGTGCGCGGTAGGTCTGAGTAATAATCCCTTGAAGCAAGAAGTCCGTGATCATCGCTGAGACGCGAGACAGGCCCAGGGGATCACGACCGCCCTCCTCAATCGACACTCGCTTGGTCCATCGAGGCAGTAAGGCAGTAATGGCTAAGCTCATCTATCAACCCGCACGGATTGAAGCTATTAACTTAGCAAGTGCAAGTCAATGACCACCATCACCGATCAGTCCATCTGGAAGGGCCGCTATCAACTTCCCGTGCGAGTGCAATTATTTGACAGGGGCGGAGCAAAGCCTAGTTCGAGGATATCGGCTCTGAGCGCAAAACTACAGATTTCCGCCCGTCAAAATTGCTGCCGCTAAGTACCTTATATAGAGGTGTTCCCCGGTCCATTCCGCGTGGGGTTTTTAGCTCACCCTTTTACGAGCCTTGCGCGGACCGTTCCATAGCCGACCCCAAGTTTCTCCGCAATCTGTCGCAGGCTGTCGCCTTGGGCCTGTAATCGCAGAATCCGGTCGCGGTCTACTTCCCTCTTTGGACGACCGAGCTTTTTGCCATTCGCTTGCGCATTGCGAATCCCGGCAGATACTCGTTCCCGGATCAGATCACGCTCAAGCTGTGCGACCGCCGACACGATTGTGAACAGCGCCTGACCTAATGCACTACTGGTGTCTATATTTTCTTGGTAGCTGATGAATTGGATGCCGAGGGACCTAAATTCCTCCAGCGCTATGAGCAAATGCTTCGTGGAACGGGCGAACCGATCAAACCGCCACACCACAATCACATCAAACTGCCGTTTGCGGGCGTCATCCATGAGTTTGTTAAGTTCGGGGCGCGAGTCTTTAGCGCCCGATTGGCCGACATCGACGTATTCGCGCACCAGGTCGAATCCTCGCGCCGCGCAATAGGTGCGCAGATCGCGAATTTGCATTTCACAATTTTGGTCTTTCGTGCTGACACGTGCGTATATTCCGATTCGCATGATTTCGTTCTACCAGGCGATGAGCGGGAAAGGCTAGCCTTTCCGCTCAGTTCCTTCGTAGAACGAAGTAGTGAACTACGAGCAATTCGTGAGAAAGTTGGAGCAAGGTGGAATTGAGTACACCCTGCTTCGCTTTCATACCGCCACATACGTTGAGGTTGTCCGCTTTGCATACAGTTTTAATGCGAAGGGCAATTGTGCGGGAGGTTGGATTAGGAATTGTGGCGAGGACTGGAGGTCGGAATGGCACGAATGGATGGCCCTGTTGAGCGAGCCTATCTTGTGAGCGTGGACGGTTTGCGTGGAATCTGCGAAACCCTCACCGATGGAAAGCGTGAATACAAGCTCGTCTGCGAAGATGAGGGACAAGTCGTCATTGACTACAATGATGGGCCGGATGCTCTCAATGCTATAGGCTACGCTTTCCCGATCGTGGCTAGCCTAAATATCAAAGGCAGAGCATCTCGGCTATTCGGTGAACAGTGGCCGTTTGGTGAGGATGGACTCATGGTCTGCTTGCATGTCTATCTACAAAAACAGACGAGGAAGGGGCTTTATCCGGAAGAAGACAAGCTGTATTGGGACAGCCTTGAGGATTGGGAAAAGTTCTGGGGGCCGTTGGAAGCTGCGCTGGTCAAGGGGATGGAATGCCGAAGCGTTTGAACGTATTGACGACTGGTTCAAAGAACGTCCGCACTGGCAACAGTTGATGGGATAAGTTGCATTGCTTTGCGGCCCCAACTTGGAACGAACCCTACGTTATGGTAGTTCACTCTGCTAGCCATCGAACCACCGCCGCGCAGCCTTGACTCCTTCATCGAATGACTTGCACCGATCCGTTTCTCGCGTGTAGACGCGTCCCATCGTGATTGACGCCGCTCTCAATCGGGTCATCAATTCGCGGCGGTCGAGAAGAGAAATCCCATGTTGTGATGCTTCTTTCTCGGTTTCACCTGAAAAGTTGCCATTGGTCACGGCCATGAGTCGGACCGAATATGAGAGTGGCGTTGAATAGCTCATGCGTGCAGCCATAAGGTCTGACATGGCTACACCTCCAATCATCAGGTCGCGCCTAGTGTGCTTGACTTGGATTAGCCAGACATCTCCCTCACTAAAGCCGAGAACGTCCGCACCATGGTCGTTCGACCTCACAGTCAAAACAGTCTGGTAGCCTTCAATTTCTAATAGACAAGCAACAAGTGATTCGAACAGGTGGGCCGGAAGAGAATCCACCATTTCAGATGTCAATGGCTCACCGGAGTTCGTCGGAGGATTCTGTCCTCTCATGCGACCAAACAGTTCTTCTCCGAGGCGGTCTTCCTCTGGCAAAGGTGTCAAGAATTCTTGGGCTTGGTGCTGTTTTTCCGCGATGAGTTCATGGAGACCTTCGTCAAAGCTTTTTTGGAGCCTTTTTGTGGAATCGCGCAAGATAGGCAGGTAAACAAACACGGGTTTTTCCTGCCCAATTCGATAAACGCGGTCAGTTGCTTGAGCTTCTACCGCTGGGTTCCACCAACGACCATAGTGGATGACGTGGTTGGCTTCCGTAATGGTGAGCCCTATGCTAGCAACAAAAGGTGAAAGAACGATGGCGTTGAAGCCTTGGCTCTTCTGAAATCGATTCAGTTTCGCTTCTCGATTCTGCCTTGCCGATTGAGTACCAGAACTCCCTTGTGAAGCCCCTTTTTCTCGCACGCCGTTGATAATGTCCACTTGAATGCCAAACTTAGCGCTAATAACGGCGGCCAAGATCTGCTGCATTTCGATTCGGTAAGCAAAGATGACGACCTTCTCTTTGCGATCACGAATCTCGCGTAATTTGTCTACCACGGCCCTCAGTTTTGACGATTGCTGTAGGAGCTTCACTGAGTCTAATGCCCCTCCTTTTTCTTCCAGCAAAACGGGGTGTTGATACAGAGCGATTAGCTTATGAAGTATTTTCAGGGGTGAACTAGTACCCATGCTGGAGAGAAGATCCTGATGCATTCTGATTTCCCATTCGCTCATCTCCGCAAAAACGGGAATGATCTTCTTTGGAGGCAAGTCTAGAACGGCGGATTTTTCTCTCCGCAACACAAATGCATTGGTGCAACCGAACAAAAGGGTCTGCTTCAATTGAGTGAGGCGTTCAGCCAAAGGCGCTTCACTGCGTTCGTAGGTATTCCGGAAATCTTGAGAAGTTCCTAGGAGTGCAGGTTGGATTGCGTCAACGAGATTCCAAAGATCCAGAAACCGATTTTCTACGGGAGTTCCTGTGCAAGCGATGTGAATGTCTGGGTGCAAAGCTTTGATCGCATGCGAAGTTTTCGTGGGTGGTGCCTTGTATTCCTGGGCTTCATCGGTTACGACAACTGACCAGATGGATTTTTGAGAATCTGGCAATAGCTGGGCAAAACTATGCTGGTAATTGACCACGGTCTGGTAGTTCGTTATTACGACTCTGTATTTCGTAAATTCTTCGTGCGAAATCGCAGGCATTCCCAGAGAGACTTCTGTACCTGTGAGATGTGATTTCCGCAGAGTCTTGATATTGCTTCCGTGAAGTACCAAAATCGGTGTGAACAGGCTCCCAATAAATTTCTCTTCTATTTCTCTTTCCCAGATGCGGTTTTCCAAAAGGATCAGAGGAACTATCACAAGAATAGGCCGCCAAGGGGCAGCGGAATTGCCCAGCTGCAACTCTTTGTCATACTCAATGCACCAAGCCAGGTAGGTGAGTACCTGAAGCGTCTTGCCAAGGCCCATGTCATCAGCTAAGAGACTGCCGCGCCGTTGCGGCCTGAGCCGATGACAAGTTTGGAGCCAGCGTATGCCTTCCTCCTGGTGTTTTTTTAAGTGAACGGACGAGCTTAAGCACTTTGGACTCATGAGCGGCAAAGCATCGCTTATTGGTTGCTTCGCTTGCTCTGCGTCTTCAAGGTCCCACGTCTTTAAATCTTGTTCATCTCGATAGGGTAAAAGGTATTTTTTGTCATTCTTGCCTGTTCCTGCTTTGTCTTCTGCATCGTCCGACTTCAACTCTTCGGATGTCACCAGATGCTTAAGTTCCTCATCTACGCGAACTTCCCGACCGTCAAACACGAATCTTGCTTGACCGGACGCTATCGCGTGTTTTGCTTCGGCGATGAAATCCTTGCGTCGTGACGAGGATGGGAGGTCAGGATGGATGGAGCTCGCTTCGTGTGGGTCCAAATTGACGCCTGAAGCGTTTCCGGTGCTCGGCACTGACTCGCCAGGCCCGAATGCCAGAAAGCTCTTTTCGCGTGGGGCACCAGGAATATTCCCCGATTCCAGAGGGCCGATGCCCTCGACACGTCGGCCGTATCTAACCTCAACTGCGTCCATCAAGCCCTCGAACACGATTTCGGGCTCTTCCAACAGCCGCTGCTTGAGCTTGCCGTAGGCGCGATGTACGCCTTTCATGCGTTCGAGGACTTCGGTTTGCCTCTCGTCAAATACGACGCGCAGCCGCGAATTATTTGGACCGTCAACAGTATAAAAATTCTCCACTGTGGGACTGTGGAAGAAAGCTCGCTTAAGCCCGTCTCCCGGGATCCCGCTTACTTGAGGCGCGAAGCTGATGCTGCCGTCCGGCCACTCATGAATACTTAGTTGGAGCGATTTAGGAACAATGACGTCGTTAGATTGGAGATATCTGTCCAGACTTGCGCCTACATCCGTTGCGCATTCTTTAACTTTGCTGAAGACGAGCCAACTCTCGGATCGCGTCTTCTGATCAATAGGCAATTGATTGAATCGGTCCATCTCGCTGACGAGAGCATAAGTTTGATCATCAAGTTGATAGATTGACTCGGAACCCGCTCTCATCCCGAAGTAACCTGTTCTCGTGAATGAAATTGGTTGACCATCCAAGACGAAGGAGTATTTGTAGAGAAAATTGCTCCTGCCAATGTCGTTTAATCGCTCAATTTTCAATAGGAACGGGCACCACTCTACCCAACGTGTCGTCAGAGAAATCCCAGAGCGCCTTATTTCAGGGAAACACTCGTATGGAATCAGAATTCCTTCTTCTGAGGGTCTGGCGTAACCAAGTTCTAGACACTGCTCGATGTCAAGGGCAGTTTGGAGTCCTTGCGGATGTTTGATGGCGATTTCCGGCCAAGAAGCCCTTGTGCTTAGGTCGGCGGCGTCGGAGCTCGACACTAGCAACCCATCGCTTGTCGCGAGAAGGCTTACACGTCCAAGTTGCGCGAGGGTCAGCGTCATATTGGACGAATACCGTACCTTGCAAGGGAATTGCGCACCCGACTCTGCCATCCCGGCATATGCCTGAAAGTCTCATCAGCCCCTTCGTCGTTGCGAAGATCTTTCAGCCAAAACTGTTGTCGATTCATATCGCCGATTTTCTGAACAAAAGACTTGTGGTGGAAAATACGGGCGCTGCCGACTTTGCTGAACTCAGCTATCACAATATCCGCGCTATTGCCGCGAAATCGCATGACGAAACAACTTACACCCTGGTCGTCGATAATCTTGCGGTACTGTATCTTTTCACGCCAAAGGGACGTCCGCAGGCGATACGCGTCCGTTGGACAGAGCGCAACAAAGGATTCATGTGCCTGATTCACATACCGTAGCCAAAATGCTTTCCGCCCATGCTTATCCTCTTGATCGTTCATGACAGAGTTAAAAAAGAACACCAAATCAACCTTGTTGCGCCATCCCCTAAACATTTGCTCGGCTCTGTTTCCTATTCCAGTCCAGTGCGGCGCATTGCTCTGGTATCGAGGGTCTCCAAGGTCGGGATGATCTATTACAAACATTTCTAGAGTTCGCCGGAATTCTTCGTTGCGGTCAGCCTGCCTACAAAGTATTAACCGTTCGACTGCTTTTCGGAGCATCTCAAGGCGTATCGCGGGCAGTCGAAGAGTGCCTAATACAGCCGCCAGGTCTTCGCTCCTACCCTCTTCGATCAACACAAGGGAGCGATTCAAGTAATCCTGAATGACACAGGTCGCTAAGCAGCTCTTGGCTGGGACATCCCACTGTTTCAGAACATCACTCACGCCAACCGACGACGAAAAAACCTCATTTGCGAGGAAAGTGTCCGCGTGGTGGCTGAAAATGTGCGCCGAGTGTTTCTTGTAGAGTTCAAAAGTCGCGGAGTACGTTGGTTGTATTTCGGCTACGCTCTGTAACAAGTTCTCGAATGGACGAGGGGCTTCGTGCTCTCCCCAGGCTCCAAAGTAAATTTTTGCAAGGATAGAAAGATTTGGCCGGACTTCCCCATTCTGAACACTTCCGAGCAGATTCTGGCGGAACAGAGCATTCATCAATAGGCCGTTGTGCCAGGACAGCAGCCTTAGTTCACGGCGACTAAAACCGTCTAGTTTGTATTCTAACTTGCGACACTGTTCCGCAAGCTTCTCGACTTCGACCAAATTCGGCTCTTTATCGAGATTGATTCCAGCTTTCAGCGATTCGCAGGCTAGTCCCAACCGCCGAAGTTCTTGGGCAGGATCGAGCTTACGCGCCAACGGCTGCGACCGTAGGTAACCGACGGTGGCAGCTAGTTCCCCGAGAGCTTCAATTATCTTCATTGATGTAGATCAGCCTTAATCTCTTTCGCCGCCTCTTCCAAGGCTGTGGAACGCACGCGGATACGGAATATGACTCGCCTTAATTCTGGATTGTTGTTCGGCCCGACTCTGTGTTTGGCCTCTTGCTCTCCACGTCCGCTTGCGGAAAGTCTGTCCAAAAAGAATTCTCTCTCCCCAGTTTGGTTTGGTCCCTCCAAGTCATGCAAAGCTTCCTCTACCACTTTCATTGAGCGTTCCTGGCTCAATTGAAGGTTTCGTGCTTCTCCCTGCTCCTCGGTCATCCCAGGTACTCTTTGTTTGTCGGTATAGCCCTCCACGATCAAAGAGTCGATATCCCCATAGAACTCGGTGACCAGAAGTTTAGAGATAGGTGGAAAGTAGGTCTGTAGAAACGCTTTGCCGCCCGGCTTAAGTTCGGAGTGTCCGGTCTCAAAATTCATGAGTCCTTCTGGGACGATTATGACGACGGCGTCGCCTTCTTTGCGGATATTTCCTTTCTCCAAGTTAGCGTCCTTCAAACGCTTTTGAAGTTCGGCCAGGAGATGATCTTTGACGATTTCTTGCTTTCCGACTTGCTCGTGAACAAATGCAAGAAATAAGAGAATAAAAATCACGACCAGTGAAGTCATTAGGTCCGTAAACGAGCTAGACAGATGATCGGGTCTTTCGCGGCGCTTCATGCGTTTCCTCCTGGCTGACGACCCTTCAAAGCACGGTCAAAGACACTGGTCAACTCGTCTAATTGCCGCTCGAGTTGCTGTGTCTGAGTTTGTAGGGTACGCGATATCTCAGGTAAGAAATCATTTGAATGCTTGACGATCACACCGAAGTTGTTCTCGACAGTTTGCACGTAATCCCGCATTCCCGCATTGACAGTGTTCAAGACCTTTTCGACTTGCTGGTCGAGACCGCCAAATATGGTCTTCGCCTCCTCAAGAACGCGACGATATTGCTCGAGGATGCGCTGATTCTGCGCTCCGGTTTCCTTTAGATCTTCAACAACCTTGCGGCTATGTACTACGGCTTCGGTTTGGCGATGCAGGATATCATCGGCATTTCTTCCAACAACGGTCAAAGCCGTTGTGTAACCCTCTACCTGTCTAGCTGCTGCTTCCATTGATCGTAGTGCTTCTGCGTTCTTGTTCAAAACTTCCGACAGTACTAACTTTGCTTCAAGCAACGATCTCCCCGCAGCAGAAAACTCTTCGCTCCTAGCTTGGACCGAATCCAGCAAACTTTGGAGGCGTTGCGTGGTTGCCTCAGTCCACTCTCCCGTTTTTGACACTAGCGAATCGGCAGTAGCCTGTGACTGCGCTGCCATATTGCCTACCGTACGAACCATCGACTCTGAAACACCTTCAACTTTGTGGGTAAGGTCGGAAACTACTGTTGTCAATGCTCCGGCGATATTTTGCAAATTGGAACTAGCATTGCGACCCAGCTCGTCAATCAACCCCCGCATCAGCTCCTGAAGAGCTTGCGTTTGCTCCTGGCTCGTACGTGCTTGGTTGTTCGAAGAGACATTGGCCGCTTGCACTAATTCCGACAGTGCGCTCCGGGTAAGCTCAAACTGCGAGTTCATCTGCCCGAGCATCTGAGAAGTACTCGCCAAAGTATTCTGAACCGTAGTGAACTCGTTCTGGGCCGATCCTGTCAGTTGCTCATGGAACTGTTGTCCCATGTCCTTTAAGGCTCCCGTGATAGACGTCTCCAAGGTCTTCACGAGATTTCGGATTTCGCCCACGACACTATCTTGTTTTTGAGATTCAAGTCTCTCTAAAGCACCTTCCATCTTTTGCACAGCAGGCAGCAATTGAGCGGTTAGTTGTTGCGCTAGACCGTCAGCCAAGCTGGGCACGATTTGAGTGCGAAAGGCACCTGTAAATTGTCCGACGAGGTCGCTGCTAATGTTTGCGAGAGACGTCGCCTGATGACTGGAGTACTTCTGGATATCAATCAGAAGTTTCTCTGGTCGAATTCGAGGGAAAATCTGATCGAAGTGGTGACAAAGTTGTCTGTAGAGCTTTTCAAGCGAGGCTTCACAGATGAATCTTTCTATGATTACAAACAGCACGCTGGCAGCTAGGGCCAGAACGGAAGTAAAAAACTTCCCCGAAAGTGCGTTGATCAACTCCTTCAAGCCAGTTACTGCCTTTTCTGTGTATTCCAAATGGGCCAAGCCGAGCAAGAGTGCGACGAAGGTGCCCAGAAGTCCCAGAGCGGTCAAGAGTCCAGGGACTGCTTGATGCGATGCCTCGTCATAGCCAGCAAAAATCTCCTCATACGGGAATAGCTCCCGCGCAACATTTGCGCTGTACCACCTTTCCTTGCCATCATTTCGCACATAGCACTGGAGATCGCCTTCCACTGTGCCCCACCATTCCTTAACTTCCTGCCCGGACTGGCGGACCTTCCCTCTCATCGCTTCAATCCGTTCCAACCGAAGACCATCTGCTCGTTCTTCAGCGGTCGCTACTTGAACGCCCTTGAGGAAACTAAGAATCTTTCTCCGTGAGTGGCGCAGGCGAAACGCCTGTACGGTCATCCAAACTAAGCGCACAAGCCAAAGGCCCACGATGAATACGGCAAGGGCAAGGATATAAGGGGAGAGTCCCAGCAGAGTGTGCATCAAGGTATTCAAGCCAGACCTCCTCCATGAGGTCTGCCGAACACCCATAGCTCTGCGGTTACCCGAGGCGGTCGGCTGGTTCCCACGCTCATGGAAATCACGCTAATTAAACCTCAACTTAGTGTTGTATGCGAGCAATACGTTGACGGAGTGGCAAATGACTGCAGCGGTTATAACTCTAAGCGGAGCTGATGTCGATTGCTCAAAAAGACCGTCATGCTTGATTCCTAGTGAGCCATTTCAAGATAGCGGCAAAGGGCGTTGGCAAGCTGGATTTGCCGGGGAGTCTTGCACTCCACCTGCAAGAGGGCTGGACTCGCAACGATTACAGCAACACACTGCGCTCGCGAGACGGCAACATTCAGCCGATTCAAACTGTAAAGGAACTCCATACCTCGGGGAGCGTCTTCGGGACTCGAAGTCGTCATCGAGTAAAAGACGACGGCAGCTTGCTGTCCCTGAAATTTGTCGACTGTACCCACACGAGCACCAGCTGGAAGGGCTTTAACCAGGGCGGAAACTTGCGCGTTGTAAGGAGCAACGACCAGAATATCTTTCAGCGTTATCGGGGCCTGCTCCCCTGTTTTGTCTGCCCAAGTTGCTCCACTGGCGAGCAGACTGTTCACAAGCTCCTTGATCTTGGCTACCTCTTCCAGGGATTCACTTTGATTTCCATTGTGTTGGACGGGGATGTACCGCAGTCCCGTGCCGTCAAGAGGTGCGGTACTGTTCAGTCGTTGATTGCGATTCTCAGGCCGAGCCGTGAGTCGGCTGTCATAAAAAAGCTCGGAGGTGAAAGCGCATACGTCAGGATGCAAACGCCAAGTCTCCTTAAGGAATAGCCCTTTCTCGGGTTCTATGGTGGCCCGCCCGTCGAGCATATGCGCTAAGGCCGACACATCCACGCCAGGCGGATGAACTCCCCGCTGAGGCTGGTCTAGTTGTTGTGGGTCGCCCAGTAGGACTGCACTCTGTGCGGCTTGAGAAATTGCGAGCACATCAGCAAGCGACATTTGCCCAGCTTCATCCACGAAGAGTACCTCGACCGAGTCAGCCATGTCGCTTCGCGCCCAAAGCCAGGGTGTCCCCGCCACAACATTTGCGGTCCCCGACCGAAGCGCATCCAAAATCTCTTTGTTGTCACCCACTTGTTCCACCATCCGATCCGGACAGCCGTCGGTATCGTTTGCCTTCTGCACTGCGTTTAGCGGTATATTGGCCGCCCTGGCAGTTGAGCAGGCGTATTGTAGGAGATTACTTATGACTTTGTGGCTGACAGCTGTAATTCCGATTCGGTGGCCGCGTCGCACCAGTTCCGCAATCATTCTGGCCCCGGTGTAGCTCTTCCCCGATCCAGGCGGTCCTTGTACGGGGAGCACTGACGGTTGAGCACAGAGCGAGTTTGTCTCTCGCCGGGCTGTTTCCGTCATTTCCCCGTGTCGGTCAAACATGTTTTCCAAGTTGGCGAGCGATATTCGAGGAGGCTGTCGCAACAGGAGGTCGCGGGCCGCCTGAAAAGGGCCGGAGCCGGAAACTCCGTTCTCGGCGATCCACAAACCCAAGCGGATGAGACTGTCACGCTGTGCGTCTGCGCCAAGAACATTCTGCGGAACGAGTGCTGTGGGGTGTGGAACCTGCGAAGTCATGCCCCTTTTAATGTCGATGGTTCCATTGAGGTCGTCTAGATCAACAACCGTGCCCGCACTGGCGCGTGTTTTTGGGTCATGGATCTGCAAGGCCCGGTCAATCGAATGGTCTTGGGCAGGGAAACTATATCGGTGAACAATCGATTTCTTGACCTGCCCGACTGGTCCTACATACCTGAGACCTCCCACGGCATTCTTGTCTTCCACCAACTCGTCTTCGGTCAGGTCGCACTGCCGGAAATATTCCCACCAGGCGGATTTGTCTTCACGGCGATGGTATTCGAGCATTTGAGAAATCAGCCACGTGGCTCGGTGGTTCGAACTCCACTCTGCTTCTTCGGCTGGCAACCCAGATGTAAGACGGTTCACGACGGCGCGGACCTGCTGGATTTGTGCCGAAAGCTCCTCGTTTTCCTCTGGCTGAAATGTCGGTCGCGGTAATGCCTTACCCGTCTCTGCCTCTAGCTCGCGTCTCCGGTCTTCAAGCCATGCGCGAAGCTGCCACGCGGAAAGGCAGTCGTCTCGATTGTAGGATTCGATGGACTGAAGAATATTTGCAGGAACGTCTCGCGGATTTCCCAACGCGAGCGCCCCGACAAGAGTCTGGATTGCCAGAACCGAGTCCCTCGCGGGGACGGCTCGTTTGAAATCGTAAAGCTGTTCAATCTTCTTGATAGAGTAGCTCTCGACCGATGCTCGAATGCCTTGCCTGACGACCCTGTAGAGATCGACGAAAACACGCGCCCTAAGCAGCTGGTCAACTTCATCGATGCAGATTCCGTGCTGCCCGGCCATGCGCTTGATCTGCGTCGGCTCGTAGGCGGCGTAATGGTAGACATGCATCCCCGGATGCTCTTGCCACCTTTGCATGACATGCGCAATGAACTTGCGGAATGCTTCCTTTTCATCTGTCAGGTCGAACGACCACACCGATTGATACGAGGGTTCTTTGTCCGCCTGTTCAGGGGCGGTGAGAATCCCAATCAGGTATTCAAGGCCCGTCTGGAATGCGAAGGGGTCTCCCTCTAAGTCGAGAAAGATATCGCCAGCCGACGGCGCAGGCAGCGCGGCCAGCCCTGTATTTGGTTCCTTCGGTTCCAGCAATTCATAAACGAGATGCCCCTGCCTTCGTCCCTCGACCTGTACATGCGCCTGATTGTGAATCCGCACAAGTGCGGCGCTTCCAAGACCGTCTAGCTTCGGTTTGGGCACCAAATTAAGCGCCGCCAAACTCGCAACCGTACTGACGCCGTTCGCAACAAAGATTTTGCGTTGGTTGCGCGTCGTTCCAGGCACAAGTGATAGGTGGTCATCGTCGTGGCGGCGCTTATCGCAGAGTGGGAACCACGAGCAGACGTCACAATGTTCGACGGGTTCAGGGTAGCTATTTGGCTCCTGGCGGTATGCTGTCTCGAAATCCCGCTTCACCCTCCGGAAGTACGCGATGTACTGCTCTAAATGATATTTTTCCGGCTCCGTCCCACTTCCCAAAACCGTGTGTACCCATTCGGGTTGGACACCTTGGATTTGGGAGAGCAGGTCCGCATAAAAACACAGTTGAACCAGTGCGCCGGCCTTTGTTGACCGCGCCAGTTTCGTTTCCAGCGGTTCATACGACCACGCGCCAGGTTGGCTGGGCTTTGGAACTCGAATGAGAAAATCAGACCGCCCATGCCAAGGTCCGTTTTGAAATGTCGCTTGATAGATGACGCTCGCCCCACGGCGAAGCGCATCCATGGTCTGGGCGGTACCTTCCGCCCATGAGACGTTCGCGGGAATAATCGCGACATCCAGGCCTTGGTCAGCGGTGAGGTGACGGAGATATGTCTGTTCGTGCCGAGTGCCGAGTTCCCGAAGAAGTTCGACGCCGAGATCGTGGAAATAAGGTCTCTCGATTTGTCCCGCCGCTTGAGCACGATCGAGCGTCATTAGATGATGGCAAGCCAGAAAATTCGCGACGTCGGAAGCAAAAAACATCAAACGACTCCTGGCAAAACTAGGATTTCTGAAGGAAGTGACTCATGATGCACCGATCGTGCAGCTCCAAGCAAATAACCCCACCAATCGCTCGGAAGCCATCGGGCGAAGTCTGAAAGCGGCCCGTCGTTACCCTCTGGCTTCCAAACGGAGAACCTTATCGGCTGCCGCTGGCTTCTTAATGATGACTCTGATTTGGGAATCAACCTCTCGACGGCGAGAGTCAATTTTGTCGTACAAGCTTGACTCCTCATGCCATGCGTTTTCGTGCCAATCTCTAGCCTTCTGTTGGCGTTCGCGTAGGGCGTCGAGGCTCTCTGCCATTTCGCGAAAGCGAGTAACGAATTTATCGCTCACGATGTAATCGAACAGCAGACTGGCCTTGTCGTTGCGTCCCACCCTTGTTGCCCGTGCGTGCCCGATTTCACAAATCCCTTCGCGCATTATCGAGGCGAGACACACGGCCATGCGCGGGTCGACAATCGGGATATTCTTGAGAATGCACAACCCTTTCTTCTTTTGTGGAAAGCTCCTGCTGACAACGAGCACATTGGGGGTGTCGTACTGAGTCTGATATCGTTTGGCTTGAGCGATGAAATTGTTGTTCCAGTTGGAGACGTTCTTGCTTTCATAGACGATTCGCCCGACGCGTTTTGAATCAACCATGATGTCGTGAATGATGTCGGCCCCCTTCACCCCCCGGCGAACTGGCTCGATGTGGTCGGTTGGAAAAGTTCTGTTAAGTTCCCCGAGAAGATCAAGCTCGGCCTCCTTGCCGAGTTGATCGGCTACCTGCTTATCCAACTTTCGAGACAGTTGATCGAGTTGGCTTTGCAACCGTGCGCGATCGGCCTCGTATCGCCCACGGTCTCTCTCGCGAGTCGCTTGTAGCTTCTCAATCTCAGCTTGATTCTGTGTTGCTACCGACTTCGCGGCCATCGCGGCGCGTCGGTCCGCCGTTCGTTCTGCGTCTCTGCGTATCTTCTGAATCTCGTGAGCCTTATCGCGCTCGGCCCTATCCGCACGCCTTTTTGCCGCAGTTAGTTCCTGCTTAACTGCACGCTCCGCCAAGCGATGTGCGCGTTCTCGCTCCGCTTCGAGCAATTGAGGTAAACGATTGTTGAAAGCTCGTTCGAGTTCTTTCTCCGCTTGAGTACGCGCTCGAGCAGTAATTCCTTCGAGACGTGCCTGCAATTCGTCCGCGTCTATCGCCTTAGGCAGGGGCTGAAGGCAAACTGGGCATTTCTCCATTTGCAATCTCCATACGTTGAAACAGTAACAACACCCTTTTGTCGCCGTCTACTAATCCGTGACGGGGTATTTCATAACAGTAAGGAGATCAGGTCTATGCACACGCACGGGCCTGGTACATTCCCCGTTCCGTGCTGTCTATCCTAGCTCGGCAGGAATCAGCTCAAGGTTTGAGCCGGGTTCTTTCCTCTCGCCGGACTTCGTTTCAATCACGTGCCAATATTCCCCAAGCGGCCCCACCTCATCCGAACCCTGTTTAACAACACCATTGATACCAGGCAACATGATTCGAACCTTAGCTCCGACCGCGAAGCGT
>Ga0207115_1032_pt1 | contig 24907 bp, 27 predicted proteins | sample Alteio_BWMinHeat_46_FD_153536 | JGI IMG/M metagenome (GOLD analysis project Ga0207115, IMG submission 153536) | Enriched cells from forest soil in Barre Woods Harvard Forest LTER site, Petersham, Massachusetts, United States -... | ecosystem: Environmental > Terrestrial > Soil > Temperate forest >...
CATTCTTGTGTTGAGAACCACTCTTGCCTTCTCCATTGTGAAAATTTTTAAATATCCAGCCGCAACCGCACTGGTTGTGGCTATTGCCATTGGTCAAGTAGGTGAATATTCGTATATTCTTGTAGAGGAGGGAAATCGACTTAAAATTCTACCAGATAATGCTTATGATATTCTTGTTGCCTGTTCGGTTGTGAGCATAGCTTTTAACTCTCTTTTATTTCAGATTTTAAAACCCTGGATTGCCAAGCGAGTTTTTAAGAAATCCTCTCTACGTGTTGCTACAGGGCCTATCATGGAAGAAGGTGAGCCTGAAGTTGAGGTGATGAAACCCAAGGCGCTCGTGATTGGATATGGACCGATCGGTCAATCAGCAGTCATCTGTTTAAGAGAACAGGGGTATCATGTGATGGTTGTAGATCGTGATATTGATGTGATTTCTAAATTAAAGGAGGCCCATTTTGAGGCGCTTTATGGGGATGCGGCGCAGCCACAGCTTTTAGAAAAGGCGCAGTTAGAAAATACACAGTTGATTGTGATTACCATTCCTGACTTTCAGGCGACGAAAAATATGATTCGAACGATTCAGCACTTAAACCCTTACATTAAGGTGATTGCTCGGATTCGTTTTAAGACAGATTTAGAGAACTTTGAATATGTGGATATTCCTCTTGTATGCGATGAGGAAGCGGCGTCAAAAACGCTTACTGACACACTCAAAAGGTTCATCAAGAGTCGACTATAACTTTTTGGATCGGTTAGTTCTGGCGGAGCTTTTTGACACTGCTTTTGCGGCAACAGGTGGTCGTTTCCGATGATCATTCACATAGATTCTAGATATTCTACTTTTTCGTGTCTGGATTTTGATTGCTACATCCTTACCTAAATGCAAAAGATAACGCAAAAGCCGATCTATTGTGAACTTAGATAATTTGCCTCTCAAGATATCAGACACATGAGGCTGATCTGTCTTCATGATTTTTGCAGCATCTTTTTGAGTCAGCTTTTTTCTTTTGATGATAAGAAAGATCTCTAGCGCAAGCTTAGACTTGGCTTGAGCTTCCTCAGCATCAGGAAAGCCTAAATCTTCAAAAATATTTCCAGAACTTTCTATGATTTCATTTTTCATTTTTTTTCTTATCCCTAAAATGTTCCTTATAATGAACTTCAGCTGCTTTTAACCTTGTCTTGATAAGCTCAATATCTTGTTTAGGAGTTGCCACCCCCTTCTTACTCTTCTTTTTGAAAACATGCAAGACATACACAGCTTTTTCAAATCTCACTGTGTACACGGGAGTTTTCCTAAATCCTTTTTACTAGAGGAGATGTACTCTAACTTCCTTCCCTGTCTTATCATAACTATACCAAATTTCGTATATTCTAACAAGCTAAGTATTTAAATGAAAGAAAAAATGAGGAATTAATAGGAGCGGAGCGCGTCCGCGATAGCCATCCTGGCAACACGAATACCCGCAAAAAAAGAGGCCACTAACGCCGATGCTATATTCAATATAAAAGGAAGCAATAACATGTACCACTCAAAACGAAATCTCACCAAAAATTGACTCGTCTGCCCAGGACCAGGAGGCATCCGAATCCCCCCATCTACAAACAAAGTTAAAACAAAATAGGAAAGACCAAGACCAAATGCTGTACCCAAAACACCTAAAATAAACCCCTCTGTTAAAATCAATTGCATAATCTGAAACACAGACTCCCCATTAGCCCTCAAATTCCCAATCTCCTGCTTCCTCTCCAAAATAGCCGCCGACACTGTATTAAAAATCCCCAAAAGCACAATCGATAAAATAATCACCTGCACCACTTTAAACTGCGCATTCAACCAGTCCACCGAATGTTGATAATAAATCTTATCCAAAACATCAAATGAGGTCGCCTCTAATTGCGGAAATGTCTGCTCTATTGCAGATGCCACAGATTTCCAATCAGATAAATTTCGAAGCCCCAGTGAAACTGTCTCGATCTTATTCGTATTTAAAAGATTTTGAGCCTCTTTAAGTTGCACGCGAAAAATGCGACCATCAAAATCAGCTGCGCCTGTATTAAAAATACCTATCACAGTAAACTTCGCCTTATTAATCGCCCCCTTCACAGAGGTTGCAGTCACCGTCACAGAGTCTCCAGGCTTTACATGAAGAGCCTTCGCAAGTCCCTTACCTAAAAGAATCCCATTTTCCTGCTTATATAAAGTTTGCCCCTCTTCTACGTTCAAGCTATCGAAAAAACTGGCCTCTTTTTCCGCATCAACCCCTTGCCCCTCCCCACTAATCGTCGTATTTCCCTTAGATAAAAGAGCTGAAAAACTCACACGAGGAAAAATGCCTGTGACCCCCTTTTGGTCTAAAAGAAAGTGATTTAACCGATTCCAGTTACCCATCCAATGATCCGTCGGTCTCTCATACACCATCTCTCGATACCCTTTTCTATTAATCTGACCATATCCATAATGAGAGTGGATCGTAGTCTCCCTATACTCAGTTAAAACCCCATTGATAAATCCATCAAAAGAAAATAAAACCCCTGCTCCCATTCCAATCGTAAGTAAAATGGCGCATGTTCTTCTACAGTTACGAAAAAGATTTCTAAAGGGGAGAAAAAACCACATATTCTATCCTAATATGAGCTGACCATCTTGAAGATGAAAATTTTGTTGAGAATAGGTTTGCACCATAGGATCGTGCGTCGTCAAAATAATAGAGGTCTTGTAGCTCATAACCATCTTCACTAAAATTTCAATGATCTCATGTCCTGTCTTTTGATCTAAACTTGCCGTAGGCTCATCCCCTATAATCACTTCAGGTTTTTTAGCAATCGCACGCGCAATAGCTACCCTCTGTTTCTGCCCCCCACTAAGTTGAGAGGGTTTTTTCTTCCGATGATCCCATAACCCAACCGCTTCTATAGCCTCCTTGACCCGCTCTCTCACCTCTCTCCTATTTATCCCCTGCCTAATCAAAAAATAGGCGACATTCTCCTCTACCGTCAAAACAGGAATCAGATGAAACTGCTGAAATATAAATCCAATCTTATGTTTTCTAATCTCATTTTTTTCAGACTCCTTAAGATGATCAAGATTCTTTCCTAAGAATAAAATTCTTCCCCTCTGAATCGGCTCAATCAACCCTAACAAATTAAGAAGCGTAGATTTTCCAGATCCAGAAGGACCCGAAAGAGTGATAAAAGAATGGGCCGGAATATCAAAGGTTAAATTGCGTATCGCCTCAACTTTTTCTTTTCCTAAATCATATCGAAAAATCAAATTTTCAATTTTATATAAAATATTTTCTTTTTCTTTCTTTTTCAATTTTCACCTTAACAAACTGTATGTAATTTTATTATTTAATAAATAATTAATCAATTTAATAATATACAATTAAGAGATAATGCAGAAGGTTATTGACTCTCAGAGAAATAATCTGATTTGACAAATAGGTTAACATCAAGTAATTTTAGCGGCTGAGGGACGTAGCTAGTTATGCGAGTAGAGTCAAAGAAAATATCTTTTAACAAAAAAGAATGCGATTTTATTTCTGTTCTTAGAGAGAGAGTTAACTCCTATTTTAAAAACAGACGATTATCACATAAAGCAAATGCTTTTATGTATGTAAAATCTATTTTTTGGATGAGTTTGGTTGCCATGACCTATACGGCTATCCTATCTGCCTTAGGTGGAGGCCTAACCACTCTTGGACTCTTTATCTTGCTCGGTTTTTTTATTTCTGTAGGCACCATGAATATCTCTCATGATGCTCTTCATGGAGCTTATGCTTCTAATCCTAAAGTGAACCGTCTTTTAGGTTTTTTTATGGATCTTTTTGGAGCAAGTTCCTTTTACTGGAAAAAGGAGCATGTAGTTGACCATCATACCTTTACAAATATTATTCACCATGATGCAGATTTAGATGTTCCCATCTTATTACGTGTCTGCCCTGAGGCTCCTCGTCATTCTTTTCATCGCTTTCAACATATCTATGCCCCCTTTCTTTATGCTCTTAACCTCATGAAATGGGTCTATTTTTCAGACTTTAGGAGAATGTATCGGGTGGTGAAAAGTTGGGGAAAAGACCCTAAAAATCCCTCTGCCTTTGAATTTTTCATGATGGCCTCTTTTAAGTGTGTGCATATTTTCCTCTTTATCGCCCTTCCTATAATGGTTTTGCCTCTTATGTGGTGGCAGACCCTACTCTGTTACCTTGCCTATTTAGCAACAGCCGGGGTAACCTTAACGACTGTTTTCCAACTTGCACACATTGTGGATGGGGTCTCTTTTCCCCTACCTGATGAGGAGGGAAACATGGAAGAAAATTTTGTAAAGCACCAGCTTGCAACGACTTCTAACTTTGCTACTCATAATCCTGTAGTAAAATTTTTCTTTGGTGGCCTTAATTTTCAAGTAGAACACCATATTTTCCCTCAGTACTGCCATATTCATTTAAGCAAAATTTCTCCTATAGTGGAGAGGACAGCGAAGGAGTTTGGTATTCCCTACTATAAGCAGCCCTCTTTTATCGCGGCGGTGAGGTCTCACTTTAGGATTTTGAGAGAGTTTGGCAGACGCTAATTAGCAAATTTGCTATAATGCTTTCATGGAAATCAAAATTCTTCCTTTGCCGAAAGATAAGCAAAAAGCAAAAGTCTCTGATGAATCTAAGTTAGGTTTTGGTCAGGTTTTTACTGACAGGATGTTTTTTGCTGAATGGCGAGCGGACAGGGGTTGGTTTAATGCGCAGATCAAACCCTATGAGCCCTTTGTCTTGGATCCCTCTTGCCTTGTTTTCCATTACAGCCAGGAGATTTTTGAGGGGTTAAAAGCCTACCGTTCTCAAGCGGGGGAGATTTTACTATTTCGCCCTGAGATGAATGGGCGTAGGTTCAATCTTTCTGCCGATCGTCTCTGTATGCCTGAAGTGCCCGAACCATTTTTCCTTCAAGCGGTTCAAGAATTGGTATATCTTGAAAGAGAGTGGGTTCCCTCAATGGCGGGGACCTCTCTTTATATTCGTCCTACTATGATTGCGGTGGATCCCTTTTTAGGGGTGAGAGCTGCGAACCACTATTATTTTTATATTATTCTCTCCCCTGTGGGTCCCTACTACACTTCAGGATTTAACCCTATTGCTGTGATGGTTGAGGATCAATACATTCGAGCTATGGTAGGGGGAACAGGGGAGGCGAAAACGGGGGGCAATTATGCGAGCTCCTTAAAAGCTGGTGTGGAGGCGAAGAAAAAGGGATTTGATCAGGTTTTGTGGCTTGATGGGGTGCATAGACGCTATATTGAGGAGGCGGGAGCGACGAATATATTTTTCGTTTATGAGGATCGGATTGTGACTCCCCCTCTTGAGGGTTCTATTTTGCATGGGATCACAAGGGATTCTATCTTAAAACTCATCCCCTCTCTTGGATGGCGAGCGGAGGAGCGTAAAATTGATATTCATGAGCTTATGAGAGAGGTGCGTTCTCAGAAAATCAAAGAGGTTTTCTGTAGTGGAACGGCGGCGGCGATCACGCCTGTTGGAAGTTTAAGTTACAAGGGCGAGACGCTTGAAATCAATCAGAAGAGGGTAGGACCTATTGTTGCGCAGCTTTATGAGACACTGACTAACATTCAATATGGGAAGATAGGGGATCCTTTTCAGTGGGTGAGGAGAGTTTCTCCTGTTTCCATCAAAGAACGGCTCCATCATGTGCTTACTCAACAGCAACCGTCAAAAAAACATTGAAGTAAAATTGTTCTTGCTATAGCTTGACCTCCAAAATAAATCTATTGAAAGGAGATCAACACTATATGGCAGAAACAAATCCAACTGCACCACCGTGCTGCCAATCCGACCCTCCTCCTCCTCCTTTTTATCAAAATGAAAAATTTAAACAAGCCATGAATATCCTCGAGAAAATCTGCCTCGTGGCTCTCGTCGCTTTTGCCTTCTATAGCTCCCCCAAGCTGTGTGCCTATTTTACAGCAGGGGGATTTGTCATCGGTCTCGGTTTAACTTTGAGTAAAAAAATTCAACCTCAAACACAAGGCTCTATCGGCTGCTCTCAAGGCTTCTTAGAACAATTAACCGGGGTCAGGTTGCCGCCCCCTATTGGTCTTGTTGCCAATGCTGCCATCCTTGTCGACCATATGAGATGCCACTCCTCCCCGATCTATGTCGCTATTACAGGATTTAATTTTGGACTATTCTTGGGACATTCAGTGGGTACATATGTAGTGCCTCCCGTGCAACGCGCCTGGAGAGCACATATATCTCCACGGCTTCCAAGCAGCCTTTCATACTGTTGGAGAAGAACTGCTGTATCCACCCCCTAAAGCTCGCATCAGGCCAACCACCGCTTGAATGGCTCGCCCCTGTGCTCTCACCATCTGATCCTCTACAATCAATGTGGCAAGTTCACTACTGAGATAGTCCATCGTCGAATCAATACTGTTTTGTAAACGAAGAGCCACAAGCTTCAAATTCTTCTCCTGAGAGATAAAGATCTTCCGACTCTCTTCAAACTGAGCCTGCTCATTTTGCAATACAGAAAGTCCATCCAAAACCTCTTTTACCGCATTCAAAACCCGTTGATTATATTCTAAAATCGCCAAATCATAACTCACTTCACTGCGATGTAAGTTAGCAAGAAGGCGTCCCCCATCAAAAATGGGGAGAGTAACGGCGGGATCAACATTAAAGTAGGTGCTGGGCCAACGAAAAAGTTCATGGAAATGGATCGTTTGAAAACCGAAGAGAGCGGCAAGATTAAAATCAGGATAAAATCCAGCTTTTGCCACATCGATCAGTTTTCCTGCAGACTCTATCATCCAGAGTTGAGAGATAATATCTGGTCGATGAGCGATGAGATGTAAAGGAAGTTCACAGGGAAGAGGAACTAAAGGAAGGGGCTGACTTGCTATTTCCACGTCGCAGATTTGTTCTTCAAAAGAGCCTGCTAAATAGGCCTTCAGTTGGTGCTCTTTAACCTCTATTTCCTCTTGAACCTGCAAGAGAGCCCCCCTTGCCTCTGCCAGATACATCTCAGCTCTATTTACAGCAGTTTCCGTCTCGATAAATTTGGCTTTTTCTCCTACTATTTCCAGCCATTTTATTCTATTATCCACGGCTGTTTGTCTGATCTCTTGTAAACGATAGAGCGTCTGAATTTGGTAATAAATCTGAGCCATCGCACATGTCAGCTCCAGACGGGTGAAAGCGGCATCTGCAAGATCTGCCTGCACTTCACTTAAAGCTGCCCGTAATGTATTGCGATTTTTTTTCCAAATATCAAAGTTATAGCTCAGAGTCAGTTGAGTCTCATATTGGGTAAAATATTCGGGAATAAAAACTCCTGGAGAAACAGGTACATTAATCAGATCAAAAGGAATGACCCCTGTTTCACTTAATTTTTGACGTCCTACATCCCCTCCTAGGTTAATATTAGGCAGAAGAGAGGCTCTCACTCTTTCTGCAACGGAGGTGGCAAGAAGAACGGTTGTATAAGCTGCCTGAAGCGTCGGGTTATGCACAAGCATACTCTCCATCAATTGCGCAAGTTGTGCATCTTCAAAGATCATCCACCAGTCAGAGGGAACCCAATCCGCTCCTGTAAAGAGAGGATGTGCGTTTGCCTCATCTTGAGCAATCGCAAGGGCAGTTTCAGGAAGAGGGAGAAATTCTGCACGACGCCAAGAGTGACATCCCACAAGTAGGGTCAAACAGAGGATGAGCATACCTCTACATATTTTTTGCATGACATTTTAATAGCATAGGAATAATTTGTATTCATGACAAAACTCATCTATATTGAAGCCTCTCCTAGAAAAGAGCGGTCCTCCTCCATTGAAGAGGCTCACGTTTTTTTAGAGGAATACCGTAAAATCCATTCTCAAGATACGGTAACTGTCCTTGATTTGTGGCATAAAGAGCTTCCCTCCTTTGATGGGGATATCATTGAGGCAAAATATGCTATCATGCATGGTAAATCTCCCACACCGCAGCAGAAAAAGGCGTGGGCCGCCATTGAAGAGATCATTGCAGAGTTTAAAAGTGGGGATAAATATGTATTTTCTCTCCCTATGTGGAATTTTAGCATCCCCTATAAACTCAAACATTATATCGATCTCTTAGTGCAACCTACCTACACCTTCTCTTTTTCCCCTCAGGAGGGGTATAAGGGGCTTGTGACAGGAAAAAAGGTGGTTCTGATCTGTGCACGAGGGGGAGCATATGGCCCAGGCTCTGGTGGAGAGGGGTTGGATATGCAGGTCAACTATATGAAAACCATTTTAGGTTTTATCGGTTTTCAACAGTTTGAAACCATTCTCATTGAACCCACGTTGGATCCTGCAAAGAAGCCAGAGGCTTTGGAAAGAGCCAAGCTACTTGCTCAGAAGATTGCCCTCTCATTCTAGCTGTTGTCGATTAAGCCTCCTGTTGGGGTGTAATCGTTTCCTCTTCCCCAATTGCCTTAACAAGGGAGAGAACTGCCCACCTTACCAGCCGATAGAGAAGATGCAGCAAAAAGAAGGGGAACAAAATAAGCGCCCCTAAGCCATGTAAAATCGTCAATGCAATCCGCGTAATCCTTCCATTTTCAAACTTAGGTGTCGTGAGCATGTACGTTACTTGCTCAGATCCACTATAACTTACATTATGGCACTTGGCAAAATGATCCTGCTTCTCTCTCAATACACGAAAAGCCCGCACACTCTCCCCAGTCGGAAGCAGGCCTGTCGAGGAGACAAGATCATTCCATTGACTATAAAAATAAACAGGCAGGTTGTCAAAATGTAGAGATTGATGGGGTAATGTTCCTGGAGCATTGAAAGCATGGACTGCAGAAAAATGACCCTTATATAAATGCGCAATCCGAAGAGCAATCGCCCCCCCTAAACTCACCCCATATCCTTGGACATCCTCCTGTCTTGTTAACCACTCTTTCACTTTACCATGACCCCACCGGGCAGGCAGATAACCCACGGAACAGCCAAGCGTAAAATCTGCCAACAGCGCTGCCATAAACCCCTCTCCCGCAGGAAAAGTGGATCCCTGAAATGTCAAAATAGAAGGAGCCTCCGCGGAAACTAACCCATAAGCCGGAAGGGGTTCCGAATACCATTCGGGAGTTAAATAAAATTTTTGCTCAATTGTATAAGAAATTAATGTCCACGCTCCCTCCCGATAAATGGGAATCTTCAGGGAAGCTCCTACCGGGGGAGACGTATAAGGAAGAAGAGTCAATAGATTTCCTATAAATGCCTGAATCACAAAAGGATCGGATCCTGTTGTGCAACTCTCTTCCATGGCTCTTTTCCATTCTTCAAAAAGAGCGCCAAATAGATGGGGATCTCGTTTCCTTATCAGAACAGTTAAAATCTTTCCCTCTGGCAATCGAGCACGCCTACATAATAGATAATCCATCGCCTGTTTAGCAAAAGAGGGGCTCTCTTCTGCCAAATCGGGAGAGGCTCCTCGTCCTGAATAGGTAATCGCATCGGAAAAAGCCCTCTGAATATCTTGCACTATTCCAATTGTTAAAGCTTTACGAGGTGTCCACTTGATTTTATCTTGAGAAACAAGAGAATCCCATACCTGCCGCGTCTGCCATAGAGAATGTAAGTGACAGCTTATTTTGAGTTTACATAAAAGGCTCTTGAATAAACCCTTTTCTTTTGCTACAAGTACATTAACATCAGAATATTGAGAAAGACGAGCAAAATCTATCTCAGTAAGTCTATACATAAATTATTCCTCTTTACGGGCAATGTTTTTTCTATTATCATTCTTAAAAAGGTTATTCATGTTTAAGTTTAGAAACATTTTATTTTCTCTCCTCTCAATTTCTTCCCCTGCATTACCAGATATTCTAGTTGTAGATGATCTCTGTCGATTTGAAGAAGAGGTTGAAAAATTGAATGAGGATGCTCTTGTCCTTTTTGACGTGGATGATACACTCATTGTGCCAAAAGATGCAATCCTTCGTCCCTGTGGGCGTGCATTTGTGAAGAAATTTACTCAAATGCTTCCTTCGGGACAGCAGGATCAGGAGGAGCTTCTTTTTAGTAAGGTGTTATTACAAAAAGAGTCTATTTTAGTGGATCCCAAAGCACCTGATTTAATTAAATCTCTTCATGCACGCAAAATTCCCACCATTGCGCTCACCGCAGCTGATTCTGGGAAATTGGGCCATATTGAAAATATGGCTGACTGGAGAATCCATGAGTTAAAATCCTTAGATCTTGATTTCACTCCCGCCTTTCCTCACCATGAGCTCATGGAATTTCCCACCCAAAAAGAGATGTGCTCTAACCCCACTTTTAAGGGGGGGATTCTCTTTACCTCTGACCATCCTAAAGGGGATATCTTAAAAGCTTTTCTTGAAAAGCTCTCTTGGAGACCCAAAAAGGTGCTGTTTATTGATGATAAACTCTCTTATATTGAATCGGTTGAAACCACTATGAAGGAGCTTGGAATTGAGTGTATCAGCTTTCACTACTCAGCGGCTGAAAAGCTACCTTGCCAACTTGATGAGGAGATTGCCAAAATTCAGGTTACCTATTTAATGAAACATGGACAATGGTTGAGCGATACGAAAGCTGCTCAATTAAGAATGAGTTTTTAACCTGGGTTTTTAGTGGATTATACTGTTTTTACTACCCCGCCCCCCCATTTTGCCTCATCGATGGAGGCTGCAGGATGTTATTGTGAATATCAGGGGCGCATTCTGTTTCTGAAACGTCCAGCCCATAAAACGCAAGGGAATCGGTGGGGGATGCCGGCTGGTAAGGTTGAGCCTGGGGAGGATCCCAAAAGTGCAGTCTTAAGAGAGATTTATGAGGAAATTGGCGTGCGGCTTGATCATCTCACTGTGCATCCTATCAGCACCCTTTTTATCCGATTAGAAAACATGGACTATACCTATTACAGTTTTCACGCTCTTTTTACTGAGGCTCCCTCTCTGATTCTTTGTGAAGATGAATGTGCAGAGGCGCGCTGGATGAGCTGCCAAGAGGCGTTAGAATTACCTCTTGTATTTGGGGGGATAGAGGCCTTGAACCTGTTTCAAAAGTTTAGAAACGAATAATGTTTATATTTTTTATCATATTTGCATTTAGTTTCTTGGGATTTATCATTCATTTTAATTTAAGAGACTATCCTCGAACCCCTTTTAGAATTATCAAACTGCTTCTTCTTTATCAGCTGGTATTTAACGTGGGTATACTGGGATTTTTGGCCTTTTTTGGATTGACCTTTATGGCCCATACGGTGGCCAGTTACAATGGATGGCCGGCTAGCCCCTTTCAGCAGGAGATGGCGAATGTTAATTTAGCGTTTGGGATTGTGGGGATTTTGTGTATCTGGTTTCGAGGCCATTTTTGGACAGCGACTGTGATAGCGGTCTCTATCTGGCTTTTTGGCGATGGGATTAACCATCTGATAGATGCGCTTATTTCGAAGAATTATTCTGAGGGGAATACGGGGATTCTCCTTTATACCGATCTTGGGATCCCCCTCATTTTGATGACGCTTCTCTTTTTCTATCTCAGGCTTCGCAAGTGCGACTCATGAGGGAGGAGCTCTCCTCTGTTCTTGAAGAGCTGCCCTTTCCCTGGTTCTCTTTCCTATCTCCCGCAAAACCTCGACGATCCCCGTTAATTCATACAATTCGCCTTGCACCACTCTCAGCCTTTCTTTAAGCTCATCTCGTTCTTTCGCCAACGCCCTTATCCGTGCTGCTTTTATCCGTTCTGGCTCAGTCCCCTCTAATTCGATTACTTCTTGCAAGATACGTTCCCATGCAGATCGAGCCTCAGATCCCTCTTCAGAGTAGCCAATCACCTTTTGAACGAACTCTAAAGAAAAAAACTTAACTTCTTCTGCTCTCGGTGGACGTGCAAGCAACGCACGCATCATGTCAGGGTGCTGTTTAAGGAGCTCATCATCCACATTATTAAGATATTTTAATAAACTGGTATAAGATTTCGTGTCGGCCTTGTTAAAAAAGGAGTCTATCTCTTCCCGTGTGCACAATAAAGGAGTGTTTAGCTTACCCGTACTCGGATCGCCGCTACCACTCCCCGCCCATCGCTTTCCATAAAATCCTCTTATAAACAAGAATTTGTCAAAATACCAAGACACGTTATGAAGCACCTCTCTCCAATCATCCGATAAGTCAAGATCTTGATTCTCTTCCGGTATAGTAGCATGGAAGAACTCCGAAGTGTTCCAAGTTCCCAAACAACGCGGACGATAAGCTAGGAAGCTTTTCCATGGTGTATCTATTTCCCCTCTACGAGGGCCTCCTCGCGCTCTAAATGCTTCTTGCGCTTGTTCGATCGAAAGGCATGTATCTAACGTAGAACGATAATGGTCACGAGTGTTTCGATAATTTTCTACTGCTGCAATGGCAAAAACAGGTAAACCTACGGGTATGAGGAAAGACCCTGAGAGGATACGAGCGAGAGAGGACCCTTGAGCACCCGTCACGATTAAAACAATTCCCCCAGCTAAACTCCCCCCAACTCCAATCATCCCAATAGCTACACTCATCACCTTGAAAACAGTCTCGTTACGATCCCGTTTCTCTAAAAGCCTTCTAAACGGTGGATATTCCGCTATAGGCCCAAATTTTTCCCTCACCACCTCTGAACTCATTTCGACCCTCCTTCGAGAACTCTGCCCTGTTTTGGAAGAGCAGCCCTTCTTTTGACTCTTTCTTCCATCTTCCGCAAAGACTCGTCAACCCCCCTCAATTTGTCTAGTTCATCCTTCACCACTCTCTGCCTTTTTTCAAGCTCACCTAGTTCTTGCGCCAACGCCCTTGTCCGTGCCTTTTTTTGCCGTTCTGGAGTCTCATCCAACTTGTTTACTCTTCGCAATAGATCCTCCCATGCAGATCGAGCCTTAGATCCCTCTTCAGAGTGGCTGATCGCCCTTCGAACGAACTCTGAAGATAAAAACTCCTCTACACCCTCTATCGGTGGCCTTAAAGTCAATGAACGCATCACGTCAGGATACTGCTCAAGGAGCTCCCCGTTTACATTATTAAGATATGTTAATAAATAGATATAGGACTCTTTATCAGCGCTTTCAAAAAAGCAGTTTATCTCTACCCGTTTGCAGAGCAGAGGACTTACCTTCCTAATCGCATTCGAATCGAAGCTAGTGCGCCTCTCTTGCTGAGCCCATCGCTTCCCATAAAATCCTTCTTTAAACAAGAATGTGTCAAAACTCAGAGATACGCTATGCAGCAGCTCTCTCCAATCATCCGATAAGTTACCCCCTGTATTCTCGTCTCTTACAGCAGAATTCAAGAAATCCAAGGAGTCCTGGCTGCCCAAATAATGCGGCCTGCGAGCTAGGTATTGCTTCCATTCTGCATCTATTTCCCCTTTACGAGGGCCTCCTCGCTCTCTAAATGCCTCTTGCACTTGTTCCTTCGAGGGGCCTTGTATGTTACGATACGATTCATCAGTTGCTGCATAACCAAGTACGGATGCAACGACAAACAGAAGTAGACCTGCAGGTATGAGCAAAGAACTCAAAACGATATGACGATGAGCACCTGTCATGATTAAAACAACTCCCGCGGCTATACTCCCCCCAGCTCCAATCACCCCAAAGGCCACGCTACATACCTTGAAAAAAGTCTCCTGATGCCCTCGTTTCTTTATAACTTCTTGAACAGGCGGGTACTTCAATAGCGGCCCATAGCTATCAATAAACTCTTGTCTCATACAAACTACCTCCGCTTCTCAGCAGTTTTTTTAGCCGATAGATACTCCCACATAGGCCCTAATTTTGCCTTTATTGTTTCACTCATACCTGCTCTCCTAATTTACTAACCTGAGTTTTGGGTTTTTCTCCCTCAAACTCAGGTTACTACTCACCATCTTCTGAGCTTTCATCCAGCTCTTCTGCTTCCTTTGCTTCCTTTGCGACTAATTGATCCTTTACAGCTTGCCATTGAGCTTTTTGAGAAGAATCAGTAGGAATGAACTCTATTATCTTTTGCACATAGTCGCTGTTAAATATGTGTGAAACTTTGCTCAATTCAACTTCAGCACGTGGTGGACTCATAGCCAATGCTTGCGCTAGCTCGTGGCGACGACTCCCAGGATATTGAAATACATTGAGATAGGATTCTTTATCCGCAAATTGAAAAAAAAGATTCAAGCAGTCTACTGTCATATCAGAGAACTGTTGCTGGTCAAAAGGGGCCCATATTTTTCCACAAAATCCCCGCTCAAACAAAAATAAATTAGTATGATGAGATCTGCGATGTAAAATGACTTTCCAATCATCGGATAGTCGAGGAGCCTGCCCAATATCACTTTTTATAAGAGCCTCAAGATCTTTTGGTTTTAAAGAGTTCCTCGTTAAAAACTCCTTCCAATCCGTATCTATTTTTCCATTCTCTCGATCTTGTCGATGCCGAAATGCCTTTTCTATTTCATCTAAAGTTGGGCGTAAATCACGATTATACTCATTAGCTGCTCTATAACCCACCACTGATGCAATGATAAACCCCACTAGACTTGCGGGTATTATTGGAGAGCCTATAATGAAAAAAAAGGCACGTCCCGTCTGGACACCCCTTATAATGCAAAAGATCCCAACTCCTACGCCTCCCCCAACCCCAATCACCCCAAGAGCTACACTCATTACCTTGAAAAAAGTCTCTTTACGATCCTGTTTCCTTACAAATTCTTCAACAGGCGGGTACTTCAATAGTGGCCCATAGCTATCAATAAGCTTGTCTCTCATACAAACTATCCCTTTTTTTGGTCTTGAAGAGGCTTGTCAGGGGGCAACAAGTATATCTTAGCGACCTCTGCCTGCCTCTCTTGTAATTTTCTCCATTGACCCAGAACATTACGTGCAGCCAAATTGATCATCACCTGTATAAACCCTGAAGATAAGGACTCCGCCAGCTTTTGCATAACTTCCTCTTCTCTAGGAGGATTTGCAGCCAATGTATGCATAATGCATAATCCTACGACGCTGTTTTGCTTGTGAACATACATAGTATTAAGACATAATAACACATTGATATAAGATCGTAGATCTGCATTTTGAAAAAACAGAGCTGCATCTCGCGGTGATATCTTTTTAACAATGTATCTGGGATCCCTGCAAAATCCTCTTCGAAACAGGGATAGAGAATCATCAACTTCGTTTTCATGAAGAATGGATATCCAAGGCTCTTCTAATGGAGCCTCTGCATTCTGAAGTTTTAGAATAGAATGCACACACTGTCGACCATACCCATAGCATTTTTCTTTGAACCACTCTTGCCATATTTGATCTACCTTCCCTGTCCCAGCATCTTTTCGCGCATTAAAGGCTTGTAACGCCTGTTCTTCAGTGGGGAATTTATACTTATCTCGCTTGGCACATTGAAACAGCTTTTGGGATCCCTTGATAAAGGCCAGCAGACCTACGGGTATGAGCAAAGAACCCGAGACAATACGAGCAACAGAGAGAGACCCCTGAGCACCCGTCACGATTAAAACAACTCCCCCGGCTACACTCCCCACAACTCCAATCACCCCAAAGGCCACACTGAATACTCTGCCAAAAAGCTCCTTGCGCTTCTCATTTTCCACAAATTTTTTAATGGGTGGGCAATCGAATAACGGCCCGTATCTCTCAATAACCCGTTGACTCATATATCTCCTGGGTAAAACCTAAATTGTAAATTATTCATGAATATATTGCAAGAGAAATTTTAACGCTCTTAACCCATTTCTAGGCTGTATATTCTTTATTATAAAGCGCAAGGAAATCCCCACAGCCCATCCCAATCGGAAGGGAATGTGGAGGACTCTCGCCTATACAGATCTTGAAATCCCCTAATTTTGATGAGGCTGCTCTTTTGCTAGGGAGCTCTCTCGTTATTTTACTCTTGACGAGGGGACAACACGTATGTCTCATCGATCTTTGCTTGCTTCTCTTGTAATCTTGTCCATTGAGTCCGAGCATCAGATGCATCTTCAGTTAAATTGATCATCGCCTGTATAAAATCTTTAGATAAGGACCCCGCCAGTATTTGCATAACTTCCGTTGGAGGAGGATTTGCAGCCAATGCATGCACAATTGGTGATTCTGTAATGCTCTTTCTATTCTGAGTATAGCAAGCATTAAAATGTACTGATACATTGATATAAGATTGTGGATCTGCATGTTGAAAAAACAGAGTCGCATCTAGCAGCGATACCCCTTTAAGACTTTCTTGTGATGGATTCTTCCAAAATCCTTTTCGAAACAGGAATGGAGCATCAGAGCACCCGGCTCTTCTATGAAGAATGGATATCCAAGACTCTGTTAATGGAGCATCTACACTCTGATGTTCTAGGATAAAATCCACAAAATGTCGACCATAATTTTCTCCGAACCAGCTCCTCCATTTTTGATCTATCTGCCCTTCCTGAGCGTTTTCTCGCTCATCAAAGGCTTCTAGCACTTGTTTTTGAGAGGGGTCTTTCACATCATATTCACGAGAGGCATAGCCATACATCGCTACGGACCCGATGATAAAAGCTGGCAGACCTACGGGTATGAGCACACAACCTGAGACGAAACGAGCAGCAGAAGACCACTGAACACCCGTCACGATTAAAGCAACTCCCCCCGCTATACTCCCCCCAACTCCAATCACCCCAAGGGCTACACTCAGCGCCCTGAAAGCACTCTTTTTGAACTTCTGTTTGTTTACAAATTCTTTAAAAGGTGGGTAATCCAACACCGGCCCAAATCTATCAACAATCTCTAAGCTCATATATCTCCTGGTAAAGCCTAAATTGTAAATTATTCATGAATATATTGCAAGAGAAATTTTAACGCTCTTAACCCATTTCTAAGCATGTATATTCCTTATTATAACGCGAAAGGAAATTCCACAGCGCATCCAGAACAGCATCCACCGCAGCATGGACCCTCTCCTTCACCTCCCCCCTTAAAAAATGCTCTAAAAGCCCTCTTTCAACAGCTGCATGCTCCTGATCTGCTTCTATATGCACACTAAAATACCTCCATGCTTCAGGATCTTGCATGTTATAATATTTTTTTAATCCTTGAATTTTTGAAATACAAATGGGGGGGATTTGACTCTCATAGGCATAAAGCGCTGCCAGCCCCTCCTCTACACTCCCCTCTAGGCAGATCTTTCGAAAGGTCGTGATTAAATGGGCAATTTCTGGGCAGGGGGGCTGATTATAGAGCTCCTCTTGGGTGACGCCCAGAGAGAATGCAAAGGTCGCCCAGAGATCAGGATGGTTCGGAGTTCCCCCCTCCTCTTCCATGAGGTTTTTCAATAGCTCTTTGCGTACCTTGCGATCTTCTGTATGTGAATGCAGAGCTGATAGATAAGTTGGGAAGGCCTCCACATGCGGAAAATAGGAGAGCGCATAAGATTTCAGAGTCTCTTTTGACAATCTTCCCTCAGACCAGGCTTGGTAAAAAGGATGGTTGAGCAGATGTTTCTTTTGAATTTTTCTATCAATTTCTTCGATGAATTCCATGATTCCCCCCATTTTTTGGCTTCCCAGAATACAACAAATAGGTTTAAATGTGACATGAAAACCTTAGGAGATGAATGAAAACTGTTCTTATTTACGCTCTTCTTTTCTTCTCAACTCTTTTTGCTGCAGAGCCTCACTTAGACAAATATCAGCATACCCTATCTTCGACTCTTCTTGCTGAACGGCTACAAAAATATCTCATAAAAGATCCTCAACTTAAAGAATATTACGAGCTTACAGATAAGACCTTTACTTTCTACTCCTCACCTGTAGAGAAATCTCCAGAATTTATTCTCCATCTGATTCAAAAGAGTGAATCGGAAAGAAAGTTAACGGGGAAAAAGATTGCTCTTGATCCAGGCCATTGTGGGGGCTGTTACAAGTATTTGGAGCAGAGATTTATTGAGAATGGGGAGCATAAATTTGACGAGGGGACGCTGACCTTTTTGACAGCTCTTCATCTGAAAGATCTGTTGGAGAGGGAGGGGGCAACTGTTCTTCTGACGCGAGAGGGAATAGGTAAGGGGGCCTATCCTGAAAGTTTTGAACAGTGGTTAGTACACAATCCTGAATATCTTTATAACAATCTCCCTCCTTCCCAGATTTTTCGCAAATATTACAACCCGCTTGATATGTGTGCGCGCGCAGAGAAAATCAATCAATTTGAACCCGATTTTTCTCTGATTCTTCATTTTAATGCCCATTCTACAGACGATAAAAATTTCAACTTAGTTTTTATTCCTGGAGCTTTTAAAAAAGAGGAGCTGTTGAATCGAGAGGAGAGGTATGAATTTTTACGTCTTCTTTTCAGCGGAGATCTTGAACTTTCGGAGGCTTTGAGTGAGAATATTGCGCAAGCGATGGTGGAAAAATTAACGGTCCCTCTTGTCACTTCAGAGGATCTGGTGACCTATCTTCCTTCGGTTGCTTTGGAAATAAAGCCTGGCGTGTATGCGCGGAATCTATGCCTTACAAGAAAGATCCATTCTCCTCTTTGTTATGGGGAGAGCCTGATTCAGAATTATCCGGAAGAGTGTCGAAAACTTGCCACTTTAGATACAGAAATCCATGGAATTCCCTGCTCTTCACGCCTGAAAGAGGTCGCTGAGGCCTACTTTCTGGGCATCAAAAATAGTGTCTCATAATCAGGTTCACAAAACATGAAGATGTTCTAGCTCTTGACGGCATTGAGAGGCAGACTGAAAGTGGATTCCTTTAATTAACATCTTCTCCCCTTGCACAATATTCTCCTTGCGATCATCAATGAAAAGAGCACGCGTAGCAGAGAGATCAAAGGTTTTTAAAAGATGCAGATAAATCCTTGGATCAGGTTTATTAACCTTCACATCACAGGAAAAAATAGCTCCATCAAAAAGATGAAAAAAATCAAAAGTTTTTAGAAGATAGTCCCTATAAAATGCAGGCATATTGGAAAGAATATAGAGCGGATATCCTCTCTCCTTACACTTTTTTAAAAGAGTCACCGTCTCCTCCATCGGCTTCAAAAAATGGGCGGCCCTTTGTATAAAACGGGAAAGGTAAATTTCTGGAAAACGGTGGTTGAGTTTTTGTACCACTGTTTCATGACACAACTCTCCTCGATCAAACTCAGCCCATTCATGGCTTTTATAGATCCAAAATAGCTCAATTGGAAACGAGGGATCTTCTTCTTTAAGCACTTGAGCTAAGCGTAAGGGATCCCATTTTAATAAAACGTTCCCAACATCAAAGATAAGGTAATCACAACTACTAACCTGAGTTTTGGGTTTTTCTCCCTCAAATTCAGGAAGTTTACTTGCATCTCTTGTGCTTTTCCGACTCGTAAAGGGCCTTTGGCCATTTATACCCCACCCGGCGGATAAAGTCCTATTTGATGACAGCGAAAGCTCCCGCGGTTGAACGATTGCAAGTCGAGCAATATTTTTAATATTGTCCGACTTGCAATCGTTCAACCCCGGGGCTTTGGCGTCATCAAATAGGACTTTATCCGCCGGGTGGGGTATAACTTCGCCAGAACATCCCAAGATCTGCGTTGTAAACTTCTCTGACTTCGAGGAAGACAACCCAAAACTCAGGTTACTTGGATTCATATTGAGAGAGGAAAGGGAGAATGAGATCGGCGATTTTTCTCTCCATCTCCTGATTGAAAAATAGGTGGCCCATTTTGGGGATGAGCGCAAGTTGAGCTTTAGGAAGAACTTTAGTAAGTGCTCGTCCCCCTCTTTCTGGTAAAACTAGATAATCCTCTTGTCCCTGAATAACCAGAACAGGCGTCTGAATCTTTTCGAAAATAGCTTTATTGGCACCCATATCTTCGACGACTTTCTGCATGACTTTTACATGTCGAGCATGAACTCCTACGGGATAGTTAGAACGGGTATACAGCTCTCTTGTATACTCTCTTGCCATCGCCTCATCCACCGGAATTTTGCCACTGAGGCGTGTCCAGACATCTAGAAAACCATTAAAGCTCTCTTCAAACTCTTGGGAGGGGCGGTTACGAAGCATGATTCTCCATGTTTCATACAAAAGCTGCTTCTCCTCGTTAGAATAGGGAAGGCTAATCTGGGGAGTCTCTCCAAGAGGTCCTGCTGAAATCGTTGTGAGAGTTCTCACCTTTTCAGGATATTGCCCTGCCAAAAGCTGACCCATGTAACCCCCCATGGAGTGGCCGATAAGGTGAACGGATGCGATCCCATATGCATACAGAATCTCTAGAGCATCCTGGACTAAAACATCGATTAGATAATCTTCCGAACTTGCAAAAGAGAGCCCTATATCTCTATGATCGTATCGGATCACCAGATGGTTTTTTTCAGCTAGATAAGAACAGAAAGAATCTGACCAAAAGTGAGCATGAGCACCCGCGCCTGAAATGAGAAGAATGGGGGAGGAGGATCCTGACTCACCTATAGATTCTGTCCATAGAGCTCCGCCAGCTGGTATGTCTACCGATTTCGAGTAAAAATTCATGGAGCAAGGCTAATTCTTTCTTCTAATTTCTTCAAGTATTAACTCACCTTATGCATTTTTTCTCTTTATGAGAGTGGTGACAGTGGCCAATCTGCTGTTCCTTAAATTAAACTGGCGTTAAATTGGCGCATTATTAATGGGGCGTAGCCCCATTGATAATGGTGTAACTCATTAAGTTGAAGGAAAACTTATTATGGATAAGAGAAAAAGTGCGTAAGGTGAGTTAATTGCGATGACGCATGACCTGTTTGATCTCATGACGGATATGTCCACAAGAGACCTCTCGACCCTCTAGTTGTCGTCTGATATTCTGAAGCGCAAAATAGGCAGTCGATTGATGCTCATTCTTAGGCATCTCCATTTCCGCCTGATGAAGAGCCGCAACTGCTAATCTATAATCTACCTCTTTTAACTTCTCCGCCAACTCCTCAATAGCTCCCTTTCCCATTAAAATCGCCTTAAAATGCTCCTCACATCCTGCAAGCTGACCATCAAGCTCCTGCCGCTGAATATGGGAAATCGTGCACGTATTTAATTCTCCCCATAGATTATTGATCTCTTTTTCAAGATGTAAAATGTCAGGCTTTTTTACTGTTTTAGTTGCCATATTTATCCATATAAATACTTTTTATGTAATTATATGTTAAAATATCAATAGATGCAATTAATTATTTTATTCGATAGAATAGGGTCCTGATTGGAGAATAGAATCCCCTTGAAGGGCACACCAAAGTCCAATAGTTCCTAAAGCAGCTTTCTCAGATAAAGGCTCCCTTTTATCCCCATACACCTCTTCTGGATCTAAATCCACCACAAGCCTCACTACCCCATCGCAAACCTCATGAGTCAAGAGCTCCCCCCCCCACCCCTGCTCCTCACCAGCATAAAAAGACTCTATGCGCTTAAAACCTAAAACCTCAAAGAGCTGCACCAGAAAATGGAAAAATTTACGGCTACTTCTAAAGGTATAATTATGCATATGTGCTCGACCTAATCCCAAATAATTTTGAAAACTATCCGACGGATTCTTAAATCGTCCATATCTTTTTTCACATTCTAATACAATCCATGCAGCACGCTCTTTTCCTAATGTTTCTACGAGCTCTTGCGCAAGTAAAAGGGCTTTTTGTATCCCCTCCCCCTCTTCTGTCCGCAGACGAGACTGCCATCTCTCTTTTGCCGTAAAATATTCATCTAAGTAACTTTCTGGTGCATAATAAGGCTCCATAGAACGAGAACCTCTTCTTTCTACGACAAAAAAAGCACTCTCTTTTTTTTCAGATATGAGACATCTTCGATAAGGGCTCATGGGGGAACCCTCCACGCACCCCTCCCAACCTTGCACCATCAAAAAATCAGAAATATCATCTACGCGCATCGCAATACCCACAGGATGCTTCGTAGACCCTTCCACTACTAAAACCAGAGGAAGCCGGGCTTGCCTATGTTTAAACACTCGATAGGTGGGCATGGTAAAAGCAAGTTCAAATCCTCTCTCTTCTAAAATCTCCGCAGACCCCTCCTCGATCGTAAAATGATCCGTCCAATCGAACAGATGAGCCCCATACTGATCCATCAGCTTTTTTTCTAACTCTTTAAGAGCTGGATGTTGCTCTTTATGCTCTTGAAAAAGGGAGTGGAGCCAAGCTCTAGCTTGAGAGATATCTACTAAAGTATGCGTTGTCATATTTGGAGTTCTATCAAACAGGATAATAGCTCTTCAAGAGAAATCCTAGCACATCCAATCCGTTGAATCGCAAGTCCTGCTGCAACATTCGCACAACGTGCAGCATAAGAAAGATCACACCCATTCGCTAAAGTGGCCGTCATCACAGCCAACACGGTATCTCCTGCTCCAGTAACATCTTTTACCTCATGAATATGCGCCGGAAAATCCAAACGCCCCTCTTTTCCAAAAATGGTAATCCCCTCTTTTGCCCGAGTGATAATCAGCGTTTCAACTTCGATCTCTTTTAAAATCCGATCAGCAACCTCATCTAAACTAGCCTCCATACCCAACTTTGCTGCATGGAAAGCCTCTGAAAGATTGGGCTTCATGAAGGTCACTCCCTTATATCGTAAAAAGTCCACCCCCTTAGGATCCACAATAATCGGAATTTCTCTCTCTTGAATTAAAGCAATGGATCTTTTCAAAAAAGAGGTCGTTAAAAAGCCTTTGGCATAGTCAGAAAAAGCTACCATCTCCACTCCAACAAGAAGAGCAGATAACGCCTCTATGACTTTATCCTCCATTGCGCACGTTAAAGGTGTTGGCCACTCATAATCGACACGTAAAAGCTGTTGCCCAGAGGCAATCATCCGACTTTTTACAGGGGTTTGATAAGATAAATCTGTAAAAATCCCTTCAACGCACATTCCTTCAGAAATAAAAGCCTCTTTAAGAGAGAGGCCTTCGTGATCATGACCTACTCTTCCTACAGCAATGACATCCATACCCAGAGAGGAGAGGTTTAATAATACATTACCAGCTCCACCCGCTCTTTTTGATTTTTCTCTCACTTTGAGCACAGGAACAGGGGCTTCCGGTGAAATACGTACTACCTCGCCCAATATATATTCATCGATCATCAAATCTCCGATGACCATAATTTTTTTCTTTTGAAAAAATCGCTTCATTACCAGTATTTACCTAATAATAAGTAGTTTCTAACATAATCAATGATACTCTCTTCCCATGGATAACTGGGAGACAGGAGGTTGGATTTTTTGTACTTTTCCATATCTGCGCAGGTATAATTTTGGTATTTACCAACTAGATCTTGAGGAACATCGATATAATCAATGTGTTCCTCTTTATAAAGAGCCTTAAAAACAGCTTGAGCCAAATGATTCCACGTATGAGGAGTTCCCATGCCAATATTGAAAATTCCTGTGACCTGATTGTTTAAAAACTGGGTCGTCATTTTGGCTACATCTTTGACATAGATAAAATCGCGCACCTGATTTCCATCTTTATATTTTTCTGGTTCTGTTGATTTAAAGAGGGAGATGGTTCCCATTTTTAGCACATCAGAAACCATTTTGACGAGAGCAGAACACATTCTTCCCTTATGATACTCATTGGGGCCATACACATTAAAGTATTTGAGCCCTACGACCTGGTTTAAGCAGTTATTTTCTTTTAGCCATAAATCGAAGAGATGTTTTGAATAGCCATACATGTTGAGTGGTTCTAAGAGATCCAAACGATCATGATGGTCAGAAAAGCCTTGGGAACCATCCCCATAAGTGGCAGCAGAAGAGGCATAGATAAATCTGTGGCCATGATTTAAAGCATACTGTGCAAGCCTTACGGAATAACGGTAGTTGTTTTCGAGAAGATAATGGGCATCTGTTTCAAGAGTGCTAGAACAGGCTCCTAGATGAATGAGGGCGTGAATCTCTCTCTCTTTTCCCTGCAGCCAATCAAAGAGGGCATCCTTGTGGATACAATCTGCAAACTGTTTTCCGACCAGATTTTTCCATTTCTCTGTTTTTCCCAACTGATCGACAACAACTACTTTTTTAATGCCTTCGTTATTTAATGACCGTAAAACGGCAGAGCCGATGAAACCTGCTCCCCCCGTAAGAATAATGTATGGTCGATCGTCCATTTTAGATTATCTCTTTTTAGAAGAAAGATCGGGCACCGTAACGGGCACGGTAACGTTCACGAAAGCGGATTCTTGAGTCATTTTTGTTAACATTGAAACTATGCGTATTAACAGTTTTCGTCCCCTCTCATATTGAGATTCTTGTATCAATCTAAGTTGTCGACATATATCAAAAACTCCAGCACATTCCGTAGCTGAACGTCTTGCCATACGATCAACAAAAGAAAAGATCCACTTAGATTTTCGCTTTCGTGAACGTTACCGTGCCCGTTACCGTACCCGATTTTTTTCTTATATTTTCTGACAGAGGATAAAGGATCACTTTTTAAGTGTCCACCATTGATAGGGAGAACGAGAGATCATGTGCCTCCCCCCTTTTTGATCATAGGCAAAAAAAGCAGTTCCAGAACCTGTCATCACAGAGTTGGCATAACCTCTTTGCATGAGCTGCTGTTTATACGCAGTTAATGCGGGAAGAAGCGATAGAGCAGGAGGTTCTAGGTCATTGAGAAAAATAGGAGTTCCCTCATAATGACTTGCTAAAAGTTCTTCGGGAGAGAGGCGCGAACAGAGATCTAGACGCAGCGCTTTAAAAACGGTGGGGGTCGACAGCCCAAAAGAGGGCTTAAAAATAGAAAGAGGCTCGGAGAAAGGGGGCGTAGGAAGCTCCTGAATCTTCTCCCCTCTTCCTGTGGCGATTGCTGTTCCATGAGAAAAGAAGAAGGGAATGTCCGATCCAATTAGGCCAGACCATTCTTGTAACTCTAACTCTGAATAGGGGAAGCCGTGTAAGGCA
>Ga0207115_1033_pt1 | contig 24415 bp, 18 predicted proteins | sample Alteio_BWMinHeat_46_FD_153536 | JGI IMG/M metagenome (GOLD analysis project Ga0207115, IMG submission 153536) | Enriched cells from forest soil in Barre Woods Harvard Forest LTER site, Petersham, Massachusetts, United States -... | ecosystem: Environmental > Terrestrial > Soil > Temperate forest >...
AAATCTGCGTTAATTCTTTGGTGGGCAAATATTCCAGTGCGTACAGGATGGCGAGGAGAAATGCGTTATTTTGTGCTAAATGATAGACGAATTTTAGATAAAATACGCTATCCCTTAATGGTCGAACGTTTTATGGCATTAGGACTGTCAGCGCATGATATCTTGCCGAAGGAGTATCCCATTCCTGAATTGCATATTTCAATGAAGTCCCAAGTTGCGGCTTTGGCTAAACATCAATTATCTCATATTATAAATTTGGAGGGACAATCATTAGAAAATGTAGTAGAGCCACAACCATTAAAAAATTTGACACCAACATTACCCATTTTAGCGATATGCCCAGGTGCTGAATTCGGCCCTGCAAAACGCTGGCCTGATGATTATTATGCAGCCGTTGCCAATATAAAACTAGAAGCAGGTTGGCAAGTATGGATTTTTGGTTCAGAGAAAGATTGCGCCGTAGCAGAACATATTATGCAGTTAACGAATCATCGTTGTGTGAATTTAGCGGGCCGTACCTCATTAGAAGAAGCAATTGATTTATTATCATTAGCAACTGTTGTTGTTAGTAATGATTCTGGGTTAATGCATATTGCAGCTGCATTGAAAAAACCCTTAATCGCTGTCTATGGCCCAACCAGTCCCGCTTTTACACCTCCGTTGTCAGTACAAGCAAAAGTACTGTTTGCATCGGTTGAATGTCAGCCGTGCTTTGAACGCATTTGCCCTTTAAAACATCATCGCTGTATGTTTGAACTGAGGCCCGAAAGAGTATTAAGCGCTATTAATGAAGTAATTCTCACATGAAAGTCTTAATTGTTAAAACATCATCAATGGGAGATCTTATTCATACGTTTCCAGCACTGACAGATGCTGGACGAATGATTCCAGGAATCACATTTGATTGGGTAGTAGAAGAAGCCTTCGCAGAAATTCCTTCATGGCATCCTTTGGTAAATAAAGTTATTCCAATTGCATTGCGGCGTTGGCGTAAACATTTTTTGACGCGAAAAACATGGCAAGAATGGAATCATTTTCGCAATACGTTGCGTGCAACTACGTATGATTTAATTATTGATGCACAAGGATTATTAAAAAGTGCATTTATTACTTTACATGCAAAAGGAAAACGTGTTGGTTTTGATGCTTATTCAGCCAGGGAATCATTAGCAGCTATTTTTTATAAAAAAACTTTTTTTGTAGAAAAGAAGAATCAGCATGCGATTACACGATTAAGACATTTATTTGCTAAGTCATTAGATTATGAGCCATTCATCACGATGCCAGAATATGGGCTTGATGAATTTAACCGTTCTTCTGGGGGCAAAAATATCCATGATACTAATTATGTGATTTTTCTTCACGGAACGACATGGTCAACCAAGCATTGGCCAGAATCCGCGTGGATTGAGTTAACAAAAATAGTCGTTGCGAAAGGTATAAAGATTAAATTACCTTGGGGTAATAAAACAGAAGAAGAACGTGCTCAGCGAATAGCCGCTGTGTCGCCTCAAGTCAGTGTGCTGCCTCGGCAAAATTTATTGGGTATAGCAAATATTTTAGCGGGAGCAAAAGCCGTTGTAGCGGTTGATACCGGTTTACTGCATTTGTCAGCGGCGTTGGGTATTCCTTCAGTATCTTTGTATGGATCTACCGATCCAACGCTTTCAGGTGCGCTAGGTGTTTCTCAGGTGCATTTAGCGGCTTCTTTTGCTTGTGCACCTTGCTTACGTCGTGAATGTATTTATAAACAACAGTCAGATTTTCCGCCTTGTTTTGCAACAATAACGCCTATTCAGGTTTGGGCAGAATTAGAAAAATTTTTTTAAGCATTAATCAACCTAGGACTATGCACGAAACCAGCATGATTAGGCATTAACTTTATTTTTATTGCTAACAGTATGACAGTTATATATACTAATTGTTAGACTGTTAGAGGATATAAAGTTGGATAATTATGAAATAAATCATTTACTTATAGAAGGCAATATTGCAGTGCCTGGAGTATTGCCGCACCTCGATGATTTAAAGTCTGCGCGATTTATATTTGAGCAATATTTTGGACTGTCTAGGTTACCTGAAGAACCTGGCATTTTAATGATTAGAGGACCCAGGCAATACGGCAAAAGTACCTGGCTTGAGCAACAAATAGCTGACACTATTACCGAGTTTGGTCCAGGCAGTGCTTTATATCTTAATGGCGATGAAATGACGGATCGAACGGAGTTAATGAATGAAATTAGAACCCTAATCCAATTATTTAATCCCAACGCTATGGTAAAACGATTATTTATCGATGAAATAACAGCCATTGATGATTGGCAAAAAACCATTAAACGCTTAGCGGATGCCGGCGATTTAAAAAGCATTTTATTAGTGACAACAGGTTCAAAAGCAGCCGATTTGCGACGAGGTATTGAGCGGTTACCAGGCAGAAAAGGTAAGCTAGATCGTACCAATTATATTTTTACGCCGATATCTTATTCAGAATTTTTAAAAAAATGCGGCGATTTTTTTCAAGAAAATACTTTATGGGCTTATATTTTATCGGGAGGTTCACCTGTTGGAATCAATGCGATTGCAGAAACAGGGCGATTACCAGAATATGTGATGTCGATAGTGAGTGATTGGATTCTTGGAGAGTTTTCTGCGAGTGGACGTTCCCGTTCACATTTATTAGCCGTATTACAGAATCTTTATCGCATGGCTGGTACTCCGATTGGGCAGGCAAAATTAGCTCGAGAAAGTGGCCTATCAAATAATACCATGGCACAAGGTTATATTGATTTATTGGCAGATTTGCTAACAGTTATTCCTGCTTTTCCTTATGATCCACAACGAAAAATCACTTTATTTCGCAAACCCTGTAAATACCATTTTGTTAATTTATTGATGGCTATTTGTTGGCATCCTAAAAAACCCCGGTCAATCGAAGATTTAAAGAATTTGCAAAAAGATTTAGGAGCATTATTTGAATGGACAGTTGCTCAAGAAGTATGGCGTCGCATGTGTATATCTGAGAACGAAACGCCAGAACATATTCATTTTTGGCAATCAAAGGATCATGAAATTGATTTTGTATTGCCGGAAAAAAATATGTATCTTGAAGTTAAAGCAGGCAATGCTCAACCGACTGATTTTATATGGTTCTTAAATAATTTTTCCGATCAAAAACTTATAGTCATTAATAAAAATAATTTTGTCACTCAAAAAATTACCGGAATTCATTTAGAAGATTTTCTGCAAAATGAATGAGGTATCCGCTCCATAATAAACTCAATATAAAGCCTTAATTTTTATAAACCGGCATTGCCCCAATCATTGCAGGTGGATTATTATCTTTGAATGCTTCCTCTAAGCTATTATTTGCAGGCGGTTGCTCAGGCAAATGATCTCCAGGTGGAAAAACAGCATTCATATTTGCAACTTGCGTGGAATCACCCGGCATGGGTTCATCTAAGCCTCCAATATTATTAAAAGCTCGCATTTTTTTATCGATGCATATTTGATCCTTTGGAGGATACGAAGTGATTTGAATACGGCTATTTTGGCGAATAGAATCTGCTTTAATATCATTTGAAATAGGGAAATAATTACCATATCCCACATATTTCAAGTTGCGCATCCTAAAATCGCTAGGCGTATCTTGCATGTTGCTCACGCCATTGGCCCATAGAAAATTAGCAATTTTACGAGCGCGGGCTTCTGATAATCGGCGTTCATATTTTGCTGAACCAAAACCACTGGTATTGCCTGAAACAAGGATATGATTCCCAGGAGAGCGGTTTAATACACTGACTGCACTCAAAAGAGTCGGCTCATATCCAGGCAAAAAATCAGTGGAATTGGATTCAAACAAAGAGTCAGTAGGTATCTCAATCGTTGTATAATCCCCTATCGAGTAGACTTGTCCTCCGCTTTGTATAATACCGCCAGCGGCAAAGCGCTCTGTTGTGGCGTAATAACCAAGCGCACCTCCCGTTACACCTAATGCTACTGTTACCGAAGTAGGGAGCTGTAATAACAAACCTGTTGAGGTGCCAGCAACGGCACCAATGGCTGTTCCTGTCGCGTGATCAGCCACTTCTTGATTACTTTTAGCCGAGAAGGGGTTGTAAGAACATGCTGTTAGAATCAGTAGAATACAATATCCTATTGATCGAAACTTAAATGTTTTCAGCATGGCAGTTCCTTAAAAGAATAGTTGCCGAATTTAGGATTATATACCCGTAGCGTCTGGGTTTTAGGTGTTGCAGCGTCCACTGAGCGGCGACCTTTAAACTTTTTTACTTCGAAAAAGACTTGAAATAGCTGGCTATTCCGGCGTCTTTTTCGAAGTAAAAAAGTTTAAATCGCTTGCTCATTGAACGCTGCAACACCAAAAACCCAGACACTACGGGTATACCTCACGCAGTATAACTCGCGAAGGAGTGTTATTGAAAGTATCTCCCATGCTATTATGTTTTTTGTAAAGGTTCATGGTTCTAATGGCCTCGGCTTAAGGCTGACCTTTTTGCGTAATATACCCGTAGCGTCTGGGTTTTAAGTGTTGCAGCATCCACTGAGTGGCGACCTTTAAACTTTTTTACTTCGAAAAAGACTTGAAATAGCTGGCTATTCCGGCGTCTTTTTCGAAGTAAAAAAGTTTAAATCTCTTGCTCATTGAACGCTGCAACACCTAAAACTCAGACGCTACGGGTATAAAGCGATAGCTGTGAACAACTACGTTTTTTTAATCAGGGAAGAGAATATTGATGGCTGAATACTTAAAAGCGCGTCCTTATACAGCTTGGCAATTATTAAAACTTTATTGGCAGTCAAAAGAAAGATTTTATGCTTTTTGGCTTTTATTAGTTGTGTTGGTCATGACTATTTTTTTAGTCGGCATGGATGTCGTTTTTACCACTTGGTATAACTATTTTTATGATGCCTTACAAGATTATAAACGCCAAGCGGCATATGATTTAATTTGGATATTTCTTTTTCTTGCGGCGGTTTATATTGTCGTAGGGGTTTATCGTTATTACGTACAGCAATTTCTTGCGTTGCGTTGGCGGCGCTGGATGACAGAGCAATTCTTAGATCGTTGGTTGGAAAAACGCAGTTATTATTATTTAGAAAATTTTTCTGAAACGACAGATAACCCTGATCAACGTATTCAAGAAGATATTGGTACGATGGTTCAGGGATCATTGAATTTATTCATAGGCATTATCAGTGCTTGCGTTACTATTGTTGCATTTATTTTTGTACTCTGGGCTTTATCTGGAATAATTACATTATCATTAGGCAGTTGGGGTGTTTGGCATGTTCCTGGCTATCTTGTTTGGGTGGGAATTGTCTATTCAATGGTAGGGACTTGGGCGGCATTTAAAATAGGCTATCCTTTAGTTTCTTTAAATTTTGAACAGCAACGGCGTGAAGCTAATTTTCGTTTTGCAGCGATTGATGTGCGATCGCATGCTGAAAATATTGCTTTATATCAAGCGGAGTCGAATCAAAATTCGATTTTAAAAGGGATTTTTTCAGGTGTATTAGGAAATTGGTATGCCATTATTTTACGACAAAAATTATTGTTATGGTTTACTCAGAGTTATAATCAAGTAGCGGTCGTATTACCATTGGCTGTTGTTTTTCCACGGTATTTTACTAAAGTTATTAAATTAGGAGGGTTGATACAAGCGCTTAATGCGTTTGGCCGGATACAAGATGCATTATCATTTTTTGTGAATTCCTATGTTATGTTAGCAGAATGGCGCGCCATGATGCGTCGATTGTTGACTTTTTTAAATCATATGTATGAGATTGAGCAATCAATAAAAATGCATAATCATTTTGTATTTTTTAATGAAGATAAAAATCAAATAACCATAAAAAATGTTTCTATTCAGACTCCACGTGATGAAATATTATTAGAAAATATTAATTTAGAATTACTGCACGGAAAAAATTATCTCATTAAAGGGGATTCAGGGGTGGGGAAAAGTACTTTTGTACGAGCTATTGCAGATATTTGGCCTTTTGGTCTAGGTGAAATAGGGAGGCCTGATCATCAAAAAATATTGTTCTTGCCGCAAAGACCTTACATGCCATTAGGTACATTGCGCGATGCTTTATTATTTCCTGATCGTACAATGGGGATAAATAATAAGGATTTACAAGAGTTATTAATAGCGTGTGATCTTCCTGAGCTAGTGAATGCATTAGAAGAAACAGCGTATTGGTCAAGTCGTTTATCACCCGGTGAATTACAGCGAATTGCTTTTGTGCGGATTTTATTGCAAAAACCCGATTGGGTTTTTTTGGATGAAACAACGTCTTCGCTGGATTTGCGTCGAGAAAAAATGCTATATGAATTACTTCGCTCACGATTACCAGGATGTTCGTTAGTGAGTGTAGGTCATCGTCCCAGTTTAGATGCATTTCACGATGTGCAAATTCATTTGGAGAAATGGGGTAAAATTAATAATTCTTAGGCAGTGTGCAAAAATAACTTTTACATAATTAATTCTTTATTCATCAGGAGATCATATAAGAAATTGATTATGTGTAAAGGTTATTTTTGTACACTGCCCTAGTTGAAATTGTACACAAAATCATGGTACATGTGCTAGTTAAAGTGGTACAAAAATCCCATCACAAAGGCGCTGGATTTTGGCGCTCCTTGCATAGAAACATTTTCATAAGCGGTGTAAATATATTCAGCACGAATGTTTACAGATCGTATAATGGGTGTTTCAACACCTAGTCCAGCCTGTGCGCCCCACACATTCGTATCTTGTGCAGAAAAACTCGCAGTAATAAGTCCTAAACGAGCAAATCCAAAGGATTGTGTACCAAATAGAAAGCTGGGCAGAATAGAAATACCTACATTAGGAGTGTTTTTTAATCCACTATCACTGGGATGATTTTCAATGGTTCCCGCTGCAGCAAATATTTCAGCTGCAAGACCATATGCATCATTTAATGGCCCGCCATATCCAAAGGTAATTCTGGGGCTAATGGCTTGATAGCTTGTATCGGCTGCAATGGACTCGTATTGTAAACTAGGGCCTAAGTAAAAAGTACCGGCATGACTGAGTGGTGAAAGACTTAATAGTGTCGCCATTAGAAGTGTTTTTTTAATCATAGGTTCCCATCCTTTGGATTTATAGCAATTATCCTAAACCAACATGATTTATACATTAATCACCGGTCAATCATGAAACACTCATCCATTTCAGCAGGGTGTTTCACGGTAAATTCGGCAGTTAGAATTTAGGATTATACTATAATTAGATTGAATGGAGATCAAGCATTCCTTATAACGGAAATATGAAATCGCTACGGGTATATATTAATAACAAGCTGCATATTTAGTTCATGAGAAATGACTATAGGTGTACTCTTAATATTTAGTTCATGAGAAATGCTATAGGTGTACTCTTAATGATCTTGTTGGGATATCCTCTAAAGTTTGTATAGTTTTATTGATTTGTTTTAGTAATTGACTCGCGGTTTCTGTATTTTTTTGAATTTTATTGGCTAGTTTTACATCGGGACAATTATTATATGCCTTTAATTGTGTAACTAGATTAGTTAATGTTTTTTTATCAGTAGCTAGGGTCTCTGTCATCGTTTGAATTTGCGCCTCAGTAAATTTTTCCGTTTTTAAATTTTCTTGTAATTGGGTCAAGTTTGTTTCCGTTTTATTTATGGCCGTAATGAAAGTTTTTAATTTCTGTTCTATCAGTCCTGAAGGATTAGGCTGAAACATAGATGAAAAAAAAGTTGGAGAGTGTTGTGCTATTTTTTGATTTTCTGCAAAAGTAAAAAAATGTTTTGTATAATGTATTTGTTCTTTAGAGGGAGAAAAAGTAAATTTGGTTTTATTAATAAATGTAAGCTCGTTAGGAGAAAATAATTCATTAGGCTTGCATTTAAAAATTAATATGTAAGCTTGAAATAAGCATGGATCCTTTGTGGTTATTTCAATAAGTGGCGATCCTTTCCCTTCAAATGCTTTTTTTATTGCAAGTAATTGGCTGTATGCACACATTAAAGTACTTTCGGTGGGAATTTTTGTATTTCCAAATAATTTATTTTTGATCGTTTGATAACCTTTATCTTGAATGGACTGATTGACAATTTGATAAGAGTTATCACGATAATCTTCAATAAATGTACCACATGGCTCTGTATTTACATTTGTTTTAACAATATTTTTAACTTGTTTTAAATGTTTAACAGGATCAGGTGTTGATCCTATATGCATATCTGTTGGGGAGTTTTTAATATATTGTGTGTCGTCAAGTAGTTTGCGTTCTATATTAACATTTGATTTTGCTAAAACGAATTGATAGTCCTTTAAATATATTAAATGGGTGTTTTGTTGAATGAATGTCTTTTCTTTAAGATCAGTAGGCTCCCGTTGAGTGAGTGCCTGTTCTTTAAGAACGGTGGGTTCTCGTTCAATGGGGGGCTGTCGTGTGGGTTGAGCTTCTTTTTGGCTTGTTTGTGATGAAAGAGATTGCTGATGTATCTTTTGTGCGTGCATTTGTTTTATTAAATTAGTTATTTTAAGTTTTAGAAGGTCTTCGACAAGGGTTTTATATTCTTGACGTTTGTGTTCTTCATTAATATGTTCAGGATTTTTCTCATTCATTAAACGTGTTTTTTCAGAAAGAGTTTTCAAAGTGGATTGTTTTGTTTGCAATTCATCTATAATCAATTGGCAACTATCAGCTGAAAGATTTGCAATATTTTTATCAGAAATTTTTTCTTTTTGTAGATAATCATATGTTTTTATTAATGCTAAATCTAGTTCACTTAAAGGTAAGGTGGATTTTTTATTAAAAGCACCTGGCTTATTCAAAGATTGAGCTTGTTTTTTTATAGTCACTAATTCTTCGGATTGAGGTGAAGTTATGTTGAAAAATTTTTCTAAATAAGCTCTTTGCTTGTCTGTTGGCTCACATGTTAAATAAGGTGATTTATTATCAATTTTTATATTTAATGTTTTGCAAATTAAAACATGTGCTTCGAAGAGACACGCATTATCTATGTTGATAGTCAGTGGTGTAAAAGATAAATTCATTCCTAATTTATTTTGTTCTGATATTATGTTTCTATAAGCATAAGATAGAACTTGATGATTAGGAAGACGTTCTTTTGATCGAAAATCAAGGGTATTATTTTTAAGTAATTGATATTGGTTTTCAAATAAATAGGATTCTTTCTTCGATATCGTTATTGATGAACGAGAAGGGGGTGCTTGTATATTTGAATCTGCATTTGAAGGATTAATAACAGTATCTATTCTTGACTGAGATACGGAAGTACGCGGTGTCCTTGAGTCTTGTGCTCGAGAACGATTAGTTGAGTCAGTTGTTTGAGGAGAAACGTCTGCTGATAAATTTTTTATGACACCTCTTGGAAAATGAGTAGTTATATCAGCCGTGGAATTAGGAGTGGCTGTATTAAAGAGATTTTCTTTTTGACTAAGTGTCTTCTGTTTTTGATGGGTTTCAACGAAAGTATTTTCAGTAATAGCGGTATTATTTGTATTGACAGGTAGTTCTAGTCCTATGCTCGAAAAATTCACGGCTCCCATGGCAGGAGAAAGATCTGCAAAGAAATTAGATGCTTCAACTTTTCTAATGGGGAAAACAATTTGTTTTTTAGCTAATTCTAATTCACTTTCTTTTTGAGATTTAGTCCAGACATTAGGATGGAAAGGCCAGTTATCCCATATTTTTTCGAGTGCGCTATCAAAGCAAAATTTTAATTCTTCTTTTGTATGGGTATCTACATTTTTATCTATTGTGTCTTTCCATATTTTGTCTTTAATGGATAAGAAATTTTTATATGTTTGATCATCTAGTTCTTCATTTTCATATTTTCGTTCTAAATAACATTCAGCAAAGTAGCGACTAATATTGGTAAGGGCTTCATCAAATAAACTGGTCGTTTGTAATTGCTTCGAGATTTCTTCGCGTGCGTCAGTTAGCGCGTCAGCAATTTGGATACGATTTGCGTCACTTATTTTTTTATTTTTATGCTTGGTATTTAAAGGTAGTTTATGGGGTATAGTAAAACCTAGTAATTCTTTCATTGTTACTCCATGAAATGAGCTACCTTTGCTGCCCTGTCTTCCTGCCCGTCCTATTCCTTGTTCAATATCTGCTTGAGTGCCTAAGTAATTTAAAATGACGTGTAATCCTTCAGGATGTTTTGGTTTAAAATCTTTTCCTCGTCCTAGTGATGCATCAGAAATGGTAATTGTGCAATCTTCGTTAGCAAAATCAAGCGTTTCATTTTCATCCATTTGATGTGGTGTAAAATCGGTGGCTTTTTCATCCATTAATTTTTTGTCAATCGCCGTGTGTAAATTAATTTTGGCGCTGGACATGTTGGCATGGGATTTTTTGAGTTGTTTAACTTTTTCAGCCATTTTCCTCGCTTCTTCAGCATTTTTACAAAGGAGTAAGACAGGTCTTCTTTCTTTTATCATTTGTAGAATTTGAAGAAAAATTTCTGCATCAAGCGATTTTTCATCGAGGAAAATACCTTGGTCATCGATGCGTTGTTTCCTTTGATGATTGGGATAGGATGTCGATTGGATATTGTGTCTTCTGGCAATGACATCGAGTTGAGCTGGATCGCCAATAAAACCAGTATGCCCTTTGATTTTTCCGCCTGGATTACGCGTTGAATTGCGGTAGTATTCTATAAAATCAATGCTTTTTACAGAGGTGAGTGCGGGATTTTCTGCTTCAAACCAAAATGAATGGTCACTGAAAGCGCCTAATTTACTTTGCATACGTGCATGTAAAAATTGTTGGCCGCCATCCATCAATTGCGCATGCTCACTTTCTTTATTATTAATAATATGATGGACAACAAAAAAATCATTTCCGTTAATGTGTTTAGTTGCAATTTTGAATGTTTTATCTAGGCCGGTTTCTGCGATATATTTAGCATTCCAGGCAGCTGCAAGCCATTTATCTATTTGTGCTTTTTCTAGGACATCAATTTTATCTTTCTTTAAGTCTGCAATAATAGTTTCATCAGTGTGTTTTTTGATATATTCAATGGCTTGATCAATCAAGTATTCTCTTTTGTTGTTAATGTGTTCAATATTTTTATAATCGGGGTTATCAATAAAATCATTGAGCAGTTTGTAAACCCATGCGTGTTTAGATTTAACATCTTGATTACTTGATTTAACGTAACGAATCGTTGTTGGAAATTCAGCGATATAATCTGCTTCATCAAGAATAGCGCTGACGGGCCCTGCAAAATATAAATCTTTCGATTTTAATTGCATTCTTGAACGAAACACGGACATGCTGGTGATGTCAGAATAATTAATTCCGCCTTTTTTATAAGTGCATTTTGATGGATTTTTTTCTGCTTCGGTTGATGGATTTTTTCCAGTTCCAGGTAAGTCTGCAAAATAATCTTCTGATTCAATAGGTCTATCTGCACAGGGAATACCAAAGAATTTATAAAATTCATGAAATTCTTTTACACCTTCGTTTGCTAAATGAGGGTCTGACGTAATAATGTCGACTGTATTTCCTTCAGCAGAAAGCATGGCAGCTATTAATGCAGTAATTAAACTTTTTCCTTGACCAGTGCCGATTTGAGCAAATGAATTGCCTTCGTTAAGTATTGTTTCATTAATGACACTTAATATTTGAGTTGAATTGGCAAACCGGGATTTGGGGTCGGCTCGATATAGGCCTTCCCGTAAGAGAGATAAGTAAAATAATTTAGTGTCAATTAATTGTTTTTTTGCTGCTTGTATTTCTACCTCGGTTCTTGATTCTGATTTTTCTTCTGTTTTATTGTTTAGTTTTGTGAGTTCTTGAATTTTCTTTCGACATTCTGCTGCGTATTTTTTAAGTTCATCAGGGGTCATGTCTTTAACGGATTTTGGGATGGTGGCGACAATGGCGTCGTAAGAGGGATTTTTCCCTATATTCATATTTATTAATTTAGCGAGTTTTTTAAATCCATCTTTTTTAAGTTCATCAGAGCTCATATCTTTAATGGCTTTTGGGATGGTGACGGTAATATTGTTAATTTCTTGCATTAAATGAGTTAAATCGTAAAGAGAAATAGGAAATGTTATTTTTATTTGTGTTTGTAATAATGTTTGAAGAGCTTTGCCGTCTGGCCCGCCGATTTCCTTGATTAAAATATTTTTCATATCTTCTGTTATAGGATATGCAATGAAATTCTGAAGATTTTTGATGGTTTTAGATGATTCATGTCCCCATGAGTTTATTTTGAAATAAGCTTCTGCTAGTGACATTTTTTCTAATATGCGTAGATCCTGTGGATCCTGGTTTATGACTACTTCGTCGTCTATGATTTCATCAGTATCTTCGATATTTTTTTCTTCGGCAGCAGTAATTTTATCAGTATCTTCAGCAATAAATTTTTCGATATATTTTTCTTCGACGTCATGTTTTTCAATTGAGTGAATAGAAGGGTTTATATTTAAATGTCGAATACCGTTGATAATATCTTCTGCATTTAAATCAGATTGAAATTGATTTTTAAGGGTAGTACGTTTTTCTTCTTCATCCATCTCTTCTCTCTTTTTCTTGTTGGCTATTTTGGGGATTGCTTTTTTTTCTTCAATGTTGGGGATAGTATGAGATTTTTTTTCGGGTGTTAGAGTGGATGCAGCGATTTTTTTATGTGCAATTTCTTTCTGTAATATGTTATATGTGTCAATGTCTAAGGCAATAGGCCGTTTTGTTGGATCTTTGCTTAAGATATCTACGTATCGAGTAAGACCTGTTTTCATGTTTGTAACATCTGTCAATGAGCAAATGTTCGGTAAATCATTTTCTTTTGTGAAAAATTGAAATTGATCAATAAAATATTTAAAAGCATTGACTAAATCAGGGAAAGAAGTGCCAATTTTTTCATTATGTTGTTCAATTAAGGTATTCCACCATTCCAATTGAGGAGGAGTCAATAGGGCAAGTGTATTTAATGCGGCGGCCATAGAGGGAGTTGTAAATTCATTCCAGTCATGAGATTTATTAAGAAATTTTTCAATGAAAATAGTACTGGTTTTTTTTCCGTTCGGTTTATTGGAAATATTATTAATTTTATTAGACAAGAACTCTATACCATCATTTCCATAGGTATAAATGAGTTTTGAAGCGGCAGTAAGATTATCTGGTGTAAAAGAGTCAATAATATTTTGTTTAAAAAATGTAAGAGCTTTGGGTTGCGTTAAAGGATCTTGACTTTTTTCTATGTTTAATAAGGCTGTAAATTTTTCATTGTTAGGGCGTTTTGTTTCTATTATCTCTTTTACATATACAGTAAATGTAAGATCTTGCTTATTTTTAGCTATCTTTTCATTGCCAAATTGACGTATTTTATCATCTTCGATGGTATAATCTTTTTTTTCAGAGACTAAGGGGATAGATTTATTATCGGTTGGTAGTTGCTGAGTGAGTAAATTTTCATTTTGTTGAAAGAACGATTTAGCATCGTAATCTAAAAAGGGATTTTTTTCATCATGGGTAGAGTTAATATAAAATCCCTTTGGTAAATTTTTTAAGGGTAAGCCGTATTCTAATAGATGTTTATAGTCTGGATTGTTCAATATATCAAAGGCCGTTTGTGTCATTGTCTTGACTGTTCGATTGTCTTTTTTTCCTAACCATGTATTTAATTGTTCTTTTTCATCGCTCACTAAATCAGGAGGCGCTATAGAATGAGATTTGTTTTCAGAAAGATTAACATTATGCTGTTGCTGTTGCTGCTGTTGCATTTGAAAATCTTGTTTTGCTGTATTTATTTTGTAAGGATGTTCAGCGAGTTTTTTGAGGCGAATTTTTTCTTTTTGTAGGTTTTCTAATATTGTTTGTAAGACGTGAAAGCTGTTTGTCGCTTGTAAGGGAATCCCAATTGCAGCGAAAATTTGACCTTTTTCTTCTTTTCTTTTGGTTATTTCTAAGCGTAATGCCTGAGCTTCTTCGCCTTCTTTTTTTGTCCAAGCGGGTAAGGCAGCATATTTTTCATTAATTTTAGTGATTTTTTGGGTGAGTGCCGCTTTTCCATCTTCTGGAGTAGTTTTTAATTTTTCTTCAATCGCACGTTTCTCGTCTGATAAAAGGGTTTTTTGATTAGAGGGGAGGTCATTTAATTTATTATCTAATTCTGAAAGTATATTATCAATATTTTCTAAAGAATTGGCAGTATAAGGCGGTTTTTGTAGTGTTTCCTGAATTAAAGAAATTTGTTTTCTGAGTTGATTAATTAAATTATCTATATTGACAATATTAAAAAGGTTCAATTTTAGCAGTCTATCTATTAACATATTTGTATTTGAATTCAGTCCTATATACATTAATAACATATTTGCAATATCACTTAATTCATATTTTTTATCTGCGAGCTGATCAATGTGAGGTATATCATACGAAAGTGCAGAAATAATCTGGTTAGATAAATCTATTTCCGTATATGTTTTATTTTTTTCTTGAAGTTTTAATGTCTCTTTAGCAATATTACATGCATTTTGCCAGCGTTCCTTTTTTTGCGTAGTAATAAATTTTAATTGAAAGCTAATAATAGCTTTATTTTGTTGTAAAAACTTTCTATACGCGAGACTGAAAGGTTCTCTTTGAAAAATAGTCTGCATGTGTGTTGTTTGGTCGGGTTTTTTTATTTGCAGAAAAGAAAAAAATTCATTTTTTAGTTTTTCTTTTGTATACCCTGCTTGCAATAACTCGATAAAAGCAGTATATATTTGAGGAGTATTAAATTCTTTGAAGCTCAAAATTTCGCAAAATTTTCCACTGACTTCATTGATTATTTCTTTTGCTGTAAGAAGGTTTTTTTCGTTGTCTGTTATCAGTGTTTTTAATTTTTCTTTATTAAGCTCACGCTGATTACGTAAAAGGGAAGAATGTACTTTTTCTAAGGTTAAATTAAATTGATCTATTTGAGTCTTGAGCTCAGCCTTTTTTTGTTTGTGCTCTGAAGTTCGAGAGTTTTCCAGTTTTTTATGCTCAGATTTTATTTTTTCTAGAATAGGGTTGAGATTAAGTGGCGAAGTAATTTTATTTTGATTGACTGCATTTTCTATGTCTTTATTATTTATTATTTGATCCGAAGAAAGTGTGATTTCTTCAAAATGTAATTTTTTCAATATACTAAATAATTTTTCAGTACTATCCACTTGTTGTTGTTTCATGTGGATCTTTAATTTTTTAAAGGAGGGGAGATAGTCTGGATATGCTAAAAGTAGGGTTTGAAATTTTTCGAATAAAGTATGATTGATAGTAATAGTGATTTGATTGTTTTCTGCATCTTCTACTATACAGGAGGATTTAAAATCATCTAAATTTATTTTATTGTCTGCAATGATGGTATTTTTCTTTTCTTTTTTAAGGTAGGGAAAAAGCAAAGATTCATAAAGTACTGCGGTAGATGTATTTGAAGGTAAATGTAACATCACACGTTTAATTTGTTCGTTGTGTAAGAACATGTTTCGAATTTTTTTTATTTCGAACATTTCGCCTATTAAATATGGACCTAATTGAACGTTTATTGATTTAACGAGTGCTGGAAAACTGGAAACGAAAATTTCAATATGTTTTTCTTCTATATATCTAGGTAATTCTTTGTTTTTTATATGTTTTTTAAAAAGGTTTAAAAAAGCTTCGCCTGCATCTATTCTAACGCTCTCTTCTTTCGCATTTTTAAGTATATTTGCAATCTTTTTAAAGTCTTCATTAAAAGTAAGGGCATTTTTTTTCTCATCTTCTATAAAATGCGATTGAGTCATTATATTTTTCTCCTAGAATAGGATTTTCTTCTAATATTTATACAATTATAACTCAAAATATTTAACTTTAAATTAAGGCTTTCTGAGTATTGTTTAATTTATTGAAAATGAAGTAAAAACACTGATTTTTATAGGTTAGCCTTTTGCCGAAAATTACTGCATGGCAAAATGCTTATTTTCAACGCTTCTAATTATTTGAAAATATTACATTTCCTATGTTTGTCTAAGCTAATTCTAGAAACACTCAAAAGAAGTATAGAAGAAAATTTAATTTTTTGTGAATTTGTGGTCTTTATCGGTGTTTCAGTTGTATGATTTAAAACGGAGTTCCGCTTATCAATCACGAATTATGCCGAAGTCATCCATTTTGCCGTAAAAATCACCGTAACATCATGAAAAATAGCGATTTTCATTTTAGAGGGTGACAAGCCATTGCCCATGCTGGTTTACTGTAATAGCTTTATTTAAAACGATGAATAAATCCAATAGCGATAGTATTGGAATGAGGAGCACCATAAATCGAGCCTGCTCCGTTCAAGTCGCTATATTGGGTAAATATGTATTCGGCGCGAATATCCCATGTTTCTGTGAGAGCGGTTTCTATCCCTATCCCCATTTGACCTCCCCACACATAAGAATCTGTCACAGAAAAGCGAGAGGCTATCGTGCCCAGACGCCCGTATAAAAAGGTATTATCGTACAACATAAATCCAGGCAGTAGTGCTACCCCAAAACTGGGCGTATTTTTTAAGTCGCTATCGTCAGGATGGCCATTGATATCGCCAGCAACGCCAAATAACTCTCCGGCTAAATAGTAAGGAAATTCAAGTTTTTCCGCATAGCCAAGAGTGAGGCGGGCGCTGGTTGCTTGATAACTACCCGTGGTATCTCCGGCGACACTTTCATATTGCAAACTGGGGCCCATATAAAAAATGCCAGCGTAACTTAATGTTGAGCTAATAGCAAAAAGCAGGCTGGTAAGATAGATTTTTTTAATCATATGGGAATCTCAGTAGTGAATAGTGGATCATATTGTAAATTAAAGGATAGAAAATTCAACTAAACCAACATAATTATGCATTAATCACACCAACCATGAAAACACTTATCAATTTTAACAAGGGTTTTATGGTAACTTCATGATTGTTTTATATCTTGTTCAAGCATGGCAAGTTAATTAAGTGCTCATTTACTCGTAACTGGCTGCGTGCTCGAAAATCAACAAATTTGGCTCTTTGGGAATTCACGTGGTTAGCGCATAAAAAATGCAACACAATGCGAATGATATTGATATAAATCATAATGTTATAGAAATACGACCTATTGAGGTTATAGGAAAACCACAGAAATTCCCAAAAAACCACAAATTTTGGCTTACCTTAGGAGCCTTTGAACAGACGCTTAGGAAGCGTTGATGGCTCTTCGAGCTTGATAAAATATATTTTTGATAGCATTTTTTGCTTTTAAAATGTGGTATGCTCTACCACATTAAACAAACTGAAGGTGAAAAATCGATATGCACGGACTAATACAATTACCTTGGTGGGGTTATATCGTTGTCACACTGATTTTGACGCAAATAACTATTCTTAGCGTTACTGTTTTTTTACATCGCTGTCAGGCGCATCGTGCGCTAGAGTTACATCCTATTGCTAGTCATTTTTTCCGTTTTTGGTTATGGATGACGACTGGAATGGTGACTAAAGAATGGACAGCTATTCATCGTAAGCATCATGCTAAAGTTGAGACGGAGGAGGATCCTCATAGTCCACAGGTGAAGGGGTTGGCTAAAGTATTGTGGCAAGGAACTGAGCTTTATCGCAAAGAAAGCCGCAATAAAGCAACGCTTGCGCGGTATGGCGAAGGGACTCCAGATGATTGGATGGAACGTCATGTGTATACCGCTCATAGTGCGTTGGGTATTACGATGATGCTTATTATTAATTTAGCTTTATTTGGTTTCTTGGGTCTTACTATTTGGGCAATTCAAATGGCTTGGATTCCTTTCTTTGCCGCGGGTGTGGTCAATGGGGTGGCGCACTATTATGGATATCGTAATTTTGAATGCCAAGACGCTTCGCGCAATATTTCTCCCATTGGATTTTTTATTGGGGGTGAAGAGTTACATAATAACCACCATACTTATGCAACGTCGGCAAGATTCTCTGTCAAATGGTGGGAATTTGATATGGGTTGGCTAGTCATCCGTTTTTTACAGTTATTGGGTTTAGCAAAGCCTAAGCGTGTCCCTCCTCAAGCCAAACTTATTTTAGATAAAGGCGTGATAGATGTTGATACCATCAAAGCAATTATTACTAACCGTTTTCAAGTATTAGCAACTTATTCAAAAAATGTCCTTTTGCCAGTATTGCGCGAAGAACGTCAACGAGCAGGTGATAAAGGTAGAGCATTGTGCCGCAGTGTTAAAACATTGTTAGTGCGCGAGCCGTCTCTGATTGATCAACGTGGACAACAGCATTTGGCTGCTGTATTTGAAAGCCATCATCCATTGAATATTGTCTATCAATTTCGATTAAAACTTCAAAACATTTGGGTAAAAAGTACAGCAAGTCAGGCAGAATTAGTCGCTTCTTTGCAAGAATGGTGTCATCAAGCAGAGGCTTCAGGTATTAATGCGCTTCGAGAGTTTGTGAAGTATATTAAGGCGCATGTTCCCCATCGAGCTTAATCGTGAATCATCATAGACCCATCAAAGAAAATCGTTTGGTGGGTTGTCTTGTCTGTTTGCAATGTGCCATTTACACTTATTTTCACACATGATAATGCGTAAATAGATGCAAATTAATTTCGACAAGAGTATAAAAATTATGGCTACTAATTTAGCAATAAATGATGTTTTACTTAATGAAGCAAAGTTCTTAGGCCATCATAAAACAAAGAAAGAAACGGTCAATGCTGCTTTATGATCCAAATGGCATGATCTGTTCTTATTATGCGTAATTCAACAAAAAAACTTCCCCACATATGCAGGGAAATGAATTGAATGCAAGCGGTGAAAGCAGTGAGAACCAGGCTAGACCTACTAAATTTTACCTTCTTCAAATAAAACATGCATTCCAGATTTACCTGTTTCGGTATTATAAGCACGTTTATCAAAGCGTTTTAATTTTAGTTTTTCAGTTTTAGTACGCTTATTTTTAGTGGTTGTGCGGAAGGTACCAGTTTTTTTACCTTCTTTGGTGAGCCCTGTAGAAATCAGTTTAATTTTTTCACGCATAGCGGATTTACCTTTTTTTACCCTTGTTTATCTTCTTTTTCACGTTTTTTAATGTCTTTTAGCACTTTTTCAATGCCATATTTGTCAATGGTACGTAGGCCTTTAGTGCTGATACGTAGTTTGACGAAGCGCCTCTCACTTTCCAGCCAGAAACGACGTTCTTGGAGGTTAGGGTTAAAACGACGTTTTGTTTTGTTGTTGGCATGAGAAACTTTATTCCCAACGAGGGGACTTTTTCCCGTGACTTGACATACTCTTGACATAATATTCTCCAAAGATCTCTATTGCGCATACGCTAGGGGGCGATTTATACCAGAATAGAGCGATTAAATCAACCCTATCTCAGCAAATGAGAGGCTTTCTTTTGCGCCGATGACGATATGGTCGAGAACTTGTACTCCAATGAGAGCCAAAGCATCTATTAATAATAAAGTAATATCCTTATCAGCTTGGCTAGGGGTCGGATTTCCAGACGGATGATTATGGGCCAGTATGATTTTTGCAGCATTATGCTGCAAACTGTGTTTGACCACTTCTCGTGGATAGACATTTGCTTCGGTGAGCGTGCCATGAAAGAGTTCTTCGAAGCAGATAATTTGATTTTGATTGTTCAAAAATAAACAAGCAAATACTTCATGAGGGTAGTCGCGCAGTCTATGCGTAAGGAAACGTTTAGAGATATCACTATTTATGAGTGTTTCTCCTAAATGAATATCTTCTTCTAGGTAGCGTTGGCCTAGTTCAATGGCTGCTTTTAACATGGCTATTTTTGCTTTACCGATACCATAAAGGGAATTGACGGCTGTATTAGGATTCAGGGAAAGTATTTTTTTTAAGCTGCCATACTCGTTTAAAAGGTCGCGGGCCATATCGACAGCGGTCTTTCCTCGAACACCTGTGCGCAAAAAAATAGCAATCAACTCGGCATTAGATAAACTTTTTGAGCCGTGTGTGAGTAATTTTTCCCGCGGTCTTTCAGCGAGAGGCCAATTAGTAATTGTCATCAAAGAGCTCCTTTTATTATCCTAAACCAACTCTAATCATGTTGGTTTAGGATTATGATTTAAATAAAAATACAATGCCTTGTATAGATCTGATGGGTCGATGTTTTATGATGAGCTATCTGAGTTGGAAGGGATGTATGGGTGAAGTATAGTAAACAATTGAGTGGACAAGTATATAAAAAGCTAGTAAATTTTTGCCACGCAAAAGGGAGAATGTTTCTCCATTTTAGGAGCAGGTATTAACAATGCAACATATCATTGAAAATGAGAAACAAGGCGCACAGCTTAACACAGACACACTCATTCAAGTCAAGATTTTAGATTCACGTATCGGAAAAGAATTTCCTTTACCTCGTTATGAAACGTGCGATTCTGCTGGTATGGATTTGCGCGCTTGTTTGAATGAAAAATATATTTTACAACCAGGGGAAACCTTTTTAATACCAACAGGCATTTCCATTTACATTGGAGATCCACAATTAGCTGCTGTTATTTTACCTCGTTCGGGATTAGGACATAAAAGCGGTATCGTATTAGGTAATTTGGTCGGTCTCATTGATGCCGATTATCAGGGCCCCTTAATGGTTTCTTGCTGGAATCGTGGTCAAAATTCGTACACTATTGAGCCCGGCGATAGGATAGCACAGCTGGTTTTTTTACCTATTGTGCGAGTTCAATTTACGATGGTAAATGCTTTTAATGAAACGATTCGTGGAGCAGATGGCTTTGGTAGCTCTGGAAAAAATTAATGATAATCGATCCTTCTATTTTTCGTGCTTATGATATTCGCGGTATCGTAGGAAAAACACTCACTGAAGAAAGCGTATATGCGATAGGCCGGGCTCTTGGATCTATGGCGTTAGAGCACGGTGAAAAATGCATGACAGTTGGCCGGGATGGCCGTCTATCGGGCCCTACTTTATCGAGAGCATTATGCATGGGGATTTTATCTTCAGGCTGTGATGTGATTGATATCGGTAGGGTGCCCACTCCTATTCTCTATTATTCTACTTTTGTATTAAACACGAAATCAGGTGTTATGTTAACAGGTAGTCATAATCCTGCTGATTATAACGGATTGAAAATGATGATAAACGGCAAAACACTGGCTGAGGACAGTATTCAAGCTCTTTATCAAAGCATTATTGATCATCGTTATAAAAGCGGTGAAGGTCAATTAGCCGAGCTAGATTTTGTTGAGCGTTATATTAATCATATTGATATAGACGTTAAATTATCTCGACCGCTTAAGATGGTAGTGGATTGCGGTAATGGCATAGCAGGTGCTGTTGCGCCAGAGTTATTTCGTCGCATGGGTTGTGATGTACACGAGTTGTTTTGTGACGTCGATGGTCATTTTCCAAATCATCATCCTGATCCGAGCCAAACAGAAAATTTAGCAGACCTCATTAAAGCCGTTAAAGAAAAAAAAGCAGATATAGGTATTGCGTTTGATGGTGATGGAGACCGTATTGGGGTTGTCACGAATACGGGACGCATTGTTTGGCCGGATCGTCTTTTAATGCTATTCGCACAAGCATTGTTAGAGAAAAAACCTGGCGCCACCATTATTTATGATGTGAAATGTAGTACGCATCTAGGAATTTTAATTAAGGAACTGGGTGGGAAACCTATTATGTGGAAAACAGGCCATTCATTAATTAAATCCAAACTAGCAGAGACGCAAGCGTCACTGGCTGGCGAAATGAGTGGTCATATTTTTTTTAAAGACCGCTGGTATGGATTTGATGATGCCATTTATGCCGGAGCACGATTGTTGCAAATTATTGCGAGTCACGCACAAAGTAGCGAAGAACTTTTTGCTCAAGTGCCTGATAGTGTTAATACCCCCGAATTAAAAATTTATGTCGAAGAAAATGAAAAATTTTTATTAATGAAACAATTAATTGCCCAGGCAAAATTTTCCGGTGCTGAACATGTTACTATTGATGGCTTAAGAGTTAATTTTGCTGATGGTTGGGGGTTGGTGCGACCATCGAATACAACGCCGTGTTTAGTTTTACGTTTTGAAGCAGAGAGTGAAAAGGTTTTAACGAAAATTCAAGGATTGTTTCGTGAATTATTATTGGCGGTCAATCCGGAATTGGTATTACCTTTTTAATTCTATTTTTTATAAAAGCACCGGATTTAAAATGACTGAAATCGACTCAGCGTATGATATTGTTATTGTTGGTAGTGGCATTGTAGGAGCGACAGCGGCTCTCATTCTTGCTAAAAATACCTCATTACATATTGCAGTACTGGAAGCAAAATCACCTTTTTTTAATGCACAACCCCATTCACATGAAACGCGGGTGAGTGCGATTGCCCTTTCTTCCAAGCGTGTTTTTGAAAATATACATGTTTGGCAATCGATCGCATCTAAACGAATAAGTCCTTACCAAAAAATGCATGTGTGGGATCCTGTGGGAAAAGGGGAAATATCTTTTACTGCGGAAGCATTGCATGAAAGCGCTCTTGGTTTTATTGTTGAAGATGATGTAATAAGAATGTGTTTATTAGATCATTTTAAACAGTATAATAATTTAGATTTTTTACATCCTATCCATCTTTTATCTTTAGAAAAAAAGACCAGCGGTATAGAGCTCAAAACTCATTCTCATGTTATTAAAGCCAAGCTTTTAATTGCTGCAGATGGAGCAGAGTCATGGATTCGGCAGCAGCTTGGGATAGAGTTAGCAACGCGGGATTATCAACACACTGCCATTATTACGACGGTGCAGACAGAGTTATCTCACCAAGCAACGGCCAGACAAAATTTTTTATCGACAGGGCCACTTGCTTTTTTACCTTTAGAAAATCAGAATCAATGTTCCATTGTTTGGTCTGTGACACATGATTATGCGGCAGAATTATTGGCATTAAACGACGATGCTTTTAATGACGTATTATCTTCAGCCTTTGAGTTTCGATTAGGTCACGTTACGTCAATAGTCCCACGTCAGTCATTTTCTTTAAAAATGCGTCATGCAAAACATTATGTGGGCGAAAATTATGCATTAATCGGAGACGCAGCCCATACGATTCATCCGCTTGCAGGACAAGGTGTTAATCTGGGGTTGCTAGATGCGGGAACACTGGCTGATGTTGTCTCGAATGCATGGAAAAAAAATCGTAATTTTGCAAGTCATGCTACTTTACGTCAATATGAACGCTGGCGTAAACGGGATACGCTTACAATGCTTAGAATGGTTGATGCCATCAAATATTTATTTTCTAGTGAAAAGAAGTCATTGTTTTATTTACGCAATGCTGGATTAAATATCGTTGATCGAATGTCTTTTGTGAAATCTTTTATTGCTAATTATGCCTTGGGAAAGCGGGGAGATTTGCCTAGTATAGCGGTCTAATTTTCCAACGTTATCAGTGGCATGAATATTGGCATTCCTGAATTTATTAGGATTTTATTTAGTAAAATGTTAAGATCAGGAGTAATTATCACCTAGTACTGTTAAAAATTTAATATGTTGTATCTCTGAGGGGAGCCCATGGTACAAGCCATCAAGCAAGAACTAACTATTCAAAAAGATAGCATTCTTGAAATCCATTCATCGATGTTAAAGCCTGGAACCCATGTCGAAGTTATTATCCTATTGAAAGAAAGCGAATCTCTAAAAAAAAGCAGTCTATGCTCTCTTATAGGAAGTGGAAAAGGTAGCTTTTCTTCTCCTGAGGAAGTCGATACTTTTATTCGCAGAGAACGTGACAAATGGGAATAAACTATCGGTTATCAGGGAAAAATATCTATTTAGACGCTAATATTTTTATTTATTTACTCGAAGGTTATGCTGAATTCATTCCTTTACTTGAACAGCTGTTTAGTAAAATCGATAGTGGTATTTTATATGGAATTACAAGTGAACTTACGCTAGCCGAAACATTGGTCAAACCAATAGCTGATAATAATATAGTTTTACAAAAAATTTATGAAGATACGATTCAAACATCGAAGCCATTATATGTGGCGCCAATTGCTCGAAATATTCTTACCGCAGCAGCAAAACTGCGCACAAATATGATTCGATTACCTGATGCTATCCATTTAGCAACTGCTCATCTCCATAGTTGTCATGTTTTTTTAACCAATGATAAACGATTAAAAGCTTCCTCCCATATGAATGTTATCCTATTATCAGATATAAAAAATTCGACGCTTACTCTATAGAGCTTTAAATAAGATATGACACCCCCAGTGTTGGTGTTATCATTCATGAGGATTATGTTTTTAGTGATATGGGTACTATCATATCTATAAAATAAGTTGCAGAAGTTATTTCATGCATGTTCCTATGCATTAGCGGCCCCCTGAAAATGTTGGTGTATAACCAAGGAGATGATGGCGAA
>Ga0207115_1034_pt1 | contig 24317 bp, 22 predicted proteins | sample Alteio_BWMinHeat_46_FD_153536 | JGI IMG/M metagenome (GOLD analysis project Ga0207115, IMG submission 153536) | Enriched cells from forest soil in Barre Woods Harvard Forest LTER site, Petersham, Massachusetts, United States -... | ecosystem: Environmental > Terrestrial > Soil > Temperate forest >...
TTACTGCATAGAGCCAAATAAATCTCGATCTAGCAGCCATCTGAGCGCTATAATCCAAAATAATTATCTGAAAAGCGATAGCGGTATTGTTTATGGAAACACATTTCCCCACTAAACCATTTAAACCTCGAGCCACAGAAGTTCGTGATGTAAAAATTCCTCCGCATTCGATTGAAGCAGAGCAATCCGTTTTAGGCGGCATCATGCTAGACAATCGAGCATGGGATTTAATTGCAGACCGTGTGAATGAAGCTGATTTCTATCGACATGATCATCGTCTCATTTATCGTGTCATGGCGAAATTAATAGAACAATCAAAACCACTAGATGTCTTAACTGTTGCTGAATCCTTAAGAGAGTTACACGAGTTAGACAATGCCGGGGGAGAAATTTATTTATTTGAATTAGCGAATAATACGCCAAGCGTGGCTAATATTGCGGCTTACGCTGATATCGTTCGCGAACGCTCAGTCTTGCGTCAGTTAATCGGTGTAGCCAATGATATTGCCAACAATGCGTTTAATCCTCAAGGCCGAAATAGCACTGAATTATTAGATGTCGCAGAACAACAAGTATTTGCCATCAGTGAACAAAGTGGAAGAGCAGGTGGCCCGACAAATATCAAAGAATTTCTCGCTAGAACCATGGATAAAATTGATACTTTATTTCAATCAGACAATCCCATTACAGGTGTTCCGACAGGTTATCATGATTTAGACGAAATGACGTCTGGATTACAGCCCTCCGATCTAGTCATTGTCGCAGGACGCCCTTCCATGGGCAAAACTATGTTTGCCATGAATATGGCTGAACACGTGGGCATTAAAAGTCGATTACCCGTTCTAGTTTTTAGTATGGAAATGCCTGGCGAAGCCTTGGTCATGCGCTTACTTTCTTCTCTTTGTAGAATTGACCAACTTCGTATTCGTACGGGTAAATTACAAGATGAAGATTGGCCACGTATTAGTTCTACTGTTAGCATGCTATCCGAAGCACCCATTTTTATTGACGATACTCCCGCATTAAGTCCCACAGAACTACGCGCCCGTTCAAGACGATTAGCAAAGGAGCATGGCTCATTAGGTTTGATCGTAGTGGATTATTTACAGCTTATGCAAGTTCCGGGCAATAATGAAAATCGCACTGCTGAAATTTCAGAAATTTCCCGCTCCCTAAAAAGTTTAGCAAAAGAATTAAAAGTACCTGTTATTGCGTTGTCGCAATTGAATCGCAGTTTAGAACAACGCGCTGATAAAAGACCTGTGATGTCGGATTTACGGGAATGCGTAGCTGGCGATACATTAGTATGTTTGAATGATGGGCAACGAATACCTATTAAAGAATTAGTAGGTCAACAACCAACCGTATTATCCATGAATGAATCAGGCAAAATAGTAAAAGCAGCTTGTGAAATGGTATGGAAAATAGGCAAAAAACCCGTTTATACGATCCACCTTGCCAGTGGTCGTTCTATAAAAACAACAGCTGAACATCGTCTATATTCTGCTACAGGGTGGAAAACTGTAAATAATTTATCTATTGGAGAACGTTTAGCTATCGCACGTAAACTTCCAGAACCAGAATGTCCAATTGAATGGAATGATAATCGCGTCATTTTATTAGGACATTTAATCGGTGATGGCAGTTATTTAAAACATCAACCTCTACGTTATACAAACAAGACAAAAGAAAATCTCGATGCCGTTATTCATGCCGCTGAAACAGAATTTGGTGTAAAAACAAAATTATATTCTCGTGATAATTGGTATCAAATCGTTATGAGTGGTAACGGTAATCGCTGGGAACCCAAGGGCGTTAATAAATGGTTGCGAGAACTAGGTATTTTTAATCAGCGTTCACACGAAAAAAGAATTCCACAAAAAGCTTTTAATTTAAGTAATCGTCAAGTTGCCTTATTGTTAAGACATTTATGGGCAACTGATGGCACTATTTTTACGCGAAAACCTGATTCAAAAGGTAGCCATGTTATTCAATATGCAACGAATAGTCCTCTGCTAGCAAAAGATATAACTTCTCTTTTATTAAGATTAGGTATTGTTGCTCGTATCCAGAAAGTTCAACAAGGAAAATATTTGCCCTGCTATCATATTAAAATAACAGGTGCAACAGCACAAAAAATATTTTTGGAGAGTGTAGATGGTTTTGGTCCACGCGCAGTTCAAGCTAAGATTTTAAAACAGGCCTTAGAGAATGTAAGCGAAAATACAAATGTTGACACTTTACCCATAGAAGTATTTGGTCAAGTTAAATTAGCTATGCTCGAACAAGGAATATCTCAGCGAAAAATAGCTGCCATGCGCGGTACTTCTTATGGAGGGATTTCTCACTTTAGCTTTTCCCCTTCACGTTCAGTGCTAAAAAGCTACATAGATATCTTACAAGATGAAAAATTAAATCTGGCATATGAGAAAGAATTATTTTGGGATAGAGTTGTGACCATTGAGCCAGCGGGAGAAGAAGATGTTTATGATTTAACAGTTCCTGGTCTCGCAAATTGGTTGGCTGATGGAATCGTGACGCATAATTCTGGTGCTATCGAACAAGACGCCGACCTCATTGCCTTCATTTATCGTGATGAAGTGTATAACGACAATAGCCCTGACAAAGGCACTGCAGAAATTATTATTGCAAAACAACGTAATGGCCCTATTGGTAAAGTACGCCTGACTTTCCTCGGTCAATATTGCTGTTTTGAAAATTTCACACGGGGCGTCTATTAATTTATGAGTAGACCCACCACTGTTACGATTCATTTGAATGCTTTGCACCATAATCTTCAACGTATTAAAACGATAGCCCCTCATTCTTATATTCTTGCTATGGTAAAATCAAACGCTTATGGACATGGCATTGAACGAATTGCTTCAGCACTTCCTCACGTAGATGCATTAGGCGTTGCGTGTATTGAAGAAGGAATGATGTTACGCAATGCAGGAATAAAACAACCTATCGTTTTAATGGAAGGATTATTCAGTGAAAATGAATTAGTCTTAGCTGCAAATAATTATTTGACAATCATTGTTCATCATATTGATCAAGTTATTATGCTAGAAAAAAATCTACACCTAAATCCATTCTCTATTTGGTTGAAAGTCGATACAGGTATGCATCGTTTGGGTTTTGAGTCTTCAGAGATACAAAAAATTTATCCACGTTTAATGAACTGTCCCTCGGTAAAAAAACCGATTGGTTTTATGACCCATTTTGCCAAAGCCGATATCTTGAATAACTCGATGACTCAAGAACAAATTGATACATTTAATGCGACTTGCTCGGGAATGGAAGGCCCGAAAAGCTTAGCGAATTCCGCAGGTATTATTGCATGGCCATCTTCTCATAAAGATTGGGTACGACCTGGTATTATGCTATATGGTGCTTCGCCCTTTGCCGGTTACTCCGGTGAAGAATATGGGTTAAAGCCTGTGATGTCCTTTAGCTCCCGTCTAATTGCCATTCATCGTCTTTCGCAAGGTGAAAGTGTTGGCTATGGAGGTCATTGGATAGCCCCAGAGGATATGTTAATTGGTATAGTCGGCGCAGGATATGGAGATGGATATCCCCGTCATGCCACAAATGGTACGCCAGTCTTAGTCAATGGCATTAAATCTCAGTTAATTGGCCGTGTCGCAATGGATATGCTAACCGTTGATTTACGGCATATTCCAACAGCAAATGTAGGCGATCCAGTATTATTATGGGGATCTGGTTTGCCTGTTGAAGAGATAGCTCAATGCAGTGACACTATTGGTTATGAATTATTAACGCGTATTACACAAAGAGTACATGTTACAGTCGAAGAAGATATGGAAATGATTAACCCTATCACTTATGCAGAGATATTTTAAGTGACGCGCACGTGTTTGGAACGCGTAAAGATAGTCTGCGGATGAGATGTTAAACAGCGTAAATGATGCCGAAACGAAGTATATAGCAGTTCCCATGCTCTTAGGAAAATTGCTAGAAATTGCTAAGGAACATGCACGTTCCTAACAGGAGAAAAATAAGTATGATGACATCAAGCAACCCACCTAAAGAATTTAAAAAAAATTCTAATGAAAAGAAAAATGAAGAACTGTTACCCTCTCTGACTTATAAAAATTACACGATTGCTATGGCCTTTCACATAATAGAAGAAATGCGAATAAAAAAAGTGACAAAAGCAATTAAGCCATATCGAGAACAAGCTTTAAATATTTTTTCTGATAGAATAGAACCGCTTTTCAAAAAAAAATGTAACGAAGCCAACTTATCTGAAACACTTAAGCAAGAACTGTTTTGGCTTATGGAAATGAATAGCATTGCTGTATCTTTTTCACAACTAAATACTATTCTCGTATCCACGGGTGCCCGAACCAACATATTAGATAAAGCAGATAAATTAGAAAACCATATAAATTCTTTCTATTATGAATACCCAACAAAAATGTTGGAAGATACTGATAATTTTTTCCGGGACACTTTAATGAAGCTTCATTATGAAACTCAGTACTTAAAAATGTTTGATACCTTACATGCCGAACTTGAACAAATTGCAAATACATTTAAAACGAGTAAACACTCTGTTCTACTAACCCATCTAATTGAGGAAGGTTATGCTATAAAACGTTCTATGAATGCCAAAACAGTTTATGAAAAATTAATAACACTGACTAATGCATATAAGGACTTAATCCAGGAAGATTATAATAAACGCAGTTTGTTTAGCTATTCGAACAATAGCTTATGGCATAATGGTCTTTCCCTTGTGCAACGCTTAGAAACAGCCATACAAAATGCCTCCTCTTTAAAACCATTAACCCAGATATTTCATCATGAAGCATCAGAAAACAAGCCAAGACTGCATGAAGACAAGGCGCGAATGAAAAATACACCATGAATATATTGAAACGAAAAACTATGTTAATTTTTTTACCCTGGGAATTTTTGAAAATTTTTCATCAAACGTATAAAGACAAGGGATGTTGGCATTTTTGACTGCTGATAAAATAAAACAATCAGAGAAATCTATATTATGTTTTTTATATAAACTAAATGCATTAATAAATTGCTCTTCGTACTCAACTGTAAATGCTGCATTTTCATAAATTTCCTGTAAGATCATTATAACCTGTTCTTTGGTAAGTTTATAAGCACGCAAAACCACCCAAACCATTTCAATAATAACTATATGTGAAAGGAATATCTCTTTCGCATTTTTTACTAACTGACGCGCAGCTTTTATTTGGTTTATGCTTAAGTCATCGATAAATACTCTAACAAGAATATTGGTATCAATCGCTATCATTGTTATATCCTTCATCAATTGCCTTTTGAATATCACTTAAGCTAATTTTTTTATTCACTTTAACCATGGCAAATGCATGGCTTACATCATTCTTTTTTTTGAAGATTTGAATTTTCTCGTCAATTAATTCGAATACTAAGTGATCACCCGTTTGAAAATTTAAGATATGGCGTAGTTCAGCAGGTATGGTAATCTGACCTTTTGAAGTAAGGGTTGATGTCTTCATGTATCCCTCCTTTATAAATGTAATACATACTATTTATAGTATTACATAAATACTAATGTATTACAACTTATGGGTGTAATTGCCGCACCCAATGTTGCATATGTATTTACCGATTAAAATAGTCTATTGATTAGGTTTTATTTTATAGCCGGAATATTTACTTTACCAATGTCTTAGCGACATATAAACTGACCAACACTTAGTGATGTGGTTAGGGTTATGAAAATTAAATTGGAAAGATATATTGGTACCAAGTCCCAAGTAACTATACCCGTAGCGTCTGGGTTTAAAATTTAAAGATCGCCGCTCAGTGGATGCTGCAACACCTAAAACCCAGACGCTACGGATATATATTTACTTACCAGTGATTTTTGTTAGGGATTTTTCCCATGAAATATCATCAGTGTTTTTATATCTTGAATAATTGAAACCAGGAAATAATGTCTCTGTTTTACCATTCATATGGGACAAAATTGCCTTGCCGATAGCTTCCCCAAGGCTTGCAGGTACAGCATTTCCAATTTGTTTATATTGATCGCTTAAAGAGCCATATACAATCCATTCGTCAGGAAACTCTTGAAGACGTTTGTATTCTTCTATACTTAAAGGCCTATTTTCCATCGGGTGAGAAAGGTCTGTTGCAGGCATTGCAGGATGTGTGACCAATGTAGGAGATGGCCTGTCCCATGCAAGCCTTCGAAGAAAGCCGGTCTTTCCACCGCCCGCATAATAAGATTTACCTAATGCTTTTTTCTGTAAATCGGTAGGTAAATGTTTCCAATATTGACCTGGGCCTAATAAGCGATAGTATTTTAATCTATCCTCTGGAAAATTAACGTGACGGTGATCAATATTTTCAAGGCCAACTACAGCATCTTTGAATGTTCGCCATGTTGGAAGTCCGAAGCTTCCATCTAAAGAATGTGTAGGAGTGAGATATGGTACTTTTTCTCCGTCTCGATTACAGATAATAACAACACGTTCTCGAATTTGTGGTGAACCAAAATTGGCAGCGTTGTAGAGATTGAATGAAACGCCATACCCAGCTTTTCTTAGCATTTTTAAAATATATAGCAATGCCCCACCTGGGAGTTCCTCTGTTGAAAGCATTGGCCTATCTTTTCCGCGTTTTGCGTGTGGTCTATGTGACATAGGTGCAGAAAGAAGTCCTCTTACATTTTCAATGACTGCATAACGTGGTCGTAACTCCAATATTATAGATATATATTTGAGTAAGACGTTACCGCGCTCATCTTTGAAGCCGCGTCGGGAGCCAGCAGTGCTAAATGCTTGACAGGGGGGGCCGCCGACTATTAGGTCGATATCATCTTTTTTATTGAGTCTTGCAGCTTCACGTATATCATTTGATGAATATTGCCAAATATCACCTAGTAAAGCTAAATCAGGTCGATTGGCTTCGATAGTTTTTCGACAAGCTTTATCAAGCTCACAAGCTAAAATGACATGAATGCCCGCTCTTTCGAGCCCCAAGTCTAATCCCATTGCGCCAGAGAAAAAGCTCAGTGCTTTTAACTTGGGAGTGGTCGATTGTGATCTTGGGTGATCTATTGGTGCAGGGTAGAAATTAGATTTTTTAATAAAGCCTTCTAAATCTTTTGGCTTAACAATCCATTGTCTTCCTACTCTTGAGCCAATTAATGTTTTTGTACGAATTAAACTTCTAACATGTTGTTCAGATGTTTTTAATTGAATGGCAATGTCTTTAACCGTTAGCATGGTACATAATCCTTTTCGCTAGCGAAAATATTTATAGTCCACAAAATGTTACTTATAGTGATTCTTGCTGTCAACCAAGTTCTTTTCTATTTTCGCTATATGAAAAAATTAAAATGATAGAAACCGGAAGTTATAATTTTCTTAAATAATACTGACATTAAAATGAATTCTATCAAGCTAAAACATCATTAGCCTGTGTCACATTTTTAAAATGTTCTAATGCTTCAGGTAATGATTGCACGCCAATGATTTTCATATCATTGTTTAATTCTTTAGGTGCATTCGCTTGAGGCACAATCGCACATTTAAATCCATGTTTAGCCGCTTCGCGTAATCGCTCTTGTCCACCTTGAACAGGACGAATTTCTCCTGCTAGACCGACTTCTCCAAAAATAATCATGTTATGCGGCACGGGGCGATTACGCAGGCTTGAAAGTACGGCGATTAATAAAGCAAGATCGGCTCCTGTTTCATTAATGCGGACACCGCCTACCACATTCACAAATACATCTTGATCATGCGTAGCAATCCCGCTGTGGCGATTGAGCACCGCTAATAACATGGCTAAGCGTTGCGCATCTAAACCGACACAAACACGGCGTGGATTACCCAGATAACTTTGATCAACGAGTGCTTGGACTTCCACTAATAAAGGACGGCTACCTTCACGACTTGCCATAATAACACTACCAGAAACAGGTTTTTCATAACGAGATAAAAAAATCGCGGAAGGGTTACTCACTTCCCGTAATCCTTTATCCGTCATGGCAAAAATGCCTAATTCATTGACTGCGCCAAAACGATTTTTTACCGCACGGATAACACGATAACGACTATCTTGTTCACCTTCAAAATATAAAACACTATCTACTATATGCTCTAAAACACGCGGGCCTGCCAATGTTCCTTCTTTCGTCACATGGCCAATTAAAAATAATGCAGTTTGAGTTTGTTTTGCATAAGCGACTAACTGTGCAGCGCTTTCGCGAACTTGACCTACAGCACCAGGCGCCGATTGTAATAAATCCGTATGCATTGTTTGAATTGAATCAATCACTAAAACGCCGGGATTTTCTTTTTGAGCGCATTTTAAAATTCTTTCAATGTTTGTATCGGCTAATAGTAGTAAATGATTGTCAGAAAGTCCTAAACGACGGGCACGCAATGTAATTTGCTGCAAAGATTCTTCACCTGTCACATATAATACTTTGAGGTGCTGACTTAAATGGCATAATGTTTGTAACAATAGCGTTGATTTACCAATACCGGGATCACCGCCAATCAATACAGCAGAGCCAACCACTAATCCACCGCCCAATACGCGATCCAATTCTTTTAATCCCGATTCTAATCGAGATTCAGCATGCAGCATGACATCTGCCATCGGTGTCAGTGTTGGCTGAACACCTGCATAGTTTTGATAGCGGGGATGTTGTTGTGACATTTGCGTCACTTCTTCGACGAGGCTATTCCATGCTCCGCAGCTTAGGCATTGACCCGCCCATTTAGGGAAACCTGCACCACAATCTTGGCAAACATGCGTTAATTTAGGTTTAGCCATAGTAAAAATAGTTGCCTATTAATCTTCAATAATCATATGAATAGCAGAAGAATCTAAGTCACTATGCCCTTTCATCACTAAACGATCCAAACATTGCATACCGTATTTCGCCGCTGGCATGTCCACTCCTACTTGGTGCGCTTGCTCTAAGGCAAGGTGCATATCTTTGCGATGTAAACCGGCTTTAAATCCGGGTTTATAATCATTTTCTAACATTCGCTTACCATGTATCTCTAAAATTCGACTATTGGCATAACCGCCTAAGAGCGCTTCACGTACTTTTGCGGGATCAACACCTGATGCTTTTGCTAAACGCAATGCTTCATCGACTGCTATAATGGTTTCAGCAATAATCACTTGATTACAGGCTTTTGCTATTTGACCTGCGCCGTGGCCACCAACATGGACAATTTGTTTTCCTAATATAGCTAAGATGGGGTGAACTTTTTCTAATATCTCGGGTTTACCACCTACCATGATGGTAAGAGATCCGGTTATAGCGCCTTGTTCGCCACCAGAAACAGGTGCATCAAGCATTTCAATGCCTTTTTTTGCCAGTTTATCTGCCATTTTTTGTGTTGCATTAGCAGAGATAGTACTCATATCAATCACTATAGTGCCCGATTTGGCTGTTTCAATAATGCCCATTTTCCCTAATAAAACTTCTTCTACGTCGGCGGTAGCAGTCACCATTGTGATAATAATATCAACTTGATTGGCTATTTCTTTGGCTGAAGAATAAGCAATGGCTCCAGCATGAACCAATTGTTGAGCCATTTCTGGACGACGCGCGTAAATAGAAACAGAATAGCCTGCATTTAATAAATTAAGAGCCATTGGTTTGCCCATAATGCCTAAACCAATAAAGCCAATACGATACATATAGAAGCTCCTCATTAAATATAACTAGATAATTGCAGAATTTTAACTGGTCTATCTGTTTAAAGCGAGCATCATATCATGTTTCCAAATAGTCCATTAATCTGCGATAATATGAGTATCTGTTTACAAAATAATTATTCTTAGAGGATATTAAATATGCCCTTTCAACAGTCTTATGCGGATTTGCAATTTGGTGAATATTTATTGACTGCCACTAAGAAAAAACTCGATTTACAATATATTTATAACTTACTTTGTACCCCTTCAAAATATTCCACTGGACTGCCAGCGGAACGTTTTCCCTTTATTATAAAAAATTCTGTTTGTTTTGCCGTGCTTCATCAGGGAAAACAAGTTGGATTTTCGCGTGTGATTACTGATTTTTCTGAGTTTGCCTCCATATGGGACGTATTTATTGATGATGAACACCGGGGCAAAGGCGTCGGCAAAACGATGATGAGTTATCTATTTGCTCATCCTAATTTACAAGGTATTTTCCGTTGGTTCTTAATGACTGAAGATGCACATGGTCTTTATCAAAAATATGGGTTTAAGGCGGAAGCGTATAATCCTTATGTCATGATGAAAGTAAATAGCAATGCATAATCCAGGGTCACTGCCATTGAATTAAGAAATTTTGCTATATCAGTATAAAGTGCCATTATCAGCGAGCTCTGAGGATGCTTCGCTGGAAATTACTGATGATGAACAAGTAAAATAAAATCAATATGTTATTCTTAATTCAATGGCAGTGAAACCAGAATATCCCATTCCATAAAACTCAATTTTTTTCATCATAGAATGAATTTAATTTATTATATTTTTATACAAAAAATATTTTATAATGCTTATGGCTAATCTTTAACATATCTCTCAACACATGCATTTTAGGCCTTTAAGGCTTCAGAAAGCCGCCAGATGTGAAAGATTATTTTTGAGAAAAACGACAGGAATTGCCAGCTATTTAAAGTTTTTTCAATGCTTTTTTGAAGAATGATCTTTCAAACAGCCAAAGCCCAACGAAGCATTAAAGACCTAAAATATATATGTAAAAAGTGGCTTCGACTGTCGTTCCGGCCAACGCTATTATGATGTAATCCCGAACAATCGGATTTACAGGATTGTATGTGACAGCGACTGAGCAAATGGTCGGAACGACGGTCGAAGCCTAAAAAGTATAAATTAATTACTGGTACAAACGGGGATAAAATATGAATATAAATAAAAATACACTACAAATCAGTACTTTTGCATTAGTCATGCTTATCACCGGTGCAATTGATAGTATCCGTAATTTACCCGCTATGGCCTTATTCGGTAGTTCACTTATTTTTTTCTTTATTTTTTCAGCCATTGTTTTTCTGATTCCTGCGGCACTCGTATCTGCCGAGCTATCTTCTCATTCGACAGAAAAAAGTGGTGTTTTTCATTGGATTCATTTGGCTTTTGGTAAAAAAATAGGATTTCTAGCCATTTGGTTACAATGGATTAATACCATTGCTTGGTTACCAACCGTGCTCTCATTCGTAGCGGGAACAGCCACTTATTTTTTACGACCGGATTTAGCACAAAATAAATATTATTTGGTCAGCGTTGTTCTTCTTACTTTTTGGTTCTTAACTTGGCTCAATTTAAAAGGACTTCATTTTTCTGCAAGATTTTCTAGTTTTTGTGCTGTTATTGGCATGATTATTCCTATGATTTTAATTGTAATGCTTGCAGGAGCTTGGTTTATTTTAGGGAATCCTTCGCAAATTCATTTTACTAAAGTAGATTTGTTACCTTCACTGAGTCACACAGACAATTGGATTTCATTAACCGCTATTATGACTGCTTTTTTAGGGATGGAATTAGCAACTGTCCACGTAAAAGAAGTACGCAATCCACAAAAAACCTTTCCTAAAGCATTATTTCTTTCTGTTTTACTGATCTTGTCCACCATTATTTTAGGATCTCTTGCAATAGCGATGGTTCTGCCAAATAATCAAATCAACTTAGTCAATGGTGTTATTCAAGCCTTTACTAATTTTTTTGAAAAATATCATATTTCTTGGATTATTCCTGTTATTACTGTCATGTTACTGTTAGGAAGCTTGGGGCAAATTATTAGCTGGGTTATTTCTCCAGCCAAAGGGTTATTACATGCTGCAGAATTAGGTTTTTTACCCTCCTTTTTTGCAAAGAAAAATGATAAAGGCATGCCAAGCCATATTTTATTAACGCAAGCCAGTTTAGTGAGTATTGTCTGTCTCGCTTTTCTATTAATGCCTAGTGTTAATGGTTCTTATTGGTTACTAACGGCATTAAGCACACAATTGTATATGTTAATGTATGTGCTAATGTTTCTTGCTGCCATTTGCTTGAAGTACAAATTAAAAAAACAACCTAATAGCTTTACCATTCCAGGCGGTAAAGCAGGTATGTGGGGAACTTGTCTTTTAGGTTTAATCGGTTGTGCAATTACCATTGCTGTTGGTTTTATTCCTCCTAGTGGTATTAATGTGGGTGGTTGGATGCATTATGAAATAATGTTTTCTGGAGGCTTAGTAGGAATGATTTTTCCAGTAGTATTTTTCTATTGGTATCAAAATAAAGCTTTAAAAATATCGCCATTAAAACATAATGAAGTGGAAGTAGTCGTCGCGTAATAAGGCCCCGCCTCACTATTTTCCCCCGAAAGCTCGATATGGGATACATCAGGTGCGGCTTTCCCGCGAGGATTTTTGGCTCTCCCGGAATTGCCGGGATGACTGATCATTTCATAGCGACTAATCTTAAAGATATAATTTTTAGTGTCATAAATGACATGTTTGGAGCACAAAAATGATCAGTCATCCCGGCAATTCCGGGAGAGCCGGACTTTTCACCCCTAGGAACGCGCACGAAACCATCATGATTAGGCCTTAATTACCCACCAATGATGAAAATACCTATCAATGTTTAGGCCAAGGTATTTTCATAGTAAATAACTCGGACATTTTGCACTTTATCTATTGGCCAATTCCATCGGCAAGGATAAAATTGGGTTTAGGATTATAGCTTATATTTGATACCTTTTGACACGACTGAGGAGAAAGAGGTAACGAGATAGGATTTTTTATGGATTTACCTTGAATTTTATCCAAAATATTCTCTAACTTTTTGCAATCTTTTGCCACTAACTCTTTTAGATAAGAGATATAAGATTTTTTATAAAATCCATAGCTTGAAACCATGAAATCTTTCTCAAATAAATAACGATATTTTTCAGGTGGGTTCTTTATAACATTCTCTAGTCGTGTCAATAAGGACTGGCCTTTACTGTCTTTTTTTAAGCTTTGCTTTACATCGTTTACATGGTCTTTATGCTTAACCCAAGCAGAACGTATAACGCCTGATAAAATAGCTATTGCAGCAACCACAATTGTCATGATTGGCAATATTCCGCATGAAGAAACGCTAACAGCAATATAAGCAACTGTTGCAACGGCAAACATGGCTACAGCACAGCCCATCCAACTTTTTGCTGCACGAATATGATTTTCGTATTTTGCATGTTCTATATATATTGCTTGTTGAAGAATTTCTTTGTCTTTTGCAGGAATATCTTTTTGTTCCAACTGAGTTGTTAGTTGAGCAATACGATCTTTACATTGTAGAGCTGCATATAACTCAATAGCAGTATTTATGGCCATACAAGCAGCAAATGAAAAACCTGTCAATGCAGTCATTGCTTGAGGTGCTAAAGTGAATGCGCCTGAATATTTCGCCAGATTTGCTATAAATGTACATCCCATTAATTGAGTGCTATTACAAGCATTTGCAATAGCCATATTGACTTCGCCTTGATCCTTTTGATTGTATGCTGCAGCAAAACCACCTGCTGCATCGAAATAATTCCAAGTGTAGCTTGAAGCAAGCTGTGGTCACTGAATTTGTTAATGAGTTTGTTAGTGAACCTGCGTCAAAATGAGTAATGGCTTGAATACCCAGAAATAATCCAAACAAGTTAAACGCTATATAGGCTGCCTCCATACCGATTATCATTGCTTGATCAATTTTTTCAGATTTTTTTCTGCGTTTTTTGGATCTTGTGGACTGTATTTCTTTCAATTCTATTTTTTTGGATGCTATTTCTTTTTTTTTTGCTTCTTTTTCTTGAGTTTTTATTTCTTTTTCTTCGGCTTTTTTTCTGGCTTTTTCTTGGGCCCTTTTTTCAGCTTTTTCTTGGGCTTTTTTTTGGGCTCTTTCTTCAGCTTCTTCTTGGGCTTCTTCTTGGTCTTTTATTTCTTTGGATTTTACTTTCTGAGCTTCTATTTTCTTAGCTTCTTCAAAGAAATCAAATATAGGTGCATAATAAGACAGATGATACATCTGGATTGAAGGAACATATTTTTTAATAATTTCTATTGACGATTCTAGATCAGCACTCTCATCGGAAGAATGGTGGGTCATGCATATCCTCGTTATTGATTTTATTAATACTTGCGAAATAAACAATTAGTTATTAACCATGATTTATTCTATTAAATAAATCTTAAGATAATATTAATCATTTCATTCGGCTCAACAGTCGGTCGCTATATTAGATGGCCTTGATTTCTCTATCTTTTTGAAAAATAATGAAATAATTCTATGCAGCACAAAATACAAGGCATTGTATGCGCATTTTCTTAAAAAAATTGGTTTTTAAGGGGCGGCCTCGATTCAGGGAAGAAAGAAATTTTTATTTTTTAATTCTTTTATAGAACTACCCCATAATAATAGGAACAACCCTCGTCTCGACAAAAATAATTTTTCTGTTAATAACAGCATGTATGCCTATCTTTAGAAATATTAAACCTTATTTATAATAACAAATTCAGATATTCGACCTAATGACCACTCACTCGTTTTGTTTTTTTATGCTGTAATTAAATATTTAGAAATAATTTTTTTTGTAATTTGAAGATAAAGATCAGCTCTGACAGTTCGATGTAATTCAATTACTTTTCGAAGGAGTATTGCAGATGGTTCAGTATTTTGTTCCGTATATATTTCTTGAATAACGTCTTCATGTGTATTTGCGTAATATGCAATACCTTTCAGGTTATATTCATTCGTCGATAAAATATCCTGAATAATTAAATGCATATATTTAGTTTCAAGCATGGTATTTTCCTCTTCTAAAGTAAATTTCATTAATTTAAAATATTCCTTATGTTGTTGTCTAAAAAATTCCTTTAACTCCTCGCATATACGTGAAAAAAGTTCCATCTCTAATAAAATTTTTTCCTCTTTTGTTAATGTGTCTGGATAGGTTCCCATTAAATGACATAGCGGCTTCATTGCTGGCATAATTCTTTGTACTCCATTTGTCTGTAAATTTTTTGAAAACAGCGGTATTCTCATGCATTTATATAGAATTAAAGAAATAGAAGGGATTTTATATAGAACAAACCGCATTAGTTAAACTTTTGATTAAGCAACAGCTAAGATAACGTCTTTCTTTGCCAGGCTCAATCCCGTTGCATTTCTATAACATTATCGTTATAAAAGCAATCTTTTTTGTGGTTTATGCTGGAAATATTTGTATTGAATAATTATTTGAAAATATTATTATTGGTGCCTCTATAATGACAAGGTCAAGACAATGTATAAGGAAAGAATTGGACAAATCGTTTTTATTATAATCGTATATTTATTTTCTTCTGCTACTGCTTTTTCATTAACAATTAATTCTCAAAATGACGCTTATTACGATTATGCTCAATTAAATAAGAGCGCCAATGAAAGTACTTTTCTTGCTATTACTGATATTCATCTAAATAATGCTAATACCTCTCCTGTAACTTATGGACAAGATTCGGGCATAGAATTATGGAATAATGTAAAGAATAAAATGGCCGATATAATTAATGAGCGTGACCCCAAGTTCGTTGTGTTATTAGGTGATCTTCCTAATCATAATGATTTATTTAACCTTCAAACAAATATTGCTGCTGTTTTAACGGGGATTAGTGGGCTTAATGCGATTAGTAAGAAGAATATTCCAGTATTTTATGCATTTGGCAATAATGATTCTCTTGAAAATAATTATGGCCCTTATGTTTTCGAGGGTCAAAATTTATTTGCTTTGGATGCTGAACATAGTTCTCCAGCAACAAAAGGTTGGCCAACATTAAATGCGAATCCAGACTGCAGTGTTTCGCCAACATTTGCGTGCACATATACAATAACATCCCCTATGCCAGCGACGCACATAGCTGATATGGCTCATGTTATGAGCGATGGCTATTACAGCGCTTATCCATTAGGGAGCAAAATTCCTTTGCGCTTAATTAGTTTAAACACAGTTATTTTTTCACGCAATTCTTTAATAACAGGCTCAGCTCAATTAGATGCTGTACAAACAGAAATGGATTGGCTAGAAAATCAATTAGCTTCTGCTAAAGCGAATAACGAATTTGTTTATATTATTATGCATATTCCTGTAGGAATGGATGCATTTTATAATCTTGATGATCATGATATGTGGAATAGTACATTGATTTTGAATAATGGACTACGATTTCGTGATGCTTTTCTTGCTACTATGGAAAAATATAAAACTAACATTCGTGCTGTGTTAAGTGGCCATACGCATGAAAATGAATTACGCGCTCTTTATTCAAGCAAGACCTTGAAAGAGATAAGTGTACTTGATCTTGGTGTGCCTGGAGTCACTCCTAGTCATTTTAATAATCCCGCTATGCAAGTTTATTTGTTTGACAATACGTTTCAGTTAAATGAAATAAAAACTTACTATACTACACCTACCCCGACAAACTGGAAAATTTATTCATTTTTAAATGATTATAATTGCCCTAAAAATAGTACGATTTTCTTTTGTGTATCTCTTAAAATTTTACCACAATTACCTATTTGGAAACTTAAGCCTCAACCCCTCATAGATAATCCTTATGAATTAAATTATCCTGTAAGAGCTCCAGATTACAATCCAAGTCCATCAAATTGGCTTGCCATATTAGATGCTATACAAGTTATACCAGTTGAATAATTTAACCTAAATTCGGCAGTAGGAATAGCATAAAATGAAAAAAGGCGAAGAAGGTAAGGATTTTTTTGACATTTTTTCTCGACGCCATACTCACCCGTACGGTGAGAGAAAAAATGTCAAAAAAATCCTTAGATTCGAAGCATTTTTTCATTTTATGCTATTCCTACTGCCGAATTTAGGTTTAAAGTCTCGGTCGAATATTTAAGTTGTTTTTTAAGTGTAATAACATTTTTGTAATAAAATTGAAAGCTAAGCGATTTATTCCTGGAATGCTTGATTCACGGGGGCCAGCAATATTTAATTTGCTCACTTGATAATGATTAATCCAACTTATAATTTGAGTAATATTGATGTCTTGATTTTTAGATAAATCAATCAATAAAAATGGCTTATTTTGTTTTTTAACTTCATTGATTGTTAGTAATGTACCATCTGTGATTTTAGAGGGGAGAGGTATTTTAGGCACAATGATTAATGTGCCATCAGAATCTTCTATATTTTTTTTTGTTCTGGCATCATAATTTTCTTTTTCGAATTTAAATTCTCCGATTATTTCTTTTAAGTTTTTGAATTTAGCTGGAATAATTCCATTTTCTGCTATTCTTCCTTTTGGACAATTTCCTGAATAAGGGATCCCCAGGTTAATAGCAGCTTCTAATGCAGCTTGATCTACGCCTGTTTGTCCCCCGGAAATAACTTCTTTAATCATAATTACCTTTCATTTGTTAAGTATACAAAGGGAGTGAATTTTTTTGGAAAATCATAAACATCAATACCTGTTTTTCTTTTTATATAATTAACTAATAAATTACTTGGCGCTGCAAATATAACACTATATGTTGCTTTAATTAAATAACTTATTAATACAACTTTAAATACATCGTGTAGTGGTATTGAATTTAATTCCATCATCAAAATGGCAATAAAAGAATATAATGCTTCAGAAAATGCGGAAGAGCATAGACTTCTTAGCCAAAATTTTCGTCCTTTCAAAAGCACTTTCCATTTAGATATTATAAAGGAATTCATTAAGTTAGCGATAATATATGCAATGAAACCACTAATATTTATACGTAAAAAAGATGTTCCTAAAATATTTATGTAATCAAAATATTCTTTGAAATGTGTGGGGTAGGGAGCGAAAACAATGAGTTGGCAGACTATTGCAAATAATGTTTGTGCAGAAAATCCCGATAAAATGACACATCTTGCAATTTTGTATCCATATATTTCCGCAATGATGTCATCTAATATAAAGACAAATGGGGAAGTTAATGTCCCACCTAAAATATAAAATGAATCGGTTCCAACATATCTATTTGTTAAAATAGCATTACAAAGCATTATACTCATGTATAACATACATACCGTAATGAGAAACATATATCCTGAAGGATTATTGATTACTGACTTAGATTGTTCCATATTTTTATTTTAATTGCTAAAAAATTTATTTATAACTATTTATCTCATTGTTTAGCGAAGCACAAGCTAAATTCTATCTTTTTATAAATTACAATGATATGGTTGAACAACTATGTTTATTTTACTATATAAAAATGACGGTGTCTTATTGTAGATTGAGTTAGCTTATTTATTTTAATACCAGCATTTAATCCAATGAAAAATGCTTGTGAAGCATCAAAATTACTAATTAACTCTTCATTTAAAGCAATATCACGAGGATTCATGATATGTTCCTTATTAGTTGTAACATCAATAAAACATAAATTACCTTCGCGATCCTGATAGCATAATTGGTAATTCCCGTATTTGGCCATAGGAGAATTATTAGCCATATGGTTCTTAATTTTTTTATTTTTTATATCGTCATTGAGGTTATTAATATATTTTCCATACTCGATACCAATATAACATGCTTGAATAGGATGTAAGCCATGTAAAATATCATAATCTAAAACAATTTCAGACAAACTAGCATGGAAAATAGCATTGGTGTTAATACATTGCAGAGCATATATTTTATAGTCAATTGAATCTATAATTTTATAAAAGATATAATCTGATTTGTTTTTTGATATTTTTTTAGGTTTTTTATAAAACCATCCTGAAATTTCTTTAAATAAATCCATATAATTATTATTTTAACTTTTCTAAGTGTTTGTTTTTCGATTATAGAGCATCGTTAACAAATTTATCCCTATAATTCGATGGTCTTTTTTTGAATAATGTAAAATTTGAGAACCAGAAATAATGGGGTGCAATTGCCATTCTGGTGGATCAATAACAAGCTTCCGAAGTGTAAGCTCATTATTTTTAAGTTTAATTAAAACAATATCTCCATCTTTAGGTGTTAAGCTGGGGTCGAAAATAAAAATGGTTCCATGAGGAAACCTTGGGTACATTGATGGTCTACTTTCAATGGCGAATGCTTGATCACCAATAACTTCTTTTTCTTTTAATGAAACAGCTTGCCATTCCAGCCATTTATTTAAATCTAGTTCTTTGATTGTCGATATTTTTTCTAACGTAGTCCAATCTATTTTGGGGATAAGATTTGGTTTATTTTTATGTTTCAAACAACCTAAATTATTTTCTCCTATTAATGAGTCGAGTGAAATCTCAAAGTGGTTTGCTATTAATTTTAAGGTTGATATTCTTGGATCGGTTGTTTCGCCAGACAGAAGTCGCCTAATTGTCATTATTGGTAAACTCAAAACCTGTCCTAATTGGCTAACATTTAGTTTATGAAATTTTAGAAGAGTACTTAAATTTTTTGCCAAATTTTGAATATTTTTATTTTCGTTAGAATAATTATCAATTTTTTTAAATCCCATAGTTTTCATTAATGCTCAATATGTGTATTTTTATTAAATTAAAAAGAATATATGGAAGCTAACAGGTTAAATAAAAAAATTCAATTAATATTGTATGGGAACATAGTTGATGAAATTACGTAGGTAATTTTTTTACATCTGGATTGCTTCCATATGCTTTTAATATCTCTTCTATCAAGGAATCAACAATACTGAGTGTGTTTGCTTCTTCAATTAATCCTTTTGCTTCTTTCATGGTAGCCAATCGCGTCTCTACTAATGCCTTCACTGAACCATTTGGGAATAAATTAGCAAGTACTCGACGTGCTTCAGCAGGACCTAGTTTTGCATATAATTTATTGCGAATTTGTGCATCTTCTGCCGTGGTACTAAATGCCCATAATTCTACAGGCCCTAAGGTGCTCGTTAGTAATTGCGTATTCATACCATTCTTCGTGGCAAATTGTGCCAAGAACGTAGCACCTCCCTCCCGTGGGCCGTGGACTCGCGTTTTTAATGCCAGGCGGGCTGTTTCGGATAAGCCGAAAATTTCAGTAGACCGTTTAATGGATTGCTCGGGGCCCGCATCCATAATAAAAATAGAGGTAGCAAATTCCACCATGAGAGGATCGAAATCTTCTAGTGCTTGCGAAATTAAAGCAATTTGCACATTCCACTTTCGTCCTTCACGCATATCTAAAATCACTTGATCGCGAACAGCTCGCGCTTTCGAAGTGCGGTGAAATTCATCGTAGACAAGCCGTTTAGGATCTTCGCGTATTTCTGCAATGTATTTGCGATGGTATTCTCGATATACGTCTGGAATATCACTTAAAATATCTTCTGTTAAATAAAAAGAACGCCCTAACACGTAACGCGCTAACATATACATAACTGCTGTTTGACGATCTGCTGCCTCACCCCCACTTTTTGCCACTTCATCTAAATCGAGGGATACAATACGTGAATCACCAATATCAAAACGAGTAATGCCTGACAGAATCGGATATTCCCGTACAGCACTGGAAATCATACGGCCGAACGCTTGAATTAAAGGCTCGCCTGTCGGTGCTTTAACAAGACCATATAAATCTTCTACTGCTTGTGTTCTCACAATAGCTGCTGCATCGGCTAATAATGGCATCGCAAAACGTTGGGCCATTAATGCTTCATGATGGAATCCCGCTAAAAATAAAGCATCTGTTACTTCCCACCAAGTAGTATGCTCATCTAAAACAAACCCAATTTCAGTAAGAATATCATCCACTAAAACTTCAATGCCATTCGTATAAAGATGAGGTTTGCCATCATCCGCAAGATATTTATAAAGCTCATCCACAATAAGACCAGCCATATCTGACACCCCATCATAAGGCCTCTCTGCACCTAAAGGGGTCGCCAGTAAAGTAATAAAATTCACTAAAAAACCGCGTTCTTGTGGAGTAGGATATCGACAACCTAATTGAGTATCAAAAGGATTGATAGCATAATCCGGTGTCATGCGTAAACGATGATATGCAGCAAAATGTTTACTGCCTAATGGTAATGCTTCTTTTAAAAGTGAAATCAAGCCACTACTGGAAGGCCCTACGTCAATAATAGCAATCCGGGGTAACCGTTGAATGCCGCCTGATAAACATAACGCAAGATTAATAGCATTTGATAAAACAGATTTACCTGAACCAGGGCGTGCATACATTAAATCAATCCAGGTCGTTTGTTGAGCTGAACCTGGTTGATAAGGCCATAATTTCCCATCCGGTGAGCGTAATAATACGGCTCCATATATCCAAGCAGATGCGGGACGCACAAATGGTAACATGTAAACAACGTCCGAAAGAGGGGCAACGGAGGGTGTCGCAACACTGTTTGCACTATATCCCAAAAGGCTAGAAGAAATACCTGCAAAAACATCACCACATACCTCAGACACTTCACATGAGCCCCAACCTTCCACCGCTTTTGCTAATTCAGCGGTGCGAGTGCGTAACAAACGAATATTATTTTCCGGTGCCCAAGTAGCAAGACTGACCTGTAAACGCACGACAGCATCATCTGTATTGACATCAATTTGACGTAATAATTTCACAGCATCATGCACTAATGCATTTTGTGAAGACGTCCAACTTAAAATAGCGGACATTGCTGATTTAAAACTAAGCGCTGCTAACCCCCCACTTTCAATAAGAAATGAAATACGCCAAGGAACTTGGGTCGGTAAAGTTCGAGAAAAAAGCGCCATGAACGATTTTAATTCTTGAGGAAATAAATCAATAAAAAGCGGCGTATAAATACGATCCCCCACGCGGATGGTTCTTAAATCTAAGTTTACTGCATCGCGAGGAAAAATTTGGCGTGCGAGCGGTGGCCACATTAAACCTGATAATTCATTTCCTGGCGATTTGACTTCGCGGACAGGGATTTTGTCACCCGGTAATAAAGGACGCCAATCCTTATCTGTAAATTCAGGATCCGCTGAATAGCGCATTGCAAAAACGGATTCATGCACTAGCAATCGTTGACAATAAACATACACGGCAGTGAGATCGTTCACTAAGGATCTTACAAAAGAATGATGTGATTCACGTAAATCAGGAATGGCTGCAATTAAGTTTTGGGCATTAATAAAAGGACGGATTTTATTTTCACGTATTGTTTTCAGTTTGTCTTTTTGAGCACGTTTTAATTGTTCACCGTTTAGCGAATAAGGCCGTGTCCATAATACAAAATATAATTCCTCATGAGCACAGTATTTAGATAAATAATCAATCCGTTCTTTGAATAAATCGTCTAATTCTAATTTTAAACGTTTTGCCGTTTGTTTGGCAGGGGTTAGTATATCATCTATTTCTGCTTTAACCGTGGCTCTATCATAACAAAAATAGACTTGCACAGCGTGACCGGGACGCTTTAGAGTGGCCTGTAAACTCTGGGTTAATCCACGATGAATCATATCAAACTCATCGGTACCAATTAAGCGGGTAACGCCAAATACACGAATAACAGACACCAATGATCCATCACGTGCAACGAGAGTATGCGCATCATCGGCTGTTTCTAAATCACAATAGGATTCTGTGGTTTGCTTAATCTCCGTGCTAAACCAAGCCAGTAAAGAGTCGATACCATCAAGAACAGGGTCGATAATACTCATTCTGAATCCTTATTGTTAGCACGGTAATCTTACTGTTCTGCAGCCAGTTCTTCTAAGGCCGCAGCTGCCCAGGCATCTAATTGAATTTTAAATTTAGTATACGATGGAAGCAAACGCAAATCTTTTAGGACGTTGATTTTTTCTTCTTCTCCCCTGGCTTGTTGCTCTAATATCAATTGGCCCAAAACACTAGGATTGCTTGTGCCCGCGCCAAATTTATTTTCAATGAGTTGGCTACGAAATTTAAAACTACGATAAATAGATTGGGCTGTTTCTTGATAACCTGTGCCATTTCCCATTGCACAAAATAGTACATGACAAAAACTATTAAGTTCTGCTTGACTCATATCAGGTAAAAAAATTAATTGCCCGCCTCCCATATCATCAAGCCCTATCGATTCAATAAAAAGACATTGAGAACAAAAACAACAAGCAGTAATTAAATTGCTAAATTTGTTATTGGTATAGTTGCCATCTAGATTGACGATTTCTTGATATTCTTTGGCTTGGAAGCCGCAATATTGACACGTGTAATTATCGCGCCCGAATATTTTTTCTTCAACTGGCAGAAATGCTTTATCTTCGCGACGCCTGACAAAGATACGCCAACCATTTAAATTAACTGCCAGTTGTAAATCATGCATAATGTTTATTGACCAGATGGTTTTTTAGCACCAAATCCAGTTACACCGGAAATACCTGCAGTTGCTCCGCTAGAACCAAATAATGTGCCGCCACTGGTTTGATAAACACTCGGGATAAATATTAGAGCAGCTGCAACAAACAATAGCGCGATGGGCTGACCGATTGGAACTTGTTGAGCATTATCTTTATGTGCTTTAAACTTAACAACAGCGCCAACACCAAATCCTAATCCTGCGACATAAGCACCCGCTGTAATGAGTTTTGCCACACCGGATAAATTACCTACCACATTGGTGGCTACCGATGAAATACCTGATAGCGCTTCTGCTATACTTGCAATAAGCAAGCAAAGAACAGCACCCATCGTTAATAATCCGGCCTTTTTAAGAGACACTTTTTTCATTACTTTCTCCTTCACTGATTAGTAAAATAGTTTCCTATGGTATAACTTAAAATTATATACCACACTTTCATATTTGCGAATACAAACTCTACATTCCATAATCATTCACAACTTTGAGCTAGCCTTTGCCGATTAGAACCGCAAACGGTTACGACATTTCTCCCAGCCCTAATGTGACAAATATCGTATTCAAGAAATCATATAAATCAATACAAAAAATGCCGCCAATGATATGTGTTAATGCTCGACTAAACCCTCCTTGCTGACCTCCTTTATCCAAATGGGTCATCATGCTTAATCCCTTAATAAAATAAATAGTGCCAATTAATTGCACGATTAAAAAGCAAGCATTAATAAATTCTTGGAAAGAACTTGTCTCCGATGTTTCATAGGCATAAGGAGCAGGATTCGTCCAAAAGGTTGTAAATCCTTGTTGAACCGAGGTAGGTAAATAAAGCATTCCGGCACCTACTGCCATCATAATTAAGGGCCCTCTCAACGAATGCTCAGATGACATTTGGGTTCTTTGCTCTCCGTATTTTTTTAATCCCATAATTCCTTGCATAACTAAATATAAACCCAACACATAAGCAATCGCTGTCGTAAGCC
>Ga0207115_1028_pt2 | contig 24279 bp, 26 predicted proteins | sample Alteio_BWMinHeat_46_FD_153536 | JGI IMG/M metagenome (GOLD analysis project Ga0207115, IMG submission 153536) | Enriched cells from forest soil in Barre Woods Harvard Forest LTER site, Petersham, Massachusetts, United States -... | ecosystem: Environmental > Terrestrial > Soil > Temperate forest >...
CCAGCCCTGAAGCATCAGTTTACAGATCGCTATAAATCAAGAGCTTACAGCATCGACAAAAAATTATCGTCGCGCTAATATAAATGTATCCCCTCGCATTGCTGTTGAGTAAAAAATGACAAGGAGTCTGTCATGCTGAGCAATACAAAATCACCGATTACTCATAGTATACACCGCTCTAATTTGATAAAAAAGATTCTGATTTCACAAAAACAAGTTCGCGAAAATATAGAAATAACCAATGCCAAAATTATTAATCGTACTCAGGCAAAGAATCGTAAATCTCCGGAGACAACTTTAGCAGAAGAGCAATCTTCACGTGAAAATATAATGTCAGAACAAATCAAAGCATGGAGAAGTGTTCTGCCTGTTTTAATAAAAAAATTTTCACACATTCAAGATCCAAGACGAACTAAAAGCGTTAAACATAAGATAGTCGTATTAATGATTTTTGGATTGCTTGCATTTGTATTTCGTTTAAGTTCTCGGCGCGAGATGAATAGAGAACTGACAGGTGCCACAATCAATAATAATCTACAAAAAATATTTCCTGAGCTTGATTCAATCCCACATGCTGATACTTTAGCACGAATGCTAGAAAAAATAAATTCAAAAGGAATTGAAAGTGCGCATATTGAATTAATCAAAGAACTGATACGAAAAAAGAAATTTAAGAAACTTTTAATTAATGGCTGCTTACCTATATCGGTAGATGGGGCTCAAAAACTTTTTCGTAATGGAATACTTCACGATTCACATTGGCTACAACGAACAGTTGGAAAAGATAACACGCAAGTAGAGCAACAGTATGTGTATGCGATTGAAGCTAATATTACATTAAAAAATGGCTTGAATCTTCCTTTATTAACAGAGTATTTGTACATGGAAAACAATCAACTCACTAATCCAGATGGGAAGCAAGACTGTGAACTGAATGCTTTTGATCGATTAAGTAAAAAACTGAAAAAATACTTTCCCAGGCTGAAAATAATCATGTTTATGGATGCGCTCTATGCAACGCAAGGTGTCATGGGAGATATGTATAAGTTTGGATGGGAATATGTTATCAACCTGCCAAAAAATAAATTGAAAGATTTAGCGAAGTTACTTAACAAAAAAAGAGTCGATAAAATAATGATTCCAGATCGTCCATATTATCGTGGAAGACGACAAGAATTTTATTGGGTAAACCATATTGAATATGGTTATGATTGGGAGCTTGATATAAATTTAGTTGCGTGTTTAGAGAGAAGAGAAGAAATCAATAAACTAACGGGTGAAATTGAAATAAAATATTCTGAGCATGCGTGGATTTCTAGTATTCCATTGTCAATTGATAATGTTCATGAGATTTGTAATTTAGGTGCTAGAAAAAAAGGATTCATCGAAGACAACATGAATACAGAAAAGAACAGAGGTTACCAGTACAAACACTCCTACTCTTACAACTGGAACGCGATGAAATGTTTTCATTTATTGATGCGACTCGGACATGCAATCAATGCGCTCTCCGAGTTTACGCGAACATTAAAAAAGTACTTGAAAGATAATGGCTGTTCAGCCATGTTAGTCTACATCAAAGAAACTTTATTTAGTCCTTGGTTATCTGACAAATGGTATGAAGCACAATGTCATGTTACGCCTCAGCTACGATTTCAGCTAGAATAAATAAATTATTAGAATAAAAACGTAACATATACTTCACTAAAAGCTTCCGTTCGTCTTCATTTTATTTTTGTCGATTTTGACGTCTAAAATTGCTATAAAAGCACCATGAAAAAATTAAAATCTAGCATTGGTTGCCTGGAATTCAATCAGCGAGCATTGGATTTTGATGTGGCAGTCAAAAAATACAGTTTTTAAACGACTGATGCGGCAGAGCTGCCTATGACTGACTTTCAATCCATCACAAGCGTCATTATTCTTTGGTGCTGCAAGATATTTCCTATGGATGCTTGCTTCGCAAGCATCACAGATCAGCATCAAATTTTCAAGAAATTTCCACTAATTTTAAGCATAAGTTTAATCCGATGAAGGCTTGACAGTATCTTCCAGAATCTTATTAAGCATCTCAACAATACCATCTACATTGATATTTTCGATGATTTCACTAAATTGGGATCGGAAGCCCACTCCCTCGAAAATGCACACCCCGTTCCATAACATTATCTAAGCTTTAAAAATATACACATAACCAGAAATTTTTAGGTAATGCTGTTCACAGAACGTTATGAGCGATTTTTTGTTATCGGAAACACCAATAATGGCGCACTACGGTATGTCGCATAATACATTGATTTAATTTCATCGTGGTTTTTAAGGGCATTGATCTGATATTTTGCGAATATTTTAGCATATTCATGCTCAAACAATAATCGTCCTTCTCGGCCTTTACAAAGGTATTAATATTGATGCTATTGTTGTTGCTCTGAATGAAGCATTGGAAGAATTAATGAATAAAGCAAAAAATGGTCAGTCTGTTAATGATCAATAATCAGGCAAGGGATGTGCATTTTCGAGGGAGTGGGCTTCCGATCCCATATACCAAGTAATCGAGCTGCTTCTTCTTGAGTAAAACATTTTTCTGTCCAACCTCTATAAGCTTCTTCAAAACGCATTTGTCGTATCTCCTGGAGCAATTGAGTCCGTTTCATCTTGAATAACCTCCATTAAGTTAGGTCATTCAATAGGTTACAAAAACGGACAGATCATGTGCTACAGATCCGGACAAATCATGTGCTTGCTACATTAACTGTGATCCAAATTGACTATTATTTATCCATACAGTACAATGCCTGATAATATTTAATGTTTTGAGGTATATAATGAGCAATTCTAGAAGGCAGCAACTCAGAGAAGAAAAAGATTTGGTCTATGGCATTTTTAAAAAATCGAATGAAGCTTATTATTCTATTTGTGAAAAATATGATATACCGCTTAGTAGTATGAATGAATATAAGATTTATAAAGCAGAAGAAATAGAAAATTTATTAACAAAAGAAGAAGATTTAAAAAACCCAAAAAATGAAAATAATAGTATTATTGATAAAAATGGAAATATAGTAGTCCGTTTTTTAATTAGAAAAGATAAAAGCTTAGTATTTGCAGAAGAGGGACCTCCTAGAGGATCCATTCCGTCACATTCTCAAATGGCCGCAGATCCAGGCGTATTTGACTATGGAAATCACACAATTCAAGAATTTGAAATTTTTTATAATAAAGTGGCACTTTGCATATCTGCAGGAAACGCTTTTTTTAATAAAAAACATGAACTTTGCAAGATAAATAATCAAAGCGGTGATTATAAACCCCCATTTGAATCGTTACAGTTTGCAATTAAATATCTTTTTTCGACTTCTCAGATCAAATTTGCTGACCAGCTTATTATATGTGATATATTTGCCCCTGAACCGTACATATTAGAAACTAGGAAATATTTATCTGAAACACCCAAAAAATCTCAATCCAGCGTTGGATTTGATTTGGATTCACAAAGTAGGATATATAAAGGGGGTTTTGCAATTTTTAAACAGAAATCAGTTGATAAAGAGTCTGTATTGTCTAAAAAGAAGATGAGTTCATGCTGTATAATACTTTAGCTAAATTAATGCTGGGAACTTTTTCGGGGGAGTTTAACAGAGGCTCATATTGAGAATATTATCGGAATTAATCAGTTGAACTATTAGGTCAAAAAATGAATATTCCAAATAAATATCCCGTTTATGATGTGAGCGGCCAGCTTTCTTCTGGTGCGGTTGAATATCTAGGGTCAAAATATAAAGGATGGGTAACGCTAAAGTTAGACGACAAAAAATTGCGTGTTTTATTTAAACAGGGTAGGCCAGGAACTGGCGAAAATTGGGCAGAAAAAGTAACTTGTGAATTGGCACAGTTATTAGGATTGCCACATGCCCTTTACGATTTAGCTAAATTAGAAGATACGCTCTGTGTAATTTCACCAAATTTTCTTGTCGATGGTGATGAGTTAAGATTGGGGAATGAGCTTATCGAAGGATTTGATAAAGACCAGAAATTTAAAAATTCTGCCCATACTTTGGATGCAATTTTCAAAGCTTTACGGGACAATAAAGTTCAACTACTAGAAGCATCAAAACAGAAGTCGCCGATTAGAGAAGCTAGTGATTTATTTATTGGTTACTTGTGTTTTGATGCTTGGATAGGAAATACTGACCGCCATGCTGAAAATTGGGGTATTGTTACAAAATATCGCATGACTAATCAGATTATTAATGTTTTAGCGCCAACCTTCGACCATGCATCTTCACTTGGACGTAATGAAAGTGATAAAAAACGAATTGAAAGGTTACAAACTAAAGATGAGGGATTCAATGTAACAGCGTATGTAAAACGGGCACCAATACCAATTTATGATAACAAAGGCCAAGCACTAAATACAATCTCTCTTATTCAGGCGTGCAAACAGTATAGCCCGCAAGCAACTCATTTTTGGGTAAATAAAATAACGAAAGTTATGGGCAATAATGAAAAAATCAAAGAAATTTTTGATCGAATCCCGAATGATTTTATAACAACACCTGCAAAAGATTTCGCGATGGCCATTTTAAATAACAATGCTGAACGATTACGAGAATTACAGAATGACTAACTGCATTTATCTTGCTTGGCAAGACCACAGCACAAGACGATGGCATGTTATCGGGCAATTATTGCGGACTATTGAAGGATATGAATTTCGTTATACTTGCGGTGTAAATAATATCCACAATTTTTATGCTTTATCAAACATGTCTGAACATAATAAGGTTTATTATTCTCCTGAATTGTTTTCATTATTTCAAAATAGATTAATGCCAAAATCTAGGCCGGACTATTTTAATTATTTGAGATGGCTCGGTTTTAAAAAAGAAGCGGTCTCAGTGGATGATCTAGACGCATTAGCAATTAGTGGAGGAGAAAGAGAAACTGATTTTTTCAGAATTATTCCCGTTCCAAAAAGAAATTCTGCTGGCACGTACGCCTTTAAATTTTTTGTAAACGGCCTGAGCCATATGACGGATGAAGCTAAAAACAGAGCACTAACATTATGTAAAGGTGATTCTCTTTATTTAGCACATGATTTTCAAAACAGCGAAGATTCTCTGGCTCTTTTTTTGAGAACAGAAAATCCGCCCTGTTTGATTGGATATGTACCTGCTTATTTCGCAAAAATCATTCATAAAATAAAAAATGAAAATGAATCTAGCCAAATTCAAATCAATGTGGTTCAAATAAACAAAGACGCCCCAATTCAGATGAGATTACTTTGTGAATTTTCATCTCCAGTTCTTAACAAACCTTGGGAAGAGTATGAAGATGAATTTAAACTTATTTCGTAACTCGAGAACATAAAAATATCAGGGGTATTTTACATGGTTCTGTCGCAAATAGATGTTGTGTGTTAGACTTGCTGTCTAAAATAATAACAAGGGATACCAGTAATGATCAGCTTTAAAGGTAAACATTTCATGCAAGAAATTATTCTAACGGTTGTTCGTTGGTATATTTCTTATTCTCTGAGTTATCGCAATATAGAAGAATTAATGTTAGAACGTTGAATTGCAGTTGATCATTCCACATTAAATCGTTGGGTTATTGAATATTCTCCATTATTAGAAGAAGAATTCAGGAAGAAATAGGTCTCCAATGCAAGAACCCCCAAAACTGTCGAATCTGAGTTAAACAGTCCCAGACGTGCTATTTTAAGTGCATCGCAAGCATTCTAGCCATTTTATCAACATCAATATCCCCATTACTTTTATAAAAACTATACTATTCTGTAAATAAAATATGCGCCCAGACAATAGGTGAAATTTTTGCGAACTCATTGAGGCTGCTTAACTCAGATTCGACAGTTTTGGGGGTTCTTGCATTGGAGACCTATGAGATTACTAGCCAGCCGTTCATATCGTCCGTGCACATAGCAGATAAGATAAAGAAACGATAGATCCTCTGGAATTCTCCTTAGCCTTGCAACGCGATACAATTTTGCAAGGTCAGAATAATGTTCAATCATGCTCCGTGATAAGCTAAGTTTTGGCAGGATTTTTTTTGCAAAAGCATAGATAGGTCGGCACAATGCAAGCTTATCAAGCTCACTCGTCATTTCTTTGGTCTGAAAACTTTTTGCATCAAGTTTGAGTTCAGTGATGCGGTAAAATCCATCATCTTGAGAAAAAAGAGTTTTTAGTGATTGACGAACACGCTTGGTGAGATGCTGTTTCATCATTGCAATTAGGCGACGATCTTCTGCCTTCAAGGCGGCGCCAATCATATCTTGCATCTTGGAATAAGCTGGCAGCACCATTTTTTTACTTTCCAGGTAATGAATGGTTTCGTTCAATATTTCTGTTATGCTATGTGTAATTCTAGCAAAATACCCTGCTTTTTCTGCAACAAGCTGACCAACGGTGTTGATGTTGTCACGATATCCCATCCACTGCAGTATCTGACTTTTCAGGATACCCTGTATCCTGCGCGATGGCAGTTGGTGCGGCACACAGTCATTTGGCAGATAATGCGCCATGATAAATATCACATCCTCTTTTGCATCACCATAAAGAATATTGAAAAATTGATGTCTTGCCTTGAAATAACCATATTGCAAAATAAACCAGAGCCTGGCAGATGTGTTCCTGCCATTGGTCTTCATGATTCTCAATGAATGAAGCACTTTTTCTGGCAGTAAAAAATAGTGGTTGCGCTCAGTGGAATTAAATTGTGGTACAGCATATAGTTCCGCAACTTCATCCTGACTGAGAATCTGTAGTCGCTGACTGTTGATCTTTTTTACCTCGTTCATTTTCTTTATCCGCAATTTCATTTTTATAGTGGTGGTTAAGCATGATGCTGACGGCATTTTGATCGAAGCGCTTTCCTTCATCAATGTATCCAAGAACAGTGCCTTCATGTCGCCAGCGGCCATGCCGCATAATAGAGCCAAATGGGGCACCTTTTCTACTGGCTTCTGTTGCAAATCCACGCCGCATGGAGTGGCTACTATAGGATTCTGCATCAAGCAAACCACAATTTATTGCAATGGACTTAACCACAACATTAACCTGATGCGGTTTGATTGCTTCATTCAGCAATCTTCCACCAGCGGTTATCCGCCCGAAAATATAATCCATATCTCTACTTGAATGCTCTCTCCATTCAGTCAATGCAGCGACAGGACAAAGGACAACATCATTACTTTTTGGGATGGCACATATCTGGCCTTCACCACCTTGATCCGTCTTTGAGTGTGAGATAAGGACTTCCATGCCTTCAGGAACAAGGGTGATATCATTCCATTTGATGCCGACTAGTTCGCTGCGTCTGAATGCGCCAAAAAAACCCATTAATAAAAGTGCACGGTTACGGCGGTCGATTAATCGACTGGATTTTCTCAAAAAGACTGACATCTTTACGATTGTTTCCAGCGTTAAAGGCATGGCTTTTTCTTTGGGTTTGCCATGGACATTCCTAATGCCAGACAGTGTTTTATGGATAGCTGGATGTGAAGTTGGGTCGGAAAATCCCTGATAGAGATGCCATTGCTTGATAGCCGTGAGTCGTCTTCCAAGTGTTCTCGGGTTCAATGAGACGGCGTAACAATGCAAGTATTGCAATACTACATCGCTAGCAGCGGGCAAATGTCCGCCCCAGTGGATAAAGTGACGTATATCAGCTTGATATGCTTTTCGGGTGTTTTGGCTCGTTGCGGCATGTATATAACAATTAGACCAGCCCTGAAGCATCAGTTTACAGATCGCTATAAATCAAGAGCTTACAGCATCGACAAAAAATTATCGTCGCGCTAATATAAATGTATCCCCTCGCATTGCTGTTGAGTAAAAAATGACAAGGAGTCTGTCATGCTGAGCAATACAAAATCACCGATTACTCATAGTATACACCGCTCTAATTTGATAAAAAAGATTCTGATTTCACAAAAACAAGTTCGCGAAAATATAGAAATAACCAATGCCAAAATTATTAATCGTACTCAGGCAAAGAATCGTAAATCTCCGGAGACAACTTTAGCAGAAGAGCAATCTTCACGTGAAAATATAATGTCAGAACAAATCAAAGCATGGAGAAGTGTTCTGCCTGTTTTAATAAAAAAATTTTCACACATTCAAGATCCAAGACGAACTAAAAGCGTTAAACATAAGATAGTCGTATTAATGATTTTTGGATTGCTTGCATTTGTATTTCGTTTAAGTTCTCGGCGCGAGATGAATAGAGAACTGACAGGTGCCACAATCAATAATAATCTACAAAAAATATTTCCTGAGCTTGATTCAATCCCACATGCTGATACTTTAGCACGAATGCTAGAAAAAATAAATTCAAAAGGAATTGAAAGTGCGCATATTGAATTAATCAAAGAACTGATACGAAAAAAGAAATTTAAGAAACTTTTAATTAATGGCTGCTTACCTATATCGGTAGATGGGGCTCAAAAACTTTTTCGTAATGGAATACTTCACGATTCACATTGGCTACAACGAACAGTTGGAAAAGATAACACGCAAGTAGAGCAACAGTATGTGTATGCGATTGAAGCTAATATTACATTAAAAAATGGCTTGAATCTTCCTTTATTAACAGAGTATTTGTACATGGAAAACAATCAACTCACTAATCCAGATGGGAAGCAAGACTGTGAACTGAATGCTTTTGATCGATTAAGTAAAAAACTGAAAAAATACTTTCCCAGGCTGAAAATAATCATGTTTATGGATGCGCTCTATGCAACGCAAGGTGTCATGGGAGATATGTATAAGTTTGGATGGGAATATGTTATCAACCTGCCAAAAAATAAATTGAAAGATTTAGCGAAGTTACTTAACAAAAAAAGAGTCGATAAAATAATGATTCCAGATCGTCCATATTATCGTGGAAGACGACAAGAATTTTATTGGGTAAACCATATTGAATATGGTTATGATTGGGAGCTTGATATAAATTTAGTTGCGTGTTTAGAGAGAAGAGAAGAAATCAATAAACTAACGGGTGAAATTGAAATAAAATATTCTGAGCATGCGTGGATTTCTAGTATTCCATTGTCAATTGATAATGTTCATGAGATTTGTAATTTAGGTGCTAGAAAAAAAGGATTCATCGAAGACAACATGAATACAGAAAAGAACAGAGGTTACCAGTACAAACACTCCTACTCTTACAACTGGAACGCGATGAAATGTTTTCATTTATTGATGCGACTCGGACATGCAATCAATGCGCTCTCCGAGTTTACGCGAACATTAAAAAAGTACTTGAAAGATAATGGCTGTTCAGCCATGTTAGTCTACATCAAAGAAACTTTATTTAGTCCTTGGTTATCTGACAAATGGTATGAAGCACAATGTCATGTTACGCCTCAGCTACGATTTCAGCTAGAATAAATAAATTATTAGAATAAAAACGTAACATATACTTCACTAAAAGCTTCCGTTCGTCTTCATTTTATTTTTGTCGATTTTGACGTCTAAAATTGCTATAAAAGCACCATGAAAAAATTAAAATCTAGCATTGGTTGCCTGGAATTCAATCAGCGAGCATTGGATTTTGATGTGGCAGTCAAAAAATACAGTTTTTAAACGACTGATGCGGCAGAGCTGGCCCAATACATTTTATTGAAAGATAAGAATTGGACTTCGCATCTTAGCCAAAAAAATCCTGTTGAGTCTGTTTAACGTATGGTTCCTATGGCAATCAACGGAGCACCCATCGATTGTATCAATGCAGCCGTAATAGCTTATCACGTTAAGCCTACGCTGATTTTGTCGGTGATACAAAAAGAAGGCGGGAAGAATGGACAAGCAGTTAAGAATAAAGATAGAACTTTTGATTATGGTATCATGCAAATAAATCAACGATGGCTGCCTAAAATCGCAGCCTATGGGTACACGAAGGAAGATATACAATATGATCCATGCAAAAATATTTTGGTTGGCACATGGATCATTGCGATGCATTTATCAAAGAATATTCCACCTTGGGTTGCTATTGGAAATTATCACTCCAAGACACCATCTCTTAATAAAAAATATCGTGATGGTGTCTATGAGACTTACAAAAAAATATCGATGGTCATTCATGATATTTAGTGTTATTTCAGTCAATTTATGGCAAAATACTTAGCCTATAAGTTTAGTAAAAATAGGTAAATTCATTAAAATAATTTGTTGCAATCAAAGGTTACACATGAAATCCAAAAAGCTACCGCCGTCATTACAAATTTGGGTTGATGCTAGGAAAAAATTCCACCTGTCTCATGCACATATCCAAATGGCAAGAGAACTTGGATTAAACCCAAAAAAATTTGGCAAGTTAGCTAACCACAAACAAGAACCATGGAAAGAACCTCTGCCAAATTTTATTGAAACCATTTACTTCAAACGGTTTGAAAGAACATGTCCAAATGAAGTCAAATCAATTGAACAAATATTTTTGTTGAAACAGCAAAAGACAGCTATCAAAAAAGCTAAAAAAATGGAAACCGCTGTCTCAATAATAACAGCCTAAGAACATTATCTCATATGCCAGAATTACCTGAAGTTGAAACCATTTTGCACGGCCTAAAACCGCATCTTGAAAATGCCATGATTCATGATGTCATTGTACGCCAGCAACAATTGCGTTGGCCGATTCCTCGCAATATTAAAAGGAAAATAAAACAACATCGTATCCGTGAATTATCCAGACGCGGAAAATATTTGTTAATTCATTTGGAGATTGGCGCTATCATTATGCATCTAGGGATGTCTGGCAGCCTGCGTATTGTAACCGATGATATTCCTGTCAAAAAACACGATCACATTGATATCATTTTGTCTGACCGTAAAATCATGCGATATACTGATCCTAGGCGTTTTGGCGCACTGCTTTTGACAGAAGATGATCCATTAAAACATCCCCTATTACGATCATTAGGGATGGAACCTCTCGATACTTGTTTCACAAGTCAGTCTTTGTTAAAGAGGGTGAAAAATCGTCGTGCTCCTATTAAATCTTTCATTATGGACAGCAAGATTGTGGTAGGGGTAGGAAACATTTATGCCTCAGAAGCATTGTTTTTAGCGGAGATTCATCCGTTGACTCCTGCTAATCATCTTAATGAAATGCAATGTAGGCAGTTAGTTAAATCAATCAAAAAAATATTAAGAGCAGCCATCAAACGCGGCGGCACTACATTAAAAGATTTCATCAATAGCGATGGAAGACCAGGATATTTTTCACAACAACTCAAAGTATATGGAAGAGACGGGCAGCCTTGTGTAAAATGTAATACTAATTTAGAACTTTTGAAAATCGGACAGCGTAGCACAGTTTTTTGCCCCAATTGTCAACCTATCACTTTTTTACAGGATACGAAACTTCTATGAATAAAGCTGAATTAATTGCAAGGATTGCTGAAAAGGCGGGTTTAACAAAGACCCAAGCTGAAGGTGCTTTTAGCGTGTTATTTGAAACCATTTCGGAAGCGCTAATAAAGCAAGATAAAATCATGATTCCAGGATTTGGTGGCTTTTCGTCTAAAAAACGACCTGCAAGAAAGGGGCGCAATCCGTCAACTGGTGCAGAAATGTTAATAAAGGAAAGCATGGTCGCAAATTTTAAACCAGCTTCGCAACTCAAGGAATTACTCAATACTAGTCAAGGAGAACAATGATGGCTGCTAAAAAGAAACCTGCAAAGAAAATAAAAAAGACAGTGAAAAAATTTGTTAAGAAACCTGTCTCAAAGCAAAAAAAGAAAACCTCTGCTGTTCCTAAAGGTTATCATCCTATTACACCGTATCTCATCATTGATGATGCGAGCAAGGCCATTGATTTTTACAAAAAGATATTTGGAGCAAAAATTATATTTTGCATGGATTTACCCAATGGAAAAGTCACGCATGCTGATTTAAAAATAGGTGAATCTCATTTTATGATTTCAGATAGCTGTCATGAAATGAACATGAAAGGGCCTAAATCTTATGGCGGGTGTGCGATGAGCATTCTTTTGTATACAAAGAACGTCGATGATGTTGTTAAACAAGCAGTAAGAGCAGGGGCGACACTCATTAAGCCGGTAGAAAATCAATTTTATGGCGATCGCAGCGGGCTTATTGAAGATCCTTTTGGCCATAGATGGTGTATTGCAACCCATATTGAAGATGTTTCTTCTGCTAAATTGAAAAAACGTGCCGCAGAATTTTATAAACAAAAATCACAACAAGGTAATACAGAATGAACCTTTATTACAGCAGAGGCGCTTGCTCCCTCGCAGTGCGCATTGTTATTCATGAAATAGGGTTACCATGTGACTTTGAATCGGTTGACTTAAAAACAAAGAAAACAGAAAAGGGCGAGGATTTTTTAAAAATCAATCCAAAGGGAGCTGTTCCTGTTCTGATTGTAGAAGAAAATAATGCAGTTCTAACAGAAAATGCGGTCATACAGCAATATCTTGCAGATAAACACCATGCCATTCAATTATTGAGCCCGATAGGTGATTTTAAACGCTATCGAATTTTGGAATGGTTAAACTACGTTAGCACAGAATTACACAAGAACTGTTCAGCATTATTTAATCCTGCTATAAATGAAGAACTTAAAAATACACTATTTAAGCCCATATTGAAGAATAAGATCAATTTTGTTGATCATGCATTGGGAAATAACACATATTTATGTGGGGATGACTTTACTTTGCCAGATGCTTATCTATTTGTTATTTTATTGTGGCTTAAAAATTTTAATATGAAGCTTGATCAATGGGATAATATCTCTCGCTATTTTGAAAATCTTAAAACACGACCATCTGTTCAAAAATCTTTAGCTGAAGAAAACATAAAATGAGTAAAAAAGAAAAAAATGCTGATCATATTGTTCATGCGCATGACCGTAGTTTCAAGCAGGCGATGACAAATAAACAAGCTGCTAAAGAATTTTTTCAAACATCTTTATCAAATGAAATTGCAGAAAAGATCAACTGGGATGTCTTTGAGTTACAATCTGGTAGTCATGTTGATAGAAGACACAAGGAATTGATAGCTGATGTTCTATATCGAACAGAAATAGAAGGTCACCCTGCTTATCTTTACTTACTGGTAAGCCACCAAAGCACCATCGACAAGTTCATGCCGTTTTGGACAATACAATATACTTGCAATATCATCGATAGACATTTGGAAACGCATTCTGTTATCCCGCTAGTGGTTCCATTAGTTGTCTACCATGGCCCACAACCATGGAATTGTTCAACCAATATTAATGACCTAGTAGATGCTGATAAAGCATTAGTAGATAAGTATTTTTTAAAACCATTTCAACTTGTTGATTTAAATAGAATAACCGATGAAGAACTGCAAAAACAACCCTGGTGGGGTGCATTGGCGCTAACTTTAAAGCATATTTATGCTAGGAATATGACCCCTTATTTGCAACTCATACTAGATTTGCTAAAATTAATACAAGAACTTGAATATGGTAAAAAATATGCAGAAGGCATTATTTTTTATATTCTTAACCGCGGGGAAATTGATAAAGAAGATTTTCTAGAAAAAATCCAAACTCAGCTCTCGCCAGAAATTGGAGAAGATGTGATGACAGTAGCAGAACAACTAAGACAAGATGGCATACAGCATGAAAGAATCATTATCGCCGAACGATTGATATCAAAGGGCATAGATGAATCATTGATTGCAGAAACAACAGAGCTTTCTTTAGAACAAATAAGGAAGTTAAAAGAAAACTTAAATTAGGTGTGGGATATGGAATCTGCATTTTGTCGCCACTTTCTGTGGTAAAATAACCTGTCTCACAGAATCAAGTGGCGTAGCTTTGAGTTTTTAATCGTTTTAATTACCATTATATGTCTTTCTTTTCATTCTAAAATGAATTTGATGTTCAGGTAATATAAAGGAACGTTGTTACTATATATTTTTCCATTCTGGATTTAGACCCAAGGTGACCAGATGTCTGATAAGAGCGATGCCAATCAACGTATTGCAAAAACGCTAGAAAAAATTAAAAATACAATTGACAAAAGAAAATCCCATGCTACTTTTGAAGATAAAAATAATTCGATTGATTCGCATATAGAAAACCCTATTAATCCAATAGCTGAAGAGGAAATTCTAAATATTTCCATTGAAACAACACTAATCAAAGACAGAGCATTTACTAATTTAAATTGGATTAAACACAATCATCAGGAACTGACATTTGAAAATTGCAAAATATCGAACTCAGATTTTTCTGCTTCGAATTTAGATGGATTACGACTTATACATTGCAAAATATTTAATTGCAACTTTGAAAAAGCTAGTATACAAGATGGTTATTTTGAAGATTGTGAATTTTATGATAAAGATATTCAAAATGGATGTCGCTTTAATTCAGCAGATTTAAAACGATCAGAATTTCATCGTTGCAACATATCAATGAGTTCTTTTAAACGTGCTAATGCATTTCAAATCGTAGTGAATGAATGTCGTGCACAGGGATGTGATTTTCAATTTACTAATTTTTCAAATGTTATTAGTCGAACCGCATTATTTAGTTCTGCATTCCTTACAAAAACAGATTTTAGATATTCTAATTTTGAAGGGGTGCATCTGGAAAAATGTGATTTATCTGAAAGTAAATTTGTATCAGTTATTTTTTCAAAAACTAACTTAGAAGAAGCTAATTTAACAAATTCCGTATTTTCCCCTAGTCAATATGATGATTTATCTTTATTTAAAGCAGATTTCAGAAATGCAGAGATAACAAATATTGACATAAGAAAACTAGATTTTTCTGGAGTTAAGATATTTGAATGGCAGCAGACTTTTTTTATTGAAAATCTTGGAATAATTGTTTATCCGGATAAGGCATAATTAAAGTGGTACCTGATCGAAGCTTCCGTACCCTCGGGTCATTTTGGAGGAGTTTTGTAAAACTCCCCAGATATATTCAAAACAGCACTTCTAGGAGGCAGTTTAACTCAGATTCGATAGTTTTGGGGATTTTTGCACTGGAGACATTCAAGGTAGGTATGATTTTTTATCTTCACAAGAAATCATAGACACTGATGTATAGCTCGATAAATTACTGGTTAGCGAATCAGATTTTAAGAAAAAAAATGAGAATTAACATCAACCATTGATTAATCAATGATTGATACAGAAAAGAGCAAATATGTGCTGTGACTATAAGAAATGGCTATGAAAAAATTATTTTTTGTGATCATCGTTATGTTAGTTTGTACACAACAAAGCTTTGCAGAGGAAGGCCTGTTTGATCCTGCAAGTTTTTTTCATTCAAAAGCTATTGATGTAATGTCAGTAGTTGAGTCTACGGTTAAAATTGACATGAGTTTTGCGGTTAAGTTGGATATATTTAATCATGTAAATGATCAAATTGTTTGGGACAAGCAAACACCTTTTTTTACAACGACAGGTACCTATGTTACTTACAAGGGATTTTTAAAGTCGGATAAAAAGAGATGTGAAGATAAACACTTTCAGATTGAACCAGGAAATTTTGAGTTTTGTCGATATATCACTCATAGCGCTTCATTCCCTAAAATCCTTTCTTTGGTAACCGCCATAGGAACAGGCGTATTTATTAGCAATGATGGTTATATTCTTACTGCGTATCACGTTGCACAAGCTTGCATTATTGATAACAAGGTTATCAATGGAAAATATGATTTTAAACCATTAAAATGCCGTAATTTAAAGGTTTATCAATCTCACTTTGATCCAGGTTCCAATAAAATCACATATCAAGATGTAGGTGATGTGTGGTTAGTCGCTAATTCATCATATAATGAAACGTTCCCTTCACCACAACATCAAGCGTTAGACTTTGCGATTTTGAAAGTGGATGTTAATCCATCGCACTATTTGACTCTGGATGGTACATTTGCGTTAAAGCCACATACACGGCTATATATTTCTGGATTTCCATTTCAAACACATCGCCCTCCTCAACACTTAAAGAGCATTGGTTATCGTGATGCCGATAGTACTTTGCGTTTTTCGACAGGTGTTTTTTTACGTCAAGATGGAAATAGCAATTTTATTTCTGATATTGATGTTTGGAGAGGAAATAGCGGGAGTCCAACTATCAATACTAATGGGAAAATTGTTGGAATTGCTATAGATTGTATTGGTTCAAAAAATGATGCAGCATTTCTTTTTAATAGCTGCCAGACGCAGCATGTTACAATTAAATCGATATGTCAACGCCTTGATATGCTAAAGAAGCTAACCAGTGTACAAGGATGCCTTAGTATAATCAGACAATGATTCAAGTAAAAAAAGTATCAAACCTTTTTTTTAGGGTGATTTTTTATTATTTAAACATATGCAGGAGACCGTGATTATGTCTTTAAATATAGAACAGAAAAATACCATCAATACTGTTGATAAGAAAGTTAAAGCTCTTATTGCGAGAGGTAGTGATGAACAAACAATTTTAATTGAAATGTTAGAATACATGCCAGCAATGAAAACGATTATTAGTTTGCCCGATAAAAGTGAGTTAGATTTGTATTTAGGCCCCACATGAAGGTTCGTACCATGAAACTACACTTCGATAGCAAAATTTAAACAAAATTACATTTTTTTGATGTCTCTCAGCCCTGTGCTATGCTACTTCCTCCTCCAGTCTTCTCGTTTTCACATCGTTGGCAGCATTCTTGCTAATCGTCAGTCGTGCCATCATATCCAAATGGAATATTCCATAGGGATTTATATGAGCATGAATCATCGCTGACATTGCGCGCCAATCAGTTGGTGTCATGCGATTTTTCCATGCTGGATCCGATAGTACTTCCTGAATTAGCAATGTATTGATGTATACCATACTCACTTGCAATAGATGTAGGCACAACACAGAAAGCTCCATATCGTCGATACTGTTGGTTGCCATTTCTCCTAACTTTCCAAAAAATATGAAATCCATTACGCCATTTAGACGTTCAACTACGTTCAGCGATTCATTGATCTCAATTCGCAATTCCTCAGACAGTAGGTAACGACACAGAAAAATTGTTTTGACAGCTTTGCCCAATTCAATCAACGCTTGATAGACAGGATCAACACAATTATCTTTGCTGAAACGATTTATCAATACATCAGCATCAACCGTGCCCGTTTTCAGTGCAGCAATGTGTTGAACCATTTCGTCGTAATATTGTTCAATCAAATCCCAATTAATACTACCTTTCATGATGGCCGCAAGATGGGGATATTTCTTTTTATCATCTGCTGATATACCACAAAGTTTTTGTCGTGCAACGCTTTTGAAGCGTGGCAAAAGATCAAAATTCAACAGATAACAGATAACAGATAGCAAAACCAACTATGCTCTTTCCATGTGTATCAACATAACCTTCTTTCATATCCATATCTGTCAAATGATGAAGAACGCCTTTTATCATTGCTGCGACTTCTGAAGAAGTGCAAGTCTTTAGCTGTGAATATATGCAAGTCGATTTCTGATCAACGTGCCAGTAAATCATCACGCCACGTTTTCGATAACGACCATGCCACTCTGCCAGCATATTTTGCTCCCAACTAGTAAGAAGCGTTGAATCGCATGCACAGCCAGTTACTTCAGGCCACATTTCTTTATTTCTTTCGGCAAGAATACTGTTTATCACTTGACGTATTGCTGCCCTGAGATTGTCAGCATGTATGTGGCGTCTCCTAATATAATGCAGATCATTTTCTGTTACTTCCATATTGGCAGTGCACATGCGTTTGAACCCGGTATTGCTACCGATCGCATACAACGCAAGTAACAACCTTCGACGTAGCTCTTCAGGTTCCATATTTTCATGATGTCCTACCGTATGGAACAAATCGCATAAACCAGTGCGGTGATCTGTTTCTTTCAGTATATCTAGCAGACTGACAGATGCCCAGCGGCGCTGGATTTCCTGATGCAGTGCTGGTAGAAATACTACTTCTTCCTGTGCAGAAAAAGGTGATAATTTAATGTGTCCATTGTTTTTATCAAGGATTTTTATTTTTGAATTGCCAGGGATTGCATCATTAAGTTCGGCCAGCAATTTTGTCATTTTTTCCTTCAGTGTGCTAATGAATTTTTTCTTGTCTTTAGGCAGACCAAGAAGATCAAAATAATGATTACGCCGATTGGAAAAATCAGCCGGCAAATCTTTATGCGGATGACGATAACGCCATGAATCATGCACCCACACCGCCTTACTGCGCAATGGGCTGTACAAAGCTTCAAATACAGCCATTTCAAACGATTTGCGACACACAGATTCTCTGCCTTTACTATCTTTTTTAAGGATTCGCTCCCGCCAATATTCTGGTAATGAATTGAGAAATGGCAATTTTTCTGGTGTCCATGCCGGATCAGATTGATCATAATGATCACGTATAAAACGCAGCGCCTCAGTTAGATCAAAGAATTTTGAATGGTGAGTATCAATCTTTAGCAGCGATAGCGCTGTGAACAATGCACGTCTGCGGGCATGCGAATAGAGTGCGTACATTTTCAAATGCACATGATGTCGAAACCATCCGCCACGGCAATCCAGTTCAGTAGCAAGGTTATTCAAGATTTCTTCGCTGACTTCTGGATAGATAACATTTTTTATGATGCCATCAGGTTGCCTTAGGGATGCTTTTGCCATTTTATGCAGAATATCATATTTTCCGCCTACGTGTTTTATTTCTGCTGTTATTTTGCGCGTTACATGTCCTTCAGCGGAGGTTTCAAGTTTTTTTACCATTTTAAGCGATATTATCGTCATCTGATCTGTCAGCGCCTGCAATCGCATAAAACAGAATGATGCTAGTAGTGCGTATCGAGTGTGCTCAGGGTGATCAGCAAGCTGGCTAGGCACTTCTATTGAAGCACGCAATGCATATTTTTGTAACCAGGAGCGTGGTATTTTTTCTAAAACATCAATAGGCAATGATAGTTGCTGCAAATATTCAAGCAGAGAGTTTGCTTGCTGAAGATATGCCATTTTTGTCCCACGCAGATCATTTTTCGGGATGGTTCAATCCAAGGTAGCAACTAATCGACTAAAAAACTAGGAAGAGTCAGTAAAAATCTGATCAAATCCACTGCTAACTCATCCCTGTTTCCATTAAACTCTGCTATGAAAAAAACGATTCCAATAAAAAGGAAATATCATGATACCCAGAGTCGCCATTCTAACACCGTGTCCCGCTGTTAACGGCTGAACAAAAGCGCGTAAAAATGGCGAACAATTTTAAAAATTAAATTTCTTATGCGCGACACTCATGGCTTATAATAATTTTAAAGAACAGCCGGAAGAGAAGTATCCCTCCCGGGTTTGATGGTATTTAGAAAGAGTTATCGTCTTCTTTATTGCTCTGAACGCACTCAGGAATTTCAAGAGAATTTTTTTCATTGAGATAACGGCGCACTTGAGCAAAATAACGTGACTCTAATGCTGAGGTAATATCCATAAAAATATTTACAATATGAAACGCTGTTTCATCAGATACCTCTTCGGGAAAAAGATCATATAAATTAATAATCATGACGCTTCCTCCTTTTTGCTATTTTTGTTTTTCGATTGAGATTTTTTTTGACTTCGGTCTTTTTTTCGCTTTTCTGCTTTTTCTGTTGCCTCCTTTAATCTAAAAGACGGGGCATCAATACTGATAATTTCAGAATGATGGACAAGTCTATCAATAATGGAAACAACACATGATGCATTAGGAAAGATATCATTCCATTCTGAAAACGGTTTATTTGTCGTCACAATGGTTGGTTTATCATGGTATCGTCGCGAAATAATATCAAATAATAAATCAGCGTAACGAGGAGAGTAGGATAAATATCCAACCTCATCAACGACTAATATACAGGGCTGCACATAATATTTTATGCGCCTTAGTAAAGCACCTTCTCCATCACAAGATGCTAATTCATTCAGCATATGCGTTGCACTGATAAATAATACAGTCAATCCACGAATAGCAGCTTGATAGGCGATATTTTTAGCGATCATTGACTTACCGACGCCATTTGGCCCACATAAAATAATGTTAGTGGATTCTTTGATGAATTCTAATTGCATCAGCTCTTCTATTGCCTGGCGGTCACATTTAGCTGGCCAACTCCAATCAAAGTGAGACAATGGTTTAAATCGCCCAATGCGAGAGCTGCGGAGTCGACGCTCAAGACCTCGCGTTATTCTCTCTTTTTCTTCCCAAAGGATAACTTCCTCAATCCAACAGGATTCACAGATCTCCTCCCAATGTGCAATAATCCCATGTAATTTTAATGTTTTTGCTTTCTCTAATAATAAATCATTCTTCATGATCTTTTTCCTCCGCTATCGTTTGTAATTGATCGTAGGATTCGAGATCATGAGGGCGCACAACCAAATCGCGTACACGTGCATCGTCTGGTAAATCAAGATGGATAGGTGGCAAAAGATGTCGTGCTTCACGGCGCTTTTCTAAGCTAAGGCGCACAGCATTGGGGTGGGGTGCCTTATGTGATAATGCTTCCGTGATGCCAGCTTCTAATTCTGCTGAACCATAACGATCGAGCAACTTTAATAAATTCGCCGTAATAATCCCAAGAGAATAACCCCGTTCTGCTGCTTGAATAAGCAGTGTTTGAGCGAGGGGGACCGCTCGTACTAATCGATCTTGGCCACGATGTTTGCGCGCTTCTTTTTTGCGTGCAGTTAACTCTGCGATATGTGCTTCTTGTTCTATTTGCTTGCCTTTTTCGAAACTTCGTTTGTGCTCTGCAATAAGACTGCCTCCTTCTAAAATAGAGACCGTATCTAATGTAGAGCAAACTGTTAACACCCGGCGAACATACTGATGAGGGACTGAATAATCATTCAAGTCAAATCTCACATAAGGTGTTTTACCGACATTAACTTCTTCTCGTTCATGTGTAGAATAAGGATTATCAGGGAGCTTCAATAAATGACTTTGCTCCTTAAAAAAAACGTCACGTACCGATAATGTTGTTTCTTCAGGACAAGGTCTATTTGCTGCCAGTCCATTGCACCATTCTGTCGCTTGATCATTAAGATCATCGATATTTTTCCATGTTCTTGCTGCAAAGAAGCTATCTCGAACATAACGTATCGCTCGTTCGACACGACCTTTTTCATTTCCGCGTGCCACTGCGACTGGACGTGGTTCATAACGATAATGTGCGGCAAACTCCAATAGTGTTGGATGAAAACGAATCGCATCACCTCGTCGTTCAAGCACGGCCGATTTCAAATTATCATAGAGACAAACACGAGGTACACCATTGTATGCATTGAAAGCCGCTTCATGGCCCCGCAAAAAATTTGCCATTTGCTGATTCAGATAAAATCGTAAAAAAATTTTACGCGAATAGCTTAATACCATCACAAAAGCCATCAATGGCCTTCTTGCTTTACCGATATCAACATAGCCGAAATGCCCCCAATCTACTTGAGCTTGCTCCCCTGGCAATGTTCTAAGACGCAGGTAAGCTTCAGCGAAGGGCCGTGGTCGATGCAACAATATCAGGTGGCGGAAATGATCTACCCCTCCGCCATAACCGCGCTGACGAACCATTTCATACAGACGGCTGGCTGCTAATTTTGGGTATTTTGTTAGAGTTTCTAGAACAAATGACAAAAACGGGGTAACAATCGATTCTCGCTTTGTAAACTTGGCTTTGGGAATACCTGCTTGCGATAATACTCTTCTGACAACACTATGGTGTACATGTAGCTGGCGCGCAATGGTGCCTACTCGCCATTTTTCTACATGATAGTATCGTAATATACTTGCTTCTAATTCATCTGATATAGCCATCAAACTATTCTCCTCATCTTTTTGGTTAAGGTGCTAATGGCCAAGATGAGGAACGAAGCAATGACTCTTGTATATGGTGACGCAAATACCCATTACGAAGAAATGATGAGACAACTTCACCACAAAAATGACAAAGAATCGGTTCTGGCTGCCGCGATTTATCCTCATTTGGCTCGACAGGCAGTAAATCATTAGGGGATAAATCAAGGCTACCCTCATCCGTCACTTTCTGCATCTGACGTTGCCGATACCGACGCTGACGTTCAGCATGCTTTTGTTTTCCTCCTATGGTTTTTTGATATTTTTGGTTTGCTATCCGGTGATTTAGCGCGCGAGCATGCTGTGAACACCTGGGCCCACAATAGATATTACCCCTGTCGCAATGGCTGCATATGACAACCTGGCTTTGACAATGGGCACAATTAAATAAACGTGCAGTCTTTTCCATTGGTTTTAGCCAATGAAAACTGGACTTTAGGGCGTTAAATTAAGATAATCTGCTTGGGTCGCTTGTTGGGGTAAATAGTCAGACTGTCAGGTCGGATAACTGTTTACCGTTTGTTCTCATCGGCCCAACTCTTTTTACAGAATCTTCTCTCTTTTGTCACATCTTAATTGGATGAAAATAACTACTTGGTATTGCTTGAATGGGGTGCCGCAATCAATAGCGGTACTGGCGCTTTATTGGAGGGGTTTTAAATGTTCGCTGCTTTTACGCGGATTTCGGTAGCCATCTACACCCGCGAAATCAATGAGCAATGCTGCTAAAAAATCATTAGCCATAAAAACAATGACGGGAGAGCAAACGATTTCAGAAATTGCCAATGATCATCAAGTGAGTCGTAAATTTGTCAGCAATCAAAAACAGAAAATACTGACTATAGTGAATGAGGCGTTTAATGATGAAGCGAATGACAGCAAGGTATTATATCAAATACCAGTCACTAAGAATTGGCTGAAGCAGTGTGTGATCTCATTAGCACTAGATTGTAGATCTTCATTGCGAGGAATTATGAAATCAATCCATAATCTTTTTGATTATAGCTTCTCTCTTGGAAGCGTATTTAATACCATTCAATCTGTTATTCCTAAAGCGAATGAAATTAACGGGAATCAAGATTTAAGTGAAATCAAATTATGTGCACAAGATGAAATGTTTCAACATAATAAACCTGTACTAACAGGCGTTGATATACCATCATTGTATTGCTATTTATTGTCTCTTAATGATCAGCGTGATGCCGACACATGGGCTATTCATTTAATGGATTTACAGAAGCAAGGATTAAATCCTGATCGTGTTTTTGCAGATGATGGAAGCGGTCTCCGTGCAGGTCATCAATATGTTTTTCCAAATACGCCGTGCGATGCAGACCATTTTCATATATCAAAATCCTTAATGGATCTAAGGCGATACTTCAGAAATCGCTTAAAAAGCAGCATTTCTCATCTTAGGTTGATGGAATTGAAAATGAATGAATTAGATACGACACGGGCTACTAAACAAGAGAAAAAATTGGAAAAAGCAAAAAAAGAGGAAAAAAAATTTCGCTATTTATCAGAATCGATTGATACACTAATCAGCTGGATAGAACACGATGTTTTTAATATGGCTGGATGCAATCCAGATATTCGTCGCGAATTATTTGATTTCATTGTTGATGAATTTAAAAAATTGGAAAAAATACATCGGCATCGTATCCGCGCTATACGCGTTAAACTAAAAAACCAATGCAATTTATTATTAGCCTTTGTGGATGTTCTACAAGATAAATTTGTGTATATTGCTAAACAATCATCGCTGTCATTAGAAACAATATGGACTATGTGTGAATTACAGCGTTTCAAGCAAGGCGGTAACAACTACGCAATTCGCTCATTGCCACTTCAATTTCTACTCGCTGAAAAGTATGATGCGGTAGAAGATGCTGTGATTGCAGCAATGAATACAACAGAAAGAACCAGCTCAATGGTAGAGAATTTAAATAGCCGAATAAGTCCATACTTTTTCCTACGAAAAGAAATTGGTAATGACTATCTTCACCTTTTACAATTTTACTTAAATCACACACCATTTTTAAGAAGTGAACGCTCTAGTCGCAGGAAGAAAACACCCACCGAAATATTAACCAATAAAACACATTGTCATTGGTTAGAGTTGCTTGGGTTTAAACGATTTCAACGTGCTGCATAAATTAGTAATTAAGTTTTAATCATTACAGATCAACCCATCGGCTATACCATTTATTGGTAGAATTCGTCACGCATTTTGCTACCCAAAACAGAGGGTTTTTGAACCATGCCAAAATTCCCACTATGCGGACTGTAGGATAGTTTTTCTGTAATATAGTTTGGGCTGCTTTAAAACTAGCTCCCGTTGTTATGACATCATCAAAAATTACAATACTTTGAGGTATTGGATTCTTTTGATTATCATCAAATGTAAGATTTTT
>Ga0207115_1031_pt1 | contig 24225 bp, 22 predicted proteins | sample Alteio_BWMinHeat_46_FD_153536 | JGI IMG/M metagenome (GOLD analysis project Ga0207115, IMG submission 153536) | Enriched cells from forest soil in Barre Woods Harvard Forest LTER site, Petersham, Massachusetts, United States -... | ecosystem: Environmental > Terrestrial > Soil > Temperate forest >...
ACCGCATTGTGGCGCGCGTCGAAAACGACGTGATTCTCCTGAGCGAATTGCAGACGCTCAGCCGTTACCAGAAATTTGTCGACGGCAAGTCCGAAGGCGATGACCAGATTCTCGGCCGGCTGATCGATCAGTGGATCGTGCGCTCGGAGGCCAACACCGCGCACTTTCCGCAGCCTTCCGAAGAGGAAATCGACCTCAGCCTGGAGCGGCTGAAGCGGGCGCTCGGTTCGCCGGCCGAATACCAGGCGCGAAAGAAGGAAAGCGGGCTGAGCGACGCGGACATCCGCGCGACGATTGCATCGCAGCTTTTTCTCAGCGGCTACCTGGATTCGCGATTTCGCCCGGTAGTGCAGATCGATCCGCAGGAAATCGAGAAGGTCTACCAGGACTCTGTGGTGCCACGCGCGAAAGAGCGCGGACAGGAGCCGCCGTCGCTGGACGCCGCGCGGGAAGCCATTCAGGAACTCCTGGTACAAAAAGGAATTAGCGCGCAAGCCGAACAGTGGATCAAGGAAAGCCGGGATCGCCTGCACGTGGACAAGCTCCTGGCCGAGGACGCGAAATGAAGCGCACCGGGCGCCATCCGATCTGGAGCTGGGTGATCCACACGCCGTGGGTGCTGGTCACGCTGGCGATTTTGGCGGTGCTGACGTTTTTTGGGAGCGGAGCGGGAAATCCGCTGATCAAGCGGGTAATCATCAGGCGAATCGAAGCGGTCACCGGGGGAAAGACGGAGATCGGCGCGCTCTCGATTCGCTGGTTGTCGCTGCGCGCCACTCTGAAAGGTCTGGTGATCCACGGCAAGGAGCCGGCGGGAACGGAACCCCTGATCGCCGTCGAGGAAATCGAGGCGGGCTTGCGCGTGGACTCCTTTTGGGGCCGCAAGGTGTCGCTGGACGAGCTGACCATGAAGAAGCCGCGCATTCACATTCGCGTCGACGCTAATGGGTCGACGAACATGCCCGTGCCACCTCGGCCAAGCGCGCCGCAAAAACCGCTTCAGGAATTGCTGTTTGACTTGCGCGCCAGGCACGTGGCCATCACCGACGGCTGGCTTTTGTACAACGACATCCAGACGCCGCTGGCGCTTGAAGGCGGCGAGCTGCAGTTCGCGCTGACCGCCGGTGGTGCGGTGGACCATCCTCTGTACATCGGGAACCTGGACTGGCAAGCGCTGCGCTTTACGGCGCTGCGCTACATTCCGCTGCCGATTAGCGTGGTGGCAAAATTTACGCTGTGGCGCGAAGGATTCACGCTCGAGCAGGGCGTGTTCGGCGTGGGCAGGTCGCACATCGATGCGCAGGGAGAATTGAATGGGTTTGCGAATCCGCGGCTGAGTTATCGCTATCGCGGCTGGGTGGAGCTGCTGGATGTGCGGGAAATCCTCCGCGAACCGCTGGTACCGACTGGGCGCGTGGACATCCGCGGCCAGGGCGCTTTCGATCACGGCAAAGCCAGCGGCACGGGGAGCTATTCCACGCAGAATCTGGCGCTCTATTACAAAGAGTTTCACGCCAGCGGACTGATCAGCCACGCCAGCTACCGGCTGGATGAACGCGGATTGGAACTGCCGGACTTTGTCGCCGCTGCCATGAACGGAACCGTGAAAGGCAAAGTGACGTTGCGCTACAGCGGAATGCAATTCCGCGCGGTGACGCATGTGGAGGGATTCCGGCTGGCGCAGGTATTTCCCGCGATGGAGCACAAAGGATTTCCCATCGATGAACTCCACTGGGACGGGATCTTGAGCGCGGATACGGTGGAGACCTGGACGAACGCATTCAGTAAGTTCGAAATCACGGCCAATATGCACTGGGATGCGCCCGAAACGCCTTATCCTGGCCACCAACCGGTGACGGCGGACTGCGAGCTTCGCTACCGCGACGAAACCGGAACCTTGACCATCCCCTCCGGGGAATTCGGAATGCCGTCTTCGCGGCTCAGCGTCTCCGGAGTGCTCGCTCCGCATAACACTGACCTCGATTTGAAATTCGAAACGGCAGCTCTCGAAACCTACAAGGACTTCATTCATCAGCTCGAAGGCGTAACCGCGGGTTCCGAGGAAGGACGGAAGATCATTTCCGGCGCTGTGCGCTGGGAAGGACGTATTACGGGACCGTCCGGAAGGCCGACTTTCACTGGACATACGCGTGGAGAGCGTGTGCGTTACGACGGAGTGGCGCTGGATTCGCTGGAAGGGGACCTCACCTATTCGCCAGCAGTGCTGAGTTTCAAGCGCGGACGCGTGCAGCGCGGCGAAATGAATGCAGTGATCGAAGCCGATCTCGAACTGACCGACTGGAGCTTTCTGCCCGAGAACCAGTGGACCGCTGAAATCAATCTGGAGCAAGTTCCGCTAGAAAGCCTGCAACCACTTGCCGGGAAGTCTTATCCGCTGGCTGGAAAGATCACCGGACAATTTCACGGGCATGGAACGCGCAGCGAGCCAAGCTTCACCGGGCTCTTTGATCTGGCGGAAGGGGACATCTACGGAGTCAGCTTCAACCGGCTGCGCGGACAACTCAATGTCATGCCCGACGAAGCAAGAATCTCGAACGCCGAGTTGCGTTTTTTCGCCCCAGGAAAAGAAGCGGGGCAAGGCGCGGGCATCATTACCGGGTCGGTCGGCTACCGGTTCAGCGATCGGAATCTGACCGGGGAATTAGTGGGCGCGGCGCTTCCACTCGAGAATTTCGAAAAGCTGCAGATGCGGCGGCTGCCCATCGGAGGCCAGGTCAGTTTCAAGGCCAAGATAAGCGGCCCACTGCCAACGCCGCAAGCCGATGGAACGCTCCGGGTGGTCAATCTCCGGATCGGGCAAGACGTCATCGGCAGCTTCGACGGCAACCTGACATCGGATGGCCGCACAGCGCGCCTCGAAGTGAAATCGGCGATGACCACGGGGGACATTTCCGGAGGCTTGACACTGGCGCTTACCGATCCCTATGCGTTAAGCGGCAAGATTTCGATTCGCAACATCGATCTCGATCCCTTCCTGATGACCGCGCTGCACGTGCAGAAGTTCAGCGGGCATGGCGTGGCCGACGGCGACATTTCCGTGAAGGGATCGCTGAAACAACCGGAAGGCATCGTGGTGGACGCAAACTTTTCCAGGCTGGCCCTCAACTATGCCAACGTCGCGCTGGTCAACGAAGGGCCGGTGCGGTTCCGCTCGTCGCAGCAGAGTCTGGAGATCGATACCGTAAAGTTCAAGGGAGCAGACACCAACCTTCAGGTCGAAGGAGCAATTCGATTCACCGGCCGCAGGACCATAGGCCTGCGGTTAAACGGTGCAGTGGACCTGCGGCTGCTCAGCGGATTCTTTCCGGACTTTGACGTGCGCGGGCCCGCGCAGATCAACGCTTCGGTCGAAGGCACCATTGAGCAACCGCGAATCACTGGGCGGGTACACGTCGAAAATGCGTCGGCGCGAGCGCTGGACTTCCCAACCGGACTGAACGCGATCAAGGGAGACATCATCTTTGATTCCTCGCGCCTGTTTTTCAACGATGTAAGCGCGGAAGCTGGCGGCGGAACGCTGCGCCTGTCGGGCGGCGTGAATTACGCGGAAACGCTGCTGCGCTACGACGTGAGCCTGCGCACGGACCGCGTACGCATCCGCTATCCCGAAGGAATGAGCTGGCTCGTGGGAGGGAATCTGCGCTTTGCTGGCACCACCCAGTCCGCCGTGCTTTCCGGCCGCGTGACCGTCGAGCGCGTGACACTGAATGGCGGCCTGGAAGTGGCCGCTTCGCTGGTCTCGTCCAAGCAGGGGATCAACGGCCCAAGCACCAGCTCGCCATTCCTGCGCAATCTGCACTTTGACATCGAAGCCGGGTCGACGCCAGAAGCTCGCTTGGAGTGGCCTAACGCCGAATTGCGCGCTGAAGCCAATCTTCGCGTGCGCGGCACCTGGGAGCACCCCATCATGCTCGGCCACATTCACGTTTTGTCAGGCGATTTGTATTTTGCTGGAAACCGCTACCGCGTCACCCGGGGCGACGTCAACTTTGCCAATCCGTTCCGCCTGGATCCGGTGATGAACGTGGAAGCCACCACCACCGTGCAGCAATACGAGATCACTCTGAATTTCAACGGCCCTTCGAGCAAGCTGACGCTCGCCTACCGTTCCGATCCGCCGCTGCCGGCCAACGATATCGTCACGCTTCTAGCCATGGGGCAGACCAGCACGGAGTCTGCAACGCGCACGGGTGGAACTTCCGGCTCCTCCGCCGGAGCGACGGCGCTGCTTTCCGAAGCGATCTCCAGCCAGGTCGGCGGCCGCATCGAAAAGCTGTTCGGCATCACGCGTCTCAGAATCGATCCGGGGCTGGCAGGCGTGGGCTCGACCGGCGCTTCGCAGAACGCGGCCGCTCGGGTAACCGTGGAACAGCAAATCGCGCGCAATCTCACCATCACCTACGTCTCGAACGTGGGTTCGACGCAACAGCAAGTGATTCAGGTGGAGTACAACGTGACCCGCAGCGTTTCGATCGTAGCCTTGCGCGATCAGAACGGCACCTTCGGCATCGACGTGAAAATCAAGAAGCGCTTTCCGTAGACCGGAGCGCCGCGATCAGGGCTGCTGCGAAGCCGACTGGCCTTGTGCCTGCTGCGCTGAGTGCGCTTGTCCGCGCTGTTGCGGCTTGCGCTGGCCCAGGCCCAGGCGCGCGCCCTGTCCCACTTCCGGATTCTGCTCTTTCAACGCTTGCAACGCTTCTTTTGCCGCTTTGGCTCCGGCGGTGCGGCTCTGTACCTGAATTTCGCGCGAAATCTTGGGCATCTCCGCAGCGACCTTTTGTCCGAGCGGCGAGCCGTAGAATTGCAGCAAGCTTTTGATTTCGTCGTCGCTGAAATGTTTGTCGTAGACGCTGACGAGCTGCCCGGTGATCTGATCGAGGTCCAGCTTCTTCTGGTACGCATCGACGAATGCGTTCACGAACGCCTGGCCTTTTTCGTCGTTCGGCACCGTGGCCAGCAACTTGTCGCGATATTGCTCGGTGGAATTGCTTACGCCGTCTTGCACCATATCCCGCGCGCCAACGAGTTCCATCAACGAACGAATGTCCGCTTCCTTCTCAGGATCGATAACCGTGCCCAGCGCAGCAGAGCTTTGGCTCCCCGCAGTCTTTTGCGCAGCCGCTTGCACGGAATTCGGCGACGCGCCTTGTATGGCGACTAGAAACGTTCCCACGTAAATGACAATTAGCGCCAGGACGGCCTTCATGACTTCTTCTCCCGCGGCGGAATCGTTCGCGTCTCCGCCACACTCCGATGATAGAGCACCGGCGAGACGCAGCTGGCCTCGTCAAGGGACAGTCGTGCTCGCTCCTTTAACTGTCCCTGAGTGCAGGTCCGCAATCCGTTAGGAGCCGTGCAGCCTCTCTGCTACGATGCCGCGCGATGAGCGAACCGAAGCCATTAATAGAATCGCCGCCTCCTAAAATCGACCGGGAAGCGCTCCCCGAACGCGAAGCCGGACTGCACCGCAAACTAACTGCTTGGCAACTCGCCATGATCGGACTCGGCAGTTGCATCGGCACCGGAATTTTTCTGGGCAGCGCTATCTCTGTGAAGCTGGCCGGGCCCGCGGTAATCCTAAGTTTTGCCGGCGCCGCTGTCATGGCTCTCACGATGATGCTGGCGCTCGCGGAAATGGCCGCGGCTCATCCTGCGGCGGGCTCATTTGGTCTCTACGCCGAAATGTATTTGCATCCCTGGGCCGGCTTCGCGGTCCGCCTCACCTATTGGCTGTGCATGATGGCCGCGGTAGGCAGCGAAGTGATCGCCGCTTCCATTTATTGCGAATCCGAATCCTGGCTTCCGCACGTGCCCGCATGGATGTGGATCGCGTTGTTTTCCGCGCTGATCTTGTATTTGAATACCGTCAGCGTCGGCAACTTCGGCAAATTCGAAAACGGGTTTTCGATCACCAAAGTGCTGACGATCGCTGTCTTCCTGCTGCTTGGCTCGGCGCTGCTCCTCGGAATCGGCTTCCCGCGTGTCGGCTTGGCCAACTACACCGCGCACGGTGGATTCTTCCCGCATGGCTGGACTGGTGTAGCTCTCGGCGTGGTCATGGGCCTGTTCAGTTTTTTCGGCATCGAAGTCGTTGGCAGCGCCGCCGGTGAAGCAGCGAATCCAAAAGTTGCGGTGCCACGGGCGTTGCGCAGGACTCTTCTGATCCTTGTTGTGGCCTACGTCGCGGGCCTCGCATTGGTCGTCGGCATCGTGCCGTGGACCGAGATCGGCCTCGGCGAAAGCCCATTCGTGCGCGTATTTCGCACCGCCGGAATCCCCGCGGCAAGTCACCTCATGAACCTTGTCGTGCTCACCGCCGCCCTCTCCAGCGCTATGGCCAACTTGTATTTCGGCGCCCGTCTGGTGTTTTCGCTCGCCCGTGGCGGATATGCTCCTGAGCCGTTGGGCCGCCTGAACAAGAAGGGCATGCCGGTCATAGCCGTAGCGGCCACTGCAGCCGGAATGCTCATTGCGCTGGCACTCTCCAGCTATTTCCAGGGCTCCGCGTTCGTTTTTATGGTCGGCCTGAGCACTTTCGGCGCGCTCTTTGCCTGGTCCATGACCCTGCTCACCCATCTGGCCTTCCGCCGCTACCACGGCAAAGCGCAAAAGCCTTATCTGCGCATCGGCCCGTCCGGGCCTTGGGTATCGCTGCTGGGCCTCGCCGCGGTCCTCGCCGTCCTGATTTCCACTTGGTGGGTCCCCGGCTTTCGCATAACCCTCACCGCCGGCCTTCCCTGGCTGGGGTTCGCAACGGTATGCTACTTTGTCTGGGGAAAGTCTGGTTCTCAACAATCTGCCGGCGGAGAATCCCGCAATGGATGAATTGCTCAAGTGGCGCACCGAGTTTCCGATACTCGACCGCACCACCTACATGATCAGCAACTCGCTTGGAGCGATGCCGCGCGGCGTCTATGACAGCATGCGCGCCTACGCTGATTCCTGGGCCCAGCGCGGCGTTCGCGCCTGGGAAGAAGGCTGGTGGGACATGGCTGTCGGCGTCGGCGATCAGGTAGCGCCGCTGATCGGAGCCGCTCCCGGCGAAATCTCCCTGCACCAAAATGTCACGCAAACACAGGCAGTCATCACTTCCTGCTTCGATTTTCGCGGCCCGCGCAACAAAATCGTCATGGTCGAGCTCGAATTTCCTTCCATTCAATATTTCTACCACGAGCAAAGCAGATTCGGTGCCCGCGTCGAAGTCGTCAAGACGCCCGACACGGTGCGCATCGACCTCGAAAAGCTTCTCGCCGCCATCGACGAAACCACGCTACTCGTCCCCATCTCCCAGGTGCTGTTCCGCAGCTCTTACATCGTTGATATGAAAGCGATTATCGAGAAGGCCCATCGCGTCGGCGCCTACGTCATTCTCGATGCTTTTCAAGCCACCGGCACGATCCCGCTCGATGTTCGCGCGCTTGGCGCAGATTTCGCCGTCGGCGGCGTCCTCAAGTGGCTTTGCGGCGGCCCCGGAGTTGCCTACCTCTACGTGCGCGAAGACCTGCGCGCCACGCTGCGTCCCGCTTTGACCGGTTGGTCCGCGCACCAGCGCCCTTTCGCGTTTGAAATCGGCGCCATCGATCAGAGAGAAGATTCCTTCCGCTACCTGAACGGTACGCCACACATTCCCGCGCTTTACGCCTGCCAGCCGGGCCTCGAAATTCTCAATCAGGTCGGCATTTCCGCGATTCGCGCGAAATCCATGCGCATGACCGCGCGGCTGATGGAAGAAGCGAAATCACGAGGCTGGCGCGTCAACACCCCGGACCATCCCGCCGAGCGCGCTGGAACTGTCTCCATCGATTGTCCGCATGCCCCGGAAGTTTGCCGCGAGCTCCTCGCCCGGGAAATCCTCGTCGACTACCGGCCCAAAGCAGGCGTTCGTATTTCCCCGCATTTCTACAATCGCGAAGACGAGTGCGACTTCGCCCTCGCCCAAATCGCCGAAATCCTTGAAACCGGCGCTTGGCAAAAGCACGCTCCCGTTCCGGTGCACGCCTAACTTCTTGCGAGGCGGCCCGCTAGTGTGATTATCTCTGGTGATTTCTTTTCAACGCACCGGAGAAGCGCCGGCGAATGAGAATCGATAGGTGTGCGTTAGTGGATTCCAGCAATCAAGCTCCGGGCCCAGGTGGTTCCACACAAGACGCTTTCGCCGCCGCTCGCGCGGAAATGGTCGAACGCCAGATTCGCCGCCGCGGCGTTTTCGACCCGCTCGTCCTTCGCGCCGTAGAGCACGTCCCACGCCACGAGTTCGTACCCGCAGCACTGCAGCCCCGCGCCTACGAGGATGCACCGCTGCCCATCGGCGGCGGCCAGACCATTTCTCAGCCCTACATCGTCGCCGCTATGACCGCCGCTCTTCATTTGCAGTCCTCGGATCGCGTCCTCGATGTCGGAACCGGTTGCGGCTACCAGGCCGCAGTTCTTTCTCGCATCGTCGCCAGCGTCTACTCCGTCGAACTCCGCCAGGATCTCGCCCTCGCTGCCACTCAACGCCTCGCCAGCCTCGGCTTTTCGAACGTCCACGTTCACTGCGGAGATGGAACCCTCGGTCTCCCTGAGTTCGCGCCTTTCGACGCCATCCTGGTCGCCGCCGCCGCTCCCTCGATTCCCCAACCGCTTCTCGATCAGCTCGCCGAAGCCGGCCGCCTCATTCTTCCCGTCGGACCGTCAGACCACCAGCAACTCATTCTGGTCCTCAGACACGCCGCCCATTTCGATACCACCGCTCTGGAACCGTGCCAGTTCGTTCCCCTCATCGGCCAGCACGGCTGGCGGGAGTCGTCCTCGTGACAGCGCCCACCGTTCCTCCAGTGCTCACCATCATCATCCCGTCGTATAACGAGGAACTCCGTCTCCCGGCCACGCTGGAAAGAATCACCGCGTATCTACAAGGCGCCACCCGCCCCGCGGAAGTGATCGTCGTCGACGACGGTTCGACGGACCAAACTGCCGTCGTCGCCGCATCCTTCGCCCCCCGATTCCAATCTCTTCGCGTCGTCAGCAACGGCAGCAATCGCGGCAAGGGTTTCAGCGTTCGCCACGGTATGCTCGAAGCCGTCAGCCCATTCGTCATTTTCACCGACGCCGATCTCTCCGCCCCCATCGAGGAAGCCGATAAGCTCATCGTCGCCCTCGAGTCCGGCTACGACGTCGCCATCGGCTCCCGCGCCATGGACCGCAGCCTCATCGAAGTCCACGAATCCGCCTTCCGCGAATTCGCCGGCATCATCTTCAATAAAATTGTCCGCTTTATCCTCCGTTTGCCCTTCGTCGACACGCAGTGCGGCTTCAAAGCCTTTCGCCGCGAGCGCTGCCGCACTCTGTTCGAACAGCAGCGCATCGAACGCTTCGGCTTCGATCCCGAACTCCTGTACCTCGCGCGCCACCATGGCCTTCGCGCCATCGAAATTCCCGTCCGCTGGTCGCACTCCCCCGCCACCAAAGTCAACATGCTGCACGACAGCGTGCAGATGTTCCTCGACGTCTTCCAGATCCGCTGGAACGCCATCCGCGGCCGCTACCCCAAGACCTGAACCCCGCAAATCCATCTCGCGCGCGCACTGCGCTTTGCAATACAAAGTACTTGACAATGCCCCGCTTCCTGCTATCCTCCCCTCATGGCTTCTCCTGGTCCGCTTCGCTCTGCTCGCCACGAGCCTATCCCCATTGACGCTCGCGCCGCTGACCATCTCCGCTACATCCGCGAAACCATGGAGCGCGCCGGCGAATTCACCGCCGTTCCCGGTTGGGGCGGCCTGGCCATGGGCATCACCGCCATAGCCGCCGCCTGGCTCGCTCATCGTCAAGCCACGCCCGGCGCCTGGCTCGCCGTCTGGCTCGCTGAAGCTTTCGTCGCCGTAGCCATCGCCGCACCCGCCGCTGCCACCAAAGCCCACCGCGCCAACTCCGCGCTCTTCTCCGGCCCCGGCCGCAAATTCGTACTCAGTTTCGCTCCGCCCATCATTGTTGGCGGCCTGCTCACCGTCGCGCTCTTTCTCTCCGGTTCCATCGCAACGCTACCCGGCCTCTGGCTGCTCCTCTACGGCACCGCCATTGTCACCGGCGGCGCCTTTTCCGTACGCATCGTTCCACTCATGGGCCTGTGCATCATGCTTTTCGGAGCCATCGCACTCTTCGCTCCCGCCAACTGGGGCGACGCTTTAATGGCCGCAGGTTTTGGCGGCGTGCAAATCATTTTCGGCGCCTGGATCGCCCGGCGCTTCGGAGGCTAACAGCAACTCGCATGGCCAAGTCGTCCACTGCCGCTCAAGAACGCGTTCGCCGCGCCCGCGAATCCGCCGCTCCGTTCAGCTCCGTCCGCGGCCATTCGCCGGAAACCGTTCCCGCCGACCTCGATCGCCTCATTCACGAGCGCATCCGTCTTGGCATCGTCAGCGCCCTCGCCGTCAATCGCTCACTCACCTTCAACGAGCTCAAAGCGCTTCTCAAGACTACCGACGGCAATCTCAGCGTCCACGCCCGCAAACTCGAAGAAGCCGATTACATCGTCTGCACCAAATCCTTCGACGGCCGCCTGCCCAAGACCGAATATCGCCTCGCCGCCGCCGGAAAACGCGCTCTCGAACGCTATCTCAATCACATGGAGGCCTTGATTCGCGCTACCCGCGAAGCTTAGCCAGCAAAATTTTTTGTCTTAGCACTTTGTAGCACAGAGTACTCTACGAAAATAACTCCGCGGCGGAGAAAAGATTAATGCCCATGCCACAAATCTCACTGCGCCAAGCGCAAATCCCCACTATCCGACCGGAACTCGCCCTCGAATCTCGTCTCCACGTCGCCATCATCTCCGACGGCAACGGCCGCTGGGCCACTTCCCGCGGCCTTCCGCGCTCCGCCGGACATCGCGCCGGAGCCGAAGCCGCCCGCAGCTTAATCGAAGCCGCGCCGCGCCTCGGCATTCACACCCTCACGCTCTTCGCCCTATCGAGCGCCAACTGGCAGCGCCCGCCCGCCGAGGTCAACGCCATCCTCCGCCTGCTCCAGGAATATCTGCTCGCCGAAACCACCCATTGCCTCAACGAAGGCATCCGCCTCACCATTATCGGCCGACGCGACCGCATCCCCGCCACTCTCCGCCAGGTCATCGCCGACGCCGAATCCATCACCGCGCACGGCACTCGTCTCAACGTCCGCCTGGCCATCGATTATTCCGCCCGCGAATCTATCTTCCACGCCGCCTGCAAATTCTACAAAGTTACCGAACTTTCCGCCGATTCTTTCAGCCAGGTGCTCTCCGAAGTCCATCGCGGCAGCTCCACCGATGTCGACCTGCTCATCCGCACCGGCGGCGAGCAGCGCCTTTCCGATTTCCTCCTCTGGGAATGCGCCTTCGCCGAATTCGTCTTCCTCACTAAGCGCTGGCCGGACTTCACCGTCGCCGATCTTCGCTCCGCCCTCGACGAATTCCACCGCCGCGAACGCACCCGCGGCGCCCTTCCCGCCGAACTCGCGGGTTGAGAACAGGAGTATCGGAATGGCTGAAACTCCACGCTTCGCTCATTTCGTAGTCCTGCTTTTTCTCGGCTGTACGTTTTTTTATCATGGTCGGCTCAGTCGTCCTCTTGTACGCCTCACTGCGTAAATCGTCGGTACTGGCGCTGGCGTCGGCCACAACCGTCGGCGCGCTACTTGTTGGCTACCTCGGACTGCTCATGGGTGTCTCACTGCTGAGCCCCGAGAGAACACTCGCCGTGGGAGACCGAAAGTATTTTTGTGAAGTCGATTGCCACATGGCCTATTCGGTGCAAAGCTCCTATTCCGCTTCCAGCTTCGGTCCGGAGCCATCGCCCTTGGTAGCCAAAGGAGTTTTTGTCGTCGTTAAGCTCAAAACCTGGTTCGATCCCAACTCCATCTCCAAATTCCGCGGTGACGCGCCCCTAGCGCCTAACCCCCGCCGCCCTTATCTGACCGATGACACCGGCCACCGCTTCGAACCCTGGCACAGCATCGCTTCCTCAGCCGTCGATCCAGGAACGCCGCTCACCCAGCCACTGCGCCCCGGCGAATTCTATTTCACAAATCTTATCTTCGATGTTACCCCCGGCTCACGCAACCTCCGCCTTTTGCTCCTCAGCGATTGCGGACCAGTCTCTAAGCTCGTCATCGACGACGAAAATAGCCTGCTCCACAAGAAGATCTATCTCGACCTTCCCCCTGTTCGGGCAGTTCTACCCTGAATCAACGCTTCTCCGCTCGATTAGCATCTTGTTTTCTATGGTTTGGAGCGCGACCCAGCTATCAGACCTTTCCCCTTCCCCCATCGTCTATTCCCTATGGAACAAGTCATGGGCACCATGGGACTTGCGCTGCCCTGGCAGTCTAAACTCTCTGCCGTGCAGCGCGAACGGGGGACGCGAGTGGAACCATCCCAGCACCTGGCCGGCAACGCCACTCAGGCCGCCGCGAATCCGGGAACTGAAGATGCAGCGCTCGCCGCCGCCTGCCTCTCCGGCGACCTGTCCGCCTACGAACGCCTCTACTCTCTCCACGGCGCGCGCATGAAAAATCTCGCCCGCAACCTCCTCGGCACTTCCGCCGACGCCGAAGACGCCGTCCAGGACACCTTCCTCAAGATTCAGCGCAGCATCGCCGGCTTCCGCGGCCAATCGAGCTTCGTCACTTGGACCTTCCGCATCCTCATCAACACGTGCTACGACGCGCGCCGTAGCCGCCTCCGCAAAAAAGAACACACCATCGAGCCAAGCGAAACCGACGACTCGCCCCGTCCCGAACCCCGCGCTCCCGGCAGCCATCCTTCCCTCCGCATGGCTCTCGAACGCGCCGTCGCCGCTCTCACCAAGCAGCAACGCGATGTCTTCCTCCTCTATGAAGTCGAAGGCTTCCACCACGCGGAAATCGCTGCCATGCTCGAAATCACGGAAACCGCCTGCAAAAACACGCTCTTTCAAGCCAAGCGCCATCTGCGCCAGTCCCTCGAGCCGCCCCGCAGCTCCGCCGCAGGACCTCGGTGAACGTCATGAGTATCACCTGCCACGATCGCGACCGCATCTTCGAAAACGGCACTCCCGCCGAGTGGGCCGCCCTCGCATCCCATGCCTCCTCTTGCCAGGAATGCGCCGAAGAACTTCGCGCCTGGAAATCCATCAGTACCGCCGCTCAAGAAATGCGCGAATACGCCGAAGCTCCCGCTCTCTGGCCCCGCATCGAACGTGCGCTCGCCGCGCAAGCGCAAGCCAACCCGCGTCGCCTCAATCGCTGGAATTGGTCGTGGAATTTTCTGCCAATCGCCTGGCAAGCCGCCGCCGCAGGCGCTTTCGTCCTGGTCCTGGCCGTTTCCGGTGGCTTGCTCTATCGCTACGAAATCCGCACCCCTCCTACCGCCGACGCCCATTTCCTGAAAAACCGCGCTCTTGCCAACGTCGAGCGCACCGAATCGGCTTACATCGAAGCCATCGACAAGCTCGCCGCCGAGGCAAAGCCCCAGCTCGACGCTCCCGCTACTGCCTTGCTCGCCAACTACAAGGAAAAACTCCTGCTCCTCGACAGCGCCATCGACGATCTCCGCACTCAGGCGGGCCTCAACCCATCGAACGCCCATCTGCGCTACCAGTTGCTCGCCATGTACCAGGAAAAGCAGCACACCCTCGAAGAAATTTTGGAGGACCAGCGATGAGTTCCGCCCACCCACACCGCAGCACCAACGGTGTGCATTTTCCCCGCGCACTAGCCGCCGTTTCCGCCGGCTTGCTCCTGCTCGCCGCCATCGCAGCCCCCGCGCGCGCCGCCCGCTCGGCCAAGGCCCCCAGCGCTCAGGAAGAAGTCACCCGCAACTTCGACAAAACTCTTTCTCTCCCCGCCGGCCATTCCTTCGCAATCGAACACAAATTCGGCGAAGTCAAAATCCACGGCGAATCCGGCCGCGAAGTCAAAATTCATGCCACCATCCGTGTTCAGCTCGCTTCCCGCTCCGAAGCCGAATCCTACGCCAATCAAATTCGCATCGAAGTCGAACAGAACGGCCAGGGCATCCAGGTTCGCACCGTATACCCGGACAAGACTTGGTTCTCCACTAGCCATCGTGTCTCCTACTCCGTCGACTACGACATCGCTCTTCCCTCCGACTCGCCGGTCAGCGTCCGCAACGTCTTCGGCAACATCAATGTCACCTCCGTCTCCGCCAAAGCCGATATCGACAATAAAAACGGCCAGCTCACCCTCCGCGACTCCGGCCCCGCCAAACTCACTAACTCTTTCGGCGCTATCGACCTTACCAACGCTTCCGGCAACTCTTCCATTACCAACAGCAACGGCTCCGTTAACGTCTCCAGCGTCAAAGGCGCTCTCGAAATTCGCAATCGCTTCGGCAACATCACCGCCCACAACATCCAGGGTCCGCTCGCCATTTCCGGCGGCAATGGTCCCGTCGATATCTCGGACGCCGCCGAAACCACCGTCAGCAATTCCTTCGGCGCCGTGACCGCTCGCTCCATCCGCGGCAATCTCACCGTCAACGACAACAACGGCGCCATCGACGTCTCCAACATTCAAGGCCACGCCACGCTTAACGGCAGCTTCGGCGCCATCACCTTCTCCAACATCTCCGGCAATCTCGCTTGCACCGCCACCAACAGCCGCATCAAAGGCAGCTCCGTCGCCGGCAACGTCGCGATAAACACTACCTTCGGAGAAGTCTCCCTCGATCAGCTCGGCGGCTCCGCTGATGTCCAGGATTCCAATGGCAACATCACCGTCCACGAAGCCAAAGGCTACGCCAAGCTCAACACTTCCTTCGGCTCCATCGAAGCCAGCGCCCTCCACAAAGGCGCTCGTGCCACCACCGGTAACGGCCGCATCCATCTTTCCGCCATCGACGGCGACACTTTCACCAAAACCAGTTTCGGCGCCGTTGCAGCTCAGCACATCGCCGGCAATCTCACGGTAGAAAATTCCAACGGCTCCGTGGAAGCCAGCTACATCAAGGGCGACGTATCCGCAAAAACCAGCTTCGCCTCCGTCTCCATCGAAGAAACCGCCGGCCAAATTAGTGTCGACAATCAGAACGGCTCCGTCTCCATCTCCGCCGCCCGCTCCGGCTCCTGCAAAAACATCTCTGCCAAAACCTCCTTCTCCTCCATCCAGGTCCGCCTCCCGGAAAATGCCGGCTACTCCGTCACCGCCCACACTTCCTTCGGCCGCATCAACACCGATCTCCCCATCACCGCCACCGGCGAACTCGGCGGCAATTCCCTCACCGGCAAAATCGGCAACGCCTCCTGCTCCCTGTCCCTCAGCAACGCCAACGGCAACATCGAAATCCTGAAACTCGCGAAGTGAGGCTGGAGCGCATCGCCAGGTCAGTTTCTGATTGGCGCGTTTTGCTATGCGGAACTGCCCCGGTCCTGCTGGACGGGCGGATGCTACTCGGAGCTCTCCTGCGGAGCAAAGGCAGTCCAAGAATTTCGAATTTGCAGCGGAGCTTCTGTTTAAACCAAATCGCAGACTCGTAGAAAAAGCCGAGCAAGGGTCCCCGCTTGATGACGACCTTGCGGGGACCCTTTCAAAGGACAAATCCGCGGCCTTAGTCGACCCGCTCTTTGCCCTTTCTATCGTGTTCTCCCCGCTCCGTTTTGCCGCTTCCCTCACCCTGCTCGCACCTGACCTTCGAGAAGCCGCTCAGGTTTCCCACTACTAAGGACCTCGCGTCGCAGAAGACCGAGGCCCCGCCGTTGCCCGTTATCGTGTTCCCGCTGACGATGTTTCCGATAGCCATCTCTTCGGCGTGCACACCGTCTCCGGAATTGTTCGACACCATGGCGTTGGTCAGCAATAGGTTCGAACCCTGATCCACGTTGATGCCGCTTCCTTGGTTCCCGGTGATGTTCGCATTGCCCATGCTCACCGTCGAGTTTCGGGCCGCGTATATGCCCCCGCACGTTGGATCAAGTGGACACGCTGAGCCGTTTCCCGTGACCACTTGCGCGCTCACGCCGTTGAGATTCAGCGCGCTGTCTCGGACCACCGCGATCCCGTACACACCATGCCCTGAGACGGTCGTGAATCGGCCGGCAACTCCCGACTGCACGCGGATATTACTCAGCGTCTGCGCGAGAATCCCGATGTCTCCATTGTTCTGAATGAAGTTCGTCTGTCGAAGCACCACGCTTGACCGGTCGCCCACAAAGATGCCGATCCCACCCGTCACCGCAAAGCCGTTATTTTGGATCGTGCTCCCGAACACGTCCGCGCTCGAACTATTGAGCACATCCAGTCCGTCATTGGGCGTGTTGTTCTGAATAGTCGTGTGGTTGAGGAACAGCAGCGATCCCGTGTCCGCCACAACTCCGCCTCCCTCGTTGCCATGAATGTTGCAACGCACGATGTGCACCTCGGAGGCGTCGTACACGTTCACCCCAATTCCACCGCTGCCCGCTACGGATCCCGGCGTGCCCACAATCTCCAGATCCGCAAGCGTAATGTCTTGGGAAAGCGTAATATCGATGCCATCGAAGTCCTGTAGCTCTGCAATCTTCGCTCCTCCCGCGCCACCGAGGAGCGCGATCGACCGCGCATTGGTGATTGCTACGTACTCATTACACGTTCCCGTCACCGTGATGCTGCTGGGCCCGGTTTGGCCGATCGCCGCCAGTGCCGCGTTAATGCTCGGGTACATCCCGCCGCTTCCGCCAGGACAGCCCACCGTGACATCCGCAGCATGCGCACTGCCTGCGAGTAGGAACAGCGTCAGCAACATCACTAACAACAAGGCCCTTAACGCATAATTTTTTCTCATGGTCATCCTCCGCTTTTGTCAAGGTCAGCTAGCCGAAAATGGCCGAAGGGGAGTACCCGCCTTCCGCTCATCTCCGCTCGCTGCCCCCCGCAAGGTCATTGCCTTGCCGCTCGGTTATCTTCCACCCTCTCGCAGGGCTACAAGCGACAACCCGCGCCACCGCTGCCTATGTCGCTGTTTGTCGCGCCCGGCCTGCCCTATATTGTTCGGAAGTATTGTTTGGCCGGCTTGACCGCGTGGCGCAATAAATAAAGATATGCGACCATGCACAGCACTGCCGGAAATCAAATGCGGAGCAGAAATGAAAAATATCGGGTTCTCGAGTTTCGTCCTATCGCTCTTTGCCGCACTGCTCGCTATCGCCGCAACGAATGCCACCTGCGCTCAGCAGGCCAACAAGAAAGCAGCCGAGCTTGCCGAGAACAAGCCGGAGTCGCTCGGCTTCTCGTCCGAGCGGCTTGCGCGGCTGCACGCGGCCATGCAGCGAGAAGTGGATGAAAAACAGCTGGCCGGCGTGGTGACCGTTCTGGCGCGCCACGGAAAAGTGGTCGAGGAGCGCACCTACGGAAAGAAAGACCTCGCCAGCGGAGCTCCTATGGCCAGGGACACCATTTTTCGCATTTACTCCATGTCGAAGCCGGTCACCGGCGTTGCCATGATGATTCTCTACGAAGAAGGCAAATGGCATCCCTCTGATCCGGTCTCGAAGTTCATTCCCGAGTTCGCGCACCTGCAAGTCTTCAAGGGAGTAGATTCGAGCGGCAACACGATTCTGGAGGACCCTGTCCATGCCCCGACGATGCGCGAACTGATGACCCACACCGCGGGATTCACTTACGGTATCTTCGGCACCACCGTCGTGGACAAGATGTACAAAGATCAGAAAATGCTGCAATCGCAATCGTTGCAGGAGATGATCGACAAGCTGGCCAAGATTCCTTTGCTTTACCAGCCAGGAAGCCGATGGAACTACAGCGTATCCATGGATATCCAGGGCTACATCGTCGAAAAATTGTCCGGTCAGTCGCTGCCCGATTTCCTGCAGCAGCGCATTTTTGGGCCGCTGGGAATGCAGGATTCAGGATTTTACGTGCCCCAAGAAAAGCGCAACCGGTTTGCGACGCTTTACCGCGAAGACCAGAAAGGCGAACTCTCGGCCGATGGGACGCCCGGGGCCCCGCCCAAGGACTACGCCACGCAGCCGGCGATGCCTTCCGGCGGAGGCGGCATGGTCTCGACGGCGCAGGACTATTTGCGTTTCGCGCAGATGCTCCTGAACGGCGGAGAGTTGGATGGCGTGCGCATTCTGGCGCCGGCAACGGTGCAGCTCATGACCGCAAATCACCTCGCGGCCAGTCTGATGACCAACGAGCGTCCGTTGGATCCCCGGCCCGGCCTGGGATGGGGGTTCGATTGCGCGGTGTTCTCGGACCCGCAGCAAGCCGGTGAGGTAGTTGGTAAGGGTACCTTCTTCTGGCAAGGAGCGGCAGATACCTGGTTCTGGGTGGATCCGGCGAACGATCTGATTTTTGTGGGCATGACGCAGCGATTTCTTGGGCCCAGGTGGCCGGCAGTGGCGGCGCTGAGCCAACCGGTCGTCTATCAAGCGCTGGTTAAGCCGAAAATGTGAGCGGTGTCCAGTCCGGCGTCGCGTAACCGGAAACTTGAAAACCATTCGTTCGGTTGTCGCGTTTTATCACAACTTGGCCATCGGCTTTCTGCCCACCGCACAAATCCATCCCTTTTTGCGTTCCTCAATTATCTGCGCTTCCGAGTAACCCGCGTTGGTTAAGAGTTCGCGGTGCTCATCAACGCTCAGCAGTGCCATGCCCGATCGTGACGCATATTTTTCCGCCAGCCTTGCCGCCACGGTGTTCGCTCCCTTATAGATTTCCGCAATCAGCACCAGCCTTCCACCGGGCTTGATCACTCGCAAGACTTCGCGCATGTCACCGGGCAAGTTGGGCCACCAGAAGTGCGTTTCCACCGCCGTGACGACATCGAACATGCCGTCCGCAAACGGCAACTGCGAAACCGAGCCCTGCCGGACCTCCGCCCGGCCGAGCTCTATCCATCGCGCATTGGTTCTCTTGCTTGCGGCCACGCTCTCCTCGGAATAATCGACGCCGTCGACTTTTCCCTGCGCAGCCATGGCCGCCAACTTACTCACGGTCCTGCCGCCGCCGCAACCAACATCCAGGATGGTATGGTGGCTCTCTATCGAAATGTGCTGCAACCCCCAGTCCGTCAGCTTGGAATGGCTCGCATTCATTCGCCACAAAGTGAATCGGCCCAGCCACCCTGTCGGCTTGCTGCATTGATTTGCCGGTGCGCTCCCGCTGCTCACGGTGGTTCACCCTGTCACACGGTCTAACCCGTTAAGAAACCTACTCGGCCGAGCAATGTACACAATCGGGCAGGACCGCAATATGTGCTCTGACTGTGCAGAATGGTGCTGCAGGCCTCGCATCTTCCTGCCACGATCTGTCCATGCCGCACAAGAAAGCCAGGAAAGCGCCCGGCAACGCGACACGTAACAGCGTGCAGAAGGAAATGGCCAAGCCGCGCATCTCCAGGTCCGCAAGAATAGCGCAACTGAATCTGATACTTCGCGAATTCCGGAACCGCCCAGCACCACCATGCCCGCCACCGTCGACAAGATCATTCCCTCTCTCCGCGCCGACCAACCCGAAAGGGCGCAGATTGCCGTTACCGGAGCCGACCGCCCGTATCGCAACCTCCGCATCAAGAACACGCTGACGGACGAACACGGTGATGATGTAAAGCTAAAAAAGGGCGCTCACGTTGCAGTAACCGTCACCTCCGAATCTTAGCCGCTTCTCCTTGTTCCCATGAGCGCTGCCAATGACCACAGCTTGGGCAAGGCGCCCGGGGCCATGGCCTCGGGTAACGTTCACCATGCCCTCCGTTTGATTTTTTCCCACGCCGCGCCAACTCCAGGCCCAGGCCTTATCATCCTGAAGTTGCCCTTGGTCCCAGCAATTTCCTCCGGTAACGTATAACCTGCCTTCGATCTGGGGAACGGCAAAGCGCACCCGAGAACCGATGCCCGAAAATAAGATCAAATTGTGCCGTTGCGGTCACGCCTTTGCTTTTCATCACTATTCGGGGAAACTAAGGCGCGCGCCGTGTAATATCGTCACCTGCAAATGTCAGGACTACCTTCCGCTTAAACCGAAAGGGAAATCGTAGTGGCCCACCGCAACCAAAAGACTAAGAAAGCTTGTATTTGCGGCCACGGAACCGCCATTCATCATTGGCTTCCCAAAGAAAAGCGCTCCGCGTGCAATCATCCCGGATGCACCTGCAGGGACTACGTTCCCATCACACCAAAAAGGGACTGACCGTCATCCAATGGAAGACCAGGGAGATCATCCATGAATACTTACAGCATCAAGCTTCGCTACACCGATCGCAGCAAAGGACCGGAAGGCACCACTCTCAAAGTCGATGCCTCCAGCATTGCCGGTGCCATTGCCAAGGCCGCCAGAGAATTTGTAAAAGGGCTCGACCGCAAGCAGCGCTTCGACGCCAACAAAGGCCTAGAAATCGAAGCGGCGCGGGTCTTGACCGCCACCGACACCTCCGAAGCCCCGGCAGCAAAATAAAACCACCCCGGGCGGCAATCCAGCATCCCGGAACACCCGCAGGACGCCGTCTTTCCGGGATGCCACCGCCATAATCCAGCCACTTTCACTCCGTAGCGCATAACGGAGTCATCCAGCTCGGCAGACCTGTTCTGAAATGGACAGATTGGCGGCTCGGTTTCATCGCATTCTACACCCATGAAAAAGAGGGAACTCACGCCGGAACAGTTGTCCTCGGTTCCTTGTCCCACATGTGGTGTCCCTGCCGGAGCTCGTTGCGTGCTTCATTCCGGTGCTCCGCGCTCAGAACCACACGTAGACCGCAAGTTTGCCGCTGCTGAGGCCGTCGAGAGAAATGAATTCCCCGGGTCTTAGATGTCGATAAATCGGCTTGAACGCCAGTAATCGGCTATGACAGCGGTGGGCTGACTCTCCGGTTAGTCTGCATGTACAAGTCGCAGAAGCGGACTGTGCTCACCTGCCCGCATTTGTGCCTTCGTCAGGCTTTGCTTACGTTCCAAACATACAAGAAGTTCTCGTCGGTGGCTGTGGCGACATTCCGTTGCGTTTTTCGAGTAGCGCGGTTCAACGCCGAACGCACGTTTTCCTTGGTGTCCTTTAGCTCCGCCAACGGCACCCTGAGCGCCGCACCGTCCCTGAGTTGCTCGAGGTCGCGCAGAATCATGGATACGATCAGCTTATGTTTGCCATTTCGTGAATGAGGAACGTCCCCCAGGTCCAGCGTCCTGAAATGAGCTGCCACGCGGTTGGTTTTCACGGTGCGCCTCCCGCTCCGCAAACGTATAACTAACGCCGCGTATTAATATCACAGACGTAGTGCCTCGTACAACAGACAATATACAGACCTAAACGTACCCTCTCCACCCGGCGACGCCCGCGTGAAACCGGCTCCCTCGCGTTAACGCCATCCGCCTTCCTCTTACAGGACGCTGCGTTAATGCCGGGACATCTTGAAGATTCTCCCCGTATGAATGGAACACTGCTACGGTGCGCGTAGCTACAGGAGCGGCTGCTATGCGCAACACGGAAACTCATTTCGAGCAGGTTTCCTTTGAGGTGGTTGAGGAAGTTCTCCGGCGCGCTACCCCGCTGGCCAGCAAGCTGGAGAAATCGCCTGCACCACCCTCGGCGGAAGAACGCGACGCCGTAACAGAAGTTCAGCAAGAAAAAAGTACTCCCTCCAATGGCCAGCGATGAGGAAGATAGTTTGGGTCAAATCCGCGCGTAGCGAGTTTTGGGCCTGCTCTGAATGTGCCTGGGCCTTCAACCCATCCGGCCCGCCCCTTGGCAAGTCTCTGGACGAGATGATTCAGAACTTCGAACGCCAGCGCGACAATGAGTTTGCCTCGCACGTTTGCGCAAAGCACCCCAGGACCAAGGGGGGACCCGACTAATGAGGAGTTGGCAAGAGCCTTTGCGACGAGCTCCTCTTTGCGTTTTCTAAGCGATCCTTGGCTGGGAGCAGCTACCGAGATTCACGGATCTTGAACAATCCTGCCAAACGCTGGTACAGGCCTTCGATGGCTCGATAAAGATCCGCGGCCCCGGTGGTTCGGTCGGTCACTTCATGGGAGTCCAAATCCGTGGCCAGCGCCTTGCTGAGCTGGGTGGCGCGGCGGACACGCTCCTCGGTGAGCAAGGAGCGCACCGTGGCGGTATCCCGTTGTTGAGCCTGGCGCTCCTGCAATTCTTGAAGAGCCCACGCGGTCTTGCGCACATAATCGACGGCGTCGCGAAACTCACGAAGCACAACAGTATCCATCCCACCCGACCTGATGGCTTCCTCCAGTTTGAGCAGGGTGTCGATGGCCACCTTCAGCCGGAACGTCGGACCCCAAAAACCTTCGCTGGGACCAAGGAGCTCGACGGCCACTCTCAACACCTCGCTCTTTTTGGAGGCACGCAGGGATACCGCTCGCGCCGAGGCTGTTTTAGCTGAGGCAAGATTAGTCAGCTCCATAAGGCTGCCAATGGCCGGCCGGCCTCTCATGTCGAGCAGCCCACCGTGCTGGTTAACTTCTTTGGCTTCAGCAAACTCGATAACGCTGGCGCCATTAGGCTCTAACCACTTCACCTTTACCGGGACAACTACAGTGTAACGGTCACTCCTCCTGGTTTTTCCCTTTGAAGCTGGTAGCTCCGCGGCCGACTTCTCCTTTGTCACGAGCCACCTCCGATTTGCCAGCGGTCATCCGTACCGAGAGCTCAGAGCCGTTTCTGCCCGTTGGCCGAGAGCCCGGGCAAGAATTGGGCGCTCTGCCATTCATTTTCGCCCAATCTTAGGTGTCGCGTGGGCCAGCTAAGCCCGCGCGTTCTTAAAGAGCACAACCCGGATGCCCCCTAGTCGCTAGATCCCGTTCCGTGCCCACGCCATCCCAAACGCCTTCGTCAATATCCGCGTCTCCGTCTCCGTCAACCCATCACGATGGTCCAGCCAATTTCACCGCGTAGCGCGTAACGCAGTCATGGCCTTCCGGGAAGCGTCCCTTGGATCAAATCCCCTTGCGCGATTGCCGCGCTATCAGAACGAGGCGAGTCTCTATCGCGAAACTTGGTCAAGGTCGGGCGAGTCCTTCGCTGTGGACACTGGTTGGGCGGGGGCCTCGTGGCTTGCTCCTACCAGGGCGCTCGTCTGCGGAAAGCCGCAGCTCTTGGGGTCCCGCAGCGACCTTTTGTGCATGAACCAGGAAAGGCCGGGGCGGCTGTCCCTCTCGTGCTTTCCTATAGGCCGCTACCTGGCGGGCAATGGCGCGGCGCTTCTCTCCGTAGGCCCACTGAAAAAAACATGTAGATCATGAAATCGCAACCAAGAATGCAAAGTGCTAGAAACACCGTAAGCGACATTGTTCCTCGCCAGGACGGATGACGTCCTGCCTCCATTGGAAACAGGATCGAACGGCGGGATTTGAAAAGTCCTGAGGAATTCATCAGGACTTTGTTAGGACTTCAGTTTGAGGGATGGACTCGCTACCTGGGTGCTCTTCCCCTTAACCGGCCAAACGACCCTCCACCATTCACCAACTATAGTGGACCTTGTAGCTAACCGTTTTCTCTCCGCCAGCTGGAATCTGGACGAGGGACTCCATACTGCGGCTATCTAGTTTTTTGAAGGGCTCAGAATTCTTGATGATGTCCCAATTGGTCCAGCGATAGAGATGTTCGACGATGCGCACTTCAGCAGGCTCGCTTTTGTGATTGCGCAGTTTGATTTCAAACGATTCGTCGAGCCATCTCGCATTGAAGTCTGCGCGGTAATCCGTGCGGCTGCGCTCCCCGGTCATGTCGAAGGCGTTCCCGGTATAGAGGCGGATGGTCTCGTCCTTCGCGGTGTGATCGATGTCGTTCTCGCCGGTAAACTCGAGTTGACCATCATCGTCGCGCCGATAGAAACGCACGCGTCCTTTTGGAAGCGGCATGCCAAGATGATTCTCGGAGCTGTTTTTGAACTCCTGCATGACCCAAACTTTGGGGTTGCAGAGGATGCCGTAGCTCTCCTGCTGGCGGATGCTCTCCATTGGCCAATTCTGATAATTTTGCTCGACTTTAAGTCCATCGTAGACGTACAGAGTCTTGGACTGAATCCCGGCGGCGCGGACCATTTCCACCTGCTTGGTTTCGCGATCGTGAAGAGTGGTCGGGTGTTCCAGGGTATAGAGGTGATATTCGTCGAAAGCCTTTTCTGTCACCGGTGGACCAAATTGGCCTCCACCCACTCCAAACGCCGCGGCACCCGCGCGGCCCATCACCATCGCCATTGGCGGCGGAACCTTGTTCACATCCCCTGCCATCAGCTTGAGA
>Ga0207115_1035_pt1 | contig 24208 bp, 17 predicted proteins | sample Alteio_BWMinHeat_46_FD_153536 | JGI IMG/M metagenome (GOLD analysis project Ga0207115, IMG submission 153536) | Enriched cells from forest soil in Barre Woods Harvard Forest LTER site, Petersham, Massachusetts, United States -... | ecosystem: Environmental > Terrestrial > Soil > Temperate forest >...
AAATCCACCTTCGAGGCTATCCTATCTGTTCTGGAATTGCTTTAGGGTCCTCTTTTTATTTTTCTGTTCCTGATGAAAATATTCCTGAAATTGCAATTGCTGATGAGGAGATTGAAAAGGAGGTAGATCGTTACTACACGGCGTTGACCCATTCCAGACAAGATCTTATCTCTCTAAAACATCGGTTACAGCATGAGGGGGGTCGAGAAACCGTTGATATTTTAAGTTCACATCTTGAAATTATGTATGATCCTTTGATTACGAGCACCATGGAGGAGGCGATTCGCAAGAGGGGAAAAAATACAGAATATGTTTTCAAATCTGTAATGGGAGAATTTGAAAAAAAATTCCATAAGATTCCGGATGAATTTTTTCGAGAAAGGTTGAAAGATTTTCAAGATATTTCGCGTAGAATCATCACCCATTTGCGTAAAAATGAGCGCTATTCATTATCTGATTTGAAAGAGCGTTCCATTGTTTTTGCGCATGAACTTTCCCCTTCAGATACAGCAGAGGCCAACACGGAATTTATTGAGGCTTTCGTGACAAGAAGTGGGGCTGAAACCTCTCATGTGGCCATTATGGCCCGAGCAAAGGGTATTCCTTTTGTTTCAAACGTGGATTTTCCAGATTTATTGAAACATGCTTTTGCGCAGGTGATTGTAGATGGGCGCTCTGGGGATGTGATCTTGAATCCATCAGACGAGACTTTACGCCACTTTGATTCTGAGAAAGCAAAAGTACAGATTCAAGTTAAACAGTTGCAGAAAACAGGATTTTTAGAGGCCGAAACAATAGATGGCTATAAGACGTGTCTATCAGCGAATATCGAGATGTTTAATGAACTTGACTCATTGCATCAGTATGGGGGGGAGGGGGTAGGACTTTTCAGATCGGAGTATCTTTTTCTAGCCCGGGATACTTTTCCTTCTGAAGAAGAACAGTTTATGGTTTATAGAACGATTGTGGAGCGTGTGGAGAGGCATCCTTCTGTGATTCGAACCTTTGACATTGGTGGGGACAAACTGGGTAATTTTAGTCGGTATGAGAAAAATCCCTATTTGGGCTGTCGAGCGATTCGTCTGATGTTAAAAGAGAGGGTTATTTTTAAAACGCAGATTCGGGCTATTTTACGGGCAAGCGCTTTTGGAGAGGTGAGTATTTTATTTCCGATGATTTCTGGTTTACCGGAGTTAAGAGAGGCCAAAGAGCTTGTTGAGGAGGTCAAAGAGGAGCTATTGAAACAGGGAATTCCTTTTTCGAGAGATATTCCTATTGGCTGTATGATAGAGGTGCCCTCAGCTGCGATTACTTGTGATCTTTTGGCTAAGGAGTGTGATTTTTTATCTATTGGGACGAATGATTTGGTGCAATATACTCTGGCGGTGGATCGAAGTAATCCGGCAATGAGTTATCTATATACGCCTACCCATCCTAGTGTGATACGGATGATTAAAATGATTGTAGATGAGGGGAATAAGGCAAAGAGGCTGGTATCCGTATGTGGGGAGATTGCGTCAGATCCGAGATTTACCCCTCTTCTTTTGGGGTTGGGAGTACATGAACTTTCTTTAGCGGTGCCCTCTCTTTCTATGATTAAAAATGTGATTAGAAAACTTTCTATTGTAGAAGCGCGTCAGATTGCGCAAGAGGTACTGCTGCTAGCTACAGCTTGGGAGGTTGAGCAGAAGTTGGATGAGGTGTATAGGGATTTGAACCTCGATCAGATTTAAAATAACAAGATGGCGGGATAGATAGTAACTATTCAGGCTATCCCTTACAAGAAACGGGCACGGCAACGGGTACGGTAACGTTCACGAAAGAGAAAATCTAAGCTGGTTTTTAAAAAAAATGATTCAAGGGCCTTCTTTCGTGAACGTTACCGCGCCCGTTACCGTGTCCGATTTTCTCCTAATAACCTGAATTTGAGGAAGACAACCCAAAACCCAAGTTTAAAAGCCAAAACCGGGGAACCCCTCCATACCCATTCCTGATGAAGAGCTCTTCTCTAGCTTCTTAAGAGCATCATGATAGGCCGCACGTACTAAATCTTCTAACCCCTCCACATCTTCCGGATCCACACATTCAGGAAGGATTTTTAGTTCTGTCATCTCATGTTCCCCATTCAGCGTTAATGTCACAAGACCACCCCCACTCACCCCGACTACCTTCTCATGTTTCAGCTTCTCCTGCATATCCTGAAACTTCTGCTGCAACATCTTCGCCTCTTTCTTCTTCTTTGCAAAACCTGATCCCATCGTTATCTCTATCCCTTTTTTAAAGATCCGTTTAACTCTTTTGCCGCAAAATACATCAATGTATCATAACTACTTTCATGTCGCTGTTCTTTAACCTGAGTATTGGTCGGAGCTTGAACCTGCGGCGATAGTTTAGGTTTTTCTTCCGGTACCTCCTTTACTCTCTTTTCCAATTCAAGCAGACGGTGCACTAAGCTTTCTAAAGAAAGATGCTTGTGGCTCTGAAGGATATGTAAAAGCACGATTTCAAGGTAGGTGCGCTCAGAAGGGGTCTCTTTGAGAGTAGCAATTGCCTCACCTACATATTCTAAGAGATGTACAAGCTGTTCCTCTCGATAATAGTGCCCCTTTTTTGCATATTCGTCTTGATAAACCGCCACCTTCCCCCCACACTTTACCAAAAGATGAGTGCGGAAATGGAGAGTCAACTCCTCCAAAAAATGGGCAAGATTCTTCCCTGAGGAAAAAACAAGAGCTGCAATCTCAAGTGCTCTGAAAATCTCCCCTTGTCCCCCCGCCTCATCTAGCGCAAAAAAGAGCGTCTGTGGAGAGAGACTCAAAATCTCAGAAATCGTCCGGACAGTTAAAAGAGAGGTCTCATAGGCAATCGCCTGATCTAAAAGAGACTGCGCATCTCTTAAACTTCCCTCCGCTCGTCTGGCTATGATAGCTAAAGCCTCCTCCTCATATGCTATTTTGAGATCTACAAGAATGGCTCCTAATTTGTTTTGAATCTCCTCATCTTTTAGCCGTCTTAAGGTAAAATGTTGACACCGACTTAAAATCGTAAGAGGAATCTTATGAGGTTCTGTGGTAGCAAAGAAAAATTTTACATGAGGAGGGGGCTCTTCCAAAGTTTTCAAAAGGGCATTGAAAGCCTCTTTTGTCAACATATGTACCTCGTCGATTAGATAAATCTTAAAACGGGCAGTCGCAGGAATAAAACCTATGGTTTCATTAATCTGCCGGATATCTTCTATACCTCTGTGAGAGGCCCCATCGATTTCAATGACGTCTACAGAACGGCCAGAGGCAATTTCTTTACAAGAGGAGCACTGATTGCAAGGTTCTTGCTCAGATCCAACGTTAAAACAGTTTAAACCCTTAGCAAGTAGGCGTGCCAAAGTTGTTTTTCCTGTTCCTCGACATCCAGAAAAAAGATAAGCGTGAGCTGTCCGGTTCATCCGAATAGCATTCTTTAAAGTAGTTACAATAGCTTCTTGCCCAACTACTTCTGAAAAGAGTTGCGGGCGATACTTTCTTGCAATCACTTGATATTCCATAAGAGATGCATTCTAGTCTTTTGGGCTGTTTCAAACAAGGCATTGACGAGTTCTAGATTCTTTTTTATCCTTAGCGGTAATGAATGATCTTTTTACCTCAGAAAAAAAGGGGTTCAACGAACTCCATTTTTCAAGAACTCCGGGTTATTTCGATAAAAGTGTGACGATCAGGATGCTTATCGTCCTTTTTTTCTCCTTCTTTCTTTTTCTTTTTCTCCATTTTAGAGAGCCCTACGTAGAGAAGTTAGAACTGGGGAATCAGGCTAAGAAATATGTTGTCGCCCAGATTGATTTTGCCTTTCCTGATGAGGAGGCAACTGTTATTCTCAAACAGGAAGCTGCCAGAGAGATAGGGACGATTTTTCGTATTGCTGAAGATGTGATTCAGAGTAAAATTTCTTTATTTCAAAAATTTATGACTCAAAATGAGGAGGGGAGTCGTAAATGGGGGGAATTGAGCCATGAGAGTGGGTTTGATGATATAGCAACTGCGCTTCATCTTTTTGTGGATATGTTTTCTCAAACCCGTTTTACAGATGTGAGAACCATCCAAAGAATGGAGACCTTTTCTGACGCAGATCTTCCTATTCCTATACGTTATTTTTTCCCTTATCTTCCTACAAAGATGAAGGGCAAGCTTCCCTCCAAGTTTTGGACCTTTTTTGAAAAAAAATTCTTTGAGGGCATTCCCAAACCGATTTCTCAATTTTTATTTGATTATTTTAAAGAGGTGGAGTGGACCTTTGAACCGGATGGGGGGCTTGAATATACATTGAGAAAGTTGGCTCAAGCCAAAATTCCGGAGAAGTATACAAAGGTGAGGGCGGGAGAGCGCATTGTGGATCAGGGGGAAAAGGTGACCTCTCGACATATGACGATGATTCAAGCGATGAAGGAGACGATTTACCAACAGCGGAATCTTTTTGATCCGATAACGGTGGGGGGAACGCTTCTCATGACGATTCTCTTAGTGGGCATTGTGGGATATTTTCTTAAAACAAACCATCCTGATCTTTTTTATTCCAATCAAAAACTCTCTCTTCTCACCACAGTACTTCTCTTAACCCTTCTTTTAGCAAAAGGGGTTGAGTTTTTTTTAATCAATCATACCAACCATTTCATAGACCTGGTTCGCTTTCCTCTTTTTGCCCCCTTTGCCGCTATTTTAATAGGAACGCTTATTCATGTGCGTATTGCAAGCTTTTCCACTATTTTTCTTATTTTGATTTTTGAAATTGGGCTTCCTGTGGAATCGGTCTCCTTCTTTGTTGTGAACCTTTTGACAGCGGTGGTTGCCATTCTTGCTTTAAGAATGATTCGCAGGCGCAAAGAGATTTTTATGATTTCAGGTAAGGCATGGCTTGTATCAGCGACTGTCGTCCTTGCTTTTCATCTTTATGAAAATCAAGTTTTTAAGGCAACGTTAGTCACGGACTTAGTGAGTACTTTTCTTTTTATGGGGGTAAGTGCTGTATTGATAGTGGGTCTTCTTCCTGTTTTTGAATCTCTCTTTCAAATCATGACAGATATGACATTGATGGAATTTTTGGATCCCAGTCATGAGCTTTTGCGTAGGTTGGCTTTAGAGGCTCCTGGGACCTATCAGCATTCGATTGTTGTGGGCCATTTAGCGGAGGCGGGGGCAACTGCCATAGGGGCCAACGGTCTTTTTTGCAGAGTGGCAACACAGTATCATGATATTGGCAAGCTGGCCAACCCGCAGTATTTTACGGAAAATCAGTTAGGGGGGATGGATTTACACCAGTTATTGACCTTTCTTGAGTCTGCGCAGGTGATTATTGCTCATGTTAGTGAGGGGGTTGCGCTTGCGCGCAAGGCCTCTTTGCCTGAACCATTTATTGATATTATTAAGGAACATCATGGGACGACTTTAGTCTATTATTTTTATCACAAGCAGATTGAGTTGAATGGGGGGGATAAGAGTAAGGTAGATGAGCATCATTTTAGATATAGTGGACCTTTGCCGCATAGTAAGGAATCGACGATTATCATGATAGCGGACACGTTGGAGGCGGCTTCTCGTTCTCTGGATGAGTTTAATGAGGGGACGGTGGTTGAGTTAGTGGAGTCGTTGATTGCGCATAAATTAGAAGATGGGCAGTTTAATGATTCTGTTCTTACGTTTGAGGAGTTGAAGCGGGTGAAGGAGGCGTTGATTAAAACATTGATTGCTGCCAGTCATCCTCGTGTAAAATATCCCCCTCACCATCCTGGAGAAGAGGGTTGAAAGTTTTCATTACAGGAGCAAGTTCAGGAATAGGGGAGGCGGTTGCGCGTCTTTTTGCTTCTCGTCATGCGCAGCTTATTCTTTGTGGACGAGATCAGGGGAGATTGGAGAGGGTGGCACGTGAGACGTGTGCACGGAGAGTGGTGAGTGCCGATTTAAGTCAAGAAGCGGGGCAAGAGGAGGTTTTGAAGGTTCTTAGAGAGGAGCTTCCTGAGCTTATTATTAATAATGCAGGATTTGGTTTTTATGGGGAGACGTTGCATGTTTCTTGGGAGGAGCAGAAAAGACTAATTGAGGTGAATATGTTAGCCCCTTTGAGAATTGCGTCGGAGGGGGCTCGGTTGTTGATTGAGAGCAAGAGGAGAGGGACTATTGTGAATATCTCCTCTTTGGCAGGAGAATATCCCACACCGGGGATGAGTCTTTACGGGGCAAGTAAAGCTTTTTTGACGCACCTATCTGAGGCTTTGGATACAGAATGGGCGCCTCAAGGGGTACGGGTTTTAGTGAGTTGTCCTGGGATGGTGCGGACCTCTTTTGCGACGAGAGCAGCGGGCCAGGAGGTGGAGTTGGGGGGGGTGGTCTACGATGTCTGCGGACAAGGCTGCGCGGCTGATTTGGAAACAGATCAGACAGGGGAGGAGTAAGAGGGTTATGGATGGGCGAGCGCGGATGATGCAGTTAGTGGCCGCTTTTTTACCTACCTCTTTGCTCAAAAAAATCATTTGGAGATCGCTTCTGGGTCGTTGTAAGAGGGATTAGATTTTTTACATTATTGTTACCTGAGTTTTACCTTGACGCTCAACGCCACTGTACTGTATAATCGACCCCCTATCGGTACAATTTTTGCAAAAACTGGGTATTTTTCATGTATAGTCCAGCTTCTAAGGAGAGGTCAGAAGGAACTGAGTTTAACACTCCTATTCGTACACTATCCCCTGAATTGAAAACTTATGGATTTATCATCGCCATTATTGTGGGTATGGGTGGATTAGCCGTAGGGGGAGCTGGAGTGGCTGGCTATTTCCGTGTAGGGGTGTTGAGCAATATGGCCCAGATTGATGCGATTATCATGATGGCTGTGGGTGGTGGAGCTGGTGTAATCTTCTTGATGGTTGGCATTGCCGGAACTATGAAAAATCGCCAAGTCAGTTCCGTTGATACCCAAGGTGGATTGGTCTATGGCCCAGGAGTATGGCCAGCATTAGGGAAAAAATGGGGTTGTAAGCTGAAAATTTTAGATAAGCCGATCCCTGACCCTCCAGAAGAAGATGTGGTAGAGGGCAGAGTGCGCATATACATTCCTAAAAGAGTCAGCGTTAATGGTAAAGCACAAGATTTCACTCTTAATAATTTGATAAAGATGGCCGGTGGAATGACCGGTGGTCTATTTGAGTATTGCGCTGATAGTAGTAGAGAACACTTCGGCAATAGCACTGCTTCTGGTTGGATTGAAATAGATAGGGGTGTGATTCCAGAAAGTCTATCCAAAGATTATACTGCTCAAAAAGAGATGGTAGAGGGAATGGGTTGTCACATGCCAAGCATATTAGAGGCTGTCGTGCTCAATCTAATGGTCTTTGCCTTTACTGGTGAACGATTGTATGGGAAGGAGCCTGTAGCTGTTTATACCCGCTGCTCAGAAGTAGTTTGGGCAGGATATCCTGTCGTTGTTGGGGGTTTTGGCCCCAAAGGTCTCTCCATATACGCCGCTTCCTCAAGTAGCACATCCCACGGCGTCGCTGCCGTCAAAAGGTTCTAGGCTATTGGCAATGGGTACGTTGGTATTATCTTTTGATCGAGGAGATCGTGCTCGATCTCGTTAATTGACTAAAGTTTACTTTGATTTCCGCATTTCCTCGTCGATCAAAATCTTGTGTCCAATTTTATCATTTTGTCTCGGGAATACGGACAAGTCCTTTGCAAACTCCCTATGGGTTATTCAGAAAAGTTCTGTGTTATTCAGGATTCTACGTACGCATTTTATCGAATCGAGTTTAAAAGTGATTTTTGGTAGAATGAGTTTCGAGAAAATTTAAAAACAACATTTTTTATGTTTTGAAGAATATAACATCTTAAATACAAGTTATATGTGTCATAAAATTTGTGTTTGAAAAAAAAATTAAGTATAAACATACTATTTATTTTTCGTTTATTTTTAATCTATTAATTATTAAACCAAACTCATAACAAAAAGGATGCGATTATGGCTGCACCAGCTGTGTTGAAAAAGTCCCCCTGCGAGCCATTGCGAAGCTTTGGCGAGCTGGGACCGCGCTATCAGTCGAGGCGTTAGCCGAGTGCTGATACGTCGGGCATTCTCTTATTGATAATAATGTCCTAAAATAAAGAAACTCCTTGACTATCCTATCAAGACCACCAAGGAGTTTCTGATGCGCAAACGCAACTGGAAAGAATATAACAAACAGCTCATTCAAAGAGGAAGCATTACTTTTCTCATCGATCCTAAATTCTTAAATTCTAAGCCTAAAGAGTCTCAAATATATGGTCGCCCTCTAGAGTTTTCTAATGCTCTTATTACGATGCTTATGATGGTAAAGATTCATTTCCGATTGACGTATCGTGCTCTAGAAGGTTTTATGAAAAGCCTCATAGCTTTAAACGAATGGGCATGCACAATTCCCTCATATTCACTAATCTGTAAAAGATCGGCCTTTATCAAAGAAACGTTACCTCCGTTAGGCAAATGCCTTTCACAAGTAGTCCTTGTGGACGCTTCAGGAGTAAAAGTTTTTGGAGAGGGAGAATGGAAAGTGAAAATACATGGAAAGTCAAAGCGTCGCAAATGGGTCAAGATTCATATAGCCATTGATGCAAAGACCCAAGAAATTGTAGCTGAATCGACTACATCTTCCTCTATAAAAGATGGAAAAGTAATACAGAAACTTCTTAAAGAAGTCCAAGGATCTTTGGATACGGTAATAGCTGATGGGGCATATGATGATCGAGATGCTCGAGAAGAGATCAAACTGAGGAAGGCAAGCGCTCTTATCCCCCCTCCTCGTAATGCTAGGTTACATGGTATTGATCTAGATAGAGATGATGCGATTCGAATCATAAGGGGTCTAGGAGGAGATAAAGCAGCCAAGTCTCTTTGGGGAAAGCTAACTGGCTATAGTATTAGAGCATTGGTGGAGACGGCTTTTTCTAGGATGAAGAGATTATTTGGTGAAAGGTTATTCTCTAAAATAGAAGAAAAGCAAGTGGTTGAGAATCGATTGAGGTGTCATCTCTTAAATAGATACCTTAGAAAGAGAATGCCCGACGTATCAGCACTCGGCTAACGCCTCGACTGATAGCGCGGTCCCAGCTCGCCAAAGCTTCGCAATGGCTCGCAGGGGGACTTTTTCAACACAGCCTATTACACCCAGATAGTGGCATTATTTATCATTTTAATTTCAAGTAGTTGAATATGAAATTTCTTATCAAAACACCTCAAAAAGATCAAAATTTTTCCCTTGTCTATAGAGATGAAGATTACTCCTTTGATGTAGAACCTCTTGACGGAAGTGGTGATACTTCAATTATGATTAACGATTTACAATTAGAAATAGATCATGAGGGGAAAATAATCTATGTATGGGGATATTGTCCTCTTGTTAAATATCAAGAAATTGAAGAATATCCTCAAAAATATCAAGCTCAAAGCCTTGTTGCCTTATTGGATAAACCTCCTATCCCAGGTATTTCTTATAGATTAAATGAGAAGGAGAGGTGGCCAATTTATATTAACAAGAAAAAAGGGTGGGTATGTATTGGGAATCCAAAAGTCAACGGCAAACAGATGATTGAGTTTGTTCCTAATTGTGTTGCAACTTTAGAAGATCAAGAAATTACAGCTATTTGGCTAAAACCAAAAGATTTACCGATCTAGACAGAAGAACCTATAATAATGAATGACCATCAATACAGCCGCTTAAGCTAGGGGTTGTTGCATAACCTCTAGATAGAGGCGAGCCATTGCGTTAGCTTTGGTGAGCCTCTCCCCCGACTGTTCGTGAACTCATGCGCCAGCATGAGAGAACGAATCAGGCAATAGCTTCGATCATAGTATTTATCATCCAAGCCTTTAGCTGTACTTCAACTCTTCTTCTCTTCTCACAATGACTTTTTAGACTAGCTCCAAATAACCGCTTCCATCTGGATACCATGCTTTCGATAATTACTCTTCTATTGTAGCCTATAAGCTTGCCCCATATGGACTTAGCTTTTCTGTCTCCGCCTAATCCATGAATAATTTTAATAGCATCGTTCCTCTCTTCATACCCTTTCTCTTGCCTAAGTACTGCTCCTTTCTTGGGAGGTGTCAGTAATCGTTTATTATACCTTTGTGCCATCTCATAACATCGATGGCTATCGGCAATTCCATCAAACAACACATGCCCCTTTCTTCGATTAGTTCTGCGAAGAGCTTTCTCAAGAAATTGAGTATCATGAGTATGCTCACCTGTTATTTCCGCAAGCACTAACTTTCCACTCTTAGGTTCTAAGGCAAGATGGAGTTTTCTCCAACCTCGTTTACCTCCATACTTTTTAACTCTCCATTCACCCGCTCCATAAACTTTTAACCCTGTCGTATCTAGAACAATATCTGTTACACTCTTCCTTTGAAGTAATGCAGAGGGTAGAGAGAGAGTTTTCATGCGACGACAGATTTGAGTGTAGCATGGCACCTGGAACTGTTTTCCCATCAGCAATAGGAGCGAGGTGAAAAAGCCTTCCACCTCTCGGAGACTCAAATGGAACTTGAATTTGACCTCGCAAACAGACGAGGCGGGGGAAAAGGACTACTCGTCCTTCTCCCCCGAACCCCCTCATCCTCGGCAAAGGGCAAACCCTTTGCAAACCCATATAGCATTGTGTTAAAAGTGTAATCCATGTCCTGATACTATACACTTCCATAGGATGCGCTTTGAAGACGTGAGCCTTCTGCTAAGACCGCCTGGATCTTCTCTCTCGTCAGTTGATATTTCATCATGAGTCTCTCTTGTAACCCCTCAGGCATCTTCAAGAAAAAGGGTAAAAAATCCTCAGAAAGTGCAACTTTCTCAAACATCGTCAAGATCCGATTTAGCTTCCGGTTGACGTCTAGCATGCTCTGTTCCTCTTGCGTCCCTCTCCAACGAATCAACTCCTCTACAACATCGTCTACAATATCCAAACTTGAGGTGAGCAGGAGTAAATAGAGGGACATATTCATCGTAGAGGTAAAGTAAATCCGCTTCCATTCTTCTTCAAATGCTTGAGGCCAAATAATATTTGTAGGTCCCAGAGCAAGTCCCGAAAGAATAAAGGCAAGCGATCGTAAACAGAAGGTAAGACGGGGGCGTAATCGCTCGGGTAGGGTCCTCTCCCGTCTTCCTGTGCATATCCCTATTAATCCATTCAGAATTCTTTGAGAGGTCCCTAGGATTCCCCGTAAGTTTAAACGCACTCCTGCAATCACGACTCCTACTGAAAAAATCCATGCAGAGAGGTCCTCATTCATCCACTCATTGCTCTTCACTTGAGAAAAGACATAAAATCCTAAGGCCAGCTCCATCGAAGCTGTTAAGCTATAAGCAAAACACTGTCTTGCATACTCACTGATTAAGCGGCAGCGGGAAGTAGGGCGCTCCTCAATTGCAACTGACATCCATTTTGTGAGCTGCTCATTCACAGATCCATCTAATCGGTGCGTCATCACATCTTTATATGCTCTTATATGCGTGATGATGTCAGATCTTATCTGATTTAATTCCCTCTCAACGCCCTGAAGCTTTTTCCTGAATAGAGTCTCTGACCAGAGTGTGAGCGAATAACCGGGAATTAACCCCCCTGTTAAAGCTGTTAAGGTGGCTGCGAGCTCCTCATCATCAGAATTATATTTATAAGCGGCTAATGCGACTGGCATTGAAAGAAGGACCCCAACTGCATAAGCCCCTACCCCAAGGATTCCCTTCCTTAAAAAGGAGCCCTCGGTTTTTTTCATAACCGCCCTCTCTTCTACAGTCATAGGAAGTAGACTTTGTTTTAAAATAGCCCTTCCTGACCAGTAATCCCAGATAAAAAACGCAGTGAGATTTGCTGTGATAAATAGGGGACTCAAAGGTAATTTTTCCCCGATAGGAATAAAGAAATATTTTGAGCTTCCTGCAAAGACAAGGACGGCTACATGTCCTAGATGTCTAGAAACTTTTTGACATTTTGGGTCATACAGGGGGTGGTCTTCCAAGATACTTTGAAGGGCATTGTGTAGATTATGGTTGGGAGTTTCTCCTAGGAGGGGGGTGGCTTCATACTCAGTATTAACAGACATGAATTTCCTTATTTTCAAAAATCTAATGCAAAACTTCATTGAATCCGAAGAAGGATGCAAGGTTCTCTAAGATAAAACGACTATTTCTAAATTATCTCGTTGATTATAAGGGTTAAAATGAATTATTGCCATTTAAAAATTAATCAGTTTTCGTAAGATGCAGCTGGATTGTATATTGTTACAGCCTACTAAAGATGACCTGATTCGTTTGCCATGGCTTCGCCATGACGGCACGAACAGTCGGGAGGGGGGAGGCTCGCCGAAGCTTCGCAACGGCTCTCCTCAGAGTGATGCGATAACTCTTCCCGGAATGATAGGAACCCCTCTCCATTATCTTGATATTTTTTCTAAAAAATACGAAGACTCGTTAGTTTTTAAATAGCAATAATTCATTTTAACATTTATAATTTAGTGCGATGATTTAGAGTAAACAGAAAATTTAGAGCGAGGCACTCTATGGAATTATCTTATTACAAATTGAATCCCAAGCAGATAGTACAAGATATTTTTCAAAAAAAATCACATAAGATTATTATATATAATAAACAATTTTTTATATTTCCGCATGTTTATCCATCCGATAAATTTAGAAGCAGTCGTTTTATCTTAGAGAATCTTGACTCCTTTGTGAAGAATGCTCGTGTATGTGATATGGGCTGTGGTATGGGTGTAGTGGGTCAATTTGCATTGATGAAGGGGGCAAAACGGGTTGTACAGGCAGATATCAACCTATTTGCGGTAAGGAATGCGAAGGCTAATAGGACGTTGCATAAATTTTCTCGAAGGGAGTTAAAAATTTATGAAAGTGACTGTTTCGATCGGATACCCAAGCAAATATTTGATATTATTATTTTTAATATTCCCTTTCATTCTGAGCCTCATGAGATTAAAGATCCTCTTGAGAGAGCATTTCATGATCCTGGATTTGAGACGTTGAAGAAGTTTTTGAATCAGGCGACGGGGTATGTGCATGAGGGGACTCGCATTTTGATAGCTTTTTCTAATAAGGGGGATGTGAAGGCGCTTGAGGATGTGTTTAACCATTCTGCTTTCAATTGGGATTTATGGAGGGCTACTCATACTGATGAGGCGTATGACTCAAGGATTTACCAGCTGACAATTGCATAATTTACAAAGATAGACTTAGCGCTCTTTGAATTCTTCTATTATTTTTTTATGTTTCTCATTATGCAAGAAAAAATAGTTGTATTTTTCTACATTATTTAAATCAATATGATTTATTTTCCGTAATTTTTCATTATGCGCTAAATAGCAAGAATAGTTCATATTTTTAAGATATTTGATGATGTCATTACCTTCATAATCGAATTTTTTGCACCAATTTTCGACAATTTCCAGTAAAAGAACGGGGAGAAATTTTTCAACAGTATTTTTTGCCCCCTGTAAAATTTCCAATTCAGCACCTTCTGCATCGCATTTGATGCAATCGATTTTCGAAAAATTTACTTCGTCTATAAAATTGTCTATTTTTTTTAGATGAACATTGACCATGTTATAATTTTTGAGATCAAAAATGTTTTTTTCTGAAGCAATAGGAGAACCAAATTGAGTGTAATAAAATTCGAAAGTTCCAATTTTATTGGAAAATCCAAAATTATATGTCTTAATATTTTTGGTATTATTTCTTTTTATATTTTTTTCTAGAAGAATATAGGTTTCAGGAATGGGTTCGAAAGAGTAGATTTTAGCTTGTGGAAACAATCGTGCTAAGTTTAAAGAGTACCATCCGATATTTGCTCCTATATCAAATATGATGTCTTCATTATGGAAAATTTTGGATAGCATATACTCATCTTCTTTGTCATAATCTTCGAAGTTTAGAATTTCAAGAGGAGCAGACCTGCAAGATTTATCGATCTCTATTTGAAGGTTTCGCGATTGAAATGAAAATATGACAGCTTCTTTTTCAATTGAAATCATAGTAATTTGCGTATTTTGGATAAGATCACTCCATTCATGGAAGAGACTGTGGTATTCATACATATGAGAGATGTATTTATATTTGGTGAGTTCTCCATTTTGGTATTTTGTTTTTAGATCTATAAGCCGTTGTTCTTGTTTTCTTTGGTAGATTTGTCGAGATTCATGGACTGCCTTATCCATAAGATTTTCTTTTTTATCTTTTCTGTACTCTTGAACAACCAATATGGAACTTCCTAATGTAATAATTAAAGAGCTTATAATATTTGGAAAGTTTAAAAACTCTATACTCGTGAATATTAAACTATTAAATAGCATCACGAAAATAGTTAAAGAATATCCAAGAACAGATATAACAATGGGTTCGACAAATAGAAAGCCTCTAAAGAAAAAAATCAAAGCTGTTGCATAACAAACTCCTCCTCCAATTGAACTTTTATAATTAAAATTAGATAAATAATGGAGGTCAATTTTATTTCCATAAAAAAATAGAAATATTAATGAAATTAACAAACCACATAAGCATTGATGAAATGCCACACGCAGGGGATGATCATGCTGTACGATCACACTCGTTAAAATCAAAATGACTGCCAAAGACAGAGATGATCCTAGTCCAAATAAATAACCAAGGATAGGATGACCTCCAATACTAGATATGTCGAAATGGAGAACAATTAATACTCCAAAAATACTGATCAAAATGCCAACCCATTCCCCTAGTGTATATCTTTGTCCCAGTAAGAAAAATGCGAGTAGAGCATACATTAATGCATCAGCACCGTGTACTGTTGAGTTATCAATAAGTCCTATGGAAACTTTTGCTAATTCATAAGTTACATAACCACCCGTAGCTATCAATCCTCTGGTATAAATTAAACCAATTCTTCTATTTGGAGATAATTGAGCATGACGAGCGGAAATTTCATTACCTTTGCATATTTTCAAAAATTGATAACCTTTAAATCCTTTTCCTTTAAATATTCCCCAAATAATGGTTAGGAGAAACAAAAAGATTACGGCTGATAGAAATTGCACTGAAAAATCAAGCTCTATAGGTATTATTTTGATAGGTTCATTAAATAAAACTGTAGATAATCCAATTAAAGCCCAACCGATTAGCGTATCTCGAATGCCAATGCGTCTATTAGAAGTGTCTATAGGAATTCTGTGCTTTCTTGCTAAATTCAAGAATTTTAGTGCTGAGCTCAAAGTTTGTGAAAGCATAATCTTGAATAACTGGTTGTAATATTTGACAATCTAGATGAGATAAGCATGATAAGGACAAATTTATATTTTTAAGCGTTGTTTTACAAGAAATATTGCTTATAACCTGCCAGCTGAAGCTGTAGAGTACTGGTTGATACTGAGATACAACAAGCATTTAGCTAAATATGAGCTTCTCCCTCGGTACCTACAAAACGCTGACTGGGTCTTCCTAAATTATCTATCCTTAATATTATGAGTTTTTAGTGGATTGATGTAACAGTTGTTCTAAGACTCAACCCAGTCAATAAATGACTGTATAAGATCACTTAAATTTGAAGGACCGCCATCTGCTTGAAATTTGTTATCAGATATCCAACAGCGTATCCAATTATTTTCTGTAAGATCTCTTTGGATTTTTTTAAAAAGCTTGCCTTCAAGGGAAGTACTAATTAAATCGACTTGTAATGACCAACCGAGATGATCTATTGTATCTATCTTAATTCCATATTCATGCTCCCAATCTCCATCACATTGTCGAGCGTACCAAGCTTGTAACTTGATAAGAGGGTCATCATTTTCCCAAGAATTGTGGACAGACAGAGTAGATTGATCAACCCAAGTAAGAAAAGCGTTAATCAAATCAATAAGGTTTTGTGGAGCACCTCCCCCCTGAAAAGTTTTATCTTTTATCCATACAAGAAACCAATTGTCATTAGCAATATCGATTCGTAAATCCTCGAATTTTTCATCCTCTAAGTTGGTACCTGTTAAATCAATTCGAACGGACCATCCTGGATTATCAATAGTATCTATTCTAATTCCAAATCGTTTTTCCCACTCGTTATTGCACTGCATCATGTACCAATTTTGCAATCTACAGAGAACATTACCAATTTTTTCCTTCATTTTGGTAGCTCCCATGGTAACGCTGGTCTTATTCCACCTGGATAATGTGGATTCTGCAAAGGATGCCAACCGAACTGTCTTCGGCTACGCCTCAGCCAGTTCACTGTGGGGGGCTCGCGGAAGCTAACGCAACAGCTCGCCTAGGCCGCAGTCGCGCTCCGAGCGAAGCGAAGAGGCTCAGGGAGCGGCCCCTCTGAACAGTTACAGGAAGGCTCGATGTTGTTCAACATAACCCTTTCAGGACACTCTCTCAAATATAAATTCCTTGAGTGAAGAGCTCTTTTTGGATTTTTTTGTTTAGTTTACGTAATTTAAGTGAATATACGATCCAACTAATAGTAGTTGTAAAAAAACAAATGCTAATAAGAGCATTACGAAAAGAAAATGAGTATAGAAAGAAAAAGCCGATTAAAAAAGCGTGAGCTGGGATCAAGAATAGGAAGATAGAAAGGAATCGAGTGCCAGGTTTCTTAAAGGAACACTTGTATAATACATAGGGAACGATGCTGTAGAATAGTGAGTGTGCAACGAAGCTTGCAGACATTCTGCCCGCTTCGGAGGGGGTAGTTACACCTGAAATTAGACCACTACCTAATAAGCATGTTCCGATATAGCAGCCAAGAAGAGAAAGTAAGCACCATTTCCATTTAATTCGTATTTTGTGATGTTCAAGAGTATAAAGAGAGTCAAAATTCATAAATGTATCCTTTTACAACGTGATTGTTTCATTCATTAGTCTTTTTAAGGCCAGATTCTACTTCATACATCAGACCTCCTCTACTGACTCGTACACATCCAATAGTCTTTTGGCAATATTTATAGTGTTTTTTTTGCTTCCTATTAAACCCATATACTTGGTTTCTACCTCCCACAAATAGTCACATATTTCATGAATAGATTTGTGAGAAATAAGCATTTTATAAATATTAGCAACATATGCATCATATTCGTCATTTGCTTCTGGGATATCTCGAACACCTATAGGATCCCATTCATTCAAAAGCACCATTTTAATTTTGTTCTGTAATACTCTCGCACGATTTTGATAATAATCCATTATGGACTCCCTAAAATAGTGGTTATTACTTGTTTGTTCTGCGAGTTGACAATAACACGAACATTATTAGTAGGATCATAATATCCAATAGTACCGGATCTTGTTGGAAAAATCCTACCTGTTTTGACTGTATTCTCAACTATTTGCGGCATCAAACCACGATTTTGCATTTGATCTAAAGCATGACTAGAGTATTGAAGATTACCAATTTTCCTAGGGGTATTTCGAGACATATTTTGATAATTCGGACATTTGAGCTCCCAATTATTGTGACCTAAAAAGCCATTAGAAGGCCCTCTCCAGCTTTCTGCAACACCAACTTCCATCTTGCCAAACGTAGAAGCAGCCTCTCCCACTACTCTCCCGGCCTTTCCAATAGAAGAGACTGCTCTTCCCGCTTTCATCACAGAAAAACTCAACAGCGCAACATCCACCGTTGCCTTCCCCCAAGCTCCTGGACTCGTTGGATTATTCCATACATCCATAAGTCCCTCAGGGATAATCACACCCCAAGGATCATCATGCATAGCTCGCCCAAAAGCTTGCCACTCTCCCAATGCTCGCTCCGATTTCTCTTGGAAAAAGCTTCGATCTCCAAAATACTCATACTGAAAATCAGCATGCATCCATTCTCCCGCAGAAGCAAGGCCTGATCCCATTCCGTACATTATATCTCGCGAATATTCAAATGCCCTTAATCCATAATCTTGTGCTCCATCCCAAGCACCCCTCCAACTCCACAACCCATAAAGATCAAAATCATTCAGAGGAGAATTATGCAAATAAGCATGCAAGTTGGGCCCATCCTCAAATCCTGCGGGATCTTTAGTAATCCACTTACCCAAATGGGGATGATAGTATCTCTTCCCAAAATAGACGAGCCCCGTCTCAACATCTACCCGTTTACTCGCAAAGCGCCAAGGGGAAAGCTGCGTTTTTACCCTCTCCTCCCCAAAACCCGTATAAGACAACTCCTCAGCCACCTTCTTATCTTTAAGCCCAATCAGCCTCACAACACATCCTCGATGGTCATGAAGGGGAACATAACTCTTATCTTTCAATTCTATAAGAGTCGCCGATCCTATCTCTGCCCCAAACCCCTCTCCTAAAATCCGAAGCTCCTCCAATTTTCCCCTCTCAGTGGCAACCCCTATCTCATTCTCCCCCTCATAAAAATAGAGCTTCTTATTGATCTCTTTCTTCCCCTCAAAGAGAGTCTTGGAAAGACGTCTGTGAAAAGAATCATACGTAAAGAGGGTTTTATATCTTCCCTTTTCTGCCGATATCAGACGATCCAGGGAATCATAAGTAAGTAGAAGCTCCCCATCCGAAAGGAGATTGCCATTGAGATCATATCTTTCCTCGAGCTTTTTGTCGTCTTTAGTGAGGCGGTTCTCTAAGGAATCATATGCATAAGTATGCTCTTGATCTTGTATAAGCTGCGAAAGGTCATCATAGAGATAATGAGTCCTATCTTGAGCAATCAGGTGCCCCCCTTCATCATAGGTGAGCTCAGAGTTGTAATAAGCAGATGTCGCTTCCTTCCATCTGCCCAGAGCATCTCTTGCTATACAATAGCTCCCTAAACTCTCCGGAAGAGTATGTTGAATAATCTGGCCGTCTAAATCTCTTAAATAGGTGTGCGTTACTCCCTTTCTATGGACTTCGTAAAGATGGGGACCTTGATACGTATACTCAACAAAGCTCTTATCAGGAAAAGTAACCTGTATACACCTCTCATGCTCATCGTAGCTTTTCGTAAGGGTCAGTCCATTGGCTAAACTCTCTTTAAGTAATGACCCTAGGGGAGTATAGCTTCTGCTTGTCCCATCACTCACAGAGATAATCTGATCATTTTCATCATACGTATATTGATAATGAAAATCGGGGCCTTTATAAGTTTTAACTCTTCCTAAATCATCATAAGTATAATGGTGTTCTACTCCGTCTGGTTTGGTTAACTTTATTAGCCGCCCTGCCAGATCATAGAGGTAATGGGTCTCCTTATCCTCCTCTTTGAGGCAGATTAACCGGTTGCATGCATCATATCTCCACTCTCTCATCAGAGAGCCCGAAGGGTGAATTCCTTCAAACAGGGTGTGCCTCTCTTCTATGAGGTTCTGGTTCGCATCATACCTCCTCTCTACTTTTTGAATCGTCTCTCCTTTACTATTCTTAGTAGAGCGCTCCACTTCCTCTCCTCGTACACCATAAGTATACTCTTTGACTCTTCCTTGAGGATTTTTTTCTTGAGTCAATAGTCCATTCTTATAGGTATAGTAGGTGATAAAACCTAAAGGATCTCTTGTCCAAAGGGGTTGGCCTTGGGCATTATATTTTGTTTCTATCACTCCTTTGGCGGTGATCTCATGGGTTTGATGACCTAAAGCATCATAGGCATATTCTCTTTTTTCAAAATCGCTACTCACTTCAATAAGTTGATCATTGAGGTCATAGAAGTGGCGAAAGACCGTTTCTTCTTTTCTTTGGGCTACACGTCCTAGAGGATCATATGTGTAAAAGGTCTCTTTATCCCCTTTCTTCTCCCACACTTTTCTTCCTGCTCCATCATATCGATACTCTCTCCGATGTCCCTCCCCATCCTGTTCCGTGAGGAGATAAAAAGGAGCATATGTGTAGGTGATCTTATCTCTGCTCAACTCTCGATCATAAATGTCATAAGTATAGGTGGTGATAATCCCTTGAGGATCTTTATGGGAAAGAAGCCTGCCATATTGATAGGTCAACTGCTCTTGACCCCCGTCAGGATGCGTAATACTGGTCACCTCTCCGCGCATGTTATAGGTTTTCTGTGTGGTATTTCCTCTGCCATCTCTTTCAGAGATCACATTGCCTAAAATGTCATACTGCTTTGTCTCAGAAGTTCCATCAGGATGGTGGATTTCTATGACTCTTCCAAGAGCATCATACACATATCTCGTTTCACCCCCTCTTGGATCTACGACAGCAATGAGTTGGCTGGCAAGATCATATCTTTTTTTTGTGATGAGATCGCCCTCTCTTTCTTCAATGATGCGATTGGCAGGATCATATATCCACTCTCTATATAAGCCACAGGGGCCCTTCTCTGAAAGAAGATTACCTCTCCTATCATAGGTATAGGTAGTCTTGTTTCCTAAAGGATCGGTGACTGCGATCAACCGTTCTTGAGTGTCATATTCTCGATAGAGGGTATAGGCTAACTGGTTGTTGCTGTCATGGTGATTCTCTTGGAGGAGCTTTCCAGAGGAGTTATAGAGGTAAGAGATGCGTTTTAGAAGCTGATCGCCTGTTTTTTCAATGATCTCTTCTGGGTAGCCAACGCAAGGGGGAGTGCGTCTGGGTTTGCTCTCTCGGATTAATTGATAGTCTCCCCCTGTCGTCACCGTTTTGATACAAATGGAGCTGATGTGAGAGTCGTAAAAATAGGTGGTTTTACGAGAAAGAATTCCCTGGTCATAAGTGGCGGTTTCTAAGGGCAGATTGGTGCCGGGAACATATTTGTAAACCAGTTGCTTGCCCGGTCGGTCTGATTCGGTGAGCAGAAGATTAAAGCCATCCTGAGAGTAGGTGCGCGTAATCCCCTCATCGCCTACTCTCTCTTCAATGACATTGTGATTCTTATCATATCGGTAGGTGGCAAGATAAAAGATCTTTCCTTGGGCATCTTCTAATTGCTTACTTAAAAGATTGCCTGTCGCATCTTCCCAAGTTATCTTTTCGATAGAGTAGAGTTGTTCTCCTTGATATCTCTCAATACTTGTGATGCGTTTATGGGGATTAAAACGATAGAGGGTTTTGTTAGAGAGGGCATCGTAAACAATCGTGTGGTCCTCATGGTATTCATATCTAGAGGTGGGGTGCATCTCTCCCCGAGGCCCGACAGGAGCTCTCTCTTCTCGCACTTTCTTAGAGCCCAAATCATAGTGAATTTCTGAAAAGTTATCGGAGGAGACTGCGCAGAGAAAGGGGGCATTGTAATAGTCTTTACGTCGATCCCATCGATACATGTAGTTCTGTTCTGGTTTTCCTGGAGCGATAACGTGATCCAGTACGGTGTCATAATAAGTGAGGTCATGTACCATATTGTGGATCTTAATCTTTTCAGAGCCCACTCTTCTGTGCGTGTGTTCTAAAAAGGCTGTTCTACCATCACTTCCCGTTACGTGGATAGACTGAATACGAAATTCACCGTTTTTCCCCTTTCTTCGATACTGGATCTGCAGAGAGCCTAAAAGATGGGTGCCTGTGGAGTCATAGGCTGTGATAGAGGAGGGAAGGAGGTAGGTGCCTAGAGAATGGGGGTTGCAATCTGTATAGGTATAACGGATGAGGTTGCCATTCGCTTTTCTCTCCTCATAGATGGTTGCTTGAAAGAGAGATCCCGTGACCTCTTTCCAGGTGTGAGCTTGACTGGCAAAGAGCCGCTTCTCCCCATTCCCCTTGAGAATCTCCCCCTCATAGCGGTATTTGAGGTGAGGGGAGCTTTTTTTCCAGGTAATGGCCGTGTTGAGAGGGTGCATCTGCCCCCCATGAGCTGTAAAGGAGGAGCTTTTTGAGGAATCTAACTGGTAATGACAGGTAGTCTGTGGACAGTAGAGCAACAGCGTGCCATTTTCTTCACCTACAGCAACGAGATTTTCCTGCCTCTTTTCGAAATTAAAGCGCATGTAACATTCAGGATTGATCCGCCAATGTCCATACGTTTTGTCTTTAGCTCCAAGATGGTTATAAAATCTACGGTAGGAGAGGGGCTCTATCCCTGCCACGACAAGGTCGACCTCCTCCTCCGCATACTCTCCCGTGATGATATTGACTTTAGAGGGGGTAGCTCCCTTTGTCTGTAAGGAAGGGGGAGGCGGTTCCATGATGCCCTCTTCCGCATAGAGGAAACTAAGAAGAAATAAAACCCACAAAAATGTTTTCTTCATTGTTGTAAATATTTTAATTTTAAAAGGGAAGGGTAAGATGCACTTAATTAAAGAGCAACATAAAAAACAGGGTCGATTGGGAGTTGTTGCACAACTTCTAGATACATTTTAGGTTCTTATCAAGATCTCCCCATCCCGTAGTTTTCATGGAAAATTAAATATGAATTCAAGAAAATGCTAAGACCTTCCGAAAAATATGCATAAAAGGAGAAGAGAATGGCTGCTATAAACCCTTATCTAAGATACTCAGATTTCCAACATCTTCCATCACATGAGTTGGTGTTCGCAAGAGACAGAGTCTTGAACGCCCTTTTCCCAGATAATACATACGAAGAAATACAATTATCTGTTTTTTTTCTGATATCTTCAGCAGGAAAATATATGCTCCTTTTAGGAGATACACTTGCATTTGTAAATCTCAGCAATTTTTGTGATCCCCTAAGTGAGATTTGTCCTGTGGAGGGCGCCTGTTTACCAAGAGGTTGTTCCGTGGAGCTTCAACAAGCAGTTCATACACACGGACAACAGATTGCAGGAGCACCTCCTCTTGTCGCTCTTGAAATCTCCCTCGATACCAGAAATAGGCTTTCTAAGCTGTTTTATCCTAGCTACACAGGAGTTGATCCTCAAGCAGAATTGGTTCGATTGATCTCTAGACAAGCCACCGATGTTTACATTGGGAATTATCACATCAGGCAAATCGAAAATAGCTGGCAGCCGCCTACAGGACATCCTCAATGGCAAGGAATAGCATTTGAACAAAGCGATCGGTTAATGCATGCATGGTTTCATGAACCCAATCCCCATGCTTTACAAAGCGCACGAGAGGAGACGACTCTAGCAATTGAGCGAACTGAAAATAAGCAAAGCCTTATACAAGAAGAGATTCAACGCAAAATAAGAGCAGGGCGCTTTACAGGAGCAGCTCAAGAGCAGTTAAATCGAGATCTTGCTGAGGTAAATCAACTCCTTCAAGAGCAGCACAAGCAATTAAGTTATCTAAAAGCTCAAACAGTAAATTCGGCCGCTCACACAACTTTTCAATGTGCCATCACTATGCAAATTGATCAGCGAGATAAAATCCAGCTACTAGAGCGCTCTATTTGTCAAAAAATTGTAGCCACCATCGATAACGCCTTGCAAGAGGTCTCCTGGGTAGATTTACAAATTAGTAAAGCCGCAATTGAAAATTTTATAAGATGCAAATTCAATGCATTAAAAGCAAGAATACCTCGTCTTGCCGAACGTACTAGAGGAACGTTGCTAAATTGGGTCCATTTTAGAGATGAAGTCATGCCAAAAAGAGAGCGATGGATACAAGGGACTTTTGAAGAATTTCGTCGAGAAAGAGCAGATCGTTCTCTTGTTGAAGTAGAAAAAGAATGGAAAACAGAGTTAAGTGAAAGATTAAAATGGGTCACACAAAGGTTACATAGCAGTAGTACTGATCTTAAAATCATGCAAGATCATACATTCGCTGAAATAGATATTACCCTATTTGATGCTCATAGAGAGAAGATGGTGGAAGTGCTTCGAAAGGGAAAGCAAATGAGCTATTCTTTAGGTTTAAAATTGGAGATGCTATATAGCGAACGTGATTTTTTGCGCGAATCTATGAATAGAGAGCAAAGAGTTCATTTGGTTAAACGGGTTACAACCAGTGGGGATATTTATTGTGCAGTGACTCGACCACCCATCAATCCAGCTGACCATCCTGATCCAAATAGTGATTTTAATGAGGTCCATATCCCCGTCATCAATATCCAACCTATTGTACGTCAAGCCATTCCAAGACTCAGACCCCCACTTCCTGCCAGATCTTTAATGGATAGATGGAAATGGAAGATCGTGGGAATCAGCTTATTGGCCGGAGCTTGGTATGTAAAGCTCTATCTACAACAGGCAAATCCTGATCAAGTGAACTAAATGAGAAATATTAAAAAGTTATCTCTTACTCGAGTCCAAAAGGTGCTTCCTAATATAACGCCTGCTGATCTTCGTCGAAAACTTAGAGAAAAAAATACCAGGCAAAAGACGCGAAAGAAAAAATAATAGC
>Ga0207115_1036_pt1 | contig 21560 bp, 18 predicted proteins | sample Alteio_BWMinHeat_46_FD_153536 | JGI IMG/M metagenome (GOLD analysis project Ga0207115, IMG submission 153536) | Enriched cells from forest soil in Barre Woods Harvard Forest LTER site, Petersham, Massachusetts, United States -... | ecosystem: Environmental > Terrestrial > Soil > Temperate forest >...
TGGTCATGCTACTGAAGAAGAAGGAGGAGCTCCTAGAAGAGCTGCTGATAGAGAAGATGCAGCCACTTCAGAAAGTAGAGCGAGTAAAAGGGCAAAGGAACAACTGAGAAAAGCAGAAGCTAAAGCCGCTAAGAGTAGAAAAGGGGAAGACACTAAAAGAATGGTCAAGAAATTACAAGGGGGATTAAGTCCTCTGAAACAAATGTCGAAAGTTCTATTGGAAATAACAGGTGCAGCCAACGGGATGGGGGCTTTAGGAAAAGGGGCGCAGGAGCTTCAAAATACAAAGTACCAAAACGCGAAAGCGGGCTACCAGTTAGAAGCTGGAAAGCAGGAAGCTATTTCTAAAGTTGCAGATATTGACAACCAATACTATAACCAGGATTATAGTAGGGTCAATAGCTTGACTCAACAGGGTCAGCAGGATATTACAGAGGCGCTCCAGATTTTAAAAGGGGCATCTGATACCTTGACGCAGCAAGTAACAGCTATGTTCCGTGGATAGAGATGGAGTTGAGGACAAATCAGAGGCAAGAGTGGAAAAAGGCTCCTTCGGGAGGGGATGAGGATAGGAGAGGCGGCGCATCGTGAAGTGGCCGCTTTTTTAGTGGACTCTTTTTTTGGCTTTGGGATTGTCCCTAAGACCTGTTATGCGCAGTTTACCCATTCCGCATTCTTTTTAGCGCAGGAGGATGCCCATAGCCTAATGCGGACAAATAAGACCAAATATGGCTCCTTTCAGGAGTTCATCGAGGGGTTTATCGTATTTGACCATCTGCAGCGAGAAGAGGTGGAGCGCATTCCTCTTGAGGAGTATCAGCTTCTATTTATTCTAGATCTCATCTTAGGAAATGGGGATCGTAATACAGGAAATATATTGGTGGGAGTGGATCAGCTCGTTGCCATTGATCATGGGCTCTGTTTTCCCGATTTTCCGGACAAGCTTTCCACCTGGTATTGGCATTTACCGCAGGGGAAAAAACCGCTACTGCCCTCCTTTGTTAAATTTCTCGATGCTTTTCCCTATGACCAATTGAGTCATAAACTCATGAAGCGCTGTTTTCTCTCGCTCTCTGCGCTTCATAGGATGAGAGAACGGATAGTGCTTTTACGAGAGGCGCTTAAAAAAGAGATGACTCCGGATAGGTTAGCAGACCTTTTTCAGCCAGAATATTTAAGAGAGCTTATGGAATTGGAGGAGACATTACCGGCAAAAGCTGCTGAGTTAGTCCTCCACTATCAAGAAACGAGAAAAGCTTAAAACTCACCTTACGCACTTTTTCTCTTTACGAGAGTGGCTACGGCGACCAATCTGCTGCCTATTGCTCCTCGACCAACTCAACTTAAGTTGGCCTTCGTCGCAATAGTTGCATCTTGGCCACCTCTGCTTGACTCTCGTAAAGAGAAAAAGTGCGTAAGGTGAGTTAAAATTTTATCAGCTTTTTAATCCCGTTTTTGTATAGAATCTTTTTTTCGCTGAAATTTTTAATGGATTTTAGACAATGAGCAGTTGTTTTCTTAATTGTGTTAAAAAAAGCACCTATCCCTTTCATGAGGAGATGCAAGAAGTCATCCCTTCTAGATGGAACACGTTCTCCTATTTTGCTCGTCACATAATCTTATCTGGGACCGGCACGGCACTGTGTTGCTATAGTTGTTTTTTCTGGCAACCAGGTGAAGATGAAGTTGCTATGGTTGCGGTTAAAGTTACTGGCGTAGTTGCAGGTTTAAGTATAGTGGGATATAGCATAGTAAAAATGGCAGCAGCTTGTAGTTATATGGTTTGTACACGCATCCATTCTTAGAGCCTCTCACCGAGGATTTATGCCTGAGGCGATCATTTGCATCATCTGGTTATAACTCTGCATCCATAAAATGCACGCTTTATGGATGGAGAGGCGCCCTGCATTGGGCTCCGCCCAATCCAAGCTTCGCTTGGGCCGGCAAAATGCCGGCGCAGGGCGCCCCTGATTCTGTGACAAGAGCCAGGCCTGCCATGATAATGAGCCAGAGAGCTTGCCTCCACTTCCTGAGCAGTTACGCCAACGCTCTTATCCTTACCCATTTTTTTCAATTTAGATCAGTGAAACATTGCCCATAAGAAGGAGCAACATGTAACCTTGCTCTTAGCTCCTCTTTTGCCTCTTGCCGTTTCGCCTCCGTCACCCGTGGATCTAAATTTAAAAGATGAAAGCAATTATAAAAACCTCTTTGTGCTGCAATAAAAAATGCATCATTTACAGCATCCGAGGAAAGATCTTCTCGAGCAAGCAGAAGTTTAATAAGATCTACACGCCTTTCATTTGTCACCAAAAGGAGAGCGTGCGAGCCATCTACCTCTTCATTCACATCGAGTTCGGATGAGCTCAAAAGAGCGCTTATGATTCCTTTTTGTTTGCCATGTAATGCAAGACTAAAAAGCGATTCTTCCGTCAGACTTTTCCGCATAAGCCCCGGTATGCGCACGAGCGCAAAAAGTGTGATCGCCCTATTTTGTTCAATCGCTATTTGACACCATTTGGGATGCATTTCCTCTCGTGACAAACGAGCAAGAATTTTCACACTGATTTCTTCCAGGCTTAATTCCATCGCTTTTTCAAAAGGTGAGTGCCCACTAAAACTCTTAAGAGCGTCTGGAATACTGAATAAGAGATCACAGACTTCCACTGCTAGAGGATCGTTTTTTCTTAAGTAGTTATGCGAGTTTTCTAGAAAAGTGATCAGAGCCATTTTATCTAGATGTCTATACTCTCTTGAGGAGAGTAAACGCTTAGCTGCATAAAGATGACATCTAATAAGGGCGTGCCCAAGAGGATTAATAAAAGAGTCACCATTGACATCAATCCCCTCATCCATCAGAAAATCAAAAAAGGCATCTCCCTCAACTTCTTTGGGCTTTCCATGACTCGTTGTTTGTGCAACAGCCGTAAATAAAACACCCCCCTTATTGATATTCACTTTTTGTGCTAAAAGATACTTAATTATTTCTCTAAATTTGCCTTCAATGGCTATGGCTAATGGAGATTTCTGAAAATAAAGAAGATGTGGATCAATCCCTTCTACTTGCATCAGTCGTGCGACAAAGGGTAAAGCTCCCCTTGCACAAGCAATGTGCAGAGCAGCCTCTTGTTCATTTTCCTTGGCATTGATATCTAAGCCCTCGGTTTTCAATACCCTCTCTAAATCGGCTAACTCGCCTGTTCGACATATATCAAAAATAGAACTCATTTTTCCTCTAATAACCTAAGTTTTGGGTTTTTCTTCCTCAAATTCAGGAAGTTTACTTGCATCTCTCGTGCTTTTCTGACTCGTAAAGGGCCTTTGGCCATTTATACCCCACCCAGCGAATAAGGTCCTATTTGATGACAGCGAAAGCTCCCGCGGTTGAACGATTGCAAGTCGGGCAATATTTTTAATATTGTCCGACTTGCAATCGTTCAACCCCGGGGCTTTGGCGTCATCAAATAGGACCTTATTCGCTGGGTGGGGTATAACTTCGTCAAAAAATCCCAAGATCTGCGGTGTAAACTTCTCTGACTTCGAGGAAGACAACCCAAAACTCAGGTTAATAAGAATGTTTTCCATTATTATACATAATAATTATTAAAATATAGTTAATTTTATAGTAAATTAATATTTAAATTGTACAATGTTAGAAAAAAACATAGGGAATTATGTTAGTTAAATTACATGGAAAAATCTCTGACGGTATTGATTATGCCGAACAAATGACAAATCGTAGAAGCTCTCGTTTAACTGTGCTAGCTTCCTCCATTTTCATAGCAAGCGCAAAATTCACCTGTCAGTTTCTTTCGCATCTGGAGGTTGCGCGCTATCATACAACAGCTATGGTTCGGCTAGATCAATCTACCCATTTTGAACGGGGTTTTGCTCAAGGAAGAGCCTTTCAACGGCAAATCCGTGAACTCTATGATGTAATTTCGACAGCATCGGAGCAAAAGCGAGACCGATATATCAATATTCAAAGCACTCTTGAGGCTTTAAAAAAAGAGATTCCCTCTTCGATTATGGAGGAGATGGAAGGCTTGGCACAAGGGGCAAATTGTAGTCTAGATGAGGTGATCCACGCCCATATTTTTATTGACTTCTATACAGGAGAAAATGGGTGTAGCGCCCTTGCCACCCTAAATGTTGGAGATCGCACCTTCCGCATTGCAGCTACAAACCATTTTGCCAGCATACCTGACGAGAATAAAAACCCAGATTCTAGAGAAAGATTAGAACGTCTCGAGACAATGAGAATGGATGGAGATGAAGAGAGCCATAAAAGAGCTTTAAGGCTTACAAGTCAAAAAAACACTATTTTTTCCACCATCTTTATCGGAAATCGCATCCTTTTTGCTAAAGGATTGTCAGACACTCCCCTATACCATTTGTATCAAACGCATTCGATGACTAAGGATGCAGCTGAAGGAGAACAGACGGAAGTGATCTCCTCTTCTAATCTAGATTGGGCATGGAGAGATTTGGTACGTCATGCTTATTTTGCAGAACATCTACCCATCGGAGATCGTCTCGGTTTTACAACACTTGCATTTCCTGGCTTTATCGGTGTGCTTCGTGGCCGCAATACAAAAGGAGTCAGCGTGCACTGTTGCCAATCGGGAGAGGCGCTGCAAAAGGCTCTTCCGATCACCTTTGTCTTTAGAAAAGTACTTGAAGAGGCCCATAGTGTAGAACATGCTCTAGAAATTCTCGAAAATATCGAGCCGGCCTCCTCCATGAATCTTTTGATTGCAGGTTCTGATCAGATTGTCGTGGCAGAATTGGATCCGGAGCGCAAAACAAAAGGTCCTGCTTGTGTCCGCTATCCAGAAAGTTCTCCCTACGTCTCTCCCACAGAGAAGAGAGCTAAAGAGAGAGCAGAGCCTCCCCTATATGGCTATTCTCTAGCTTCTATGGAAGTCATTTAGAATTAGCATTGCTATACGGACCCTTAGGGTTCATAGGTGACTCCTCATCGAGGATTTATGCCTGAGGCGATCGTTTGCATCATCTGGTTATAACTCTGCATAGTCGTCCCAATAGCTGTCCAATTTTGCTGATATTCCATGGAGATCTTTTGCACATTCATCTGATCTGTCGTCGAGACGTTTGCATAGTCAGCAGAATCTCCAGAAATTTGCGTGTTAATAGAGACCAGGCCTGAATCGGGATCGCCTGATTGTCCATCAATGACATTGGTCTCAAGTTGTGGAAGCTCGGTTGTCCAATCATCAGATTCCGAATAATTTATCTTAAAATGGTCAGCATCACTTCCTGGAACAACCTGCATCTTATCAACAACATCTTGTAAACTGGTCAAATTAGTCAAGGCGTGCTGCATATTGGTGCCATAAGAGGCCAGTTTTTTCAATAATCCAACAACGGCATCTGGAGGAATCTGCGGATTATTGAGAGCATTTTGCATCAGTTTCAGTAAGCTTCCATCGGCCCCCTCTTTTCCTCCAAGCAGTGCAGAAATTTTGGCCATTTTTTGCGTGGAAGAGAGCGTGTTATCATTAAGAATGGCAGTGATTTTTGGACATAAATTACTGTCGGCACTGTAGCCACTATCTGTTAATCCGCCTAGAAGTTTTTTAATGGCAGCCATATCATCTGCTATGCTCTGTTTTTCATTGGCGAGCGCCTTTTGCGCTGATACGGAACTTCCTGCATATTCACCGTTTGAGGACTTCCCTAAGAGGTTGCTAAAAGCAAAATGGGAGGCAGCATCAGCAAAAGAGCCCAGCGCTGATTGAGAAATGGTACTCATGACACTATTTATGGCTCCTGCCCCCATCTCATCCCCATACAAAATGTCCCCGTACATGATAAATTGTTCCATAAAATAGGGTTCGACATAATGGAAGAGAGTGTTATCTAAATTAGTCCCAATATTTGAATTATCGCCCCCATCGCCACTACCAGGCGCTGCAGCTCCCAATCCCCCGCTTTTACCAGAACCATCACTCTCATCTGCGTTAGGAGTAGCCCCACTTTGTGCAGGAGGAGTGCGAAAGAGAGAAGCGCCTCTACTATCTGTAGCTCCTAAAGCTGTTCTATTAGCCATGTCTACTCCCATGTCCAATGTTTTTTTGAGCATCTCTACATGCCTCTTTGCCTCTTCCGATCCCGATTGTACCTGTCGTAAATCGGTGAGGCTCTCCTCTAATTCTCTTTTTGCCCGTTTTAAGGCGTCTAGAGGAGCGCTACTGTTTGCAAGTAGTTGCGCTAATAGGTTCTGTATATCCTGAGGATCTAACTTTTTTTTCTTTTTCCCAGGAAAAAGGGAATCCATGAAGCTTTCTAAAGCTCTGGCTTGCGTGGGAGAGAGTTTGCTTGTTTGTGTTTGAAGGTGTTGTAAGATAGAAATCAACTGCGTGAGCTGCTCGGGACTTAATTTTTTCCCCCCCTCTATTTGTGTGAATAAATAGAGAAGTTCTTGCATATCAGTTAGAGCAGTTTTTGTAGCATCTGTTTGATTTTCAGATTGATCTGTGAGGGTATCACAGGTCTTTTTTGCCCCTTGCAGGGTACCACGCAGGGCAGCAAAAAGATGCAGCATAGCGGCTGCATACTGCCGATCTGGTTTCTGAGGAATGAGTTTCGCAACGGTTGTCCAAATAGTGGTTAACTGCTCCATCTGCTTTGCATCGAGATGAGGAAGAGAGCCTTTCATTGCTTTTAACTGGTTTAAGAGGCTGGTTAACTCAGCTTTATCCTGCGGATGTGTTTGTATTAAAAGGGAGAGCATCTGTTTTAAAGCCTCAAATTCTGCAGAAAGGGAACAAGATTTTGTGTTTTCATGAATCATGGCTTGTACACTTTGCGCAGTCATAGGTTTCGTAATGGTCTGAAGCCCCTTCCAATCTTGAGTAATTTGCAAGGATTGAAGAAAGGGGACCATTTTTTCAAGAAAGCTTCTTTGGCTCTGCTGCAGAAGATATTGGACAATATTTTCTGGAGGGGGAACGTCGACGGCATGGGCTGTTTTTTGAGGAGCAAAAGATTGGTAAGATTTTATTCCAGGAGGGTTAGGATTAATCGGGCCTTGCATTTCTCGTCTCCTATCACTAAAATTCAGGTTGCCCCATTGTACAACTATTTTTTTTAGAATGACAATTTTTTTTTCTAAACGTATCGCTTTTTTGGATGAGATCACAATTAATCAGATTGCCGCTGGTGAAGTTGTTGAAAACAGCGCATCTGTCATTAAAGAGCTCATAGAAAATTCCTTGGATGCCCAGGCGACAGAAATTTTCATCGAGATTCGAGGAGAGGGAAGGGGTCTTATTCGTATAACAGATAATGGAGAGGGGATTCATCCTGAAGATCTTCTCTTGTCGATTGCAAGGAATGCGACCTCTAAAATTCGGCTAGTTGATGATTTGAATCAGTTAATGAGTTTAGGATTTAGAGGAGAGGCTTTAGCGGCAATTGCCTCTGTTTCCAAAATAGAAATTCTCACCTCTGCTGAGAAGGGGGGCAAGGGGTTTTTATTAAAGGCGGAAGGGGCGAGGGTAGAGCAGGTGGTCCCCGCTGCGCGTACGCAAGGAACGACGGTAGAGGTCAACTCTCTTTTTTTTAATGTTCCTGCGCGCAGAAAGTTTCAAAAAACGCCTCAAGCAGAATATGGGGAGATTCACAAAATTCTTACGCAATTTGCTTTATGTTATCCTGAGGTCAAGTTTGAGTTTACAAGAGAGGGGAGGAGGATTTTTTCCTTAGAAAAGGGGGAACCCTTGAAGGAGAGAATCAGCCACCTTTTGGGGGCTGAATATGCGCAAGGGATGGTCCCTCTGGAACAAAAGGAGGGGGGGCTTATTTTAAAGGGTTTTATCAGCAAGCCCTCTCTCCATTGGCCCAATCGCAAGGGGCAGTATGCCTTTATTAATGGAAGGATTATCTCCTCCCCCTATCTTTCTCAACTTGTTCTTCAGGGATATGGGACGCGTCTTTCTAGCCACCGGTATCCCCTTTATGTGATCCACCTTCAACTTCCCCCTGCGTGGATTGATCCGAATGTGCATCCTCAGAAGAAGGAGATCCGTTTGAGAGAGCAGCAGGCGCTCTCCTCTTTTATTTTAAAGGCAGTTGAAAAAACGCTCTCCCCCTCTCTCCCCCCCTCTTTTGCTTTGCCCGATCTTCCCCCTTATGTTGAGAGCTCTCTTTGTGAGCCCTCTCTGCCTTTTACGCCTACCCACTCATTTACGAGAGAAGAGGAGCTCTCTTTTCTTCCCAAAAAGAGAGGAGAGGTTCTTGCTTTTTGGAATCGCTATGTTTTACTGCGTGATGCTGAGGGGATACGGGTTATTGACGTTCCCTCGGCTAGAGTGCGTATTGCGGCAGAGAAAAGGGGTAGGGTTTGCTCCCAAAACCTGCTTCTTCCTCTGCAGATAGAATGTCATGCTCAGGAACAGGCACATCTTCTCTCCTCTCTTACACTTTTAGAAGAGGAGGGGATGGTGATACGCCATTTTGGGGGGGATTCTTTTTTGGTAGAAGCGATTCCCTCTTTCATGAAAAGAGAGGAGGTAACAGATTTTCTGCGCCTTTTTCTTGCAGAAGAGGAGACAGGGGAGAAATCTAAGAGACTTTTTCGTGCATATGTGCGAGCGTTTAAAAAGGGGGTCTCCTCCATAGATGAGGGGGAGCTACTGGTGGAAACTCTTTTTGCAACCCAAGATCCCGATTGGACTCCTGAGGGCAAGCGGATCCATTTTTTGTTAACGGAAAAAGATTTTGCAAGGGGTTTTTTATGAATCGCATCGAAAAAGTGCGCGCGCTTCTTTCCAAGTATCAGATAGAGGCGCTTGTTATCGACAACCCTCTAGATTTGTACTATCTGACAGGGCTTGATTTTTCAATGGGCAGATTGGTGATTACGGATGAGGGACCGACTCTCTATGTAGATGGAAGGTATTATGAGGCGGCTCGGAAGGCACTTTTTTTCCCTGTGATCTTATCTCAAGGTTATCATGAGACCTCCCCTTTTGCTGAGAGCTGGTCTTTTGCAGGGAAAAAAGTGGGTTTTGATGGCCAAACAACCTCTTATGCCTCCTATCTTGAACTGCAACAATTAAAAAGTGAGTGGATCCCCTTAGATGCTCCTGTGAAATGGGTACGAGCAGTTAAAGAGGAGGAGGAGATTAAAACGATTAAAAAAGCCTCTCTCTTAGGATCAGTAGGCTTTGATCATGTGATCTCTCTTCTAGAAGAGGGGATCACTGAGGAAAAACTTGCTCTAGAATTGGAGCTTTTTTGGCGAAAAAATGGGGGGGAAAGATTGAGCTTTTCCCCTCTGATTGCTTTTGGAGAAAATGCGGCCTTTCCTCATCATCGAGCGGACAAAAGAGCGCTTAAAAAGGGGGATGTCGTTCTCATTGATATCGGCGTTGTCTATGACCATTACCATTCTGATATGACCCGTGTTGTTTTTTTTGAAGAGGTCCCCTCTATTCTCGAAAAAATATACCTCATTGTGCAGGAGGCTCAAAGCTGTGCTCTCAAGGCGTGTCGTCCTGGAGTTGCAACCGAGACCATTGATCATGCAGCACGCGCTTGGATCTCTCAAAGTGGCTATGGGGACTATTTTTCTCATGGACTAGGTCATGGTGTGGGGCTAGAAATCCATGAATTTCCTGTCCTGAAAGCAAAGAGAAAAGAGATTTTACAGGAGGGGATGGTCGTTACAATTGAGCCGGGAATTTATCTTCCGGGTATAGGAGGGGTGAGGCTTGAAGATGAGATTGTGATCACAAAATCTGGATATGAAAATCTCACAAGCCGTCCTCTTGCGAAAACCATTCCTATTATTAAGAGGGGGGCCTACGCATGAGACTGAGAACGCAATTCTTTATTTCGGCATTTATTTTTTTAATTTTGATGCTCGTTGTGATGTACATTCTCCCTCTTTTGTTGATTGCAAAAGATGTGCAGGCTGCCATTGATATAGCCAATGTGAGACTGCAGGAAAGTATTACAAAAAAAATCACGCTGCAACTTCTTGTAGTCTCTTTTTTGGTGATAGGCCTTGTCTGTCTCTTTGTTTTGAGAGTAGGGCGTCGGGTGATTCGTCCTGTTATGCACCTTGCCTATGAAGCGGAACTTGTTGCGAATGGAAAATATGAGGAGGTTACTTTTCCTGATATGGGACATAGAAAAGATGAGATTGCCATTCTCACACGTTCTTTTGAAAGCATGGTCAAGGGGTTAAAAGAGAGAGAAAAGATTCGAGGAGTATTGAATAAGGTGGTCTCTAAAGACATAGCTGATGTGATTTTGAAATCCAAGATTCAGCTAGGAGGGGAGGATCGTGTGGCAACGATTCTCTTTGCAGATATTAGAGGTTTTTCCCATATTTCGGAGACTCTGAGTCCTCAAAGCACCATTAAAATGTTGAATGGATGTATGACAAAGGTTACCCGAGTTATTGAGGGAGAGGGGGGGGTGATTGATAAATATGTAGGAGATGAGGTGATGGCCCTTTATGGGACCCCCGTTCCTCATCCAGACCATGCTTTAAGAGCGATTTCATCAGGGCTGTTAATTATTGAGACTCTAAAAAAGTGGAATGAAGAGAGGGTGAAAGAGGGGCTACCTCCGATCGAAATGGGGATAGGGGTCCATACAGGAATTGTAGTGGCAGGAAATATGGGGGCTGAAGATCGGCTGAATTATACTGTTCTGGGGAAAAATGTGAATTTGGCAGCGCGTCTGTGCGCCTCTGCCAAGTCCAATCAGCTATTGATTACGCAGCAAACTTTGAACGAGCCTAATATTCAAGGATCCTTTTATTATACCTCTCTTGCGCCTATGCAATTTAAGGGTTTTTCGGAAGCCTTACCGATTTTTGAAGTGAAAAGTTTTAATTGGGATCATGCATAACATGAGTTTTAAGCGGAAAATTTTATTGAGTTACTGCTTTATCTTTCTTGTATTTGCTCTCCTATTTTATCCCGTATCTCATGCATGGATTGGGAAAATTCAAAAAAGAGAGATGGGGGTGTATGTACATACGGTTGCTCACTCTTTGGAACAGGCTTCCAACTGGACAGAGATGGTCTATCTGCTTCAAAAAGGGCCCTATCTTCTTTTCGATATTAGCTTGGAGCATACCTATCCACATATGGTAACGAAAAAAGAGTCTCTTTTAGAATCTCCAGAGGTAAGAATGGCTTTGGATAGGGGGGTTGGATATGCTATTCGTAATGCTCCTGATAGTAAACAGGAGATGATGTACGTAGCGGTTACATTTAATTACAATGGGGAGATCTACATTTTGGAAAAAATGTACCCCTACGCGATGCAGAGAGCGCTGCTGAACCGAGTCTCTCTCACATTTCTTGCTTTAGGTTTGGGAACTCTTTTATTATTTGGAATGTTGTCATGGCTGATTGTGAATTACCTGACAAGTCCGATTCATGAGATTATTCAATGGATTAAACCCTATCAGTTAGGCTATGAGGAAAAGATCTCTGAAATTCGTTTAAGCATGAAAAGTCCACCGAGAGAATTTCAAGATTTAGCAGCCACTTTTAACTCCCTATCGAATAAATTAGAGTCACAGATTCATACCTTAGTGAAGGAGAAGAATGAAAAGAGTGCCGTTTTGGAATCTCTTATTGAGGGGGTAATTGCTGTTGATCAGGAGATGAATATTATTTATATGAATCGGACAGCGGAGATTTTTCTTGAAAAGAGGGCGCAAGACTTAGCTGGGCAGAATTTCGCTTTGACGGGCGAAAAGGCGTACGAGGAGTTACTACGAGAGGCGCAAAAAAAAGGGGTTCCCATTCAATCTCTCTTCAAACCAGGTCCTAAGCAGAAAAGGTTTTTGGACACCATTGCCATTCCTCGAGGGAAAAATGAGGGGGCCATTTTGGTGCTTCAGGATAAGACGAGCCTCTACAAGATTCTAGAATTAGGGAGAGATTTTATTGCCAATGCTTCTCATGAGTTGAAGACCCCCATTACGATTATTAGGGGATTTGCGGAGACTTTGCATGATCATCCTGAGCTTTCTTCTGAAGTGTATCAGGAGATTACGGGTAAGATTGTCAGTAATTGTCAACGCATGGATACATTGGTGCGCAATCTTCTTACCCTTGCTGCATTGGATGAGGGGTTGCCGCGTGCTCAATTGCATGAGAGTGATCTCATTGATTTAGTAGAACAGGCGAGACAGACGGTATTGGCTGTGCATCCTGGTGCGCATATTTCTATTATTCCCAAGGGGGAAGAACCTTTTCAACTTGTTTTAGATAGTGATCTCTTTTTACAGGCGATTCTCAACCTTTTAGATAATGCTGTGAAATATTCCAAGCCCCCTGCGCAGATAAAGATATTTATAGAGAAGAGGGCGCATGAGTATGTGCTGAAGGTGGTGGACAAGGGGATAGGGATTCCGCATGAGGATTTGGACCGTATTTTCGACCGTTTTTTTGCTGTAGACAAGAGTCGATCGCGCAGTTTAGGGGGTTCTGGTTTGGGCTTAGCGATTGTAAAGAGCATTTTGGAGAAGGTGCATGGCAGGATTGAGGTGGAGTCGACTTTGGGTAAGGGAACGACCTTCACCATTACGCTCCCTCATTAATTTGAGAGAGAAAAACCCAAAACGCAGATTATTCAGGCTATTCTTCACAAGAAACGGGCACGGCAACGGGCACGGTAACGTTCACGAAAGAAGGCCCTTGAATCATTTTTTTAAAAACCGGCTTAGATTTTCTCTTTCGTGAACGTTACCGTGCCCGATTTTCTCCTAATAGAGAGAATCTAAGTAGTTACATATGATAAAGCTACCTCCAAGATATAGAACGCATAGCAGTACTATATGTTCTATCATAATATTCCGTGCCCTCTTCAGAGTATCTGGAGGATGAGTCAGAAATGGTGAATTGGCTCAATGCCTCCTCTGACTCAGAGAAAAAAGCTTGGGCTGCCCTATCGTCTCGATTGAGAAATAATTCTCGGAAATAGTGCTTTGTACCGCTTGGATCTTCATAATCTGAATAACCTACACATCTCGATAGCTTTTCTATCATCTTTTCATCATTTAGTTTATTCACAAGCGCTCGCACAAATTGTTTTTCTAATGGCTCTCCCGATTTTGTAATTTTTCCCTCCATCAAGGCATCCAAGATCAAGAGTACGCCAAATTCTGCCGCCTCTTGAACTAAAGTATTCATAGGGACTTTTGTGACCTTTTCAACGCCTCTTTTCCACCAAGCTTTTTTGGAAGTGACTAATGTGTGCAATTCTTGACAAGATATGGTAAAAAAAATAGCTGTATAAGAGGCAATGAGTGCACATTCATCACTATCGGTCAAAGAGGCCACATACTGTACTTTTTGTAACTCCTTTAACTGTTCGACGGCTGCAACTCCATTTCCGATAACGCTCACAACTGTTTGTGCCGTACTTCCAAATACAGGAGCTACAGCCAATATACTAGAGGCTAACTGAATCCCTTTTACCGCTTTACTTGATTTTAGATTGACCTCTATTGTACCCCCAGGAGCTCCTGCTGTTTTTATAGAGGACATAATATTTTCCATACATATCTTAAAATGGTCACAAAATTCCTGCAAAAGTGGCTCACGTGAAAAAGCCTCTTTGGCTTTTGCTATATATACATTGCGTCGAAAAGTCATTGTGACTGCTGCGTTCACAACCTTTAAATCTGTTCTAACTCTATCGACCCTTTCCCGATCACTATCACTCCTGCTATAAGAACTGGCAGCAGGAATATGTTGCAGTTTTCTACGGATCTCTTGTTGGTTTTTAAATAGATCTTTTTCTGGAATGACAGACCGTTCCTCTATACTGAAGAGGGCATCATTAAGGCGTCCCATTTTTTCAAGAATACGAGTTTTATAAATGTGGGCGAACGTCATATTTGGATCGATTTTGATAGCTTGTTCAAAATCACGCAGAGCGCCCTCATAATCCTCTTGATCAAAAGCACAGGCTCCCCGCTTGATATAAGCATCTGCAAAGTTTACATCTAATTTGAGAGCCTCTTCACAATCACGTTCGGCTTTAGAATACTCTTCCAGCTTTCTGTAAACTTCAGCTCGATTAGTAAATCGCGCGGCACTGGGTTCAAGTTCAATCGCACGTGTAAGGTCCTTTATAGCCCCCTCATCATCCATCAAATCTGCTTTTGCCTCCCCACGATTATTGTAAAGAACCGGATCTCTATTATTTAGCTTGATGGCTTTATTATAATCTCTAATGGCTTCCTTAAGCTTGCCTAAATAATAATTAGCAAGGCCTCGATTGCCATAGGCTGTATCTTGAGACGCATCTAGATGAATGACCCTATCAAAATCTTGAAGGGCAAGCTCATACATTTGAAGCTGCATTCTTATTCTACCACGCTCTAATCGAGCATCGATATTATCAGGAAGCGATGCAATCTTTCTGTCCCATTTATCGAGTTCGACGCGTAGCTTAGCTGCTTCTTCTGGTGAGAGGCTTCTTTCTGCAGTTGAAAAAAGAACTACAACATCGTCAACTTTTTCTTCTTTTTTGCAGCATAGATATCCTCTAATACCTGTGGCAGGGGGTTTATCTGGTAATGCACGCATTTCAGCAGCGGCAGGGCCATATCCTCTACGAACTTCAGCAGAGTAGTTTTCGCAGCATAGATATCCTCTAATACCTGATGATCTACGAATTTCAGGAGCAACGGCGCGGGCGGGCGTTACATCTCTTCTAACATACTTAGCACCAGCTCTTCTTCTTGGTAGTTTACTCATTTCAGAGGAGTAGTAGTCTGTTGATGAACTCATTTCACCAGAGGCACTTGATGATGAACTCGTTTCAGCAGAGGATCTTCTGCTTCTTGATGATCTACGAATTTCAGCAGCGGCAGGGGGTTCAGATCCTCTTCCATATCCTCTATGAAATCCTCTATGAACTTCAGCAGGGGTGTTTTTGCAGCATAGATATCCTCTAACACCTGATGATCTAAGCATTTGAGCAGAGGCGGGGAGGAGGGCGGGCATTACATCTCTTCTAACATACTTAGCACCAGATCTTCTTCTTGGTAGTCTACTCATTTCAGAGGAGTAGTAGTCTGTTGATGAACTCATTTCACCAGAGGCACTTGATGATGAACTCGTTTCAGCAGAGGATCTTCTGCTTCTTGATGATCTACGAATTTCAGCAGAGGCAGGGACGGCTGCTCTATTCATTTCAGCAGGGGTGTTTTTGCAGCATAGATATCTTCTAATACCTGATGATCTATGCATTTCAACAGAGGCAGGGGAGACGGCAAATGATCTACGCATTTCAGCAGAGGATCTGCTGCTTCTCGATGATTTACGAATTTGAGCAGAAGATCTTCTTCTTGCTCCTCCAAGGCCCGATGATCCATTAATTTCGATGGAGAAGCGGGTCCCCTGAGGATTAAGAACCAGCTGAGCGTGCGCGAAAAAATTCTTATAAATCGCGACTGTCTTTAAACGGGCAAAAACGTCTGCTGAGATGCCCCTCACAGATTGTAATTGACAAGGAGTAATCTGTGATCCTTGAGGCGAGTGAATGTGAAACTCAAAGGGGCCGTTTTCTGATGGCGAAATGAGTGTGACTGTTTTGTCAGTAAAGACCCATTTACGAATGAGGTAAACGGGAGAGGAACCTGCTAAGATCGGATTAGAAGGTGAGCGCTCCGAAGGACTGACTGGACCTAATGCCATAAAAACTCTCTTTTTTGAAATTGCGGAAAAAAGTTTATAGTGAGTAAAAGATAATTTGTAAAGATTAAAATGGATCTCATGCGCAGACAGCTTTAAGAGCGTATACAGCTTCTAAGAGAGGGGGGCAGGAGGGCTCATCTTGCGGCTTTTGCGGAAATATTTCTCCCGCTTGGTCACTCCCGTTAAAGGATCTTGTGAAAGAATAATCGTCCCCTTTTCTCCTAAGCTATAGTCCATCATCCCCCCATAAAAACGGGGATCAAGGCCCCCTTGAGTCAATACTTTTTCATAGGCCTCTTTTAACTCCTGGCGTAACGTCTCTCTCCCCTTTCCTCCACGCGTTTCCTCCTCCGCCTTCACCTTCTGCCAAAACTCCTCCCTAAACTTTAAAAGAGCATCGACAACTCTTCTGTTTTGATCAAAAAAAGCGAGCAATAATTCGGGACTTGCAAAGAGAAAATTGAGGTTTCTTTTTTGACTCTGACCAAGCTCTTTATCAAATGTAATGTAAGATAATAGAGAGGGATAGCTCTGTGACCCTTTCAGCATTTTATAGAAAATGGCTTGCAACTCGGGATCTTTAAAGGAAAGAGCGCTGAGCTCATCAGGAAAAAGATAGTCCGTAGCCTCCTCTTTTTTCTCCTTTAAAGCCTCCATCAAACGGGATGCTGCACGGGGAACCTCTTGGAAAAAAGACTCCCTTCCATAAAGATTTTCAAGAAGATGGACTCCCACTTTCTCATAATAGTCGGTATGCTGTTTTGTTCTTGTCCATGCATTTGGTAGCTGTTCTGGATACATTAATAAATAGATATTATAGCGTCCATTATTGGGGGGACGCTCAAAACTATAATTGAGCGCCGGAAATTTCAACTCGTTTGAAGAAGAATTGGATGTTGGATGTTCTTCAGGGGGCGGAGTTTTCTTTTCCTCCTGAGGAGGGGGCTGACAATCTTGATAGAGAGCCTCCTGTCGCTCTCTTTCTATGTCTGCTTGTTGGATGAGAGCTCTCTCATGAATCTGAGAGGTCAGACTCTCCTCCTGGAATTGCATGACAGCGGTCGAAGTTAAAAGACTCATCAGAGTCAGAAAGGTAATGGTTAAAAGATAGGGACTCATACCACCGCCTTAGGATAGGTAGGAGTGGTTCCAAGATCAAAAATCCACTCAACCGCTCGCGCTTCTCTCTCAAACTTCATTTTTATGAATGCAGGTAATTTCTTATAATCTAGTGGCCACTCCTCTTGCCATACCCCCTCTCTGGGTAGAGGGTCTCTTATCTTTTCAGGATCTACTGTGAGACGGTCGGCCTGTAAGGGATAGTAAAAAGAGAAGGCCACTTGAGAGATATTTTCCAGCAATAAATAGGTCTCTTGTGGCTCCCTATGGAGCACCTCTGTATCGGGTTTAGGCCAGAGGGTCAAATAGAGTTTATTCTCCTTGGGAATGGAATATAGGCAGCCTAAAGGGGTTCCCGCAAGAAGGGGCTCATCACAAACTCCCCTATCAAAAAAGAAGACTAAATGCTGAGGGTCGCGCAGATAACAGCAGTGCTGAATGGTGGGTAAGATCTGGTTGAGACGTCGATAGAGCGCCTCCTCCTCTTGAAGGGGAATCTGTAGGAGCTGTAACTCTTTTTGCTGAGTAGAGAGGGAAAAATACCAGTAAAAAAGGGTGGAGAGCAAAAGTGTAAGCAACCCCAGAGAAATTAAAACCTCTATAAGCGTAAAACTCTTTTTTTTCATCCCTCTCTCGTCATAAAAAGTGGATAGGAGTAGGAATAGCTTTTCTCTCCAGAAGTAAAGAGAAGAGTGATTTCAAGCAGCTCGCTTGTTTTACTTTTTTTCCTCTCTTTGTTGATCGTATAAGAGCATAAGAAAGGGAGAAATCGCTCTTTTCCGATCTTGATTTTAACATCTGCACAGCTGCCCGTCACCTCTTTATCCAACTCCTCCCAGCTATATCTCCGCTCATGCAGTCTCTGTTTCACTTCACACAATGCATGTTGCGCACAGGGCTCCAACTGAATGCGTATCAGTTTTTCAATTGCCTGATTGCGCATTACAAAATGGGGCTTTAAAAGAGGAATAAGCGCCCCCATCACAAGCGTCATAGCAATCAAGAGTTCAAATAAGAGATAGGATCTCTTCTGGATAAGAGGCCTCTTGCATCTTCTCCAAATCATGATCTTTCCTCCTTATTTTTGAGGGATATCCTCTTAGAAGCAGAAGAGCACTTTTATCCCCTTTTCGGATAAGAACCTCCCCTCGAGGGGTGAGTCCTAAGTTGGCCTCGTAAAAAAGCTCTTGAAAAGGGACCCTCTCATAAGCAATCTCATCCACCCCCTTAATCAGTTGGTGTAAGCTCACCATCTTTTCAAGCTCACGAGAGATAGGTCGGAGAGGAGTAATTTTACAAAGAACCCCTTCTGCTCTTTTTTCCCATGTCACAGAAATATCCATCCTCATATCGAGCATCAAATTTTGGGCCATCTCAAGACGAGCCGCAAGAGCATCAATCGCTCGCTCGAATCTCTCATTGCTAAGAGCTTTGGAAATCTGTATCCCCCCCATGCTTAAACCGATTCCTATTAAAAGCATGACGATCAGGATCTCAATTAAAGAAAAAGCTCTCATCCGTGTAATTTGTCTGCTTCAAACTTATCGAATTTTTTAGAGGTGATGATAAGGTCTCCTTCTTCTACCTTCAGAGCAAACTTATTTCCCCATCCATCTTTTAAGAGATCGGCTGGTTTTTTATAGAACTGAGAGGAGCTTACAATATTTGTACAGGCTGGTTCGACAATAAGATCTGCTAAGGGTCTCCCTGTCGAGGCAGACTCCATCAGTAAAATATCATAGAGCCGCTCCCTATTTTGTGTGGTTTTAAAGGCTCTCCCCTCATCTAAACTCCCTCTCATATTGAGAGCAAGGGCCCCCCCAATCAAACCGATAAGTAAAATGACTATCATCACTTCAATCAAAGTAATAGAACGTTTTTTCTTTTCCATATTATCCTCCTGACATAAAAGAAGTCGCATCTGTTAAAGGTAGCAAGACTGCTAGCATGATGATTCCCACAATCCCCCCCATCACAATCAAAACGACCGGTTGCACAAGCGCCATCAAACGCGTGAGAGTTTTATCTACCTCTTCTTCATATAGATCGGCTATTTTGCCCAGCATAGGACCTAGAGTCCCCGCCTCCTCCCCAATGGCAAGCATGCGCGGCACTAAAGAGGGAATCCATTTTGATTTTTTTAATTCCGTACTTAAGAAACTCCCCTCGATCATTCTTTTTTCTGCCTCTTCTACAGTCTCTTCAAAGAGGGGATGATGCATCACATTTCTGGAGATTTGCATGGCTTGAATAATCGGAACCCCCCCTTGTAAAAGAGTGCCCAATGTTCTTGTAAAACGCGCGAGGATGAGCTGAGTCATCAAAGTGCCTAAAATGGGAATATAAAGAAGAGCTGTCAGTAGCGCTTTTTTTTTCTCTCTTCCATAAAAAATGAGCCCCCCTATAAGAAGGGAAAAGGTAGGAAGATAAAACATCCACTGCGTTCTTAAAAAACGACTCACCCCAATCACCATATATGTAAAGCGGTTGACCATACGATCTTCAAAAAGCATTTCCATAGAGGGAATCACAAATAATAATAATAAGAGGACTACGATACCAGAAAAGGCAAAAAGAAGGGAGGGATAGATGAGCGCAGTTGTTAATTGTTTTTTTAATTTACTCTGATTGGAGAGGAGAAAGGAGAGTTTATTTAAGGTCACATCTAAAGCTCCAATCGATTCTCCTGCGGCAACAAGAGCAATATAGAGGCGTGTAAAGAGGGAGGGATACTGTTCCATAGCCTCTGAAAGAGAGGCCCCCTCTTTGATCTGTTCTGCCAAACCAGTCAATACAGAATGGAGTCTTTCCTCCTTATACTGTTCTTGAAGCGCCAAGAGGCTTTCATAAAGGGGAATTCCTGCGATGAGAAGTTGAGCCAGTTGGGTAATCAGGGTAGGCAGTTGGCGATTAGACCCCTCTTTTTCTTTATTTAAGTATTTTTGCTGTTTTAGAGAGATTACGAAAATATTTTGTGCTCTCAATTTTTCTTTTGCCTCTGAGAGGGTCTCCGCATCAATAAGGGCGCTCTTTTTTTTGCCTTTAGAAGTGAGATAATAGTAATGAAAGACAGATCTCATAAATTTATTCGTATTTTCGGGTGACACGGAGGACTTCAGCAATGGTTGTGATTCCTGTGCGCACAAGGTGCGCTCCATGTTGACGTAAAGAGATCATCCCCTGATCACGCGCTATGTTTCTTAAGTCAGAGGCTTGTACATTTTTTGCGATCTGAGTTTGAATGATCGCATTGATAGGCATGAACTCATAGATTCCCTGCCTTCCCTTATAACCAGAATCAAAACAGTGAGAGCAGCCTTTTCCTCGATATAAAAGGGAGCCATTGAGTTTATGACGGGGAAGATCGATTTCTTGGAGCTCCTCTTCGGTGGGGATATAGCGCTCACGGCACTGAGGGCAAATACGACGCACAAGGCGCTGTGCCAAAACACCAATAATCGTCGAGGAGAGAAGATAGGGCTCTACACCCATATCTGCAAGTCTTGCAATCGCAGAGGGGGCATCATTTGTATGCAGTGTGCTGAAAACAAGATGTCCTGTTAAAGAGGCTTGAATGGCAATTTCTGCTGTTTCGGCATCTCGAATTTCCCCGATCATGACAATATCAGGATCTTGACGCAAGATATGGCGAAGGCCGGTTGCAAAATTGAGGCCGATTTTTGGGTGAACTGCGATTTGAGCAATGGCTGGAATTTTATACTCTACAGGATCTTCAATCGTCATGATATTGCGCTCCTCATCATAAATTTCTGAAAGTGCGCTGTAGAGAGAGGTTGTTTTGCCGCTGCCTGTAGGGCCTGTGACCAGCACAATGCCTTCAGAGGAGGAGATCAGTTCACGGAAAGGGTCAAGGACCGAGGGGAGCATGCCCAATTGGTCAAGTCCCAAGACAACATTGCCCTTATCTAAAATTCTCAATACAATTCTCTCCCCATGGACAACAGGAACTGTGCTGACTCTAAAGTCAATATCTCTTCCCCCCATCGTCAGTTTAATTCTTCCATCTTGGGGAAGGCGGTGTTCTGCGATATCCAATTTAGCAAGAACTTTGAGACGCGTAATCAATTGAGATTGATATTCGCGGGGAGGAGAGAGCCGTTTTTGTAAAACTCCATCGATTCTATAACGCACCTTGAGATCATTTTCGCAAGGTTCAAAGTGAATATCAGATGCTCCTTGCTGGATGGCCTCCCCTAGAATAAGGTTCAGCAGACGAATAAGAGGCGCCTCCTCTTTTTTATCAAGAAGGTCATAACTATCTAGAGAGGCTTTTTCTTTTTTAGGAGACTGGCCTTGTGAGAGGTGGGCAAGAAACTGCGAAGCTGCTCCCTCTTGGGTATAGTAACACTCATTAATGGCTAATAAAAGCTTCTCTTCTGGAGTGAAAACAGCCCTAATGGATTTGTCTAGCATCAGTTTAAGTTCTTGCAGAGCATCGAGATTAAGAGGATCTGAAGTGGCGACCACCACCTCTGTTTCAGATTCTCGAATAGGAAGGACATGATTTTTTTTTACGAAGGAGTAGGGGATTTTTTGTGCAAGCTCTCGAGAAAGGCTCTGGAGAGGGATAGCTTCCAGAAGTTCCATCCCCAACTCTTTTGCTAATTGAAAGGCATCTGACCTATTCATACCTTTCCGTTATACTCTTCAAGTTTTTGAAAAGAGTTTGAAAGAGAGGCCTGATGTTTACCGAAAAGCAGGGACATTCCCCCT